>OGPD01000319.1_pt1 | contig 60386 bp, 50 predicted proteins | sample 1552861 | NCBI WGS metagenome assembly OGPD01 (sample SAMEA2580280, study PRJEB22360) | human gut metagenome | biome: human gut; feature: human-associated habitat; material: faeces | place: Denmark | collected 2008/2010
AAGGTAGCGAAATTCCTTGTCGGGTAAGTTCCGACCCGCACGAATGGTGTAACGATCTGGGCACTGTCTCAACTACCCGCCCGGCGAAATTGTAGTACCGGTGAAGATGCCGGTTACCTGCGACAAGACGGAAAGACCCCATGGAGCTTTACTGTAGCTTAATATTGGGTTTCGATAATCTATGTACAGGATAGGCGGGAGACTTGGAAACTAGTGCGCCAGCATTAGCGGAGTCACCCTTGGGATACCGCCCTTAGATTATTGGAATTCTAACCTGCGGCCATGAAACTGGTCGGGGGACATTGTTAGGTGGGCAGTTTGACTGGGGCGGTCGCCTCCGAAAAGGTAACGGAGGCGCTCAAAGGTTAGCTCAGCACGGACGGAAACCGTGCCTCTGAGTGTAAACGCAAAAGCTAGCCTAACTGCGAGGATGACGGTCCGAGCAGTAACGAAAGTTGGAGTTAGTGATCCGGCGGTATGTGAATGGAAATGCCGTCGCTCAACGGATAAAAGCTACCCTGGGGATAACAGGCTGATCTCCCCCAAGAGTCCACATCGACGGGGAGGTTTGGCACCTCGATGTCGGCTCATCACATCCTGGGGCTGAATTCGGTCCCAAGGGTTCGGCTGTTCGCCGATTAAAGTGGTACGCGAGCTGGGTTCAGAACGTCGTGAGACAGTTCGGTCCCTATCTGTCGTGGGCGTAAGATATTTGAGGAGCTCTGTCCTTAGTACGAGAGGACCGGGATGGACGCACCTCTGGTGCACCAGTTGTCACGCCAGTGGCACAGCTGGGCAGCTAAGTGCGGAACGGATAAACGCTGAAAGCATCTAAGCGTGAAGCCGGCTCCAAGATAAGATATCTCCAGACCCCTTGTAGACTACGAGGTTGATAGGCTGCGTGTGTAAGTGTCGTGAGGCATTGAGCTTGGCAGTACTAATAGGTCGGAAGCTTGACCATAAATCAATTGGTTTGGCTTTAAATGCTCAAATCATCTGCAATTCTTTATTCAGTTTTCAGGGTGCAAAAGAGCACTGCATAAAGGATATGCACCATTAGCTCAGTTGGTAGAGCACCTGACTCTTAATCAGGGTGTCCCGGGTTCGAGTCCCTGATGGTGCACCAAAACCGAGGCAATGGAGCATAAAAGCCTTTGACCTCGAGTAAATGGCTCGTTGGTCAAGCGGTTAAGACTCCGGCCTCTCACGCCGGCAACGGGGGTTCGATTCCCCCACGAGTCACCAGTGAGAGCACAAAGCAGTGTAAGGCTCTGAAAAAATAAATAGTTATTTACGCACTAAGGTGTGATAAATATATATGTAGGGAAACCTACAAAGCAAAGTTGGTGTTGATGACGCTGAGGGTACACCTGTTCCCATCCCGAACACAGAAGTTAAGCTCAGTAGTGCCGAAGATACTTGGCTGGTGACGGCCCGGGAAAATAGGAAAACGCCAACATTTGTGTATTTTATACCGCTGTTTGCATATATTAATACAGACAGCGAAATACAATATACCGATATTCCTCCATAGCTCAGTCGGTAGTGCGTATGTACTGCAAAGTACCTACCACTATTGGTTAGTTAAGAGAGGAAAACCGATCGCCATCGCAAGATGGTAGATGATCCTCCATAGCTCAGTCGGTAGAGCGCATGACTGTTAATCATGATGTCACTGGTTCGAGCCCAGTTGGGGGAGCCACAAGACAGTAGATATGTATCTACTGTCTTTTTTATGCATATTTTGTGGTCACTGATTATAACATCAGAAATCTTTTGAATCTTGTTTAATTTATATGTCGGTTGACAGTCGAGTGACTGTTAATCAAATATATGACATATAATAAATTTTTAGCAACATACTATCATCTATTTTCTTTTATTTAAAAATATGTTATAATATAGTATCATTGTCAGTGATATTAGTTCTGTATCATATTTAAAAGTTGTAATTTGAATAGTATAGGAGAGTTATTATGAAGAAAATGAAATTGTCTGATTTGAATCTAAAGAAATGTATATATATGTCTGTTGGTCCACACGCTAAAGAGGGTACTACAGAGAACGAATCTTTTGATGAGATAATTTTACGGAAAGAGAATGAGCTTGTTTGTGGTTATAGCTTGTGGGCAGATAGCAGACCTCCTGTTGCTATGATTAATGCTGTGTTTGATAAAAATGATGAAATATACGCTATTATGAGAAATAACGGAAAAACAATTAAAAGTGAAGGAACACAAGCAAAATACTATATTGAATTTTGTGGTAGTAATGAGGGACCTAAAATTATTCCAGAAAAGATTAACGCAATTTATTCAAGTAAAAACAAGTGCTCCTATGCTCTTTTTGTAGAAAAATATATTGAGATTGATCGGGATGATAATAAATTTTACAAGAGCAATTATACTAGAATTAAGAAAGATAATAAAAATTGCTTTTTTAATGGATTCGAGTTATTAGAAAAAAATATGGATAGCTATAATGGAAAGCCTATTGATATTTGCTATGCTGCAAAATTAAAATATCCTTTTTGTGTAAAGATTTCTGATAATAAAGAATCAATAACACGATAACATAGTGTTTTATTAATGTTTAATTATAGTCTTAAATAATGCCCAGTTTGTCGAGCAATTTAAAAATTTAATATAAATGGTACATAGCCAATCGTTTAGGATATTGATTTAATCTTAACGGTTGGCTATTTTTATTGGCTCTATGTCAATAGTTGGGGTAAAACCGTAAAGGGAAAATTGATTAAAACAAGTGGCGATAATTAAGTTGCCACTTGTTTTTGATTTTGGTGTGAAAAAATATGAAGAATACGATTACGGAAGCGCTTGAAGTTGGTGAAACCATAAGCATTACGCTTGAGTACTTTAATCTTGGGCTCTGTGTTAATGGTTGGAGAAAAACAATAAAACGAAAACTGTTTTAAAAATGCACAAACGGCTTGCAGATTTTTACCGCAGACCGTTTGTGTATTGGTTATTGGAATATTTCTTTAAAATTTATATAAACAATGTATTTATTTTTCGCTCTTGTGGGCAAAATAAATTATAAAGCTGTACTATTGCCAAAAGGTTTAAATATTTTTAAGCTTTTAAGGGCTTTAGGTATAATGGATTTTGTAAAGGAGTTATGTATGAGCAGAATAGGAAGATATACTATAGCATACAGCAATCAGCCAGTCGTTGCGGGCTTTGGCTCTGTGGCTGGCAAAAAGGAAAGCGAGGGGCCGCTAAAGGAGTATTTCCACAAAATTGAGTACGATACAAAGCTGGGCTGTGACACCTGGGAGCAGGCGGAAAGTATGCTCCAAAAGGAGGCCATACAAATTGCACTGGAAAAAGCACAAATAAGCGGCGAGCTTATTCAGCTGGCATTTGGAGGCGACCTTTTAAACCAATGCATAAGCACCGGCTACAGTATTCGTGGCTTTAACATACCGTTTTTGGGACAGTACGGTGCTTGCTCTACAATGGTGCAGAGCCTTATTCTGGCGGGGCTTATGGTGGACGGCGGCTACTGCAAAAATTCCTTGGCTGTTACCTCGTCACATTTTTGCTCGGCTGAAAGGCAGTTTCGCTTTCCTCTGGAATACGGTGGTCAAAGGACACCTACGGCACAGTGGACGGTTACGGGCAGTGGTGCAATAGTGGTTTCTCGGTATGGAAACGGTCCAAGACTAAAGCACTGTACCATTGGCAAGGTGGTAGATATGGGTGTAACCGACATTAACAATATGGGTGCGGCAATGGCTCCTGCCGCCTGCGACACAATAAAGTCCTTTCTAATAGACACAAAAACAAAGCCCTCCGACTATGACCTTATTCTAACAGGCGACCTTGGAAGAACCGGCTCGCAGCTGCTTTTAGAGCTTCTGCAAAAAGAAAACATAGACATCTCCCGTCTACACAACGACTGCGGAATGATGATATATGACATTGAAAAGCAGGATGTACACGCCGGAGGCAGTGGCTGCGGCTGCTGCGGAAGTGTTTTGTGTGGCTATATACTCGAAAATATGTGCAAAGGAAAGCTTAAAAATATACTTGTTGCCGCCACAGGTGCGTTAATGTCGCCTACGGCAAATCAGCAGGGGGAAAGCACCCCGGGAATTGCACATTTAATTCATTTGGAAATTTAAGCCGGTAGTTAGAGGCTGAATTGCCTATAAATAAAATACTGCATTGAATACTACACTAAGGCATTGTATTGAAACGCTTTACTAAAAATGAACTGAAATGATACACCAAAATATTGTACGAAAATAAAAAATACCCACAACAAGCACTGTATATTACAAATAAACAGTCCGAAAGGTTAAGCCCGAAGGTCTAATTCTTTTGGCGGTTTACAAGGTGCTTTGTTGTGGGAATTTTAGTTTCATATTTTAATTGTGAGAACCTTATCTTTATATTGTTGGATATTTATTATGAGTTTCAATTAAAATTTTGCAGATTTTATTGAGCCTATTGCTCTTTAAAAATGTAATTTAATTTGTAAATAACAGCCTGTAAGAGCTATTCTTATGTAATTTGTAGCCGCAAAAATTTACAAATGCATTTAAAAATTACTTGTTGTCGCCGCCTATAACCAGGTGCTTGGTGGCGTAGGCGTCTACCTGTGGGTCGTGGGTAACAACTATTATTGTTCTGCCGTTTTTGTTCATTTCCTGCAAAAGCCCCAGTATCTCGTCACGGTTTGCACCGTCCAGGCTGCCGGTAGGCTCGTCTGCCAAAACAAGCTTAGAGGGCTTTAGCAGTATTTTTGCCATTGCCACTCTTTGTTGCTCGCCGCCGCTTAGCTGGTACACCTTCTTTTTTTCATAACCCATTAGTCCGACCTTTTCAAGAGCCTCGGCTATTTTTTTATTGCGTTCTTCTTTGCTGTAGTGCAGGTAGTGGGTGGCAACCTTTAAATTGTAAATAACCGTTTCTTCCTCGATTAAGCCGTAATTTTGAAACAAATACGAAATTGTATTTCTAAGCAGACCTATACCCTTTGCGGAATTAAAGCGTGGATTCTTTATACCGTCTATTTCAAGTGTGCCGGAGTCCGGCTTTTCAAGCATACCTATAATGTTAAGCAGGGTACTTTTTCCGGCTCCGCTTACTCCTTTTATACAAAGGAACTCGCCTTCATCTACCTCTAAATTAAAATCCTTAAAAATAACCTTGTTGTCAAATTTTTTGTTAATATTTTTTAGTGACACTATGCTCATTACTTTACCCCCTTTAAGGTTTCCAATATGTTTTTTCTGGTTAGTCTGCTTGCATAAAGTGCAAAGAATATCATTTCTATTACCCACAAAATAATAGGCGTAGCTATACCGTATATTATCGGCGTGGTGTACAGCATACCTTGTACATTCATTAGTATTACCACACCCGAAACAGTCAGCATAAGCATTATTACAGACGCCCATATGTACTTTTTGTGCAGCATAAATACTCCGCCGCCGCTAAGCTTTTTAACGGCTATTTGGGACTGGTAGGTTTCTTGGTAGGTTTTAATAAAGAACACCGTTAAGAACACATACAAAAATGCGTAAAGAACTGTTTGGATTGCGTTTCCAAGCAGATTGTCGGTTGCAGCTTCAAATTCAGTTGCGATAATGGCGCTTGTGCTTTGAACATCCAGTATAGATTGCTCTACGCCTGTTTCTTTTGCCAGCTTTAGCACCTTGCTGTACGAATCAGTAGAGTCTAGCTTTAGCAAAAATTGGTTTTGATTTCCGGTTACTTCGCTAGGATAATAATTTTTAATTCGCTTAAAGCGTATTCCCTCTGCAATATTAACATAAGGGTCAACAGCATAAGCACTGGTGTTACCCGCATCAATCAGTAAAAACCTTTGGTTTTCTTTATAGTAAATAACATTAAAGTCGCTGTCCCCAATTTGAAGATAACCTTTTACATATTTAATTAAAGCGTCAGTATGTTCTGCGTTTTCGGCTACCAGTAGGTTGTATTTATCCTTAGCAAAGTCTTTCTCGCTAACTAATTCGCCGTTAGTCTTATAAATAGGGTTAATCTTAAAATAATTTGCATTTACATCAAGGATTTTATTGCTTACATATTTGTCGTATTCGTATAATAAATCATTTTCGTCGTTGTATTGGTATGATAAATCGTTTTCACCGTTGAATTCGTATAATATATCTTTGGTCAATTGGCTGTCTATTTTTTCGTAATAGCTTGACGCTGTTGTTATGGCGTTGTATTCCTTTACGGAACGCAGATAAAAATTTTGCATATTTTTATCATTGGCACTGTTTGTGACAGGTGTCATACGCACAGAAGTATATCCCGAAAGGCGAGTGTGAGCCTCTTTAGCCGTAATATATTTGTTTACGGAATAGCCTAGGGCGTTTATTGAATCTATCAGCATTACGCACATAAGCACAGTTGGTATAGTTTTAATTACTGCTGATAAAATCAGAACAAAGGTTTTGTTCTCTTTGCCTTTAATATAAAGATTGTTGCTGTGAAAAATAACTGCTACAGAGGAAAGCAGTGTGACAAAAATTATAGCCGGAATATAAACAGTCAGTATAGAGCTTGCTGTGTATTGTAGGTATTGTGGCAATAGGTTAATGTTATGAATTGCAAACAGCACAGCATTAAGCACCTCTACTACTGCAAATATAATCGCCAGCCTTAACAAAATCGTTCCAATTTCCTCCAGCATAATTCTGTATGACGAATAGCCCTCAAGCCTTTTTAGCGTATGCCTTTTAGCGTTATTTAAAAAGTAAATAAATATTGAAAACAGAACCACTAAAAAAGGGCAAACGCTGTTTGTAAACGGATTATACACATTCAAAAACTCCTGTAAAGGCAGTGAAAAGCTTACCAGTTCAATGCCGTTTTTCTCAAGAACGCTTTGGAAATCGCCTACAAATTCACTGCTTACCTTAAAGGTTGTACTGTCTACAGAGGAATAGTTGCTTTCGGTTAAAGGGTACACTGTAGTGTCGTACTGAAAGTTAGATATATTCAGCGGTATAACCGTATAGCCTTTAACCTGTGACAATGTTGAAATACACTGCTTGTCAGAAAGCTTTTGACTTTCACCATAAATATCAAGGTTCAAAAAGTCATCTGTGTTGTTTGTTTTGTAAATCTTTCGCACGCTTAGGTCGTCAATCCAAGTTTGGAAAGCTACATCTGTGTTAAGCTCCTTTGCTGTTTTTACCAACAGCTTTATAAGCTGGGTGTTTGAAATTTTATCGTTGGTTATGACAGTCAAATCATCTGTGTTATCAAACACCAACATTGTACTGTTACCGGAATAGTTTAAAAAATTTATTACCGTAACAATAACCATTAAAAAAGAAAAGCTAAAACATATTATTTTTTTCAAATAAAATCCCCCTTAAATTGTAAAATTTCCTTTAGCTTTTAACTTTGTCGGCTTTTGTATGCCTTAGCTTTTTTACAGCCTTGCACAGCAAAATATGCCGTTTATGCTGTAGCAAGGCAGAACAGCCCTATAGAAAAGCATAAATAAAAAAAGAATCCCGTAAATGATAAAAAACTACAGTGACAGCTGTAGTTTTTTACCGGAGGAGTCCAAATATAAAGTTAACAAAGTAATATTCAAAATTCTGTGAAACTATCCCTAACCTACACCATCTCTTACAGACAAATTTTACCATATAGTGCAAAAGGAGGCAACAACAAAACAATAACAAATAGGTTGCATTATTGTCATATATTGTAGTTAGGAAGTCGAGCGGCTACATTATAAGGGATTTTACCATAATACCCTCGGTTTTGCTGTATATGTCTGAAAGCTGGCTTATGTCAAGAGGATTCTCACCTTTTCCCACCTCTACTGTAAAGGCAGGCACTCCCAGTTCCTCTATTACCCAGTCCTTAAAACCGCCGCCTGTTGCTATGCTCTCGGGCTGTGCCACGGTGTAGCCGCTAAGCTCTGCCATATCCTGTGCAAGCTCAAGACTGCATTTCGGTGTTCTGCAGCCAAAATCCCAGTATATTTCCTCACCTTGACTGTGAAAGGCGATGGCACTGCAAATTTTGCCGCTTCGGCAAAATTTTGTCAGCACTATGGTTTCCGCCTCGCTTTCGGGGCGTTCTCCGCCGTATCTTGTTTTTGACGGGGAGGTTATTCCCAGTGCGATTTCTTTTTTCTTTACACTCTCCCAGTCGGCGTTAAAGTTGTGGTTTAGGTCTACGCCCAGTGCGTTGCTTTGCCAGTGCAGTGTGTCGCCGCCACTTACAAGCTCTACATAATCCCGTAGTTCGCCGGCAGAGCCGCTGCCGTTTATGCTTATTTCAACACCGTCAGGGTTTACACAGGGTATTACGCAAAGCGACCTTTCGCTTAAAAGCTCCCATATTTTTTCATTTGCTAGCGGTTTATGGTTGATTATTGCCTCGCTGATATTTATAATAAAGGTATACAGCAACGAGGCTGTTATCCATTCCATACCGTGAAACGCCCCGCACAGCAGTGCTTTTTTAGGCTTGTTTCCTATAGTATAGCATTCTATAGTGCGGCCAAGCACGCTTTTGCCGATAGGAGCACAGCTGATGAAAAAATATTTGTCAATAATATATTCGCAAAGGCGATGTCTTAGGTATTGGTCACAGGGCATAGAATTAAGGGCTTCTGTTATATTCAAATTAATCACTCCCTTATAAGCTATGCTGAAAAAGTAAAATATATAATAAGAACGGAGATATATAATGGAACTTTACGAAAAAACACTTAGCAGTGAAAAAATTTTTGACGGCAGAGTTATTCATGTAACACTGGACCAAATTGAGCTTCCAAACGGTCACAAGTCGTCACGAGAGGTAGTAAACCACCCGGGCGGCGTGTGCGTTGCGGCTCTTAACGAAAAAAATCAGCTTTATTTTGTAAAGCAGTACCGCTACCCTTACCACGAGGTTGTGCTTGAGCTGCCTGCCGGAAAGCTGGAAAAAGGCTCTTCTCCCCTTGAAAACGGCATAAGAGAGCTAAAGGAGGAGGTAGGTGCAGTTGGCAGGGACTACAGGTCGCTAGGCGAGCTTTACCCATCGCCGGGCTATACAGCCGAGGTAATTCACCTGTTTTTCTGCCACATAGAATCGCTTGGTCAGGACTGCCCTGACGAAGACGAATTTCTTGATATTATTCCTATTAATATTGACACGGCGGTTGAAATGGTGCTTAATAACGAAATAAAGGACAGCAAAACCCAAACGGCAGTTTTAAAAACAGCTATGCTGCTGAAAAAAGGTATTTTATAATGTATTTATTTATGTTATAATTTATAGAGCTTTTTGCTGAGCTTGTTAATAAATAAAAACGAAGGCAGGTTAGATAAATATGGTAATAAGCCCTATATTAATTATTATTATATCAGCCATACTCGTAGCTACACTGGTATATTATCTTATCAACAAACCGAAAATCCCTGTGTTTACGGGCTTGTTTCTGTTTTTGCTGTTGATAAGCGTATTTTTTACCTTTGCACTTAATGTTGAGCTGTCGTCTGCCAATAATTCTCTTAGTCTGGAAAATAACTTCATAAAAAGTGTTGTTACATTTATTACAATGGAGATTAACCCCAAAACGCAGCTGCTGCAAGACAGCTTTTCGCTTTTCTGTACTATTGACATAGTGCTTATAGTGACCTCTGTAATAATATCTGTACTCGAAATGAAGATACTGTTTAAACAAACTAAGGCAGAAAAAGGAAATTAAAATGATTGTATACAATAATATTCAGCCCCTTGAGTGCAGCACCGCTGTTGCTCTGGGCCATTTTGACGGCATACACAAGGGGCACCGACTGGTTATAGGAAATGCGGTGAAATGCCGGCAAAAGGGACTTTCTCCTGCAGTTGTCACCTTTAGTCAAAACCCTGTATCGGTTATTACCGGCAAAAAAATACCATATCTGACAGACAGCAGTTCTAAACAGAGATATATGGAGGAGCTGGGCGTGGAGCATATGTTCAGCTTAGACTTTACAAAGATAATGAATATGTCTGCACAGGACTTTGTTAGTCAGGTTCTTCATAAGCAGTTAAATGCAAAGCGTGTTTATTGCGGCTTTAATTACCATTTTGGCAGCGGCGGCACAGCCAACAGCGAAACACTGCGTGACTTGTGCAGTGAATATGACATTGAGGTGGTTTCACTTCCGCCGGCAATGTATAACGACGAGCCTATAAGCTCCACCCGTATCCGTCACTACCTAAAGCAGGGCAGAATTGCAGATGTTACCAAAATGCTTGGCAGGGAGTATTCATATACGCTGCCGGTATGCAAGGGCAAGCAAATAGGCAGACGCCTTGGAACACCTACATTTAACCAGCCTATACCGCAGGAGCTTATTATGCCACGCTTTGGAGTGTATGTAAGTGCCGTAAGGCTTAGTAAAGACAGCGAGCCTGTGTGCGGCGTAACCAACATCGGCATTAAGCCTACCATATGCACCGGCGAGGCTCCTCTTGCAGAAACCTGGATGCCTAAAATAGAGTGCGGCAGTCTGTACGGAAAAACCATAGAAATACAGCTGCTCGATTTTGTAAGAAGCGAGGCGAAGTTTGGCAGCTTGGTAGAGCTAAAGGCGGCAATATTGTCCGACGGTGAAACGGCATTAAAAAAATTTGCAGCATATTATAAAAAATAAGCTGTTTTATGTGTTGACAAAGCAGCAGCGGTTTGGTAAAATAACTATGTTATGCGTGTAGAAATATGCGTAATAGTAAAAATCCTTGTCCCCGAAAAAGGGACCAAATGTCCAAAAGGAGGTGCAACGAAGATGTCAGAAACAATGGGTGCATACGAGTCAGTATTGGTTATTTCTTTGAAGCTTGGCGAAGAGGGTATTCAGTCCCTAATCGAGAAGTTTAAGGCTCTAATCTCTGAAAATGCAACATTAGACAGCGTTGATGAATGGGGTAAGCGCAGACTTGCTTATTTAATCAACAAAGAGGCTGAAGGCTATTATGTTCTGTTTAACTTCACAAGCGAGGCTGAATTCCCTGCAGAGCTTGACAGAAGATATAAGATTACAGACGGCGTTCTAAGATCTCTAATCGTTAAGAAAGACGCTGAGTAATTTTTAAAGGAAAACATGAACGAATAGATATGACTTTGGCGAAATGAGATGATATTTAATGTTGAATAAAGTAGTATTGATGGGTCGTTTGGTTGCAGAGCCGGAGCTTAAAACAACAGGTTCGGGCATATCTGTATGCAGCTTTACTGTAGCGGTTGACCGCAACTATGTTAAGCAGGGTGCAGAGCGTCAAACAGACTTTATAAATGTAGTTGCCTGGCGACAAACTGCAGAATTTTTGTGCAGATATTTCGCCAAAGGTCAACTGATTGCCCTTGACGGTTCATTGCAAAGCAGAACCTATCAGGACAGAGACGGCAACAACCGTTCTGTTACCGAGGTTATTGCGGACAATGTTTACTTTACAGGGGACAGAAGAGAAAGGTCATCAAACGGAAGCTACGGTAATTATGGTGTTCCTACACCACAGGAGCCGCCTGCACAGCAGAATACAGCCGGTGCATATACAAGCGGTATGCCTGAGGATTTTGAGGAGCTGCCAAGTGACGACGACCTTCCATTCTGATTTTAACTAACACAGCGTATGCTGTAGACTATATAAAGGAGCGATAAAAATGGCTGATAGACCGGAGAGAGAAAACCGCCGTGGCGGCCGCAAGGGTCGCAGAAAGGTTTGTGCTTTTTGCGTGGATAAGGTTGAGAATATCGACTATAAGGATGTAGCTAGACTTCGCCGTTATGTTTCTGAAAGAGCTAAGATTCTTCCAAGAAGAGTAACAGGTACATGTGCTCGTCACCAGCGTGAGCTTACAGTTGCTATTAAGAGAGCAAGACACATTGCTTTGCTGCCATACACAAGCGACTGATATTTTGTATTTTTAACCGTCGGTTTTTACCGGCGGTTTTTTATGTGCAAATTATTATGTGAAAATGTGGATAATCTTGAAAAATTCCATAGACAAAAGCCAACAAAGAGTGTATAATAATTAGGTTAATACTAATACCCTGCGGCAATAGGCAAATATGCGGGCGCACAGGCGCACTGTACAGCAGGGTGTGAATATGTATCTGTTAGAAAGGACTGTATTCCAATGAAAATATTACAAAGGTCAGTTGCAGTAGCTGCAGCTGCACTTATAGCAGGCTCTGCACTGGCAGGCTGTACACAAGCTACAATTTTCGGCAGCTATCCACAGGACTTGTCCTGGTCATATAAGGACAACTCGTCTACACTTTCTATAGGCGGTTACATTTACTATAACTACAGTGCATTTACAGCTGCTTCACAAAAGGTTAAAAACGGTACCGGCGATTTTCTTAGCCAAAAGCTGAAGAATGACGACGGTAAGGAGGTAACGGCTAAAGAGTATATTGCCCAGGTTACAGAGGATGCCTGCAAGAACTACATATATGTAAACAAGACCTTTGAGGATAAAAAGCTCTCGCTTACAGCTGAAGAAATTTCTTCATACAAGAAAAACGCCGATTCCTACTGGACATACTACAAAACTGTTTTTGAGAAGCTTGGCGTAAGCAAGGATTCCTTTGTATCTGCCGGCTATGAAAATTCCGCAAAGCTGGAGGCCATATTTAAAAGTATATATGGCGAGGGCGGCGAAAAGGAAGTAAGCACAGCTGATATGCAAAAGTATTACGAGGACAATTATGTAAATTACAGCTACCTGTCTGTACCGCTGTATGACACATCTACGGACAGCAACAATCAGTCTAAAAACACAAAAAAGAGTGATGCTGATATCAAGAAAATAAAATCCGACCTTGAAAAATATGCGGCCGATATTAACAAGGGTACTTCATACGAGGACGAGGTTAAGGTTTATATGAAGGACTATAATATTAAGACCGATCCAACAATTACAGCAACAAATATCTTAAAAAAAGCCGGACTTGGTGAAGATATTGAAAAGACATTAGAAGGCTTAAAGGACGGACAGGCTAAGTATATTACTGTAGGCGAGGGCGGCGACAGTGCTACCTGCTACCTGTTATACAGAGGAAGCATTAAGGACGAGGCAAAGAAGCTGGCGTCTGATGAAAATACACGCTATTCCGTACTTGTAAATATGAAGAGCGAGGAATTCCAAAAGGATGTGAAGGAGCAGGCTAAAAAGGTTAAATGCGAGGTAAACACAGCCGCTATCGAGAAGTATCCTTGCACAAATTATATTACAGAGCCTACTACAGAGGCGGCTACAAGTGCTGCTTCCTCAGGTTCAAAGTAATTTAAGCTGAATAAATACGATTTTATAAAACGCACCCAAAAGGGCTGAATGCCCTTGGGTGCATTTTTTTGCTTTGAAAGCAGGGCTTACAGATAAGCCTTATAAAGTTGCATTGCAGGCTTTGGAGTTAAAGCCACAAGGCGAGTTTTGCTGCTGCGGGCGTTTTGGCTATAAAAAGCTCCGCCTTGATAGGGTTGCACTGCACACCCCGCAAAGCGGAGAAAAATTCTCAATTATCTTATTCGATAGTAAATTAAAATGTAAAAAAATAACCCGCTTAACCGTTAGATGCTTTGTTATAACCTGCCTACTAAATAGCCAGGTGGGCGCTTCTTGTCAGCTTTATTGCTCCCAGCTTCCGCATACATCAAGGTGTACACGGGAGGTCTGCAAACCACTGCCAAAGATTAAGCTCCCTATAAGAAAAGTGTAGGGTTATATTAGCACCAATCACGCGTTAAGCAGGAAATTAACTTAACAAATCTGCAATTATATTATATGCAACGAAAAGGGCTGTTATTCCTCTTCGGTACCGTCGAATAGCTCATCAAAGCGTTTTTCAAATTCTGCTGCAAGCTTGTCAAGCAGAGCATCGTCCTCAACCTCAAGCAAGAACTCATCGCCGTCCTCTTCAACAGTCTGGAAAATATAATACTCACCCTCGTCCTCCTGCTGATCTTCTTCATCATCATATACAGGAAGCAAAGCGTAGTAGGAGTCTCCTTCATACTCTAAGGCGTCTATAATCTCAAAGGTATGCTCAACATGGTCGTCGTCAACCAGGGTTATTAGCTCTATATCTTCATTTTCATTTTCATTTCTCATTTATATCATTCCTTTCATCTCTTTAAAGCTATTTTACCATTTTAATTCTATAAGTCAAGTGAAAAATTATGAAATTTATAAAAACGGTCTAAATTTGGTTGTTTTCAACAAATGAATAAAAATTTTCAAAAATCTTTAAAAAAAGTATTGACATTTCTAAAATACCTGTTATAATATAGACATATTAAGAAAGAGGTACAGACCGATGAGATAGTTTAAGTAACAAAGCAGTTAATTAAGCGAAGCTTAAGCAAAGCTTAAATATTTTTTAAGTGAGGTTTACTCCAATGAGAAGTTTATTTTAGACTGACCCAAATATTAATTACGAGGTATGGTCCAATGTAATACTCGGTAAACTTTTTTAGCAATATCTTTAGTGAAAGGGGCTTAGTCCTATGGGCGAAATGGAACCTGCATTTTCAAACGGCTTTTGTCACATAGCGAAAGCCAAAAAAGTACAGCTAAAGCAAAGTGTATTGTAAATAGCATGAACGGTCATAGATATAGAAAGTAATAGCAGCGCACTAATTATGTTCATCTTTATCTAAAGTTCAAAAAGTACATAGTATATGAGAGGAATACATATGCCGTGGCTGTGCTATAGCTACAATTAAATATTGGTGTTGAAAGGTGTAATTAGCTTTACATATTTCAAAAGCTTCGGCAGTTCAGCTATTGGCTCCTTAACCGCAGGTGTGGTTATGGCTTAGCAAAAGGTTAGGCAGAGAGTAAAAGCATTAAGGGACAGGACGACACTGCTCGTTGACCGATGGTTTGCGGTGGTATAAATTCGCAGCCCAATGCAACACATAGCTGGTGCTACTAAAACTGAAAATTATATTTCGGATATATCGGATCGACAGTTGAGATTATTCAGCTGTCGATCTTTTTCTTTTGCCCAAAGTATTTTTTTCTTCCTCTTAAAATGGGTCGCTATGCGTCCTTGCTCGAGTAAGATATAAAATTAATTCTTCATTTGCTGAAATTTCATAAATTAATAACCAATCAGGGGTTATGTGACATTCTCGACAACCTTTGTAATTTCCTGTTAGATTATGGTCTTTATACTTTACCGGTAAAGGTTCTCCGGAAGCTAAAATCCTAAGTACATCGGATAAAAGTGAAATGTTGCAGCCTTGCCGCTGTATTTGTTTTAAATCTTTTTGAAACTTTGCTGTAGGTCTTAGACTATACATCAAGTAACTCCTTCATCATTTCATCAACATCCGTATAGGCTTTACCGATTGTAGGGCGGCTTTCATTTTCTGCACTTCCTCTATTGCTTCCAGCGTTTCAGCGTTTGGCGTTTCATAGCGAATAACATTTTGCATATATCTTACGATATTGCCTTTTACATTTTCTCCGTTCTTAACGACAATGCTTTTAAAAGCATTGTAAGTATCTCTATCCATAGTGAACGAACAAGTAACAGTATTATTGCTTTTCATAAATAACACCCTCCCTTAGATTACTAAATAAACTTAGTTTGAATATTAGTATATACAGTTTATTGTGAAAAGTCGATAATTATTTTTATCAAAATTATTATAAAGTCTGCGTTGCAAATAGATGTGACACATTTTTAGGTAAAAAATAAATCAAAGTTTTGTACCGTTTTTATCCTGAACTAAAACGCTTTTATCAGCAAGGAACAATATCAATTTGTTATTGTAGTTTTTAAAAAGTTACTGTAAAATATGTGCAGATTCAGATAACCGTTGTCAAAGTGTGAAATGACTAAGGTTATAAAGATTTTATTAGAGGTTGTGCTGACAGCACAAAAGAAAATTGCCGCCCCTGATTACAATTTAGATCAGGGGCGGTAATTTTTTATAAGGACATTGTTTATAACTTGTCTATGTTATCTGCAAGAACTCTTACTGTGTTAAGAAAAGTGCTGACCTTATTTTTGTCAGCGTTTTTAAGCATATTTTCAATCCTGCTGAGCATATGTTCATTTTCAACGGAATCAAACACAAGCCAGTCTATGCTTGTATCAAGCACTTGAGAGATTCGGAAGAGTACATCAACCGAAAGTATTCTTGTTCCACGCTCAATGTGACCTATGTGGGCCGCAGAAAGCTCACAAAATTCTCCCAGCTGCTCTTGAGTGAGCCCTTTTTCGATTCGCTTTTCTTTTACCCTTTTGCCAAGAGCGGTATAATCGATGCTGTTGTTCATAAGCAAAACCTCAAATGTTCCATATTATTTATTTTAAACTTTTTAAGTGAAAAAATAAATTAACTACAGGCATTTATTATTGACTATAAGCATTATTTATGCTAAACTTATTCCAAGGTAAATAAAATTTTTGTGCGATTTACCAGACGGCAAGCCTGCCGTCTGAAATATTAAAAAAATCTACTAAAGGAGAGTAATTTTATGGCAGTTTATGGAATGGGTTCATTGTTTGGTGGAACAAACGAACAGTTAAGTAATTTTATTAATGAGGGTTTTGTGTGTATTGGTTGGAAGAATACAGACAAGCCGGAGCTATATGAGGTATTAAATAATATCAAAATAGGCGATATTATTTATATCAAATCTCTTTACCACGCATCAAAAGCAATGAAAGTAAAGGCTGTTGGTATTGTAACAAGTGAATTAAAACGCCAAAATACACATCAAGGCTACGAAAATTGCGAAAATGAAATTGGCGTAAAATGGCTTAACAGCAGTATCAACAAATATATAATTATTGATGACGACCGCCTGCAAGAAAGAAAAGGCAGTCTGTTCGCTGAAACCAATAAGGATTATATAAAAGAAATAATCAGTTTTATCTAAATAGATGTTTATAAAATAATTTAGGGGGGATTTTATGACGTATTGTGAAAAATGTGGTTCAAAAATTAGAGAAAGTGTAAGTTTTTGCCCTTCATGCGGTGCAAAAAAACATGATGAAATCAATAGTAACGATGACTGTGTTACTAATGAGAATATATACCAGAATGATGAAAGCGGTGTTGTTTATAAATACAATTCCGCATCAATCGGCGGAATAATTGTTGCTTGCGGTACTTTGGCTGTATCCATTAATACGATTATTACACAAGAAAAGGCATCACAACACAAATTTTGGGATCCAAGTGAAGGCACATATATTACTCCCGGTTACAATCCGGGCTCAATTACATTTTTTGTAATATTAGCAATTCTTGCTTTGATTATACTTGTTGTTTCAATAAAAAAACTTCGTACCAAATGTAAATATCACAAATGTCCTTATTGTCAAAAAACAACAGTGATTCCATGTGATGCACAGAGTTGCGATTGTGATGTCTGCGGTCAGAAAATATTGATAACTAACGGTAAACCCGAGTGTTTTCATAGCAAAAAAAGAGTGAAAATTATGAAAAAATCGCTTATTGCGTTAATTGCAATTTTATTGATATCAACTGTATTAAGCGGATGTTCGAAAGAATCAAGGTCTGAATCCTCAGATGCACAAACTAATTTTGATTCAACTACTGTTGAAGAGACGACAGAAGAAAATGACGAGTATGAGGATGCTGTTGTAGATATATTAAATTCTACAAGTTTTATGGACTCCATTGATCCATCGTATGTTCAAAACGGATTATGTTCAGATATAACTTTTGGACAATTACTGGCGTCAATGTTTGAAAATCCTCAACTTGATATCACTCCGACAAAAACACGAGATACGGGAACTTTGTTGGGGTATCAGGTAACCGTTTCCGGAAATTATAGAAATACTCCTGATGGATATTATAATAACAGCGGTAACGCATACATAGTTATAAATTTGACAAATGATATTTGTACTCTTACAGGTGACCATGATTATAAATCAGCCGCTGAATACTATGCTTTTGAAGTTACAGGATTTTATTAAAATTAACATTGTAAATATAATATCACTAAATAACAGCAACTTTGATAAAATAGGTGATTATTCAAGTGATAAGGAGGATTAAAAATGAGGCGTTGTCCAAAATGTGGATTTCCACTTAATGAAAAAGATAAATACTGCGAGAATTGCGGAGAAGATTGCTCGGCTGTTGAAGATTCTGAAGTTAATGAGGTTGTCAGCCCTGATGAAGAAAAGGAAAAGCTGAAAAGGCAGTGGAAAATCGGTGGTATAGTATTTGGTGTTGTTGCACTTGTTTTTGCGGCAATACTTGCGTTGGTCTTGTTTGTGCCGCATAGCAGCAGTTCTTCAAATACAAATACAAAAACAAAAAGCAATTTGACCGAACCTACAACTGTTGATAACAGTATTGACGGCAAAGGATACTATTACTTCGATAATAAATTTAATGAAGAAACAGTAGATAAGTTTATGAGTGCCTTTGACGATGAAGGTTCTATGGACGATTTGGGCTTAGGTGTAAAATTTGACGATTTTAAGTACCAACAGGATTATCTGTTGCTTGGCAAAAAGGTTTCGGAATACAAACAGGTGGACTTTAACGGAAAAACCGGAGCATACATATTTACAGATGAAGAAGAAAATGTAGTAGGCTACTCGTTTATTTTTTACACTTCTTTGTTGGTTGATATTACAACAGATAATGTTTACAAGGTAAAGCAGACAACAGGCAGGGTAGGTGCTTGGCTGTATGCTTTGTCGGATTATAAAAGTTATGATTCCTGTGTAAGTACAGCAGCACATTTTTTTCATGAATTTGTTGTAGATATGAGGGACGATACATTAAAAGACAGTTATTATTATAATGGATATACGATGCTTTGCGTCACTCAATCGGATCAAGCTGCACTAACATTTTTAGTAACAGACTCTGATTTTACAGACAAAAACGGCAATGCGGTTTTTACAGCTGTAACAGGGACAGATAATTCATCGAACACTGATACATCCGGTGCTTCCGAGGAATCATCAGATACTAAGCCTGCTAAAGTGAGCGACTCGGAAATTAAGAAAGCAGAAGAGTTGCTCAAAGAAGAGCCCTACGGTATGGACGATCAAAGCGACACTCATTTAGAAGAAAATGGTATTGATGTTGATGAATATCATAATAGGCTAAATGTGTATGATGCTATTCATTATTATTTAAGTGATGTGACTCTTGACGCTCAAAGAAACGAAGATGGGTCAATAACTATGAAGTACACGGGAACTGTTTTTGGCGAGGGAGAATATATTACATATATAGTAGATATTGAAAACAAAACAGTGTATTATGATAGCGCTTCATATGACTGGTTGTTAGATCAAGATTTTTATGCGACAGATGTATATAACGATTTAGTGAGGAAAAAGATAATTTCCTGACGGTATAGAAGATTATCTTTTTCTTGTATTTTTACCTAATGTTATTTTAAATGAAAGTGATACACTTGAATTCACTCTTCTTTCTGATGGAACTTATGCCGTAACAGGATGTTTGGTTGATAATCCAACAGAAATCACAATACCATCAAAATTTAACGGTAAATTTGTTACCAAGATATATAGTAATGCATTTGAGAATATTATAACTTTGAAAACTGTTAATATTCCAAATAGTATTCTTAGTATCGGCACCCGTGCCTTTTATGGTTGCAACACTTTAAAAAATGTAAACATCAGCACTGACAGTGAATTGCAGGAAATAGCAGGCTATGCTTTTTATGGTTGTTCTGCATTAACAGATATTTACTTCCCAACTTATGTTGATTATATCGGAGCTTACGCATTTTATCAGTCGGGATTAACAACAGCCGTTTTTGAGTGTCCTACGAATTGGAATTTGTTTGGTAAATGGAATGGTTATCCTGCACATTTATCTCCAACAGATTCAGCAAATGCTGCAAAAGCTTTATCAACAAATTATACTTCTCACACATCATCGGATTTTTACAAAAATGCATGGATACGAAATGACTCATATTCTAACGGATCAATTGTTGGCACATATGAGCGTGAACTATAATAATAAAAAGTAAAAAAGAGAAATAAAAAATAATAAAACAGCCTGAGTATTTTTGTCTTGTATACTCAGGCTATTTTCATATCATATTCAAATTGTAAATCAGTATAATATCACGAAAAATCAGGTCATCCGAGGGAAATTTGGGGGAAATATGTAAGAAAACAAATATTGAACATAAAAAGAAAAACGGCAAAACCTTAGTGGTTAAGCCGTTTCTTAGTGGTTGCGGGAGCAGGACTTGAACCTACGACCTTCGGGTTATGAGCCCGACGAGCTACCATCTGCTCCATCCCGCGATATTTAATTTGCTACCGTTTCATACAGCTTTATTATTATAGCCTATTTTATTTAATGTGTCAACTGTTTTTTAAAATTTTTTATTAATTTATTTTCGTAGGCTTTTCCTGTGCTTTTATTTTGATTTTTAAAAGCCTTTTGGCTTTATTTATTGCAATTAATTATACGGTGCTTTCAGTGCCTTATTACATTGATTATATGCTGCTGCGGCTATAAACAAGCAGCTGACATATTCATTAAGAGTGGGCAGCGACAGGGGCTTTATTGGATTTTAAATACAGCACCTGTATAGAAAGACAATGTTTGTGAGAAAAGGTTAAATAAAAGAAGCCTTGATGTGTGTATAAATGAAATTTTTGTTGCTGTTACAAAATAAAACTGTGCTTTGAGTAAAAAATTTAAGTTAATCAGTTAAATATATCAATTAAAATGTGCTAAAATATTGCAAAATGCTTTTATTCTTTTAGCTAATGTGGTATAATCTAGTCGAATATATCTAAATGGGGGTATAGTATGATTGTTCATGATATAACCAAGGAGCTAACCTCAACGCCGGTTTATGAGGGAGATCCTATTACGGATTTTCAATGGGTTACAAGAATTGACTGCGGTGAGGACTATAATTTGTCCAAAATAAAATTTTGTAATCATGCCGGAACTCATATTGATACGCCAAAGCATTTTTTTGATGACGGAAATACTATAACCGATTACCAAATGAATCGATTTTACGGTAACTGCACTGTGGTAGAGGCAAAGCACCCTTTAACGGGTGAGGATATGGAAAAAATACTTCCCTTTTGCTGCAAAAAAATTCTTTTTAAAGGCGTAGGGGAAGGTATTCTTACATTAAGTGCAGTGTTTGTTATGGGTGAGTATGATGTTGAAATGGTTGGCACTGAAAATGCTTCAATTGCCTATGAGAGTGAAGAATATGCTGTGCACCGTGAGTTGGCCTTAAAAGATATTTTAATAATTGAAAATCTTGACCTGTCGCAAATAGCTACAGGCAGCTACATATTGGCGGCATTGCCGCTTAAAATAGAGGGTGCCGAGGCCGCACCGACCAGGGCGATTTTGCTTGAGCAGGAATTAGGGCTGTAGTCTTACGCAAATAGGCTATAGCACTTTAAGATACCGGTTGCAATGGAGATGTTGAATTTGAAGATAATTAAAGCTACAGCAAAGCTGACGCTTACAGCACTGCTTATCATAGCGGCGGCAGTAGTGTTAAGCGGCTGCGGAGAAATAAATACTCAGGTAGAAAATCTGATGAAAATTACAAACGACTTTGTAGGCGAGCGTGTAGTAACCTTGAAGCTGGACGGAGATATGGCTGTAAATAAAGATAAGTCAGATCAACTGAAAACAGTTATTAAAGAGGGCTGTCCGGATAATTTAAGCTATCGTACAGAGGTTGCTGACGGAAGATATAACTGTGTGTTTGTGCTTTCTTTTACTTCGCTGGAGGAATACAAAACAAAGGTTGCCGGAATTATAGGCAGACAGATTTCTGTTGCATACGGATATACCGACACAGTACTGGCAAAGGGTACATATTACCAAGAGGATTATGACGGTATGGAGCTTGTAAAATGGCTTACCGATGACCTTTATCAAAAGGGCTATAAGGATATTAACCTTGATGTGCAGTCAACCTCAAATGTAGTTAAGTATAATAATGAGGTTTTAAGCAGTAAAACCTCTGTAATGAATACCTCTACAATAAAGGGCGAGCCTGTACACAGCGTTACGGTAAGCACAGTGAATCACAAAAACAGCGTTTATGACAGAAGTATGGTTTTATCTGTTCCAAAGTCAACCTATGATAAGCTGGGTGAGTCCTTAAAAAACCTAATGACCTCACGCACAAATTCCGACGGAAAAGGCAGTTGGTCAGAAAATAACGGCTATATGGATTATACTGTCGATTATAAAAACATAGATATTGAAAGGCTGCAGCAATATACACAGCTGTTTTTGGACTGCCGCAACGAAAATATATATTATGGCGACCAAAATCAGAGCAGTACGCCTTTAGCAGAGCAGTTTGTATTTGAGGAAAGAATAAATTTATTGGGCTTTGTTTCAGACACAAAGGAAAATGTAATTATGAGCTATAACTACACCCTGCCGGAGGAAACTACCCATGGTGAGGGAGTAGAGTTAAAAAACGGCGAATGGCAGACCTGCGGTGAATGGGCTAACAGTACCTATAAAATAAATAACACCAACGGTAATTTTGATATACGAATACCTGACGGTATGCAGTACAGTGTTAAATGCATAAATGTAGCCCTTACATCTATAGGCGGAAATGCCTTTAAAAGGGTGGTCGATTTTGTATATGACAGAAACACAGGTGAAAAGGGACTTGATTATGCTTATGGCTTTTTGGCGGATAAGGGCTTTACTGTGTCAAAGGAGTCGATATCAGAGGGAATTGTTTGCAGAGTAACCCAGCAGGGCACAGCACCTGATATAAGTAATGCTGTAGGTGATTTGTTTGGAAGCGGCAATACCTTTGAAAGCACACGCCATACAAACGATATGTCGGTTGTAACCGACCTGAATGTTCGTGATACTATAAATATAAGTCATATGCTTACAGGTGCCAACAGTAATATAGATATGCACTACACCGTAAAAAGCGAATGCGGAGAAAGCATAAGAAAGGTAACAGTAGACAATAAAAGCAGCGGCAAGGGAGCTGAAACAAATTTAAACAGCGACCAAAGCTACACCTCAACCGTAAACGGCGGCAATTTTATTTTCAGCTACAGTGCCACCGAGGCTAACCCTCCGGGGGTTGCGGTGTATTGTGTAATTTGCGGTGCAATAGTTATACCGGCTCTGCTGATAATCACCCTGCTGTTCAGGCATAACCAAAGGCTGAAATACAAAGAGGCAATGAAACAGCTGGCGGCGGTTAAAAACAAAGGTCAAAGAAACCAGGAGGATACAGACAGCAGTGAGGCTGTTGATAATAATGACAGTATAAATGATGATTTTTTTAATTTATAAATAAGAACAGGAGAAATGAAAAAATGTACAAATATGCAGTGTTTGATTTAGACGGAACATTGGCAAATACATTGGAGGACTTAGCCAACGCAGTTAATTATGCACTTGAGAAAAACGGTTACAAAGCATATCCTGTTGAGGCATATAAACAAATGGTAGGCTCCGGAATTGTAAATTTAGCGAAAAAGGCCTCCGGCAGTGAAGATGAGAATGTAATAAAAACGCTAAAGGCGGATTTTGACTGCTATTACAGCAGGCATACGGTAGATAAAACCTGCCGCTACAGCGGCGGCAGTGAAATGCTGAAAAAGCTGCAAAAGCACGGGGTAACGCTTGCAGTGCTTTCAAACAAGCCCGACGCATTTGTTGAAAGTATACTGGGCAAGCTGTTTCCGGACATTTCCTTTGCAAAGGCGTGGGGAAAAAAAGAGGGCTTTGACATAAAGCCAAACCCTGAATCGCTGAATGCTATGCTTAAAGAGCTGAACGCTGACAAATCACAGGTTGTTTATGTAGGTGACAGTAATGTTGATGTGTTTACTGCACAAAACGGACAGGTTGGATTTATAGGCTGTGCGTGGGGCTTTAGGGGCGAACAGGAGCTTTTGGAGGCAGGAGCTGTAAATGTGGCCCGCACCTGCGGACAGCTGGCGGATATGATTTTGGCATAATACTTAAATAGTAAGTAAATAAAATCTCGGCATATCCCTTAGTGGAATTATGGTCTGCAACATTTTTACGGCAGGAGAAATTGAGTTGAATAAAATTAATTATCAAAAAATACTTGACGAAGAAATTGAAAAAATTAAAAAGGCCGGTGCTGTGCCAACGCTTCTGCTGCATAGCTGCTGTGCTCCCTGCAGCAGCTATGTAATAGAATATCTGTCGGATTATTTTAATATAACCGTGTTTTATTATAACCCGAATATATCTTTGGAAAGGGAATATCGCTACAGGGCGTCCGAGCAAAAAAGACTTATTGAAAGTATGCCTGTTAAAAATAAGGTCAGCTTTCTGGAGGGGGATTACAGGCCTGCCGACTTTTTTGCAGCCTGTAAGGGAATGGAGGCTTGTCCCGAGGGTGGCGAACGGTGCGAAAAATGCTTTAGGCTAAGACTGGAGGAAACTGCCTGTCAGGCGAAGGCATGGGGCTTTGATTATTTTTCTACCACGCTTACAATCAGTCCCTTGAAAAATGCACAGCTTATAAATAAAATCGGTGAGGATATTTCCCTTGAAAACGGTGTAAAATTCTTATTCAGCGACTTTAAAAAGAAAAACGGATATAAACGCTCGATAATACTGTCAAAGGAGTATAGCCTTTACCGTCAGAATTATTGCGGCTGTATATATTCCAAAAGAGAGAGCGAGCTAAAAAGCAACAGTATGCAGTGAACGGTGCATACTGCTGCTTTTTGTATAATTCAATAATAAAACTATATAATAATAAAAGAATTTTTAAAATGAACCTATCAGCGTAAGAAGCCCTGCCACTTGGGAAAATCAGGATGTTTAAATGCATATGAAATAATTTCAAGATAATTTGGTATAAAATGTATATAAAATTGTTTATACGAAATAAAAATAATTAAAGTTATTGCATAAATGCAGGTTTTTATTGCTTTTGCTTATAAATTCATTAGTGGATTTGTGTAAAATATAAAATTTAATAGCATTGTAAAAAAAGTTGCGAATTTGTATTGAAAACAAAAATGTGAAGTGGTAAAATGACAATCAAGAGGTGGCGATGGCTAAAATAAATGTATATTTTTAACAAAGCACTTCAAAATAAGAATTGAGAAAAAATTTTTTTGAGAAGAAAAGGAGAAAGGTTCGATGAACAAAATAACAAAATTTGCTGCAGTGTTTATGGCTTTATGTGTTAGTGCATCAGCTATGGCTTTGGCAGGATGCGAGCAGGAAGCAGGCGGTGGTACAGATAATACCTCTAAGCTTAGCAGCTCGTCAAAGATTGATACATCAGGTGTAAAGGAAATCTATTACTTAAACTTCAAGCCGGAAATTTCCGATAAGTATGAGGCAATTGCAAAGCAGTACGAGAAAGAAACAGGCATTAAGGTTAAGGTTTCTACAGCTGCTTCCGGTGAGTATGAAAAAACACTTTCAACTCAGATGGCCAACGCCGACACAGCACCTACTATTTTCCAGATAAACGGCCCTGTAGGCTATGAAAGCTGGAAGGACTATTGTGCAGACCTAAGCGGTACAGATTTTTATGCTAATCTTTCGGATAAGAGCCTTGCTATTAAGAATGGCGACGGCGTTTACGGTGTGCCGTATGCTGTTGAGGGCTATGGTATTATTTATAATAACGCTATTATGGATAAGTACTTTAAGTCAAGCAAGAAGTCAACCGACTATAAGGATATGAGCGAAATCAACAACTTCAAGAAGCTAAAGGAAGTTGTTGAGGATATGACTAAGATTAAGGACGAGCTTGGAATTAAGGGTGTGTTTGGTTCTACATCACTTAAAAAGGGCGACGACTGGAGATGGCAGACTCACCTAATGGATTTGCCATTGTATTATGAGATGAAGGACGGCAAGACCAGTACCATAACAAAGTGTCTGGATGCTAAGGAAATCGAGTTTAAATATGCCGACAACTTCAAGGGCATATTCGACCTATATACAAACAATTCCTGCACAGAAAAGAATCAGCTGGGTTCTAAGACTGTTGACGAATCAATGAGTGAGTTTGCACTTGGCAATGTAGCTATGATTCAGAACGGTAACTGGGGCTGGGATCCTATTTCAAAGACAAAGGGTAATGTTGTTAAGGAAGACGACATTAAATATTTGCCTATCTACACAGGTGTTGACGGTGAAGAGAGCCAGGGCTTGTGCGTAGGTACAGAGAACTATTTTGCTGTTAACAGCAAGGTTGATCCTGCAAAGCAGCAGGCTTCAGTAGACTTCCTAGAGTGGCTGTTCTCATCAGAATACGGCAAGAAGGCTGTAGTAAAAGATCTTGGATTTATTGCTCCGTTCACTACATTCTCAGAGAACGAGCGTCCGGAAAACCCATTGGCAAAGGAAGTTCTTGCTTGGATGGAGAAGGACGGCGTATCATCAGTTGAGTGGACATTCCAGGGTATACCAAGTGAGCACTGGAAGGAAGATTTCGGTGCAAGCCTGCTTGAGTATGTTCAGGGACAGAAAGAGTGGAACAAGGTTGTTGATGACGCCAAGTCATCTTGGAAGACCGAGGTTAGCTTAAAGGCTGAGTAATTTGCTGAAGGTAGAATGATTAAAGGATAATTGTATGGTTCTCCCGTGCCCCCAAGGGTGCGGGAGAAATGTTTCTACAGACTGTTTTAAGCTGCTTTAAAGTAAACCCCTTTGGCTGTTAATTAAACAACCCCTACAGCTTTGCCAAGCAGTCGGAATTAAGGAGGACTATTTATGCAAAAATCCATAAAACGCTGGTTTCCGGTATTTATACTTCCAACCGTAATAGCGTTTATAATATCTTTTTTGGCCCCTTTTGCTATGGGCATTTACTTATCATTTACAAAATTTACAACAATAACAGATGCTAAGTTCGTAGGCTTTAGTAACTATATAAAAGCATTTAGCGATTCGGGCTTTGTTGATGCACTGTGGTTTACGGTGAAGTTTACAATAGTTTCCGTTATAACTATAAATGTAATAGCATTTTTGCTTGCTATGCTTTTAACCAGAGGCCTAAAGGGAACTAACGGCTTTAGAACAATATTCTTTATGCCAAACCTAATCGGCGGTATTGTTTTAGGCTATATCTGGCTTATGATTATAAACGGCGTACTGTCGTTTGCAGGCTTGTCAATAACATATGACGCCTCATATGGCTTCTGGGGCTTAGTAATACTAATGAACTGGCAGCTAATAGGCTATATGATGATTATCTATATTGCCGGTATACAAAATGTATCGCCGGACTTGCTGGAGGCAGCCGACATAGACGGTGCAACAAGCTTCCAAAAGCTTATTAAAATAACAATTCCTCAGGTAATGCCGTCAGTAACAATATGCACATTCCTGACATTAACAAATTCCTTTAAGCTGTTTGACCAGAACCTTGCACTTACTGCAGGTGCTCCGGGCAGACAAACACAGATGCTTGCGTTGGATATTTACAACACCTTCTACGGCAGAGTAGGCTACCAGGGGGTAGGTCAGGCAAAAGCGGTTGTTTTCTTTATAATAGTTGCGGCTATAGCATTAACACAGCTGTACCTGACTAAGCGTAAGGAGGTTGAAAGCTAATGGCAGACAATACTCAAAATATTAATATCCCTGTTCAAAAGCCGGTAGTCGGTGAAAAACCGGCAGGCAATCATCAGCCGGGCGGCATAAAAAAGGTGTCCACCGGTAATCAGACCAAAGAGAAGAAGAAAGAGCCAAAAAGAAAAATGAAGGCAAAGGATATACCTTTCATTATTATTCTTACGGTGATGGCGGCAATGTTTATTGCACCTATACTTTTGGTAATAATGAACTCCTTTAAGGCAAAGAATTATTTGGGAACAGAGCCGTTTGCCTTTCCTAATGCCCAGTCCTTTGTAGGCTTTGACAACTATATTGAGGGTGCACAAAAGATTGGATTTTTTCCGGCGTTTTTAACCTCGGTATTTATAACAGTGTTTGCAGTGCTTCTCATAGTTTTGTGCACATCTATGTGTGCATGGTTTATTGTTCGTGTTAAAAAGTGGTACTCAAAGCTTTTGTATCTGCTTTGTGCGTTTTCAATGATTGTGCCTTTCCAAATGGTAATGTACCCAATGTCACAAATTGCCGCACAGCTTCACTTAAACAATATGGTTGGTATTATATTTGTTTACTTGGGCTTTGGTGCCGGCTTAGCAGTATTTATGTTTGTTGGCTTTGTTAAAAGCGTGCCTCTTGAAATAGAAGAAGCGGCTATGATAGACGGCTGCGGTGCACTGAGAACATATTTCTTGGTAGTATTCCCTATACTAAAGCCTACAGCCATTACAGTAGCAATTCTTGACGCAATGTGGATATGGAACGACTACCTGCTTCCGTATTTGCTTTTAAACGCAACAGACACAAAGACATTGCCAATGGCAATTCAGTATCTAAGAGGCGGATACGGCTCAATAGATATGGCAAATATGATGGCCATGATTGTGCTTTCTATTATTCCTATAGTAGTATTCTACTTGATATGTCAAAAGTACATTATCAAGGGAATTGTAGCCGGAGCAGTCAAAGGCTAATCCTAACCGTAACAACAAGGTCGGTGCATTTAAAAGCACCGACCTTGATTTTTTGTCCCTTTTCAAGCTAAGCAATCCCTTTGCGTAAGCCTAAGGGCGTAGCTGCTATTGAATAGCAGGACTCTGAATATAAAAAATGAGCAGCTGCAAACACTGCAGCTGCTCATTTCTATTTTTTTGCAGAAATATTATTGCGGCTTTAGTGCTCTTTTCAGCCATACATCCGCAAAGTCCATTGCCATATACAGCCCGTTCTTTTCGGTAGCTCTTACTACCTGCTTCCTTGGGCTGATTTCCTGCGAAGTACTCATAAGCTGAATGCTTACTTTATCGGCCACCTCAAGGTCTTTAACTGTTTTTTTGGTTTTGATTTTAATGCGAACAACATAAGGGTCGCTCATACTACCATAGTAAAGAACATCTCCGCTTCTAACAAGCGGTTTATTTTTATACATAAAAAATTGATTTTTTGCCATATAAATATCCTCCATTCATCTGTGTTATAGTTTATTCATTCAAAGGTAAAGCAACAGTCTGCACTGCAGCAAGATTTGCCCATTAAATCAGTAAGAATAATTATAGCATTATTTCTACATTTAGTAAAGTAAATTTAGTTATAATTTGTCATATGCAAATGTTATATTTTTATTAACATAATTCTTACCTTCAGCTGCGTATAAATTTACGGAGGTGAGTGCGGTGAAGAAAACAGTATATCTTATTTTTATTATAGTGCTGTTTTTACTGCTTTGCGGTTGTACTCAAAGGCAGATAGTATCAGTTCCCGATGAGCTTACGGCGTACAGCTGGGAAAAAAGCGACAAATTCGGCAAGGAAATAAGGCTGTCATTTGAAGAAGGCTGTGCAGCGTTAACCATAAAATCGGCTGATAAATCCTACAAAATCCAGGGTAATGCCATTATAGATAATAACAGCATACAGATATTTGACGACAGCTTGAAAAGTACTTTTTCATTTAAATACAATTTGTACGGTGATAAAATAAAGCTTAAATATAATGATAATACAATAGAATTGGATAAATCTGCTGTACAAAGTAAATAAAGAACTATAACTATTTTGTAATTAATTACGAAATTTTGTAATTAATTTGAAATTTTTAATTTTATCAGCTATAATAACAAAGTATGTGATATGTATATATTCATAATGAACAGAAAAAATAAAGGGTGAGAAAATGCAGAAACATTCAAAATATGCAAAAATCGCACTGGTTACGGTAATCTCCTTGACGCTTGCTACGATTGTACAGAGTGCAGGCGTAGGCAAGCTGAATTCCAATACAGATATGGTACGACCAAGGTCGTACAGCAGTGTTGAGGAGGCGTCTTCAAAAAATCTTAAAAAGACTGCCAAGGCAACAGAAAATGCAACAGAAAAAGCAACCAAGAAGGCTGCTGTAAAGACTAAAGCAAAGGCTAAAGTAAAGGCAACGGAAAAAGCAACAGAAAAGCCTACAGAAAAGACTGTTAAAAAAGCAAAGACGCAGGCAAAAGCAAAGGCAAAAACGACGGCTACGGAAAAGGCGACAGAAAAGCCTACGGCGGCTCCTACAGAAGCACCTACACAGCTTGTGACAGAGGCACCTACGGTATCTGCTACAGAGGTCTACACCATTCCTACAGAGCTGCCTACAGAATGGTCACAGGAGCTGCAGAACAACTATGACGCACAGTACAACGCCGGATATCTTGTTGCGATAGATAACCCTGACTACACATACCAAACAGGTCAGGTTATTTTAAGCAAGGAGGACAAGGAGCTGGCTTGCCAAATAGTATACGGCGAAGCAGGCGGCGAGGGCTTTGAGGGCTGCTGCCTGGTAGCACAGTGCCTAAAGGACTCTATGGTGTTTTTAGGGTACAACTCTATTGCAGATGTGCGGAAGTACTGCCGCTATGACGGCTGGCAGAAAAACTACAGCGAAACTGCAAGGCAGGCTGTAGAGTACATATTTGACCAAAACAGAAGTGCTGTAGCCCACCGGCTTTTATTCTTTTATGCACCGAACCTTTGTAAAAGCGATTGGCACGAAAGCCAGTATTTTGTTTTGCAAAGAGGCAACAGCAGATTTTTTGATATGTATTAACCCCTTTTTTTAAATATTACAGTAGATAATTTTAGTTCTTACAGGCTTGGAAAATCGACAACCGAGCCTGTAATTTTTTTGTTAAATCTATGTGAATTATTTCACTTAAATTTCACATACAAAGAACATAATCTTCATACGGTTTAGGTATTCTAGATTACAATATAGTTATTGCGGAATTTTGTAGAATTTTCTGTAATACTGCAATGGGTATTATATTAATTTTTAGGTTAATTAGCGTACCCCACATTAAATTATATTTATAATGCGAGGGAAAATTATGGACATTTTTGCCGTTCTGACTCTTTTGGGCGGACTTGCACTGTTCCTGTATGGTATGAACACAATGGGGGACGGTCTTGAAAAGCTCTCCGGCGGCAGGCTGGAGCAAATGCTTGAAAAGCTTACTAACAGCACTTTCAAGGGCTTTATGGTTGGTATGCTTGTTACAGCCGTAATACAGTCATCGTCGGCTACTACGGTAATGGTAGTTGGCTTTGTAAATTCCGGTATAATGAAGCTTTCAAGGGCAATAGGCGTAATTATGGGTGCCAATGTAGGTACAACCATTACAGCGTGGATATTAAGCTTAACAGGTATTAGCGGTGACAGCTTCTTGCTGAAAATGCTTAAGCCTACCAGCTTTTCACCAATATTGGCTGTTATAGGTATTATATTTATTATGTTCTGCAAGAGCCAAAAGAAAAAGGACATTGGTACAATATTGGTTGGCTTTGCAATACTGATGTTCGGTATGGACAGTATGAGCAGTGCCGTAGAACCTTTGGCAGAAATTCCTGAATTCAGAGAGCTTCTTCTAATGTTCTCAAACCCATTGTTTGGTATACTTGCGGGTATGGTGCTTACAGCAATTATTCAAAGCTCGTCGGCATCTGTGGGTATTTTGCAGGCTTTATCTGTAACAGGAAGCATAACCTACGCAAGTGCTATACCTATAATTATGGGACAAAATATAGGTACCTGCGTAACCGCACTTTTGTCATGTATAGGTGCTAAAAAGAATGCTAAGCGTGCCGCCTTTGTTCACTTATATTTTAACATAATAGGCTCCGTTGTTTTGCTTGTATTGTTCTATACATTAAACGCATTTTTACATTTTACATTCTTAGACGATGCCGTAAATCCTGCAAGCATTGCTATAGTACATTCAATATTTAACATTGCGGCTACTGCACTGCTGCTGCCGTTTAACAAGGTTCTTGAAAAGCTTGCGTGTCTTACAATCAGAGATAAAGACGAGGACAACGGCACACCGTTTATTGATGAGCGTTTCTTAAATACACCGGCTGTTGCAACTGCACAGTGTGTTACAATGTGCAACAAAATGGCTGTGCTTTCAGAGCAAACCATTACAGACGCCTGTTCACTGCTTGCAAAATACAGGCCTGAGCTTGAAGCGAGCATAATAGACAACGAAAAGCTTATAGATACCTACGAGGATGTTTTGGGAACATATCTGGTTAAGCTAAGCAGTAAAAGCTTAACAACCGATGACAGTGCAGAAACCTCAAAAATGCTGCATTCTATAGGCGACTTTGAGAGAATAAGCGACCACGCAGTAAACATACAGGAATCGGTTAAGGAAATGCACGAGAAAAAAATATTCTTCTCTGAGAACGCTATAAGTGAGATAGATGTTTTAATATGTGCCCTTATAGAAATTGTTGACAATACAACCAAGGCATATACTAAAAACGACATTGAACTTGCAAAAAGAATAGAACCACTTGAGCAGGTTATAGACAAGCTTGTAAATGAGCTTAAACTGCGCCATGTTAAGCGTTTGCGTGACGGCAAGTGTACAATAGAGCTGGGCTTTATATTCTCTGATTTGCTTACATCTATTGAGCGTATAAGCGACCACTGCTCAAACATTGCAGTATGTATGATACAGCTTGAAGAGGAAAGCTTTGAAACCCACGAATATTTGTATGAGGTAAAGCATGATGATGAAGGTTCGTTTAAAAATGAGTACAAGGAGTACCGCAGTAAGTATGTTTTACCGTAAGCAACCGGTTAAGCTGTTTGCATAGCAGTTAATAAACAAAACTAATTTAAAGTGTAAACTTATAATCCTCTTAGGACAGATACTTGAAAAATCAAGACTGTACTAAGGGGATTGTTTTGTAAAAATTACAGGGTAAAAAATATTTATTTTTACGACTGTGCCCAAATGTTTATCGCAGGGGAATATAAGCTATTGCAGTATTACGACAATAAAAAAGGTGCGGTGGAAAAGTCCACAGCACCTTATATTTTATGGGAAAGCCTACGGTTCACCGAATGTAGGCTGTTAATTTAACAGCCAATGTGTTTGTTAATATGTCAAGATTATTAGTGTACAGCCAGGGCAAAGTACAAAAGTACCGCAACGCCCAGTACAATTCTGTACCAGCCAAATACCTTGAAGTCGTGGCGCTTAATGTATTTAAGCAGGAATTTAATAACTACTATAGATACCAAAAATGCCACAACAAACCCTATAACCAGTATAACAAGCTCTTGAGCTGTAAAATTAAAGCCAAACTTAACCAGCTTCAGCAGGCTTGCACCTGCCATAACAGGTATAGCCAAGAAGAATGTAAACTCTGCCGCAACTGTTCGTGATACGCCAATAAGCAATGCGCCTACTATTGTAGCTCCTGAGCGTGATACTCCCGGGAAGACAGCCGCCAACAGCTGAAACAGACCTATTATGATAACCAGCTTATAGGTTAAATTGTTTAAGCCGGTTACCTTTGGCGTACGGCTTTTATTCCAGTTTTCAACTACAATAAAGGCAACACCAAATACTATAAGGGCAATGGCAACTACCACATAGTTGTAAAGGTAGGTTTCTAAGAAATCATTAAGCAGAAGCCCCACTATAGCCGCAGGTATGCAGGCAACAAGTATTTTGCCCCACAGTGAGAGAATGTCGGTTTTAACAAGCTTTTTTATTCCCGTACTTCCCGAGCCGTTCTTTAGTGTAAAGGGCCATATCTGCTTCCAGAAAATAACCACAACCGCCAAAATGGCACCCAGCTGTATAACCACCTCGAACATATTCCAAAATTCTGCAGAAACCTTTAGGGGAATAAATTCGTTCAGCAAAATCATATGTCCGGTACTGCTTATAGGCAGCCACTCGGTTATACCCTCTACCACACCAAACAGGGCCGCCTTTAAATATTCAATTATAGCCGAAATATCCATTTAAAAAACTCCTCCGGTTAGTTTTCGTATCTCCACTTTATGCCGTTAGGAGTGTCCTCTACTACAATATGGAGGGCCTTTAGACGGTCACGAATTTCATCGGCGGTGGCCCAGTCCTTATTTTTTCTTGCCTGTGTTCTCTTTTCGATAAGGGCGTCAATTTCTGCGTCTGCCGTACTGCTTTCTGTGTTTTGCTGTTTTTCGCCGGAAAGCAGGTCAAGAGAAAGCACCTTGTCGTATTCTGAAAGTACATAGCGTTTTGTTGCACCGTTTATGTCTGCCTTTAGCACATCGTACACAGCTGTTAAGCCCAAGGAGGTGTTAAGGTCATTGTCCATAGCCTCTTTAAATTTGTCAATATAAGGCTGTGCCTGTTCTTTGTCAACCTCTGTGTCGTTGTCAAGTGTGGCAATTTTCTTTATCAGCTTGTCATATGCCTTTGCGGTATTGTCAAGGCTGTCATAAGAGAAGGTAAGAGGCTTGCGGTAGTGCGACTGCAGGCAGAACATACGGTAAACCAGTGGATTGTAGCCCTTTTGTTCAAGTAAAGAAACTGTCAGGAAGTCACCCTTTGACTTGCTCATTTTGCCTCTTGCGTCATTCAGATGCAATACATGGAACCAGTAGTTACACCACTTATGACCTAAAAACGCTTCGCTTTGTGCAATTTCATTTGTGTGGTGCGGAAATGCATTGTCAATGCCGCCGCAGTGAATGTCCAAATGCTCGCCTAAATGCTTTATGCTTATGGCAGAGCACTCTATATGCCAGCCCGGATAACCGTAACCCCATGGGCTGTGCCACTTTAGCTCTTGATCTTCAAATTTAGACTTTGTAAACCACAGCACAAAGTCGGCCTTGTTGCGCTTGTTTTCATCTTCTTCTACACTGTCACGAACGCCTATGGCTAAATCCTCTTCCGTTTGGTTGCCAAACACATAGTAGCTGTCAAGCTTTGAGGTGTCAAAGTAAACATTTCCGCCAGCTTTGTATGCATAGCCCTTTTCAAGTAAAACAGAAACCATATTTATAAAGTCGTCAATGCAGTTTGTAGCAGGCTCTACTACATCGGGAGTTTTAATATTCAGCTTTGCACAGTCGGCAAAGAAGGCGTCTGTATAAAACTTAGCTATTTCCAGCACGGTTTTATGCTCCCTTTTAGCACCGGCAAGCATTTTGTCCTCGCCTGTGTCGGCGTCGCTTGAAAGGTGGCCTACATCTGTAATGTTCATTACCCTTTTAACATCGTAGCCCGAAAATCTTAAATACTTTTCAAGCACATCCTCCATTATATAGGTACGCAAATTACCTATGTGTGCATAGTGGTAAACGGTAGGGCCGCAGGTGTACATACGCACCTTGCCCGGCTCGTAGGGTACAAACTCCTGCTTTTTCTGTCCTAAAGTGTTGTAAATCTCCATAATATTCCTCCAACCTTTAAACAGGCCCGTATATTAAATGCCACAAATGTAAACATTTTACACAGCCCACGCACTGTATATTACGGTACTGTTTAAATTTTTATTTATAAAATTAAAAAGCCTCCGTCCCGACAAAGGGACGAAGACTGTAAGCTTTCTCCGTGGTTCCACCCAAATTCGGCTTTCGCCGCACTTGCTGTCATATAACGGTGACCAACCGCACAGCCATTTCCTGCCGTGTGCTGTAAGGGTGCATTCACAGCCTGCAGTAATAAGCCGCTTTCAGCATACACGGCTCTCTCTGAAAAACTGCCACAACTGCTACTACTTCCTACAATAGCATTTGCAATATTTACTGGGTTAATTATATCTCATATTATATAAATTTTAAAGTAAAATATTCAAAATATTTACTTGGCATTTTTGTATAAATCAGCATTATCCTTTAGATACACTATGCCGGATATAACAGTAAAAATAACCGATACCCACACAACTACATTGGTTATAATACCAAAACTGCCTGATACCTCTGCCGAAAATCCCCCAAGCTTAAGTACAATTTGCAGTACCAAAGCAACAATTACCGCTACAATTTGGCTTACTGTTTTGGCTTTGCCCCACATATTGGCGGGTACTACCCTTTCCCTTTTCGCAGCCACAAGCCGTACAGATGTTACGGCGAATTCTCTGAACAGTACAATTATAACCGGTACAGCGCCAATAAGTCCTGTTTGTATAAAGCAGCAAAAGGCGGAGATTATAAGTATTTTGTCTGCCAGTGGGTCTGCGAATTTTCCGAAATCAGTAACCATATTGTGCTTGCGTGCATAGTGACCGTCGAAAAAATCGGTAATTGAAGCGGCTATAAACACCACCAAAGCAAAAACAGGGCTTAGGGGAATAGCGTCTACCAATAAAAACAGCACAAAAAACGGCACAAGTATTATTCTTAACAGCGTAAGTTTGTTAGGAAGATTCAAAAATAATCACTCTCCTATGTATATTATACCATTGTGCCTATAGGGTCACAGTCAAGGTAATCATCAATAGCTACCGTTACAAAGTCGCCTATTGCCGGCTTTTTGCCGTCCTCTGTATTAAAGAACACCTTTCCGTCAACATCCGGAGAGTCTGCCATAGACCTGCCAAAGTAGCAGTTTGCGTACTTGTCGTAGCCTTCGCAGACAACCTCTATTTCTTTACCTATAAGGCTTTTGCAGTATTCCTCCATTATAGGCATTTGCTGCTCCATAATTATTTCGGCACGCTTTTGCTTAATTTCCTCGTCTATCTGGTTTTCAAAGCTTGCCGCCGGTGTGTCCTCCTCTTGGGAATACGCAAAGCAGCCCAGTCTTTGGAACTTCATTTCATTTACAAACTCAGAAAGCTCTGTAAACTCCTCCTCGGTTTCACCCGGGAATCCGCAAATAAGTGTGGTACGCAGCACAATATCCGGAATTTTTGCCCTTAGCTTGTTAATAACATTTACTATGTTTTCCTTGTTGCCACGCCTGTTCATTGACTTTAGCACTCTGTCGTTGCAGTGCTGAAGGGGAATATCCATATAATTAAGCACCTTATCCTGCCTTGCTATGCAGTCTATAAGCTGGTCTGTAATTTCGTCAGGGTAGCAGTAAAGCAGTCTTATCCACTTTAAGCCCTCTATTTTGCACAATTCGTCCAGCAGTGCAGCCAGTCTGAATTCGCCGTACAAATCAATACCATAGCGGGTTGTGTCCTGAGCTATTAATATAAGCTCCTTTACGCCCTTTGCAGCAAGCTCCTTCGCCTCTGCCACAACAGACTCCTGTGTGCGGCTGCGGAATTTTCCTCTTATAAGAGGAATTGCACAGAAGGTGCACCTGTTGTCACAGCCGTCACCTAATTTTAGGTAGGCATAGTGTGACGGTGTGCTTTGTATTCTGCCGCCCTCAAGCTGTGCACACATTTTGCTTGGGTAAAGCTCTGTTTCTTCACCTTGCAGACACTTAGCCACAACCTCGGCAATGTCCTCGTTGCCGCCTATGCCCACTACTGCGTCTACCTCGTAAAGCTGTTCCTTTACGGCGTGACGGTATCTTTCAGCCAAACAGCCTGTAACAATAATGCCCTTTATGCGGCCCTCTTGCTTTAGTTTGCCCAGCTCAATAATTTCGTTTATGCTTTCCTGCTTGGCAGACTCTATAAAGCCGCAGGTGTTTACAATAACCACATCTGCCATTGCAGGGTCTGCCACAATTTTATATCCGCACTGTCTAAGTGTAAACAGCATCATTTCCGCATCTACCTGGTTTTTTGCACATCCCAGGCTTACAATGCCTATTCTTTCATTCATAGCCTATTCCTCTTTGTAAAGTTATTTGTTTTAACATATATATGCTAATTCTAACACATAATATAACTTTTGTCACTATTACGCCAAAGTTATATTATGGGATTTATGCATTGGGTAAGGTTTATTTTCCTTACCGTTATCAGAGCTGATTTAACGGCGGATACTCTATGCCTATGGTGAGTATCCGCCGTTTATTTTAATTAAAAACTCTTTATAAAACCGGTGTGCATCGGGTTTATTCGGAATCAAGCTTAAGCACAGCCATAAATGCGTCCTGCGGCACCTCTACGCTGCCCAGCTGCCGCATTCTCTTTTTACCCTCCTTCTGCTTTTCAAGCAGCTTTTTCTTACGGGTAATGTCGCCGCCGTAGCACTTTGCGAGTACGTCCTTACGCATAGCCTTTACAGTTTCACGAGCTATGATTTTTCCGCCTATGCACGCCTGAATAGGTACCTCGAAAAGCTGTCTCGGAATTTTCTCCTTTAGCTTTTCGGTCATTTTTCTTGCACGGGTGTAGGCCTTATCAGCATGAATAATAAAGGATAGTGCGTCTACAATCTCGCCGTTCAGCATAATGTCCAGCTTAACAAGCTTGCTCTCGGCATAGCCTGCCAGCTCATAGTCAAAGGAGGCATAGCCACGGGTGCGTGACTTTAAGGTGTCGAAAAAGTCATACACAATTTCTGCCAACGGCAAAAGGTAGTGAATATCTACCCTGTCATTGTCAATATAGGTCATATCCTTAAATATGCCACGCCTGTCCTGGCACAGCTCCATAATGTTTCCTACATATTCGGCAGGGGCATAAATGTGAGCGTTTGTCATAGGCTCCTCTGCCTTTGCAATAAGTGCAGGGTCGGGGTAGTTTGTAGGGTTGTCTATCATTTCTACAGTACCGTCTGTTTTGGTTATTCTGAAAATAACGCTTGGTGCTGTAGTAACAAGGTCAAGGTTGTACTCACGCTCAAGTCTTTCCTGTATGATTTCCATATGCAACAGGCCCAAAAAGCCGCACCTAAAGCCAAAGCCCAGTGCAACCGAGGTTTCAGGTTCAAAGGAAAGTGAAGCGTCGTTAAGCTTTAGCTTTTCAAGAGCGTCACGCAGGTCTGTGTACTTGGCACCGTCGGCAGGGTAAACACCGCAGAATACCATTGACTGTACCTCACGGTAGCCCGGCAGTGGCTCTGACGCAGGGTTGTTTGCCAGTGTAACGGTGTCGCCAACCTTTGCGTCCTGTACGCTTTTAATTGCGGCGGCAATGTAGCCAACCTCGCCGGCACAAAGCTCCTTTGCAGGCTCCAGTGAGGTAGCACGCATATAACCCAGCTCTACTACCGTAAACACCGCACCTGTAGCCATAAGCTTTATTTCGTCGCCAACCTTTACCGTACCGTCTTTTATCCTTATATAAATAATTACGCCCTTGTAAGCGTCATAATAGGAGTCAAAAATAAGTGCCTGCAAAGGCTTGCTGTCGTCACCCTGTGGTGCAGGAATGTCAGACACTATTTTTTCCATAACCTGGTGAATGTTAATGCCGGCCTTTGCGGAAACCTCCGGAGCGTCCTCGGCAGGTATGCCTATAACATCTTCAATTTCCGCCTTTACACGCTTTGGGTCGGCACTGGGCAGGTCAATTTTATTTACAACAGGTACAATCTCAAGTCCGCTGTCAACTGCCAAATATGTATTGGCAAGTGTTTGTGCCTCTATACCCTGTGAAGCGTCAACAACAAGCACAGCACCCTCGCAGGCCGCCAATGAACGGGAAACCTCGTAGTTAAAGTCAACATGTCCCGGTGTATCTATAAGGTTAAACACATAGCTTTTGCCGTCGTCTGCCTTGTACACCAATGTTACGGCGTGTGCCTTAATGGTTATGCCACGCTCACGCTCCAACTCCATATTGTCAAGCAGCTGGTCTTCCATTTCTCTTAGGGCAACCGACTCTGTCTGCTCAAGTATTCTGTCTGCCAGGGTACTTTTGCCGTGGTCAATATGTGCAATAATACTAAAATTTCTTATTAATTCCTTTGGATAAGACATTATTTATATCTCACCTTTCGTTTTATTTTTATTTTTTGTATTTGTTTTATTTTCAACCTTAAATGCCGACAGGCAAAAGTCTTGCATACAGCAAATGCTGCACTTGGGGCTTCTTGCTGTACAGACCGCTCTGCCGTGCAGAACTATTCTGTGGCAAAAATCGTTTGATTCCTCAGGGGGTAAAAGCTCCCTTAAAATTTTTTCTATTTTTGCTGCGTCCTTTATGCTGTGGAAGCCCAGCCGTGAGGTTATTCTTATACAGTGGGTGTCCACTACAACAGCAGGCTTGTTAAAAATATCGCCTACTACAAGGTTGGCAGTTTTTCGGCCTACCCCCGGCAGTGTTACAAGCTGTTCTACAGTGTTCGGTACATTACCGCCGAACTTGTCACGCAGGGCGGCGCACATAGCCACAATGTCTTTTGCTTTGGTTTTGTAAAGTCCGCAGCTTTTTATAAGCTGCTGTACATCTTCTACATTTGCCTGTGCAAAGTCGTCAACCGTTTTGTAGGTGTCAAAAAGCTTTGGCGTAACCATATTTACCCTTGCGTCTGTACACTGTGCCGCCAGTCTGGTAGCTATAAGCAGCTGTAATGGCTGGGTATAAACAAGTGAACATACAGCGTCGGGATATTCTTTTTTCAGGGCGTCTACCGCCGCCAAGGCACGCTCTTTGTCTGTCATTGGGGCACTACCTCCGTTATAAATGCCGCTTTGCTTTGCAGCTTAAACAACGGCAATGTATACTCTAAACTATATTACCATAAATAATAATTTTTGTCAGCACCAAATTATTTATAAATTTGCCTGTGGGTACAGTACGATTTACCATATGATTACATAAAAAGCTACAAAATTTCCCATAAAGTGTAAAGCTTATTAAAAAACTGTAGTTGTTTTACAAATTTTTTATGTTATAATTAAACTTGTATTTTAGATTTATAATCTGGAGAGTAAACCTATGTATAAAAATTATTTGTTCGACCTGTACGGAACACTTGTTGATATTAACACAAACGAGTGGAAAACCTACCTGTGGAGTAAAATGGCAGAGCTGTATGCCTTTGAGGGTGCAGACTACACGCCAATGCAGTTAAAAAAAGCATACGGCGTTCAGGTGGAAAATGAAAAGCAGGCTGTTGCAAAAAATCACCCGAATTTTACGGATATTGACATACGCATTGAAAAGGTGTTTGAGGATTTGCTGAAAAATAAGGGCGTAGAGCCGCCTGCTGACTTTGGCAAATATACGGCGAAGGCATTCAGAGCAATATCCACAAAGTATATAAAGCTGTACGACGGCGTGATCGACCTGCTTGATTCGCTTAAAAGGGCAGGCAAAAATGTATATTTGCTTACAAATGCCCAAAGGTGGTTTACAGCACCGGAGTTGAAAATGCTGGGCATTGAGGATAAGTTTGACGGCATTGTAATATCCTCAGACGAATACACCTGCAAGCCTGACAAGGCGTTTTACAATATTATTCTTGACAGATACAATCTTAATCCCAAGGAAACCATAATGATAGGCAACGACTGTGAAACAGATGTTTTGGGCTCGTACAACGCAGGGCTTGACTCGCTGTATATTCATTCCAATATATCGCCCGAGGTAAGCATAGAGCTTAAAAGCAGGTTTGCGGTTATGGACGGCGATGTTAGGAAGATTAAAGGCTTAATTTTGAAGTAATTTATTGAAAGTAATTCCTTAGTTGATTAAAGATAGAGTATTATCCAATAATAACCACAGAAAGGTGTTGATTTGATTTGAAAAAGGGCAGGGTGCCTACAGGCGTAATTATAGCGTTGGTTATTGTTTTGGTTTTAGGTTTAGGCGGTACAGGTGCTTTTTATGCACTAAGCGGCGGTACCTTTGATGCTGCCGTACTGGCAAATATTCTTACAAAGGCTACAGAGGCTCCTACGCAGGAGCCTACCAAGGCGCCTACAGAGCCGCCTACGGAGGGTATTCCGGAGCTTGCCGCTAAAATTTCACAGCAGGAGCTTAGCGTTACAGAGGGCAAAACAGCCCAAATTTCCGCTGAAATAACAAACAGCAAAAAAACAGGCAATATACGCTACACCACCTCTGACGAAAATATTGCCGCTGTAAATTCACAGGGAGTAGTTACCCCTATGAGCAAGGGCGAGTGTCAGGTGGGAGCGTATGTAGAGGGCTACGACACTACCATAAAGAACTTTACCGTAAAGGTAAGCGACGACAGAGTAGACGACATTACCGCTCTTAACAGCTACCTTTACAGTCTGAAGCCTACAGAAGAATATACCTACGCAAAAACAAAAAAGGGCAAGGCGAAAATTTCCGGCTGTAAAATCGGTGACTTTAATGAAGACGGCAGCTATGAGCTTTTTATAACCTATAAGCTGTCAGATAATTTTCAAAAGGCGAGGGTTGTTACCTATTACAACGGTACCGCCTATGTAAGTGAAACAGAAAAAAGCTACAGCGAAATTGTAAATTCCGGCTACAGCTCATATGTTGAGGAAATTTATACAGATTCACAGGGCAACTTTGACATCATTGCGGAATACAGCAAGGCAACTGCGAACTATACAGAGAAAACAACGCTGCTTTATAATACAGCCGGCAACACTGCAAGCAAAAAGGCAGAGTACTACTCCAAAGAGCCGGCAAAGCTGGGGGATATGGCAAAAAAGGCCGTTTACAAAATAGACGGAAGCAAGAAAACCCGTGACAGCTACACCGCCATGTATACCTCACTGAAAACCTCACGAACACTGTTTAACGATTATGTTTCCGTTATAGAAAGGCTTTCGGAGGGCAACTACACTAAGGCAGTGCTTCCGTCCGATTTAGGTGCGGCGTATTATAACCGCATAAAGTGGACAAGCAGTGACTCTGCCGTGGCTACCGTAAGCAGCAGCGGTATAATAACAGGTGAAGGCAAGGCAGGAAGCTGCAACATTACAGGCGTTATTTCGGGCCTTGAGGGTATCTTCTGCCGAATGAGTATAGAGGTTTCAGATGTTTCAGACGAGTTTGCAAGCTACATTGAAAGCATTAAGGACGATTATATTATCGGCGAGGCAGGCAATAAAATGAAGCTGTACGGCTACTATGTAGGGGACATTGACAACGACGGTGTAACGGATTTGCTGTTGTACTACACAGGCGGCAACGGCTGTCAGCTTGATATGATGCATTTTGTAGGTACAAACCCAAGCGTGCAAACCATAAAAAGTGCCACCACCGAAAACGGCGTAAATTGTATGTTGGAGCTGTATACAGACAGTATGAGCAACAACGAAACCGTGCTGTATGTAGCAAATGTGTCAAAAAGCGGCACTAGGTTTGAAACAAGCTTTAGCTACGAAAGCTACCAAAACGGCGAATTTGTGGAAAACAGCAGTGAATATACCTTTATAAACGATACCGCCTCGGGCAAAAAGGAGTTTAAGGTCGGCGGCGAAAAGGTAGAGGAGTCAAGCTTTAACGATATGCTTAACAGATACCGCAAGCTGGGCGACTGGACCTTGATAAAGTAAAAAATAATATATAACTTCGGCTGTAGATATGCTATAATATTTACAGCCGATTTTTTATACATTCAAAAGCAGATAAACCACTTGAACATACTAAGGAGAATTATTATGCAAAAAATAAAAGGCGTTCTGTTTGATATGGACGGACTGATGATAGATACCGAAAAATGGCTGCAAAAATACTATGTACAGGCGGCAGAAAGGCTGGGCTTTCCTATGAAGCCGGAGCATGTGCTTGAAATACGCAGTCTGCCGGCGGAGTACGCCGTACCAAAGCTGCAAAAGCTTGTGTGCCCCGACTTTGACTATTATGCGGTTAAAAATTTGCGAAAAATATATATGAAGGAGCATATCGAAAGGTATGGCTTAGAAAAGAAAAAAGGTCTTGACCAGCTGTTAAAATACATAAAGGAATGCGGACTGAAATGCTCTGTAGCTACCGCCACAGCTCCGGACAGAACAAGAGAATATTTGTCTAAGCTGAATGTTTTGGAGTATTTTGACCAAATAGTTTGTGCCTCTATGGTTAAGCACGGCAAGCCGCAGCCGGATATTTATATTGAGGCGGCACACAGGCTTTCTCTTGAGCCTGAACAGTGTGTTGCACTTGAGGATTCTCCAAACGGTGTGCTTGCCGCAGTAAGAGCCGGCTGTGTAACCGTTATGGTGCCCGACCTGACACAGCCCGACGAAGAAACTGCCAAGATAATCTACAAAAAGGCAGACGATTTGTCACAGGTAATAGATATTATAAAGGATATAAACAATAAAGCTGATTAAAAGAGGAATTGCAATGATAAAGCTTTTGCATTTGTCAGATTTGCATATAGGTAAAATCGTAAACGAAATAAATATGCTGCCTGACCAAAAATATATACTTAACGAAATACTGGATATCATTAAAAAGGAAAAGCCGAACGGTGTACTGATAGCCGGCGATGTTTACGACAAAAGCGTACCCTCTGCCGAGGCTGTAGAGCTTTATGATAATTTTATAACACGGCTGGCAGAGCTTGACACTGCCGTTTATATAATAAGCGGCAACCACGACTCCCCCGAAAGGCTGGGCTTTTGCAGCAGGCTTATACGCTCCGGTAATATTTTCGTTGACGCTGTATTTAACGGCAAGGCGAACAAGCATACCCTTTGTGTGAATAGCAAAAATGTAAATATTTATACACTGCCCTTTATAAAGCCTGCCAATGTAAAAGCCTTTTACGGCGGTGAAATAAACGACTATACACAGGCGGTAAAAACTGTGCTTGAAAATACTGAAATTGACAAAAATGCCGTAAACATACTTGCTGCACACCAGTTTGTAACAGGCACAGGCACAGCTGTAAGAGCCGATTCGGAAAATGTTTCGGTAGGCGGTGTAGACAATGTAGACGCCGCTGTCTTTGCCGACTTTGACTATGTAGCGTTGGGACATTTACATACAAGGCAGAGTGCTGCCCGTAATGTTGCTTACTGCGGTACTCCGCTGAAATATTCGTCCTCTGAATGCAGCGGCAAGAAGTGTGCGGTTATGGTGGAAATAGACGGTAAGGACATATCCACAAGGGAAATTCCTCTTGTGCCTATGCGTGATATGCGGATAATAAAGGGAACCCTAAGGGAGCTTACAGACGCACCCCAAGGCAGCACAGACGATTATATATTTGCAGTGCTTACCGATGAGGCAGAGCCTATAGACCCTATGGGCAGTTTGCGTAGTGTGTACCCGAATATTATGTCGCTTCGTTTTGACAACAGGCGTTCTAAAAGCAATGCAGACATACAGCTTGCTAAAATAACAAACAAAACACCCGTTCAGCTTTTTGCGGAATTTTACGAAATGCAAAACAACATTGAGCTGACAAAGGAGCAGGCAGACCTTATAAAAAGCATATTTGCCTGTATGGAGGAGGAGCAATGAAGCCGGTAAATTTAACTATAAGTGCCTTTGGCCCTTATGCCGACAAGGTTAATGTGGATTTTGAAAAATTTGGCGGCAGGGGGTTGTTTTTAATAACAGGAAATACCGGTGCGGGCAAAACCACTATATTTGACGCAATATGTTTTGCACTGTATGGCAGGGCAAGCGGCACAAACAGAACAGGCGATATGTTCAGAAGTGACTTTGCCAAGCCGCAGACTAAAACCTTTGTTAAGCTTGTTTTTCAGCACAACGGCAGCTTATATACAGTTGAACGCAGTCCGGAATATATTCGTCCCTCCAAAAGGGGCACAGGCGAAACCAAGCAGGCGGCAGAGGCGGTGCTTACTATGCCTACAGGTCAGGTCATAACCAAAACTACCGCCGTTACAAGGTACATAGAAAATATTCTTAGGGTTGACTACGACAGGTTTACACAGCTTGCTATGATAGCACAGGGAGATTTTCTAAAGCTTTTACTTGCCGACAGCAAAGACAGGGGAGAAATATTCAGAAATATTTTTAACACCTCTCTGTACCAAAGCTTTCAGGCAAAATTACAGGCTATGACAAAAGAGGCAGAGGACAAAGCACTACAAACAAAAACTACACTAAAAGAAAATATAGCCTCTGTAAAGGCAGAGCCGCAGGTGGTTTCAAAACTGCAGGAGCTTGACCCACAGCACAACTCTAAGGAAATAGCGGAGCTTATAAGCACAGTTATAAACCAACAGGGAGAAAGCCTTGGGCAGACAGAAAAAGAGCTTGCAGAACAAAAGGAGGAAAGGCAAAGCCTTACAGCTGTTATAACCAATGCCGAAAGGTCTAATAAACAGCTGCAGGATTTAGAAAAATCGCAGAAAAGACTGGCAGATTTAACAAAGCGGCAGCAAAGCATGGCTGACCTGAAATCAGCTACAGACACAGCCAATATGCTTTTAAAAAACATTGTCCCTGTTGACAATAACTACTCTGCCGCAAAGAAAGAACACAACGAGCAGAAGAAGAAAATTGACGGGCTTAATGAGCAGTTAAAAATTTCACAGCAGCAGCTTGAAATTGCCGCCCAACAGCTTCAAAACGCCCAACAGCAGCAGCCCAAGGCTGAAGAAGCACGCACTCTTTTGGCAAAGCTTCAACAGCAGGAGGGCAGTTATGACCGCCTTGAAAGGCTTAACGGCGAAATAAATGGTATTAAAAAGAAAACGGATAGTCTTTTGGCTGACATAAAAAAGGCAGAAAGCCGCATTCAGCAAACCCAAAGGGATAAAACCACCCTTGAACAAAATATAAACTCATTGGTCGACAGCCCTGCACAGCTTGAAAGCACAAAGGCAGAACAGGCAGCTCTTGAGCAAAGGTTAAATACGCTGAATCAGCTTTTGAGCCATATGCAGGAGATTAATAAAAATACAAAGCTGTACGCAAATGCGAAAAGGGAATATATGGAAACAGAACACATATACCAACAAAGCCGCAGTAATCTAAACCAAATGGAGGATTTGTACTACCGTGGTCAGGCCGGAATATTGGCACAAAAGCTTACCGAGGGCAGCAGATGCCCTGTGTGCGGCTCTATAGTTCACCCTTTTCCGGCACAGTGCGAGGACAATGTGCCTACAAAGGAGCAGCTTGACAGTCTAAAAGCTGAAAACGACCAACTAAAGGAAAAGCTAAGCAAGTCCAGTCAGGACGCTAATGTTTTCAATACCAAAATAAAGGACTTAAAGGAAAACGCACTGCACTGTAAAAATGCACTGGGCTTTAAAGATAAACAGTTGGATATTAAAGACATACAAACGCTTATAGCCGATACAAACGAACAAGGTAAAATTCTTGCTAAAGGTAAAATTGTAATTGAGAAAAATATTAAAGCTCTTGAGCAAAGCAAAAAACAGCTTGCTGATGTTACAAAAAAGCTTGACGCTATACAGACAAGCCTAAATGACCTTACACAGAAAAAGGCTGCATATTCCTCATCTTTTATAGAAAAAAATAAGCAGATACAGCAGCTAAGTAAGGAGCTTGAGTACAGCAGCAAATCACAGTTGACAGAGAAAATTAAGCAGTGCCGTGAATTTATTAATTCCTCACAAAGGGCGTTACAGCTGGCGCAGGAGGAGCATAAGGCTATACAAAACAAAGCTACAGGTATAAGCAGCGGTATCGAAGCTGCGGCGGCAGAAAAGAAAAAGTGGCACAAAAAGGCACTTGACATTGCCGAGAAATTGCAGCAGCTTTTTGAAGAATACGGCTTTGAGGGCTACCAAGAATACCGCAGTAAAATATTAAGTGAAGAAGAAATAAAGGCGAATCAGCAGGAAATCGACATATACAAGGCTCAGCTTTCCTCCGAAAAGGCTACGGTAGAGCTTTTAACCAAGGAAACCGCCTCGGTACAGTATGTTGACACTACCGCACTGAACCAAAGGCTTGAAAAGCTGAAAGCAAGCATAGAAGCTACAGAAAAGCAAAGGCTTGCCTTGTACTCTTACTTTACACATAACCAAGGGGTTTTGGAAAAAATTAAGAAGAGTATTAGCATTCTTAACAGTCAGCTTGAAAACCTTGTAATGCTTAAAAACCTAAGCGACACCGCCAACGGCAGGCTTACCGGAAAAGAAAAAATTCCTTTTGAGCAGTACATACAGGGGGCATATTTTCAGCAGATTATTTCACAGGCTAACCTAAGGCTGTCAAAAATGACAAATCAGCGTTATATGCTTGTGCACAGGCAGGGCGGCAGTAAGCAGGGAAAGTCCGGACTGGAGCTTGATGTACTGGATAATTACACCAACCGTATCAGAAGTGTAAAATCTCTGTCGGGGGGAGAATCCTTTAAGGCTTCGCTGTCAATGGCACTGGGACTTTCTGATGTTATACAACAGCAGTCCGGCGGTGTGCAGATTGACGCAATGTTTGTTGACGAGGGCTTTGGCTCACTTGACGATGAGTCTTTAAATTCCGCAATTAATATTTTAAACGGCTTAACGGACGGTAACAGGCTTGTAGGAATAATATCCCATGTAAGCGAGCTAAAGTCTGCCATAGACAACAAGATTATTGTTACAGCTTCACCTACAGGCAGTAGGGTAACAATACAGACATAAGCCGACCTTGCAAAGCAATGGTTTACAGCAGTGCTTTGCGGTGTAATTATATTGACAAAATTTTAACGCAGTAATAAGATATAAGTATACAATGGCGTGGTGTCTTGCCGCCGCAAATTTTCTGAAAGGAAGTTGAATAATGGATATAAGAGAAGAATCCCTACAAAAGCACTACCAATGGAAAGGTAAAATAGAGGTTACAGCTGTGCCTGAACTAAACACGGCCCACGACCTTTCACTGGCATATACACCGGGTGTTGCCGAGCCGTGTATGGTTATTCACAACGACTATGAAAAGTCCTTTGAATTAACAAGAAGAAGTAACCTTGTAGCAGTTGTTACAGACGGTACAGCTGTACTGGGCTTGGGCGACATTGGCCCTGAGGCCGGTATGCCTGTTATGGAGGGCAAATGCGCCTTGTTCAAGGCCTTTGCCGATGTTGACGCTTTCCCTATATGTGTTCGCTCAAAGGATGTAGACGAAATTGTAAGAACAGTTTACTTAATTTCCGGCAGCTTTGGCGGCATTAACCTTGAGGATATTGCGGCACCAAGGTGCTTTGAAATAGAACGCAAGCTGAAGGAAATTTGCGACATACCTGTATTCCACGACGACCAGCACGGCACAGCAGTAGTGGTAGCCGCCGCTACAATTAACGCTATGAAAGTAGTAAACAAACAGCTAAAGGACATAAAGGCAGTTATTAACGGTGCAGGCTCTGCCGGCATTGCTATAGCTAAGCATATGCTAAGACTGGGTGTAGGCGACCTTATTATGGTAGATGCAAAGGGAATTTTGGACGAAAATGATTCGTCCTTTAACCCGGCTCAAATAGAAATGGCAAGGCTTACCAACAAAGAAAATATTAAGGGCGGCCTAGCAGAGGCTATAAAGGGTGCAGACCTGTTTGTAGGCGTTTCTGCTCCTAATGTGCTAAAGGAAGAAATGGTTAAGTCTATGAACAAAGACGCCGTAGTATTTGCTATGGCAAACCCTACACCGGAAATTATGCCTGATGCTGCAAAAAAAGCAGGCGCAAGGGTTGTAGGAACAGGTCGCTCCGACTTTCCTAACCAAATTAACAATGTGCTTGCTTTCCCCGGCATATTCCGTGGTGCCTTGGACTGCCGTGCAAAGGAAATTAACGACGATATGAATGTTGCGGCGTCATATGCTATTGCAGGCTTGGTTACAGAAGATAGGTTAAGCGAGGACTACATTTTGCCTGACGCACTCGACAAGCGTATAGGCAAGGCTGTAGCCGCCGCTGTAACAGAGGCAGCCAGAAGGTCCGGCGTGGCACAGCTGTAATTCGGTGCTTTAAGGTTTTTATAAGGCGATTTAAGGTCTGAATTTATAATTAGGCAAGCAAACAGTCCCGACTTTTTCAGTCGGGCTGTTTTGATTTATATTCACAGCCTGTTTTAATAATAGCTTGCAGCCTATTGACAAATAATTATAATTATGTGATAATTAACACAGATTTTGTAAAGTAATTTTTTATATGACACAATATTTTGTATATAAAATGCAGTTGCAGGGTGTTTGGTTTAAAGGCAAGGTCTGTAATTGCTTTCTTAAATTAAGAAGTTCGAGAGAAACAAAAGGGGAGAAATCCAATGGCAAAGGAGCTTGCTAAGTCTTACAATCCCGGTGAGGTTGAGGATAAAATTTATGACTTTTGGGTAAGCAACAACTACTTTCATTCTGAAATAGACAAGGATAAAAAGCCTTATACAATAGTTATGCCGCCGCCAAATATTACAGGTCAGCTGCATATGGGCCACGCACTTGACAACACTCTGCAGGATGTTCTTATTCGTTACCGCAGAATGCAGGGCTACTGTGCATTGTGGCTGCCGGGTACCGACCACGCCTCTATTGCAACCGAGGCGAAAATTGTAGAGGCTATGCGTAAAGAAGGCCTTACAAAAGAGGATCTTGGCAGAGAGAAATTCTTGGAGCGTGCTTGGGAATGGAAAAAGGAGTACGGCGGAAGAATTTGCGACCAGCTTAAAAAAATGGGCAGCAGCTGCGACTGGCAGAGAGAGCGCTTTACAATGGACGAGGGCTGCAACAAGGCTGTTAAAGAGGTTTTTGTAAACCTTTATAACAAAGGTCTTATTTACCGTGGCGAAAGAATAATAAACTGGTGTCCACATTGTATGACATCTATTTCTGACGCTGAGGTAAATTACGAGGATCAGGCTGGACATTTTTGGCATTTAAGATACCAGCTTGCAGACGGCAGCGGTCATATAGACTTGGCTACAACCCGTCCTGAAACACTGCTTGGCGATACTGCTGTAGCAGTAAACCCTAATGACGAGCGCTATAAGGATATGGTGGGCAAAATGCTTATTCTGCCTATTGTACACCGTGAAATTCCTATAGTTGCCGATGATTATGTTGAGATGGATTTCGGAACAGGCGTTGTTAAAATTACTCCTGCTCACGACCCTAACGACTTTGAGGTTGGTTTAAGACACAACCTGCCTGTTATTAATGTAATGACAGATGACGCTAAAATAACAGACGACTACCCTAAATATGCCGGTATGGACCGCTACGAGGCAAGAAAAGCCATTGTGGCTGACCTTGAGGCTGAGGGTGCTTTAATAAAAATAGAAGATTACAACCACAATGTTGGCACCTGCTACCGCTGCGGTACAACTGTAGAGCCTAGAGTTTCTAAGCAGTGGTTTGTAAAGATGAAGCCGCTGGCACAGCCGGCTATTGACGCTGTTACAAACGGCGAAACTAAGTTTGTACCAAGCCACTTTGAGAAAACATATTTCCACTGGCTTGAAAATATTCGTGACTGGTGTATTTCCCGTCAGCTGTGGTGGGGCCACCAAATACCGGCTTTCTACTGCGACTGCTGCGGCGAAACAGTGGTAACAAAAGAGAATACGGCTGTCTGCCCTAAGTGCGGCAAGGAGATGCGTCAGGACCCTGACACACTGGACACTTGGTTTAGCTCTGCACTGTGGCCTTTCTCTACACTGGGCTGGCCTGACCAAACAGAAGAGCTGAAATATTTCTACCCGACTAACACACTTGTTACAGGCTACGACATTATTCCTTTCTGGGTAATGAGAATGATGTTCTCCGGCATTGAGCATACAGGCAAGGTGCCGTTTGATACTGTTCTTATTCACGGCTTGGTTCGTGACAGTCAGGGCAGAAAAATGAGTAAGTCACTTGGCAACGGTATTGACCCTCTTGAGGTTATTGACAAATACGGTGCCGACGCTTTAAGACTTACACTTGCTACAGGTAACGCTCCCGGCAACGATATGCGTTTTTATGACGAAAGAGTTGAGTTTAGCAGTAACTTTGCAAACAAGCTGTGGAATGCGGCTCGCTTTGTGCATTTGAATATAGACGACCATAATGTTGAAAACAAGCTGCCAAGCACATTGGCTACAGAGGATAAGTGGATTATAAGCACACTTAACAATGTAGCGAAAGAGGTAACAGAAAACCTTGATAAGTTTGAGCTGGGCATAGCTGTACAAAAGGTGTTTGACTTTATTTGGGACTGCTATTGCGACTGGTACATAGAGCTGGCAAAGTCACGCCTGCAGGGTACAGACGCTTCTGCACAAAACGCAAGACAGGTGCTTGTATGGGTACTTGACAGAGCACTAAGACTGTTGCATCCGTTTATGCCGTTTATCACAGAGGAAATATGGCAAACTCTGCCTCATACCGGCAACACAATTATGCTGGCTGAGTTCCCTAAGTTTACACAGGAGCTTGATTTCCCTGAGGCAAGAGAAGAAATGGAAGTAGTAATGAACGGTATTCGTGCCATCAGAACACGCCGTTCGGAAATGAATGTACCTCCGTCAAGAAAAGCCAAGGTTTACATTGCAACCGACAAAAAGACAATTTTTGAAAACGGCGCACCGTTTATCTGCAAGCTTGCCTCTGCAAGTGAGGTGGAAGTTGCAGACAGCTTTGAAATTGAGGGTGCTGTTACGGTTGTAACTGCCGAAGCTAAAATATATATCCCAATGAGCGAGCTTGTAGACAAGGAAGAGGAGCTGGCAAGACTAAACAAAGAGCTTGCCAAAACCGAAAAAATGCTTGCTCAGTCTGAAGGTAAGCTGAATAATCAGGGCTTTGTTTCCAAGGCGCCTGCCGCCGTAATCGAAAAGGTTAAGGGACAGGCAGCAAAGGAAAGAGAAAAAATTGCCATGATAAAGGCTGCCATAGACGCTTTAGTTTGATTATAAGTTATTAAATATTTTTCTGAAATTCAAAGCAAAACCGCCTGCAGTGTAACAGCTGCAGGCGGTTTTGTTGTTTGCCCGAAACAGACAGTAAGCGGTCTATGATTTTGCAGCTTTTCTTTGATTTAAGTAAAATCGGATTAAATATATAGAATTTCCATAATGGTAAAATTTATGTGAATTGCGTTGTTTTTTTATTTTTATATTATATCAACTTTGTTTATATCATAGAAATTCCGAATATATTATTGACAATTTTGCAATAAAAGCCTACAATATGTGACATATAGATTAAAATTTTGTAATATTATGGGCTGATAAGGGCACGAAATTTCAAAAAGCAGCTTTAGAATTAAAATTAAAATTTATAAAAATGTTCTAAAATATGCTCTGCCTTTTACAGCTGATATAAATTTATACTATTGTAATTATTACGACAATAAGTTAAAGACTGTAGTTGCTTGAGGGTGCTTTTATATAGCTGTATGTATTAGGCGGTACTGCCTTTAGCATAAGTGCATAATATTATTTAAATTATAAATTTGCAAATGCCTAAGCATTACATTTTTTGAAAGGTAGTTGTATACAAAAGGAGAATTGTTAATGAAAAAAAGTAAAAAGGTTATTGCTGTAATTGCTTCTGCCGTTATATTGCAGAGTGTAGCGGCAGCGGCAAGTATTACTGCCTATGGCTATACCGACGGTCAAACGGAAGCAGTGCAGGCCAAAGAGTCTGTCAGCACCGCAGCAGAGCAGCAGGAGAGTGCAGATGAATACGCCTCCGTACCAAAGGCAGCAGCCTTAGGCGACAGTGAGGCAGACACCAAGACACTGCACTTTGGCAGCTATGAATACGAAGTAGTAGACAGCACTGTAAAAATTGTTAAATATACAGGCAATGAAAGCAGTGTAAAAATTCCGGACAGCATTAACGGACGCAGCGTAACAAAAATAGGGGAATATGCCTTTGAGGAAAAGCAGAGCTTAACAGAGGTAATTTTACCGAATAAGCTCGAGTCTATTGGGGATTTTGCCTTTTTTGGATGCATTAAGCTGAAAAAGCTTGATATACCTCAAACAGTAAAGGAAATCGGACAGAATGCAGTGGGTTATTTTGAAAAGAATAACATTATGTCCCCTGTGGACGGCATAGTTATAATAGGACATGAAAATGAGACTGTTAAAAAATATGCAAATGAATGCGGCTTTTCTTATAAGGACGAGGATGTAATTGAGGCTTCCCAAATCACCTTAAACCGAAGCACTGCCGTATTGGGCGTAGGTGAAAGCTTTAAAATAACAGCCACAGTAACGCCGCAAAACGCTGTTGCCGAGGTTACATATCAATCAAGCAATGTTAATGCTGTTAAGGTATTGTCGGACGGTACTGTTAGGGCGGTAGGCATAGGCGAGGCCCGCATTACGGTTATGACCGACAACGGCAAAGCGGCATACTGCAATGTTACGGTAAGACGAGCACCAGGCAGTGTTTCTGTCAGCAAATCGAAGGTGACGCTTGGAGTTGGCGAAAAATACAGGCTAAGTTGTACACTGCCATACGGTACTGCCGCAAACGGCTTTATTTATAGCTCAAGCAACAGCTCTGTTGTAAGGGTGGACAAAAAAACAGGCGAGTTTACTGCAAGGGGTGTAGGCACGGCAAAGCTTACCGTAAGAACCTACAACGGCAAAACAGCGGTTTGCACCGTAACTGTAAAAGAAGCACCTAAAAGTATTTCACTGAATAAAAGACAGATTACTCTCGGAATAGGAGAGGAGTTTGACCTAGACAGTAGCTTGCCGTCAGGCTGCGGAGCATACAGTGTGAAATATTCTACCAACAATTCCGAGATAGCCGCTGTAAGAGCAGGCGGAGGACTTGTTACGGCAAAGGCGGTCGGCACAGCAAAAATAATCGTAAAAACCTACAACGGCAAGGCAGCGGTTTGCACCGTAACTGTAAAAAAAGCCCCATCGTCTGTTGGCTTAAATAAAACACGGCTTGTACTTGGCGTAGGCGAAAAGTTTGATCTGGACAGCCATCTGCCATCGGGCTGTGGAGCATGCAATGTAACATATTCTACAAACAATTCCAAGGCAGCTTCTGTAAGAAAAGCAGGCGGACTTGTTACGGCAAAGGCGGTCGGTACAGCAAAAATAACAGTAAAAACCTACAACGGAAAAACGGCGGTTTGCACTGTAATTGTAAAAAAACCGCCCAAAAGCGTTTCGTTGAATAAAAAAGAAATCACTTTGGGCGTGGGAGAGGAATTTGACCTTAACAGTCGTTTGCCATCTGACTGCGGGGCATACAATGTAACATATTCTACAAACAATTCCAAGGTAGCCGTTGTAAGAAAAGCAGGCGGACTTGTTACGGCAAAGGCGGTAGGCACAGCAAAAATAACAGTAAAAACCTACAACGGAAAAAAGGCGGTTTGTACTGTAACTGTAAAAAAGGCACCTAACAAAATAACAATGAATACAGACAAAATTACGCTGGGCTTAAAGGACAGCTTTACCCTGTATGCGGATTGTCCTAAGGGCAGCAGCTGCAGCAGCCTAACCTTTACATCAAGTAATCCAAAGGTTGTCAGCGTTGACAAAAAAGGTAAAATAACAGCAAAAAGCTATGGCAAGGCAGTTATTACCGCTTTGTCATATAACGGTAAAAAAACAAGCTGTAAGGTAACTGTTGAAAAAAATATAATTACCGACCTTACATTAATTGCTAAAAGTCAAGAAAGCTTCCACGGCACAAAATACCGCACATGGTTCTATGGAGCAGAGTGGAGCGGTGTTGACTGGTGTGCAATATATGTAAGCTGGCTGTATGGCAGGGTAGACGGTATAAACAAGTATGTTGTAAAAACAGACGGTGCCGGATGCTTTGCTCGTGAGGGCGTGGCGAAGGGCCTTGGCAAGTGGTACGAAAGCAACTATTCCTGTCCGTCCACTACCCCGAAGGCCGGCGATGTAGTAACCTTTACTTGGAATGGTATGGGAAGGGTATATACTCAGGATATTTACTACAGCAACCATGTAGCATATGTATACGCTGTTGATAATACATACATTTACACAGTAGAAGGCAACACCGTGGCAAAGGGTGAAAAGTATGGCACTGCAAATAACTCAAGGGTAGTGTTAAAACGCTATGACAAAAACAGCGGCGCTATTAACGGCTATTTCAGACCTTATTATTAATGTGAGGCAAGGCAGCATATTGTAAGGCTATATGCATAAAGGTCAGAGAACGAATAAAGACCGCAATATAAAGCATAACAAAGGGCATTGAGGAAATTATCCTCTATGCCCTTTTGTATGCTGCAATTAAATATGAATAAAAAAGGCTTAACACCGCCGAAAGACGGTATTAAGCCAAGTATGAAGCTAAGTTTTATGTAATTAGTATTTAGCAGGGTTAGCTGAGAGGTACTTTTTAACCATCAGTGCTACCTTAAACACAATAGCGTCCTCAAACTCACGCAGGTCAAGACCTGTAAGCTTCTTTATCTTTTCAAGTCTGTACACCAATGTGTTTCTGTGTACGAAAAGCTTTCGGGAGGTTTCCGATACATTTAGGCTGTTCTCAAAGAACTTTTGAATGGTAAACAGGGTTTCCTGATCAAGTGACTCTATAGAGCTTTTTTTGAATACCTCTTTTAGGAACATTTCGCACAATGTTGTAGGCAGCTGGTAAATAAGTCTTGCAATACCAAGATTGTCATAGCTGATAATAGACCTTTCGGTGTCAAACACTTTGCCGACCTCAAGTGCAACCTGTGCCTCCTTGAACGAACGGGCAAGATCCTTAATGCCTGTTACAACGGTGCCTATACCTACCGTACAGTGTGTATAGAATTCGCTTGAAAGCGTGTCTACAATAGAGCTTGCAAGCTTTTCAAGGTCTTTAGAATCTATTCCTGTGCGTATTTCCTTTACCAAAGCGATATCGGTTTCGTTTATGCTTATAACAAAGTCCTTTGATTTGTCAGGGAAGAAATTTTGTACAACATCATAAGCGGAAATGTCTGTTTTTGATGTTACCTTAATAAGCATACAAACTCTGGTAACTTCAGAATTGAACCTAAGCTCTCTTGCCTTTAGGTAAATATCACCCGGCAAAATGTTGTCAAGAATAACATTCTTTATAAAGTTTGCTCTGTCATATTTTTCGTCATAGTATTGCTTTATGCTGCTTAAAGATACAGCCAAAAGCTGTGCATATCTCTGGGCAATATCGTCACTGCCCTCAATGAATACTGCGTATTCGCTGCTGCTGCCTGTGCCGAATGACTTAAATGTTTGTCCATTTATTACAAATGGTGTTGATGCACTAAGTGTTTCGGTTGTGACACTATCAATTACTTCGCCGATTCTGCCAAGCTCACTGCAGGCAATTACTACTGAAGTATCATCAATAACGCCAATAGCACGGTCAACGGCATCTTTCATTTGGTGAATAACACCTTGAAACAGTCTGTTAGACATATAAAATCCCTCGCAATTTCTAAAAATTTAATTATCATTTATTTCGTTACGACACTCTTGTAAAAATATCACTAAAAATAATCTTGCACATTGTGAGTTTATTTTCTATCATATCCATTTTACACAAAAATTTTGAAAATTGCAACAGTTTTAACAATAAAAAAGAGTTAATAACAAAATTTATTTTACCTGCATTGAATGTATGTGTTGAATATTAACTTTAGCTGTACGGTTTTTAGAAGCAAGCCTCTGCTGTGCAACTGTAGAGGCAGACACATAAAAAGCGTGCCTGCCTCATTGAGTAAGGAAATAAAAATGAAATGAAAAAGATGTATGCGTAATTACAGCTCCTCAATGCCGAAGAACAAATCGTCGGGTAAAACACTGCCCGCCAAAACGCTGCTATAATACAGCAAGGAAATACACTCCTGTGCTGTTATTATAACATAAAATATATTTATAATAAAGAGTTTTCAAAAAAATAATTTATTTTATCTATAATAACCAAATTACAAATTTAAGTATATATATGTTGAATAATTAATTTGAGAGCTAATATCAATTATTTTGAAATAGCAAGTGAGCAAACAGAAGAAAACATAAGCAATTTAAAGGAAACGAGAGATTATATATATGTAAATTAAAATTTTTAAAAAATCTGTTGACTTTGCCACTTGCCTATGGTATTATCATACCTGCGACAAGTTTAGGGCTTTATGCCCTGCAAATAAAGTTTTATTTTTATACGGAGGAAAGATATATGTCTACTTTTATGGCAAAAAAAGGCGAAGTAGAACGCAAGTGGTATATTCTTGATGCTGCAGGCAAGCCACTGGGCCGCACAGCTGCTCAGGCTGCTACTCTGTTAAGAGGCAAGCACAAGCCAACCTATACACCACATGTTGACTGCGGCGATTATGTTATCATTATTAACTGTGACAAGGCTGTGCTGACAGGCAATAAGCTTACACAGAAGCACTGGTACCGTCACACAGGTTATGTTGGTCATCTAAAGGATACAAGATACGATACACTTATGGCTTCAAGACCTGAAAAGGCAATGGAGCTTGCTATTAAGGGTATGGTTCCATCAAACACAATCGGCAGAGCAGCTTTACTAAGACTAAAGCTGGTTGTAGGCGATGAGCACAAGCACCAGGCACAAAAGCCTGAGGTTTGGGACAAGTAAGAAAGGGGGCAACATAAATGTACGAACAGAAACCACATTTTTACGGCACAGGTAGAAGAAAGAGCTCTGTAGCAAGAGTCAGACTATACCAGGGAACAGGTAAAATTACAATTAATGACAGAGATATTGACGAGTATTTCGGTCTTGATACACTAAAGCTAATCGTTCGTCAGCCTCTTGAGCTTACAGAAACAACTGAGAAGTTTGATGTTGTTTGCAGAGTTGCAGGCGGCGGCGTAACAGGTCAGGCAGGTGCTATCCGTCACGGTATTTCAAGAGCACTGCTTCAGTACGACAGCGAAGCACTAAGAGCTACACTAAAGAAAGCCGGCTTCCTAACTCGTGACCCAAGAATGAAGGAGCGTAAGAAGTACGGTCTTAAGGCTGCACGTAGAGCACCTCAGTTCTCAAAAAGATAATTTTTTTCATAGTTCTGCTTGTATACAGTTTTATTTACACAAGCTTGAAAAGAAGATTAAGGCCTTTCACGGACAATTCCGTGAGAGGCTTTTTGTATGTCTAAAATCAAGTGATTATGAGAACCGACGGCTGAGTTGCGTTAAAAAGAAAGACAAAGTCTGCGGTAATGGTTGAGGATTAAATTTGCATGACAGCATTTGTCGGAGGCGGTTTAGGTATTGTATATGTTTGTGATTAGTTGCTGTATTGGCATTAGTAGTAAAACCTCTGCTATTTAGCTTGGCAATTATGATAATAATTTTTATCAAATAACAATGTTTATAGATACTATACCATGGAGTTATCTTGACAAATTATTTGTAATTATGTATACTTACATTAGAAAATAGTGCAATTAAATACTATGGGAGAGTTTAGGAGGGAGAATATGGGCAAGTTGAACAAATTAACCTCAATTTTATTGTCGGCAATTATGATTATAGGTATATTCGGCGTTGTACCGTTTGCCGCAAGTGCGGCAGTAAGCGGCAGCTATGAATACAGTGTAAAAAGTGACAGCACTGCTAAAATAACAAGATATATTGACAATGGAAGCAAAACAGTTACCATACCAAGCACTATTGACGGTTATGTGTCTACCGAGATAGGACAGCGGGCTTTTGAAAACCGTAGCAGCTTTAATGCCGTTACTATACCAAGCAGTATTACAAGTATTGGTGAATTTGCATTTAGAGGCTGCACAGGCCTGGCAAGTGTGTCTATACCGAACACCGTTGAAAAAATAGGCAATTGTGCATTTGGATACACTTACGGAAGCGGTCATTATGTAAAAATCGATGGCTTTACCATATATGGCACAAAAGGAACTGCGGCGGAAAGGTATGCATACAGCAACGGCCTTAATTTTGTTGAGCGTGCAGCTGCCCCTGCAGAGGTAAGGCTCAGCCGAAGCAGTCTTGCACTGAGCGTAGGTGAAGCCTATACTCTTAAAAGCACCGTTTTACCAAATGACGCAAAAAATAAAACCTGTAAATGGTATACAAGCAGAAGCAGCGTAGCCGCAGTAAGTAGCACAGGCAGGGTAACGGCAAGGGCTGTAGGTACGGCTGTAATAACAGCAAAAACAGTGAACGGAAAAAAAGCCACCTGTAAGGTAACAGTAAGTCCGGCACCAACAGGTGTTAAAATCAGCCCGACAGCACTAACCTTGGGCAAGGGTGAAAGCTATACTCTTAAAGGTACAGTTTTGCCTAATGACGCAAAAAATAAAACCTGTAAATGGTATACAAGCAGAAGCAGCGTAGCCGCAGTAAGCAGCACAGGCAAGGTAACGGCAAAGGCTGTAGGTACGGCTGTAATAACAGCAAAAACAGTGAACGGCAAAACAGCCACCTGTAAGGTAACGGTTAAGACGATGCCAACAAGTGTAAAAACCAGTCCGACGGCTTTGACTCTGGGCAAGGGCGAAAGCTATACAATAAAAGAAAATACCAACAGCGGCAGCTATGCAAATGCTACAAACCTAAAGTGGACAAGCACAAACACAAGGGTGGTAACTGTAAAAAAGGGCAGTGGCAACAAGGCTGCACTAAAGGCAGTAGGCACCGGCACCGCAAGTGTAAGAGTAACCCTGTATAACGGCAGAACAGCCACCTGTAAGGTAACGGTTAAGACGATGCCAACAAGTGTAAAAACCAGTCCGACGGCTTTGACTCTGGGCAAGGGCGAAAGCTATACAATAAAAGAAAATACCAACAGCGGCAGCTATGCAAATGCT
>OGPD01000349.1_pt1 | contig 57085 bp, 49 predicted proteins | sample 1552861 | NCBI WGS metagenome assembly OGPD01 (sample SAMEA2580280, study PRJEB22360) | human gut metagenome | biome: human gut; feature: human-associated habitat; material: faeces | place: Denmark | collected 2008/2010
CCGCCACCACCTGTAATCACATCTTCTGCAATTGTTCCTCCAACGATAAGAACAGCTGCTACAGTTCCCCAGAATTGAATCTCTTGCGCTGGTTGATATTGAGGAACATATCCAAGATACGAATGTACCTTCTGTCATATGACGACTATAATAATCTTTTAAGGCAGGTTTTAAATCAATATCTTCTTTTGCGCCTTCTTCTCTTAATTGATTTATTCTCATTTCAATAAAAATATCCAGTTCATTTTCAGTCAATCTCTTATATTCTATTGACAATTCATTATCCCTCCAAATTCAAATCTGTCTATCAGTTCCCTTTATAATTCCATTATACTCTCATCTATTGGGAAGCACAAACATTTTGCGTCTATCGTTTTACTCTTCCTTTTAGTCAAAAATAGAGCCGCCTGTACTTTGGCGGCTCAAATTACCAATTTATGTTTTATTGACTAAACTAATACAATACTATTCTGAGAATTGAAACGATATAAAGTATATGTAATCATTTTGTTGGTCAATTTCTCCTTGTTCAATATTTTGAATAGGCGTTGTGCTCAGACCATCTTTTCCATAAATAAATGCTGCCAACCCTTGCTCTGAATTTTTTTGAATCGAAACTTTTCCTTCAATTTGTGTTGCGGATCTTCCGTAATATTCTCTTCCTTCTACTTTTTCCAGAATAGGAATCGTCGTAGAATATTTGGTCGACGTGTCTGCAACTATAAGCTTCACCTCAAATTCCTCAAAATCCGGTACAAGTACAATCTTACCTTCCGTCGGAGATTCAACCTCTTCGTAAGATAACTCTGCAATTTTATTTTTTGCTGCCAATTTTCCAAAATGATACTCTGATATAAATATGGTCAATGACTGAAACTTCTCATTTGTGTGATAATCGAATAAAAAGGCACCATCCACTCCAGATAATAACTCTGCGGTTTTCATCTCTGTCCCTTCTTTGTCTACCGCTGTAATATAATTCTTTGGGTAACTACATTTTTGAACAAGAATCATCCCAAGTGAAAATGATGTAATCAATACAATGAGTGCTAGTCCTATTATTGATCGTTTTAGATTTTTTATCTTATATTTACTATCCTTGGCAATTCGAATTAAATTGTCTTCTGATTTTTGTATATAATTTTCTTCCCTAATATCTTCTCCTGCAAAAAACTCATTTATGCTGATTCCCAACATATCGCATAACGTAATATAAACAGATACATCCGGCAAACATATCCCTGCTCGTGTCAACCCTAGACCAAAAAAAATTTAATTTTTTTGTACCCTCAAATATCACTTTCTATTATACCTGCTATCGCTGTATATTGAAAGCAATACTTATGCCTGCAGAAGAAAGGAGTGCCATATTTTCTCGACACTCCAAACTCCATAAGCATCCATCTTACTTGAAAAATGGATCATCTGTATTCCATACAATCTCTATATTGTCCTCTCCATTGATAATCACTTTTTTGATTACCTTCTGGATTTTCTCTCTGTCAAAAGATTCCATATTGATGATACTTTCTAACTGTGTCTCAAACTTACTAGAAGAATTATCTTCTGGCGGTATTTCTGTTTTAAGCTGTTCGATTTCCTGATGCAATTCATCAATCTGCTCCACCATCGCCTTTGAACGCTTGACATACTCTTCTCTTGTGAGCTTGTCATCCTTATAATCAGAATACAACATCATCTTTTTACTGCTGAGGCTCTTCACCTTCTTTTCAAGTGTTGCAATCTTTTCTTCCGGAGATACTTCTTTCGATTTACCAGCTTTCTTTATTCCTTTCTCATCCAGATAAGCTGTTGCATACATATTTACAATTTTCATGATTGCATCTTCAACCTTGGCAACTTCCACCCTGTTGTTTTTGCATGGAGAATTTTCCTCAATTCTGGACGAGTAACAAAGAAGAATGTCACCTTTTACCCTTTTGCTGGGTACCAAGGCTCTGCCACACACACCACAATAATAAAACGGATTATAGTTTCTCTTACCACGCTTTAAACGAACACATTTTTTTGAATTAGCGTGTGCCATATCAAATAATTCCTGAGTAATAATGGGTTCATGGCAATTTTCTATCACCATCCATTCGTCTTTAGGAACATAGCTTGAAGTGTTATTGCTGCCTATCCTCTTCTTAGTTTTATTCCATATCAGTTTTCCAAGATAAACTTCATCGTTTAATATATCCCGGATAGAAGAAGTACTCCACAGACTTTTTACTTCAACTGCATGAAAAACGTTTCTGCTTCCTTTTCTCTTTTTATATGCAGATGGTGTATCAATACCCTGAGCATTTAAGTAATTTGCCACTTCCGTTTTTCTTTTGCCCTGTGCGGTCAGTTCAAATATCAGCTTGACCACTTCTGCTGCTTCCGGATCTACAATAATCTTATGCTTATCACTTGGGTCTTTGACATATCCATACCTTAACTGACCACTAATGTTCTCCCCATTCAGTATCCTTGTGTGCTTTGCAGAACATATTTTATTGGATAAGTCCCTGCTATAAAGCATATAAATTAAATTCTTAAACGCAACATTCATACCACCGGTGGAACCATCATAGTTATTGCTGTCATAATTATCATTAACTGCAATAACCCGTACCTGATAAAGTGGAAGTATCTGCTCCAAAAGACTTCCAACTTCAATATAATCCCTTCCGAGTCTGGATAAATCCTTTACAACAATGCATGATATTTTTTCAGCCCGGATATCCTCCATAAGCTTCATATAGCCTGGTCTTTCAAATTTTGTTCCAGTAAATCCATCATCACAGTATTCCTGTACCTTCGTATCCTTAAGCTCCGAATGATTTTCAATATATGCTTTTAACAATTCCCGCTGGCTGGATATACTGTTACTCTCCTCTTTCCGATTTAATGATACATCTTCATCTTCCATAGAAAGGCGAATATACATAGCAGTTATCTTACTCATTCAAATCACCTTCTCTCTTATTTTTTACCTGTAACAGTTCTTCCAGACAATCATCATAAACCAGATTTACGGAAATTCTGCCACCTTCAAACACCTGTACCTTGTCAACAAATGCATCTGCCAGCTCTTTGTTGAGTTTTCTGCATTTCAGATATTTATTGATAAGATTTTCCCAGTCCGCATCAATCTTATAATTCTTTGAATACAAGTTCTGAGATATTAAAAGATTATCTATCTCCTTCTTCAAAGCTTCGCTTTTTAAAAGATACTGCTGCTTTAATGTCAGATATTCACTCTCATTAATCAAATGTTCTGAATAATCTCCATATAACTCAGAGAACTTGCGGTTTACCTTCTCCAGTTCCCTGCGCTGTCTGGTAATGGCTTTTTCATACACATCGTATTTTTTCAGTCCGCTGCTTCTTGCATTTAATTCCCTTATTACTCTTAATGCGTCAATACAGCAACGCATATGATTTGAAATCTGAGCAAAGACAGCGTTGTTGACATCCTCCTGATTAATTTTGTGTCTTGAACATGCCGGATTAATACCATCTGAAAAAGTTCCACAAAAATATACATACGATTTTGTTGTTCTTGGAGAAAGTCTCATACCCTTGCCACAGTCTCCGCATACAATTTTTCCCTTTAGTAAATTCTTTTCATTAGGTGGGTGTTTTGTAAACTCTTTTGCAAAATAAGCATCCGAGATTTCCTTTACTCTTTCCTGTGCCTTTTCAAATGTCTCTTTGTCAACAAGTGGCTCATGCGTATTTTCAACAATGACCCATTCACTTGGATCTGTTGCATGGAGTGGAATATTATTGTATTTCTCAATTACTACTTTCCCATGCACCGCCGAACCAATGTATGCCTGATTTGTCAGTATTGACTTAACTGTTGTTTTGGTCCATACACCATTGGTTTTTACATTCTGCTGGTAACCAAGAGATTTTAAATACATCAATGGTGACATTATTCCTTGCTCATTCAGATATTTTGCAATTGGTGTGTAACCTTTGCCATCTAAAAACAATTTATAAATAAGCCTGACATTTCCAGCAGTTGCTTCATCCACAACAATTCTGTTCTTCTCCGTCTTGGATTTCAGATATCCATATGGAGCAAAACCGCACATATATTCATCCGTAGTCCATTTTCTACGATGTGCAGTTGAAACTTTCTTGGAAATATCCTTTGCATAAAACTCATTTACGATATTTTTCAAAGGCATCATAAGGTCTGTGCCCGGTCTGAACGAGTCAAAATCATCCGTAACAGCAATGAATCTTACATTGAGAAAAGGAAACACTCTTTCAATGTAGTTCCCCATCTCCACATAATTTCTTCCAAGTCTCGATAAATCCTTAACAATAATACAGTTAATTCTTCCTGTTTTTGCATCCTCAAGCATTCGCTTAAAATCCGGTCTTTCAAAATTAGTACCGGTAAAGGAGGCATCATAATATTCCTCTTCAATTACAATATCTTCGTGATCTTTGACATAATTCTTCATAAGTTCCATCTGTGTTTCGATTGTCCCTCTCTCAATGTTCTCTTCCTTTTCATGGGACAGTCTTGCATATAATCCAGCCTTAAAAAGAACCTTCTTCTCTTTATCCGGTAAGGCTGTGTTTTCCTGTAGCATCATATTTTTTCTGCTTTTTCTTGCCATATTACACAGCCTCCCTTCTGCTGATATTTAATTGTCCACCCGGTTCTTTATCTACTTGATAACCCAGTTTTTCGACCGATTCTAATAACTGCTTATAACAATCATCAAAATCAAATACGATCTCAACCTCTTTATTCTCTGAAACTCTTACTTCACAAATCAGTTTTACAACCACGTCCCTGGTCAGTTCCTTAATATCCTTGTATTCGGTAAAATAATTCATCCAGAGATGCTTATCATCCTTCTCCTCAAGAATTAAAGCAATGTCTCTCTCAATCTGGCGAATTATTTCTTCTCCCTCTTTTGCTTTTTTCAGATATGCCTCATGAAGTTCAAGATATTCTTCTTTAGTAAGAATTCCGTCCTTCATATCTTCATACAGTGAAGTTTTCAGTCTTTTACACTTCTCAACTTCCTCAAGTTTTTTCTGTTTTCTTGCTTCAAGACTTTTTACATCAAGCTGCTGGAAAGGAATTGTTCCAATATAATCAAGTATTTCTTCCAGATTCATTACGTTTTTGATATGAAGCTTTAACATTTCAAGCACCGTATCCTCTAATAACGATACTGATATTGAGTGCTGTGAACACTGCTTTGTCAATTTATGATTAGAGCAGATATAGTAAGCGTATTTCTTATCACCTGCTGTTGTAATTTTTCTTGTCATTGGTGAACCACAGTCTGCACATACTGCAATACCTGAAAGATTATAGACCACATCTGAATCCGGAGATATTCTCGTATCCATTCCCAACAACCTTTGAACAATCTCAAAATCCCTGTCACTAATAATCGGCTCATGATTTTTTTCGATTCTTATCCAGTCAGATTCCGGCTTAACAACCTCCTGCTTGTCCCATAATTGTTTATTGTTATAAATGGAATAAACGATTACAATCCCGTCACTTATTTTAATACGGAAGATTAAAAAATATTTCGTTGCAAAACAGATCAGGCAGGTCGAAAGACCTGCCTGTGTTATCTATTCATGGTTTGATTAAGAAGCTCCTACGGAATGCCCCTAAAAAACTTCGGGAAACCCCACTAAACTTTGGAGACCCGACCACTTATTGCAGAAAACGGCATAAAAAGAAACCAGACTCCAGATTCTATCTGTTGTCTGATTCCTTTTTTCATTTAAGCATATTTTTATTTTATGCAAACATCCTTCTGTATTTCACTATTCCTGCATCTTCATATCAAATTCCTCTGAGCCTGACACACCCTAATCCAAACAGACTATACAACACATATCTTACTTAATGTTCTTCTAAAATTTGCTGCTCATAAGCCTTTGCCGCCAATGCTTTTCTGCTAAGTTCAGCATTTTGCTCTTTATGTTTAAAATACTCTTTTGTACGAAGTTCCTGCATATCCCTATGAACCTGTATGCGTTTCTCTATATACTCCTCTAAAAACTCCTTTTCTCTATCTTGCTCTTTTTCTTTTTTTACATTATTTTCATGTTTTGATGAATTTCCTTTAATGTAACTATCATTCTCTTTCATTCCTTGAGTATATCCATAGCATCCCTCCCATGTATCATCTATATGCATATATGATATTTGTGGAATATAGTTTCCAAAATTAACTGCCTTATTCTTCGCTAAAGCGTCTAATATTTTCTTCTCATATTCCGGATCAGTCTGCATTCTTTTATAAGCGGCATCCGTAATATCAATAATATCATTTCTATTCCGCTGCGATGGATGTGTATATAATGAATTCATCTTTTCATTGAAATATGCTTTGTATTCATCTAATGACATATCCTCTTTGCTTTTTATCTGTGAAGCAAATGTACCTGGCTGAACTTGTTCCTGTTTCTTAACCTGACTTGAATACATCATTTGGGAACTCACATAAACTGAATTTTGTTCTACTTTCATATCATTCCTCCATCTTTATAATATTTCTATTTCTTTATAACCATTTAATGTTTGTATCAAATTTTCCACAAGCAAGGTTATTTTGCTTTTGTAATAAATACCCTCTCCAAATTTTTCCCATTTTTCTTCGACATCCTGCTGCTCTTGCCTTATATATTTTATCGGCATAAATGTATTTAACGATAACCCATCCTGAATATAGTTTGATATGTAAAAAGCATCTATATCTACATCAAATCTATATTTCATCAGCATCTTCATTTCACTAAGGTATTTCCTTTCAACATCCGCATTGTAAAGATTAAAAATCATATAATCCGGTTTGACACTGTTAAACACTTCAAATGCAGAAACTCCAAAATGTTCTGGTTGTCGCCTCGTTATTGGAAGTATTCCTCCCGGTACACCTAAAACAAATATATCTGGCTTATCCATTTCCGATAAATATTTAATATAATTGTTATATGCAATGATTTTTTCACTTTCATCTTTTAGGCTTTGAAACATAAATGTTGGAAACGAATGTACTCCTAAGCAATTCACATAGGAACGGGATGTAACAACACTCACTTTATATCCAATTTCTTTTAATTTATTTGCAATTAGCAATTCAAGTTCAAACTTGTTGCAATTTTCTCCAGCCCCCGCAATCATAACAATAGGTATTTCTATATCTTTTAATGCATATCCCACTCCTGACTCCTCAAAACTTTGTTCAGGTAAAGCTCCAATAATATCTTTTTCTTCTATTATTCTTACTGAATTTGTCTTTGCAATTTCTTCTAGTTTATCAAATTCTTCTGCTGATAGTTTCCTTGATACCAAAATACTTTTTATATCTTGAGTTAAAAAGATAAGTCGTTTTTCAAACTCCTCTAATGTAATCTTATTGGTTGATTTCACTATCCACAAAAGCTCTATACCTTTTATATTTGAGCCTATTTGCTGTATATTCCCTCCTTTCTCAGATTTGTTTATCTATTATAGATACTGAATCTGCAATATCATATCCTGTTTGAATATATGCTCTTGTTGTCAAGTTACCTTTTTCTTGCTGTTCACTAATATACTCTTCTCTCTCTCTTTTCTTTTCTTGCATATTTTCAAGATATTCTTCCTTTGCTTTACGCTTTTCTTTTAATCTTTCTAACGCTTTTTCCTCTTCACGTTTTTTCTCCAATCGTTCCTTCGTTTGTCTACCTGTATTTAAAAGACCTGAATTTTGATTTGAACCACTGGTTCTTGTCATACCACCACAAGTAACGGAAACATTCCCATCAGAATCCATTACAGCCGTAACGCCATGTATCACAGCACCGTCTGCTTTGGCTTTTGAATAAAGCCAATTTTGCCCTGGAACAACACCTGTCAAGTTAAATTCTACTTTTTTTGCAAATTCTGGATCACTTGCCATTTTCTTTAAGCATTCACTGGAAAGGTTTATTACAACTTTATTTTCATTTCCGCTTGCCAGACCTCCGCCTTTGTTAAAAGTAATTTCAGGAAACTTTTTACATAGCTTCTCGTAATACTCTTCTATACTATCAGTAGAATTATTACTTTTTGCTGCAGTATTTTTTTTAATTGAAGAATCATAAGTTCCTGTTGCATATCCGCTATAAGTACTTGTTACTTCCATGCTCATATTAAACATCCTCGTATACTTTCCGATAACTATCGAGTTATCTTTTGCTTATATTATCGTAAAAATATTGCGCACAACAAGATGCTTTGCAGAAAGTGGACCTTTTTTGCAGAAAACGGCAAAAAAATCCTTTTGAAATATCACAAAGGTTCAATAGTCATCCGAGATTCCCGTTTTGTAAACGAGTTTCACATTTTGAAAGCGACCTGCAAATTTTGTACCCGACTTTCCACTTTTGTAATGACTTTCCCGTTTTTTCCCTTGCTTTTATGATATAATCACCTTATGGCAGAGTATTTTTTTGCACAAAAACCGGACGTCAGTTTTGGCTTACAAATTTTGCAAGCCATAATTCACGTCTTCTGCTGTTCCTATTTCAGCCGGCGGTCTGTGCTTTATTCTGTCTTCTGGTTACTTTTTGAGAAGTCTTGCGGTGAGGTTGATGTCTTTGGCTGCAACCTCGTGGCATCTAAGCCTCTCCGCCAGGTCTTCTCCATAATAAAAGCTGAACGCTTCATACGGACTTTTTCCGTTCAGTTTCTTTCTCCGGTAGGAATTGATATGGTTCATCATCAGCTCTACGTCTGCCTGCGTCAGTTCATCAAAGCTTCTTCCTTTCGGCAGGATCCTGCGTATAAATTCATGTCCCACCTCGATCTCTGCTTTCTGGTACGGCGCACTTGGATTGCAGTAATAGATCCTCGTCCTTTGAAATCCTTTTCCATCCGGTCCGTTCTCTATACACTTGGGATTGGAAAACTCACTTCCGTTATCCGTCAGGATGACCGGAAACAGCTTCCTAAAATCCTGCCCTCCCAGCCGGTGGTACAGTTCATCATAAATATCTATCACTGACTTTGAGGTGTTCGCTTCCCGCAGGAACCCCAGCATCAGTGACACATTTACAAAATATATCGTCAGCAGGACTTTCCCTCCCTTGCTGCCGATCACGGAATCCATCTGCACCACTGCTGTGTCCGGATGCTGTTCCATATATACTTCGTAATCATGATAATTCCTTCCCACACGGCATCCACGGTCTACTTTCAGCTCCGGTTTTTTATATCTCGGACGGTACTTTACCTTTCTTGGCAGGTCTATGTTCCTGATATCAAACAGGCATCCATCCACGTAGTTGTAGAGGGTCTTTTCACTGCACATCAGTTCATCCTTATGTGTCAGGTAGATCTGATGGATAGACTGCCCCTGTTTTACCAACGGCACCAGGATTTCATTGAGTCTGGCGATTTCCCCTTCCGTAGCAAGGATCCCGCTTCGGGATTCCGATATCTTATCCGTTGCCCGCCTCTGGGCTCCCAGAGCATCGTAAACAGTTTTTGTCAGCGTACACTTCTTTACTTCACTGCATCCGTTGCATACATATGGCGGTTTAAAGCGATGGGTACATATTTCTTCTTCATAATGCTCGCAGTAACGGTTGCATATGAGTTCACACTGTTTACAGACAGCTACCAGTGGATGCCTGCAGTCATTTGTCCCACATACTTTTTTCCTCTTACATGCTTTTCTGTACTTGCAGGTATTATGCGGGTAACTTCCATAACCGGTGTCCTGTTCGATGGAATAGTTCCTGATCTCCTTTGTGATGGTAGTCCTGTCCCTTCCCAGTTTCTCTCCAAGCTCTGTGAAAGTCATGTGCTCCTTTAGTCCGCTTTCTATCTCCAGCCGGTCCTCATAATTTAAGAACTTTGCCATACTGTCTCCTTTCCCCCGCCAGCTGCTGAAGTTCTGTTAAAAAACAGGAAGAACATTTCTGCTCTTCCTGCATTTGTATCGTCACTTTCACTGCTGTAATTTATTCTGTTTGTAATCAACTTTCCCCCTCACACGGGAATTTCAAAAAACTATTGAGGCCATAGTTATCCCCATTTCCACGCATGCAAATATTGATGATTTGTCCACAAAAAATACGGAAAGGAAACTATCCCTTCCGTATTCTTACAATGTGCCTTACGCTGCGTGGCACACTTTACAGTCTTCCGTATAATTTTGCCATCTTATAAATCTTTTTCGCAAGCTTAGGATCCAAAGCTTCTTTATCCATGCGCCATTTCCAGTTGCAGCCCAGTGTGGACGGTATATTGATCCTGGCACTGCTGTCCAGTTCCAGATAATCCTGCATGGGGATAACCGCTGTATCCGCGCAGCTGGACAATGCCGCCCGGACGATCTCAAAGCAGAGCTTTTTATCATTCTTATGTCCCAGATACTTCTTCGCGAACTTCTTATCCTTCTCCGGCATGTTCTGTATAAATCCTACCGTAGTATTGTTGTCATGGGTTCCTGTATAGACCACACAGTTTTTATCATAGTTGTGAGGCAGATATTCACTGTCATTTCCCGCATCAAAAGCAAACTGCAGGATCTTCATTCCCGGGTAACCTGTCTTCTTCACCAGACGGATCACGCTGGGGGTCAGGAATCCGAGATCTTCCGCGATGACCTTCTTTTTGCCCAGTTTCTTCTTCATCACAGCAAACAATTCATAGCCCGGTCCCTTCTCCCAGTGACCGTTCTGTGCCGTAGGATCTCCGTAAGGCACGAACCAGTACTCGTCGAATCCCCGGAAATGGTCGATACGGAGCACATCGTATAACTGATAGCAATATGCAATACGCTGCATCCACCATTCATAACCGGTCTTCTTATGATATTTCCAATCATAGAGCGGATTGCCCCACAACTGTCCGGTCTCCGAGAAGCAGTCCGGCGGGCAGCCTGCCACACCGATGGGACGACCTTCCCTGTCTAACTGGAACAGCTTCGGATTCGCCCAGGTATCGGCACTGTCAAAAGCTACATAGATAGGAATATCTCCTACGATCTCTATGCCCTTTTTATTCGCATAAGTCTTCAGTTCTTTCCACTGTTTTGCAAACAGGTACTGTTGGAAGCAGTAAAATGCGATCTCATCCGAGAGCTTTTTGCGGTACTTGCGAAGCGCTGCCGCTTTTCTGAGACGGATATCCTCGTCCCATTCCATAAAGCAGACGCCGCCGAATGCATTTTTTACTGCCATATACAGGGCATAATCATCCAGCCAATAGGCATTGTCCGTGATGAACTTCTGATATTCCGGTGCATCCATAAGTCCCTGTTTTTTCGCATTCTCAAATGCGATCTTCAGGACTTTGAACCGGGACAGATAGATCTTCTCATAGTCCACGTAATGTTCATTGTCTCCGAAGTCATAACCGTCACAGATCTCCTTCGTCAAAAGCCCTTCTTCGATCAGAATCTCCAGATCGATATAGTAAGGGTTCCCCGCAAAAGTGGAAAACGACTGATAAGGAGAGTCTCCGTATCCGGTAGGTCCGAGCGGCAGGATCTGCCACAACCTGTTGCCGGACTTCTCCAGAAAATCCACAAAACGATAGCTTTCCCTGCCAAAGGTTCCGATCCCATATGCGGAAGGGATACTGGATACCGGCAGTAAAATTCCCTGTTTTCTTACGTTTTCTTTCATTGCTTTTGTATTCCTTTGATTTGATTAAAAAAATAACTATCCAGTACTTTGCCGTCGCTCTGAATAGTTACTAAAAAATGGAAGCAAGGGGGCTCGAACCCCTGACCTTTCGCGTGTGAGGCGAACGCTCATCCCGGCTGAGCTATGCTTCCGGGTACTGCAGCAATCTTCTGCCATCCTTATTATAGCACCGGCATTCGGAATTGCAAGTACTAACAAATGCGGTTAGTGGGATTTGAACCCACACGGGTAACCACTGGCACCTAAAACCAGCGCGTCTGCCAATTCCGCCATAACCGCTTACGTGTCCTCAAAAGAACACGCCTAATTATACTCTGCCACCCTTAAACTTGTCAAGCATCCTGCACGACTGGCTCTCCAATATGACAGATGACTTTACGGTAGATTCTTACCAAGAAATACGATGTTAACAGCACACTGGCTAACTCCGCAATGGGAAATGCCCACCAGATCAACGTCACTTCGCCACTCAGGGACAACAGTTTTGCCACCGGGAGTAGCACACACATCTGTCTGGCCACAGATACGATCATACTGTAGACACCGTTCCCCAATGCCTGGAATACACTTCCCGCCACAATACAGAACCCGGCGAACACAAAACTCAGCGAAATGGTCTCCAGGGCAGGCGCTCCGATAGCGATCAGACTCTCCTCCGCATCAAACATGCGCATAAGCTGTGCCGGGAAAATATGCATCGCAAGTAATCCCGCGAACATAATACCCACGCCATATGCCACACTGTGCTTGATCGTCTTAATTACACGGTCTTTATGACCGGCACCGTAATTATAGGCAATGATAGGCACCATTCCGTTATTCAGGCCAAATACCGGCATAAATACAAAACTCTGAAGTTTAAAATAAATACCAAATACCGTCTGCGCGGAACCGAATGCCGCCAGGATGAGATTCATACCGTAAGTCATCAGAGAACCGATGGCCTGTACAACTATGGAAGGCGCTCCCACCTTATAGATCTGTACAATCAGATGTCCGTTCGGTCGAAATCCTTTCATGGAAATATTCAGTTCCCGATTACATTTCAGATTAAATACCAGAGCAAGAATTGCAGCTATGATCTGCCCGATAACGGTAGCCACCGCCGCACCGGCGATTCCCATCCGGGGCATTCCGAAATAGCCGAAGATCAGGATCGGATCCAGAATAATATTAATTACCGCCCCGGTTCCCTGCGTGATCATGGTATAGAAAGTCTTACCGGTAGCCTGTAACAATCTCTCAAAGGTCGTCTGGAGAAAAATACCCATTCCCGCCACACAACAGATCGTCAGATACGTCACTCCGTACTCTCGTACTTCTAAGACTTCCGTCTGGCTGGCAAAAAAGGGGCGGCTCACCAGCAGACCGATCACCGCAAAAGCCACGTAGCTTGCAATCGCAAGAAAAATACCGTTTTGGGCAATGATATCAGCTTTCTCAAAATCCTTCTCTCCAAGAGTCTTGGACAGAAACGCATTGATACCCACTGCCGTTCCCACTGCTACGGCGATCATCAGGCTCTGGATCGGGAATGCCAGGGATACCGCACGAAGTGCGTATTCATTGATTCTGGAGACAAAGATGCTGTCCACGATATTGTACAGTGCCTGCACCAGCATGGAGATCATCATAGGCAGGGACATAGAGATCAGTAATTTGTCAATGGGCATGACACCCATTTTGTTTTCTTTGGTCTGCATAAAAGTGCTCCTTTCGCATAAAAAAAAGCCCCAAGCGGGGTTTTTGAGAATGGGAAAATGATGTATGTTGTCAGGATATCGTAACATCAAGTGAGGCATGGGGGATTCGAACCCCCGACAACTTGATTAAAAGTCAAGTGCTCTACCGACTGAGCTAATACCCCATAATAAAAACAGGGCTAGCTGGATTCGAACCAGCGAATGCAGCAGTCAAAGTGCTGTGCCTTACCGCTTGGCGATAGCCCTATAAATATGACACCAAGCGTGCCATTACGACACTTCACTAATGAAAAAGGGTGGATAAAGGGATTCGAACCCTTGGCCTCCAGAGCCACAATCTGGCGCGCTAACCAACTGCGCTATACCCACCATGCGAGACAGTGACGGTCAATTAAGTCCTTCCTTATCTCAAATGTGCTCGAAGGGATTCGAACCCCCGACCCACGGCTTAGAAGGCCGTTGCTCTATCCAGCTGAGCTACGAACACATATCTGTCAGTCATCTGCATTAGCAAACCGACGAAGCATATTGTAACTTATCCGACATCATTTGTCAACAGTTTTGTACTAATTTTTTGAAAAATAAACACAAAACTCAAGTTACGCATCGGGGTGACAGGATTCGAACCTGCGACCCCCTGGTCCCAAACCAGGTGCTCTAGCCAAGCTGAGCCACACCCCGAGGCTGCGTCACATCGGAACCTCCGACAACGCAGGTGTAATTATAACCTAGTTTTTTTCTATCTGTCAAGAGAAAAGTTGCAGAACTCCTACGTCTGTACTACGTGTTTTACACCGGAACCATTATCGCAGATATGCAATGGTAAAATGTACTTTTTCCTCTCTATCGATCTCCATAATGGCATAAGACGGCTGACGTCCTTCCTGTCTTGGATAAGACAGGCTTCCGGGATTCACCGCGATGATATTGTCATCGATATCGATCACCGGGCGGTGTGTATGTCCATACAATACAATATCCACACCACGATCAATGGCTTCTTTTTTGATCGTCTCATTCCCCATGGAGACATAATAATTATGTCCATGAGTCACCCATACCTTATAGGGTCCGATATCCAGGGTGATCTCTCTGGGAAGATCCGAAAAAAAATCGTTATTCCCCAGCACAATATATACCGGGCATTTTGCAGCAGCAGACAGGGCATACTCACTCCCCTCCGCATCACCGCAGTGGATCACCATATCCGGATGATGCATTTCCAGCACTTTGAAATAATTCTCGTTCTTTTTATGGGTATCACTTACGATCAATATTTTCATATTTCTTAAGTTCCTCTTTCATCAGCTGCAGCGCTTTTCCTCTGTGACTGACCTGGTTCTTCTCTTCTTCTGTAAGTTCCGCGGTTGTCTTTCCGAACTCCGGTACATAGAAAATGGGGTCATATCCGAATCCGTTCTTCCCTTTTTCATCATATCCGATCCTGCCCTCAATCGCAGCGCGGGTCGTCAGTTCTCTTCCGTCCGGTAAAACAGCGGCAATGGCACACACGAATCTGGCTGTCCGTTGTTCCTCCGGCACCCCTTCCAGTCTCTGGATCAGATTTGCGTTTTTCACAGAATAAGGAGTATCCTCTCCCAGATATCTTGCAGAGTATATCCCCGGTTCCTTATTCAGATAGTCAATCTCCAGTCCGGAGTCATCCGCCATGACGATGTCATTCGTAAACGCCGCCACCGCTCTGGCCTTGATCAAAGCATTTTCCTCGTAGGTTTTTCCGTTCTCGTCAATATCTGCCATAATCCCCGCATCTTTCATGGATACCACCTCCATTCCGGTGTCCTCCATGATCATTCGGATCTCTTTGATCTTACCGGCATTGCCGGTTGCAAATACGATTCTTCCCTGCATATTCCACTCCTCACCGCATATGATCCATCATTGCGTATTAGTATAAACCTCGTTAATAGCTTCCGCAATACCTTGTGCAAGCTTTTTTTGATAGTCTTCCTGTATCAGCAGTTGTCTCTCAGCAGCGTTCGTCACATACCCCAAAGAGATTCTGGCTGACGGGATTGCGATCTCCCACAGGACATCTTCCTCTGTTGCCGGGAAAAGTCCCACTGCCCGATTGCTGGCCGCCACCGTAACCTGCCTTGTAACGCAATCGGCCCACTGAAGGTTGCCGAACTCCGGAATATAATATTCATCATTATATTCTCCGCTGATCCCATAGACCGACGTATTCTCCGGATCTGACGACAATCCGATCTCCAGATACAGATCTGCTCCAACCCAGTCGGCGAACTGCCTTCTTGCCTCTTTCGTAACATCGATATCCTCTGTACGGGTAAGATATACCTTCACCTGCCGGTCTTCCATCAGCTGGGCTGTCTGTCTGGCAACACTGAGTGCCACTTCTTTTTCCTGACAGCCGGAAGCCGTCACACCGGGATCTCTGCCGCCTCCCACAGGATCCAATACCACGATCCTGTCATAGAGTTCCTTGGGGCTGACATAATCGACCCATAAACTTCCTTCTTCCAGAGTGCTGTGATATTCCAGCACTTCCCGCATCGAAAGTCTCAGCAGCACACCTTCGTTCTGTGCCTCGCAGATTCCTTTTTCCACAGGATTCAGATCTCCTGTGATCCTCCGTTCCTTATAGAATGCTTTTCTTCCGTTTTCTATGTAGATCCAGAGTTCCTTCTCCATGTAATGGTTCTCCACCACTACATTCTCCGCTTTCGTCCCCGATTCCAGTGGTATACAGATCTGCCTGTCGGCTTTTTGATCCGTCTGCATGGGTAGCTGCATCTCTCCGGTCTGTTCCGTCCGGTATTCCGGGACCAGTTCTCCCTGCTCCTGGCTTCGTGCGGAAATCACCACCGTCTTGTGCGCTGCTATCCATAGCATTGCTACCATGGAAAATGTTCCCAACAGGAGCCAGAGGACCAATGTCACCTTCCTATTTTGTTTTTGGTCTCTGATTTGCAATCGTTTCTTCATGAAAGGTTATATTTCTCTTCTCTTCGGCGGCTTCGGTCCCAAAAACTGGTAATAATAGGTTTTCATCATTCCGTTATATATCTTCCTGTTCTTGTCTGCTTTCCGTCCGATATCTTTCTCTGCCTGCTCGTAAGCAGTGATCAGATACATGCTCCAGGAGTCCAGTTCACGAAAACGTTCCCCTATGGTACGGTAAAGTGCCGGCATCTGGCTCTTATCCTGCAATCGTTCTCCGTAGGGCGGATTAGTTATAATGAATCCATACTTTTTCGGATGATGGAGATCTTCCACGCCTCTTCTCTGAAAATGGATCAGCTTATCCACACCGGCCATACGCGCATTTTCCCGGGCTATTTTTACCATATCCTCATCAATATCATATCCCTGGATATCCGTCTCCACTGACAGGTCTACCATCTCTTCCGCTTCATCGCAGGTATCATACCATATTTTCTTTCCTACAATATGTGGCCATTCTTCTGCCGTAAAGCTCCGGTTCCTGCCGGGGGCCATATTGGCCGCCATCATGGCTGCTTCTATCGGAAACGTACCGCTTCCGCAAAAAGGATCCACCAGGATCCTTCCTCCGTTCCAGGGAGTCAGCATGATCAGCGATGCTGCCAGGTTCTCCGCAATGGGCGCTTTTGCCGTCAGCTTCCGGTATCCTCTCTTATGCAGGGATTCTCCGGTACTGTCCAGTCCCACCGTCACTTCGTCTTTCATAAGGAACACTCTGACCGGAAAGCTTGCACCATCCTCCGGGAACCAGGAGATTTCATATTGTGATTTCAACCGGTCCACCATGGCTTTTTTCATAATAGACTGGATATCCGAAGGACTGAATAATTTGGACTTTACGCTGGCCGCTTTTGCTACCCAGAACTTACCGTCCTTAGGAATGTAGTCTTCCCAGGGCAGACTTTTCGTTCCCTGAAACAGTTCTTCAAATGTCTCTGCGTGAAAGTTTCCGATCTTGATCAGAATTCTCTCCGCTGTGCGCAGAAAAATATTAGCTCTGCATAAAGCTTCTTCATCACCGAAAAAAGTCACACGGCCATCTGCCACATCCGTAATATCATATCCGAGATCTGTAATCTCTCTCTTAAGCACCGATTCCATACCGAAATGGCAGGGGGCGATCAATTCAAAACGTCTCATTCGTTCCTCCGTATCTCAATCAAACATAGGAACATTATATATGCATTCCAAAAATATGTAAATAGGGGCATTCCTGCGAACGCCCCTGACTTCTTATGCACAAAAACTAGCAGTTCTTATTCTGCTCCTTATTCTCGCTCTGATCCCTATTCTGGTTCTTACTCTGATTCTTGTTCTGATTCTTACTGCTCTGCTTATTCTGAGAGTTCTGGTTCTCGCCATAAGAGTTACTATACTTGTTCTCGTTGTTCTGATCGTAATTATTAGACATATCTGTGACCTCCTAACAGGATTTTTAGTTACAGGAGTAGTATGTCTATTTTTCACAAAAATATGCTTTTTAATTTATGGTACTTTAGAACCAATTTTTATCTTGCATTTTTGTGACATTAGTACTATAATCATAAATGTGAATAGAAGAACCCTTCATGATTCTATTTGCACCCTTATGTATTATTTATTTATACTCCCCTCAAAAGAGCCATCAGCTTCCCCCTGATGGCTCTTTACGTGGTAATTAACTCTATTCAGAACCCATTCGCAAAATCGCCTCTTCGAGGCTTTCCTTTTGCTCATAGAGGCTAAATCGCCAAATAAATATAACCGACGGTTCTTACGAATGCAAGCATTCGACATCCCTTCGGTTATATTTAACGGCTCTGAATAGTTACTAGTTCAGCCAGTCTCGAAACAGTTTTACCAAAAACAGTACTACCAGAATCGGGATCAATACCGGTGCCAGGAAGGATAGTACTGAAAATACCGCGCTGATCACCAATACCACCACAAGGATCCCCAGAATAATCCAGACCCAGACCGGCAGCTTCGCTAATACATCTGCCATTTTACTCCGATGGGTGCCATATTCGCCATTGCCGTCTCCGTTATAACTGTGATGTACCGTCGATCCTGCTGCTTCTCTGTATTCTCCGTTTCCATAGACGGTATTACGATAGCCGGACCGATTATCACCACCATTGGTCTGAATGATCGTACGCGCAATCAGTCTCGGATCTCCCAGACTCTCCAGTACTTCCTCTTCCGTACGGCCCTTCCGGATCTCCGTATTAATATAGTCTTCGTAATAATTGACATTATCCATAACCAAGCCAGGGGACACACGTCCGTTCAGTGCCATCCGCAGCCGGTCTATAAAATCCTGTTTGTTCATACTAATACAGCTTCCTCCATTTACCTCATTATTTTAGCATGACATAAGTACTACGTAAATATACGGAGTGGGAAGTATTTCTAAAACTTTTCTAAAATGAAATACAAAAAACCCCGGAGACATCATCTCCGGGGCCTTAGATGTACGTGACAGGATTCGAACCCACGACCTTCTGGTCCGTAGCCAGACGCTCTATCCAGCTGAGCTACACGTACATTCACAGGTTTTCGCCTGCAACAGTATGTATTTTAACTGCTGCAGGTGAAAATGTCAATAGAATTTTTTAATTTTTTCAAACAATTTTATTTTCAGCAGATTTTTCCGATGCCGGTACAACTTTCGCATCATATTTTTCCAGGATAGCCTGCTTGAACTCTTCGTAATTATCCTCATCATCGTAGCAGGCGTATTCAATCTCCAGCGGTTCCTCCGTCTTCATCAGAAGCATTCCCAAAAGAGACTTCGCATCCATTGCGGTCTTCTGAATACGGATATCGATCGCATCATCGAATTCATTGCAGGTATCCACAAATTGTCTGATTTCATCCTCCGAATGGAAGGTAATATATAGTTTTTCTCTCATCCTTCGTTCTCCCATCTGTCCGCTTGCGGACACCCCATACCTTTGTATATTATGCCGTCAAACGCATAAGTCTATCCCCACGCGCCGGTCAAACGTGGAGATGCGCGTCTTTAGCGTGCTGCCAGTGCCTGTGCGATATCCTCACGCATATCCAGCACGGCCGCGCGGGAAGCATCTGCATAATTCTGCTCACCGAACTGTGCATACTTCTCCTGCTGGTATGCAGCAATGATGCCACGGGAGGAGTTGATGATGGCACCCAGTCCGTCTTCATTGAAGAAGTGTACCAGGTCTGCACCCTTACCGCCCTGTGCGCCGTAACCGGGCACCAGGATAAATGCCTTGGGCATTACCTTACGAAGTACCTTGCCCTGCTCAGGATAGGTTGCGCCTACCACAGCACCTACATAGCTGTAAGAATCGCCCATGCAGTCAGCTCCCCAGACTGCGACCTTTTCTCCTACCAGCTCATACAGCGGTCTGCCATTAATTAACTGATCCTGAAATTCGCCGCTACTGGGATTGGAAGTCTTCACCAGTACAAAAATGCCCTTTTTCTCTTCCTTACAGATCTTCACAAAAGGGTTCACACCGTCGGATCCCAGATAAGGGTTCACGGTCACGAAATCCTCATCAAAACCGTAATAGCTCCTGCTACCTACCTGTACTTTTCCCAGATGTCCTACTGCATATGCTTCGGAAGTGGATCCGATATCACCACGTTTGATATCGCCGATGACGATCAGACCTTTTTCTTTACAATAATCCACGGTCTTTTTAAATGCCACCATACCGGGAATGCCGAACTGCTCATACATTGCTACCTGAGGCTTCACAGCGGGTACCAGATCATAAATTGCATCCACAATCCCCTTGTTATACTGCCAGATTGCTTCTGCGGCACCTTCCAGGGTCTCACCATACTCAGTGAAAGCCGCCTTTTTAATATATTCCGGCACGAATTTCATCATAGGATCTAGTCCTACCACGATCGGTGCGTTGGTTTCTTTGATTCGAGTGATCAGTTTGTTGATCATATTTCCTCCGTTCTGCAATCATTTTCGTTGCATTTTATTTTCTCAATTGTGTAAATTCCCTCTGCGGTGTATCTGTAATGACCGCAGAAAAGGCACCGCCTTCGGGCGATGCCTCCTGACCTGTATCTATTCTACCCCAACTAATGTCAGTTGGTCAACGTACTTCTTGATATTTGAAGCATTTACATATTTTTTATGGCTGTCGCCGTTTACTACCACCAGTGTCGGTGCCTGCATCACGCCGTAACGTCTTGCCAACTCCATGTTCTCCTCCGCATCAATGGTCACGTAGGGCACATTTTTCAGATATTCCTTCACCAGCTTGCAGTTCGGGCAGGTCTTGGTTGTGAACAGATACTTGATATCCTGCGGCTGCTCCACCTTCACTTCCACGTCCTCCGCAAAATTGGACAGCGTTACCACACTTCTGGTGGGACGCTTTAAGGAAGAACGGCCAATGTCATACTCCGTTCTGTTGGCATATTCCTGTAACTTACCATCATTCCAGTTCTGCACCGGACGATAGTAACCGGTGATGCGGCTGTACACCTCGGTCTTCGCCCCACAATGAGGACATACCTTCACCTCTCCAGCCAGATAACCGTGTTCCTTACAGATGGAATAGGTCGGCGACAGCGTATAATATGGCAGCTTGTAATTGGAAGCGATCGTCCGCACCAAGGAAGCCGCTGCTTTCCAGTCGGGAAGCTTCTCTCCCAGGAACGCATGGAACACCGTACCGGAAGTATACAGGGTCTGCAATTCATCCTGAATATCCAGTGCATCGAAAATATCCACAGTATAATCCACCGGCAGATGGGAAGAGTTCGTATAGTAAGGAGTATCTCCGGGCTTTCCTGCCGTCTTGATACCGGGCCAGCGCTTTCTATCGTGCTTGGCCAGACGGTAAGTGGTGCTCTCCGCAGGAGTCGCCTCCAGATTGTAGAGGTCTCCGTACTGCTCCTGATAATCCGACAGGCGCTCTCTCATATGATTCAGTACTTCCTTGGTAAACTCCTGAGTTCTCGGATCGCTCATATCCGCTCTCAGCCAGTTGGCATTTAAGCCCACCTCGTTCATGCCGATCAGACCAATGGTGGAAAAATGATTCTCAAAGGTGCCCAGATACCGCTTAGTATAAGGATACAGTCCCTCATTTAACAGCTTTGTAATGACACCGCGCTTAATCTTCAGGGATCTCGCCGCAATATCCATCATGTGGTTCAGTCTTGCGTAAAATTCGTCCTTATTGGCAGACAGATATGCGATCCTGGGCATATTGATGGTGACAACACCCACGCTTCCGGTGCTCTCGCCGGAACCGAAGAAGCCTCCGGTCTTCTTACGCAGTTCCCGCAGATCCAGACGCAGTCTGCAGCACATACTGCGGACATCGCTGGGCTGCATGTCGGAATTGATATAATTGGAAAAATACGGTGTACCGTATTTTGCGGTCATCTCGAATAACAGTCTGTTGTTCTCGGTGTCGGACCAGTCAAAATCCTTCGTGATGGAATACGTCGGAATCGGATACTGGAAACCGCGGCCGTTGGAGTCGCCCTCGATCATGGTCTCGATGAATGCCTTGTTGACCATATCCATTTCCTTTTTACAATCCTTGTATTTGAAATCCATCTCCACGCCGCCTACCAGTGCCGGCAGTTCTGCCAGGTCATCGGGCACCGTCCAGTCCAGTGTAATATTGGAAAAAGGAGCCTGGGTACCCCAGCGGCTGGGCGTATTCACACCGTAGATAAATGCTTCGATGCATTTTTTCACTTCAGGATAGCTTAAATGATCTACTTTCACAAAGGGGGCAAGATAGGTATCAAAGGAGGAAAAAGCCTGTGCTCCCGCCCATTCGTTCTGCATGATCCCCAAAAAGTTCACCATCTGATTACACAGTACGGATAAGTGTCTCGCCGGTGCAGAAGTGATCTTGCCGGTGATGCCGCCCAGTCCTTCCTTGATCAGCTGCTTTAAGGACCATCCCGCGCAGTAACCGGTCAGCATGGACAGATCATGGATATGGATATCCGCATTGCGGTGTGCCTCGGCGATCTCTTCGTCGTAGATTTCGGACAGCCAGTAGTTTGCCGTTACCGCACCGGAATTGCTTAAGATCAGTCCACCTACGGAATAAGTTACTGTGGAGTTCTCCTTCACTCGCCAGTCCTCGACTTTGACATAGCTGTTGACCACATCCTTATAATCCAGGATCGTGGACTTCATGGTACGCATCTTCTCGCGCTGCTTGCGATACAGAATATACGCCTTCGCCACTTCCTCATAGCCGGCCTGTCCCAGTACACGCTCCACACTGTCCTGGATATCTTCTACATGGATCTCATCATTTTCCACCTTTTTCTGGAAATCTGCGGTCACCCGTAACGCAAGAAGATCAATAATGTCATTATTGTAGCTCATCTGCGTCGCAGTAAAAGCCTTCATAATGGCATCATTGATCTTCGTCAGTGTAAAGTCTGCTTTGGAACCATCTCGTTTGATCACCTGAAACATCTTATGTACCCCCTTAATCTCATGTCCCCATGGCTTGTGCCCATAAAACCTATCACGGTTTATTCTACAACACTTTGTGGAGGAAGTCAATCTCATGACACAAGATATTGTGTATACATCAGTTCACCCGTCGATTTGTGCGGAGACGGCTCTACGCTCGCGTAAGGAGCCGGCTCTGTGCAAATCGACGAGGGGCGCGCCATCTCATGAGCAAAAGCAGCTGCGAAGCAGCGAAAAGCCTCGAAGAGGCGTTTTTGCGAATGGCGCGGGGTGAACGGCCGCAAGCGCGAATGGCGCGGGGTGAACGGCCGCTTTACGCCCTCTTCCACACCTTCCGGTACAGCACATACGCCACCATTGCGGTCACGCTCTCCGTGCAGACAAACGCCCACCATACACCGGTGACACCGATGAGGTGGCTTAAGACAAATGCCGCAGGGATGATCACCGCCACATACCGCATCACGGAGATCACCAGGGAAGCCATCCCCCGTCCCAGTGCCTCCAGGGCTCCGGAGCTGGTCACCGACACAGCGGACAGAATAAAGCCCAGGCTAATGATATGCAGTGCCGCGATACCGATGGTGATGGTCTCCGGATTCTCAGTAAACAGTCCGATCAGCTCTCCGGGGATCAGCCAGCACAGTGCCGTACCGGCAGCCATGATCCCGGCCCTCAGTTCCAATGTCAGACGGTAGATCTGCTCCACACGCTTTCTCTCTCCTGCACCATAATTGTAGCCGATCAAGGGGCGGATGCCCTGAATGATACCGTTGGAAGGCAGGTAAATAAAGGTCTGTAACTTATAATAAACACCCAGCACCAGCACATACCCCTGGGAATATGCTGCCAGAATGCTGTTCAACGCGGAGATCAACAGAGAAGGCAGGGCCATATTCAGGGTCGCCGGGATACCGATACCATAAGTCTTGCCGCAGATCTCCCCTTCCGGGCGCAGATATTTTTTATGAAGCTTCACCGGCAAAGGATCCGCCACATAATAGATGAGATATACCAGTAATGTGATCACCTGTCCGATGCCGGTGGCAAGCGCCGCTCCGGCGATCTCCATCCGTGGAAAAGGTCCGATGCCGAAGATCAACAGCGGATCCAGTACAATATTCGTTACAAATCCGGCGATCATGCTGACCATGGTAGCCCGCATCCGGCCTACCGCCTGGAATATTTTCTCCAGTGTGATGCCTCCGGTCACAATGGCAGAAAACAGGAACACGACATTGGAATATTCCATGCCCAGTGCCCGCACCGTATCACTCTTCGTAAACATTCCCAAAAATAAGTTCATTCCGCAGAGGAACAGGACCATGAGCAGCACACCGTGCAATACGCCCAGCACCATGCCCTGGGTTGCCGTCTTATCCGCTTTTCCCTGATTTTGTGCTCCCAGATAGAAGGAAATCATGGCATTAACACCCACGCCGAAGCCCACCGCCACAGCAGTCAGCAGGTTCTGTGCCGGATAGACCAGGGAAAGTGCTGTCATGGCATCCTCACTGAGTTTCGCCACGAAATAGCTGTCCACAATGTTATAGAGGGAATTGAATGCCATGGAAAGCATCATGGGAAGTGCCATGGACATCACAAGGGGAAATATTTTCTTTTCTTTCATATAAGTCTGGTTCATTTTCTGCTCCTTATACAACAAACGCCACACAACATTTCTGCTGTGTGGCGAAAATAAGATCAAAATCTTGAAAAATCCACTGCCCTTACGGGTTTTGTAATCGAGATTTACTTTGTTCCAGTGCGTATTATAGGGAAAAAATCTCTGTCTGTCAAGCCAACACGCCTAAAATTTCAGCAAACCCTTCACAGCAGCTTGCTCTTCGCATTGGCACTCTTGCTATCCGTATATTCCAGCATGGACAGTTTTCCATTTGTACAGTCGAGAATCGCAGTAGCACAGTTGCCCATATGCACCCGCCAGAAATCATCGACGGGAATATTCAGAACAGGATTCAGAATACTGCGGTTCACTCCTCCGTGAGCCACCACCAACACAGTCTCATATGTACCTTCTAATGGCAGCAATACCTGATCTACGAATTCGCCGCTTCTTTTATACAGTTGTGCAAAACTCTCCGCTCCCGCGGGGGGAATGTAGCTGCCCGGGTTGATAAAAGGCTGGCTGGCAGCATCCTTGATGGTCCGGATATCCACGCCTTCCCAGGGTCCGAAATTCAGTTCTCTGAGTCTTTCGTCTGCGGTAAGGGTGATCTTCCGGTCGCCTATGATGATCTCTGCCGTGCGCTTCGCCCGGATCAATGGTGAACAAAATGCAATTTCAAACGGAACCTTCTTTAACCGCTCCGCCGCATCGTGGGCCTGCTCCAATCCCTGGGCATTAAGCGCAATATCCGTCTGCCCCTGCAAAAGTCCTGCCTGATTCCAGTCCGTCTCACCGTGTCTTACCAAATAGATCTTCATGTTTTTGTATCCTCATAACTTCCGATAGTATTTCTGTTACAAAATACTACTGTTTTCTCTGCTTTGTCAATTGTATCGTCTTAAGTGTCGAAAAAAGAAAGCCACGCAAAGCATTATACTTTGCATGGTTCTCATCTTACAGCTCATTCTTGTTTTTAATTGGTCTTGCCTTCGTCCATTTCCTCTTCGGTAGTAATGGCAAATGCAATGTTGGTCGCATGGTCTGCAACTCTCTCCAGACCGGATACAATATCAGAGAAGATCATACCGGCTTCGGGAGAACATTCTCCCTTGGTAAGACGCTCTACATGCTTCTTCTGCAGTTCACGTTCCTTTTCATCAACCTGATCCTCTAAAGTGATGATCTCCTGCATATGGGTCTCATCGCTCTTGGCAAACATTTCTACGGCATAACGGATGATCTTATTGACCATCTCTAGCATGTCTCCCAGTTCCTTCTGGGCTTCCTTGCTGATGGATACTCCTTCTTCCTTACGCTGTCTTGCGGCATCCGCTACATTCTCCGCATGGTCACCGATACGCTCGATATCATTCACCACATGGAACAGAGCACCCAGACTGTTCAGGTCTTCGATGGGCAGTGTCGTCTGGTTGATCTTCACCAGATAATCCGTAATGGCATGGTTCAGGAAGTTGATATTTTTCTCTACCTCGTAGACTTCCTCAATGTCTTCTTCATCCAATGTGATCAGGGCATTCATGGCACGGTTTAAGTTCTCCTCCGCCAGAGAAGCCATACGCTCCAGCTCCTTGACAACCTCTACCACTGCGGTAGCGGGGTTGAACACCACTTTGTCGCCGATGTATTTTAACTGATAGCTCTCTCTGTAACCAACCTTCTGATCTTCGCCGGGTACGATCAGGTAGGTCATCTTTACCAGCCAGCCGGTGAACGGGAACAGCATAATTACCTGTGCGATCTTGATCAGCGTATGCGCATTTGCCACGAACCGGCCGTTGTCCGCGGAGATAGACTTGATCAGTTCCACGATCTGATCGCCTGCCACGAACAGAGCAATATAGATAATAACCGTACCAATGATATTGAACAGCAGATGGATCAGTGCAGCTCTCTTCGCATCCTTTTTACCGGTCATAGAAGCTAACATTGCGGTAGCACAGGCACCGATATTACATCCTAAGATAATGTACAGTGTGATCGGTAACGGCAGCAGATCCTGATTGGCGAGCAACAGTACGATACTGACCGTTACGGATGAGCTCTGAATAATCGCAGTCAGGGCAAATCCCATCAAGGTGGCTAAGAACGGATTCTTCAGAGACATCAGCAGATTTACTACCTGCGGCTCATTTTTCATGTTGGCCATTGCCTGGGACATGGTGCTCAGTCCCACGAACAGAATACCGAAGCCTACGACCACTTCCGCTACTTTACGGACTTTTTCTTTCTTCGTAAACATCATCACGACCACACCGACTAACAGAATTAACGGTGCTATCTTGGACAGATTAAATGATACCAGCTGTGAAGTAATGGTGGTACCGATGTTGGCACCGAGGATGACTCCCGCTGCCTGATACAGATTCATCAGACCGGAGTTAACAAAGCTGACGACCATAACCGTACATGCGGAGGAAGACTGGATGATACCGGTGAAAATAATACCTACGATCATCCCCATGAAACGGTTCGTGGTAAAAATCTCCAGAATACGACGAAGTCTGGCTCCTGCTACCTTCTCAATGGAATCACTCATCAGTTCCATTCCGAATAAAAACAGTCCCAGACCTCCAGCCATTGTCAATATTGTTCCAAAGCTCATTTTTAATCCCTCAATCTCTCTTGATTCTCTTACGAAAAACCAAAATAATTATTTTCAAATTTAATCTAACTATAAACAATCCAAAATATATTTTACGAGATAGAATAAAAACTTGCAATGGATATTTTACTTTTCTTTTACGTTTCTTTACATTTTTTTACTCAATTTACGCGTTTCGCCCATCCGCAATATCCAGGTCCAGCTGTTTCTTAAGCTCTTCCAAAGATCCGAATCTGCGTTCAGGGCGCCGGAAGCTTTTCAATGCCACTTCAATCTCCTGACCGTAAATATCCTGAGCGAAATCATATAGATAAGATTCCACTCCCATCATTTTTTCGGAAGAAACCGTCGGCTTGGTCCCTACATTGCTGATGGCTTTGTAGGCCCTCCCATTATAACGGACTACCGCATAATAGACACCGTTGGGCGGCAGGAGCTTACCTGCGGGCGGCAGAAGATTTACTGTGGGAAAGCCCAGGGTATGACCGATATGGTTGCCATGTTCCACGCATCCCACGAGAGTATAGGGCATCCCCAGCATCTTTTCCGCTTCTTCCATCCGGCCCTCTTCCACCAGCTTGCGGATGTAAGTAGAGCTGACCTCGATGTCATCCACTTCGATCTTCTCTATGGTCCGGACACAAAAACCTAACTGCGGAGCCATTTTCTCTAAAAGTTCTGCATTGCCTGCTCCATTTTTCCCAAAAGACAGATCTTCACCTGCTGCCACAAAACGGGTATTCATCTGCTTCGCCAGAATCTCTGTCACGAAACGCTCCGGTTCTGTGGCTGCAGTCTCTTTTGTCAACGGGAACTCGATCAGGATGTCGATCCCCAGATGTTCGAAGAGACGCCTTTTCTCTTCTCTTGTCGTCAGTTCTTTTCCATCCGACAGTCCGAACAGCACCGCCGGTGTGGGATCAAAAGTGAAAACACAGGCTGCCAGTCCGTTCTTTTTCTTATTCAGGATTTCCTCTAAAAGTCTTCTGTGCCCCAAATGCACACCGTCAAATTTGCCGATAGCTACCGCTGTATCTTTTTCCAGATAAAAGTCTGTTGTTCCTGCAATGATTTCCAAGTCTATTTCCTGCTTTCTGTGTTACTTGGGAAGATTTTCATGGGCTTGTACCATTCTTTTACCCCGTCATACGCATAAATGCCCACAAAGCTGTCATCCTCTCTGTAGACACGCACCCACTCTCCCGCAGGATAAGTAGTCTGCTCCATGGTCTGTCCCGGATAAAAAGCATTCCCGTTATCGATCAATTTCCGCCATTTTTCCTCTACATGTACTGCATTAAAATCCGCAAAAATGCGGTCCGTGGGAAGCAGTGCCTCCTCTAATCTGTCTGTATCCCGGAGTGCCTGCAGCTGTGCAAGTGTCAGGGCATCCGCAAGCCGGAATTCTCCGACCCTGGTGCGGACGAGACTCTGCATGGTGCCACCGCAGCCAAGCTTCCCGCCGATATCGGCACAGAAACTGCGGATGTAAGTTCCCTTGGAGCATTCCACACGGAACTTCACCACCGGAAGTCTTATTTCCAGGATCTCGATCGACGGCAGATCCACATGTCTTGCCTGCCGTTCCACTTCTTTACCTGCCCTGGCAAGCTCATAGAGTTTTTTTCCGTTGACCTTCAGTGCGGAATACATAGGCGGAATCTGGTCATAACCGCCGACAAAGCTTTCGATCACTTCACGTACCTGTGCCTCATCCACCGCTACTTCCCGTTCTTCCAAAACGGTTCCCGTGGTATCCTGGGTATCTGTGATCTGACCCAGTAAAAGTTCTGCCACATATTCCTTGGTCCTGTCCGTCAGCATTTCGCATGCTCTGGTAGCACTCCCCAGACATACAGGGAGCACACCGGTAGCCTGTGGATCCAGTGTACCTGTGTGCCCTATCTTTTTCTGCCGGCAGATCCCGCGAAGCTTGGCTACCACATCATGAGAGGTAAAACCTGCTTCCTTATATACATTGATGATGCCGTCCATTAATCCTGTTCTCCCCGCAATTGCTTATCGATGTGCAGTGACAAATTATTGATACAGTCATGGAAAGTCCCTTTCATGGTACAGCCTGCTGCACGTACGTGTCCGCCGCCTCCAAAGAAAGCTGCCACCTTCGCCACATCAACCTTCTCATTGGAACGCATGCTGACCTTGTACTCCAACACACCGGTCTCATACATGAAGATCGCACAGTCGATTCCCTTAATATTGCGCAGCTGGTTCACTATGCCGTCCAGATCTCCCGGTACTGCATTGTAGAAATCCATGGTCTTACGGTCCACCATGCTCACGATGCAGCGGCCGTCCATGAAGCGTATGCTCTCCATCAGGGCTCTGCCCATGATCTGCGACTGCAGATACGTCTTCTGATAAAAGCTTTCCTCAATGATTTTAGAAAAATTAAATCCAAAAGAGATCAGAAATGCTGCTGCCTGCAATGTCTCCGGTGTCGTATTGGAATACTGGAATACGCCGGTATCGTGAATGATGCCGGTGTACAATGCTTCCGCAATATCTCTGTCAATGAGTTCGGCATCCATGATGTGATACAGCACCTCACAGGCACTGCCCACCTCGGGCCGGACGAGATTTACATCACCGCAGCCGGAATTGCTGATATGATGATCGATGTTGATCTTCTTTTTCGCATTCTGGAAATATTTCTCCGCGTCTCCCAGTCTGTCTGGGCTGCAGTCAAGCGCAAAATATACATCAAAAGGATCCTGCTCCGGACATTCGGTCTGGATCTCATCGTATCCCTTCAGATAGGAAAACTCTTCGGAAGGCTTCTGTATATATACGGTAACTTCTGCTTCGGGAAGGAGTTTACGCAGGTACATCTGTAAGGACAGACAGACGCCCACGCAGTCTCCGTCGGGACGAATATGTCCGCTGATGCCGATCTTTTTTGCGCCACGACATTCTTCACGCAAATCCATTATTCGTCACCTTCCTCTGTCTCTTCCGTATCTTCCACAACTTCATGATCCGGCTTCTGTGCCTCATCCGCTGCAATGACTTCATCGATCTTGTGGGACATGTTGACACCATACTCGATGGACTGGTCCATCACAAAAGTGATATCCGGAGTGTTGCGCAGATTGATGGTACGCGCCAGTTCTCTGCGGATAAAGCCCTCGGCGCTCTTTAAGCCCTGCAGGGTAGACTTTCTGACTTCCTCGTCTCCCAGCACACTGATCCATGCCTTACAGCTTTTTAAATCCGGTGCCACTTCCACAGCGACCACACTGGTCCAGGGACTGATCCGGGGGTCCTTAAGACCGCCCCGGATGATCTCTGCCAGAACGCGCTGCACTTCCCCGTTGACACGGGTATTTTTTACACTATTTTTTCTCATTCTTATTCCTTCTTACTTCAAACCTAAACCATGATATACCGGAAGTTTCGCTTCGCACCACACCGGAAGTTTCGCTTCGCGAAACTTCCCGGCAGGGTCTAGTTATTCTTAGATTACGTACTGTGTAATCTTAGAATAACTCCCTACCGTGGTACCTCCACCATGATGTAGGCTTCTACGATATCCAGCTCCTGCATCTTGTCAAAGCCTTCGAATACGAGACCACACTCATATCCTGCCTTAACTTCCTTCACATCATCCTTGAATCTCTTCAGGGAAGCCAGGTTGCCCTCGAAGATCTGCTCGCCCTCACGGGTGATACGAACTTTACAGCCTCTCTGGAAGACACCGTCTAAGACATAGGAACCGGCAATGTTACCGATCGCGGATGCCTTGAAGATCTGACGAACCTCTGCATGACCGATCACCTTCTCCTCATAGACAGGATCCAGCATACCCTTCATGGCAGCTTCGATATCTTCGATGGCCTGGTAGATGACCTTGTACAGACGTACATCCACGCCCTCTCTCTCTGCGGTTGCCTTGGCAGTCGCATCGGGACGGACATTGAATCCGATGATGATCGCATTGGACGCACTTGCCAGAGATACGTCGGACTCATTGATGGCACCTACGCCGCCGTGGATACATTTTACTACTACTTCTTCATTGGACAGCTTCATCAGGGACTGCTTTACTGCTTCTACGCTACCCTGTACATCAGCCTTGACGATCAGGTTCAGTTCCTTCAGATTACCCTCCTGGATCTGACTGAACAGATCATCCAGAGACATTCTGCCCTTGGTCTCTTCCAGCATCTTTTCCTTATTCTGTGCTAGGTAGGTCTCTGCATAAGCTTTTGCTGTCTTATCATTATCATGTGCCAGGAATACTTCACCGGCACTGGGAACATCGGACAGACCCAGGATCTCTACGGGAGTAGAAGGTCCTGCTTCCTTGACTCTGCGTCCCTTGTCATCGATCATGGCTCTTACCTTACCATGAGCCACACCTGCAGAGATAAAGTCTCCCACATGCAGGGTACCCTTCTGTACCAGTACGGTAGCCACAGGACCGCGTCCCTTATCCAGCTCTGCCTCGATGACCAGACCTCTTGCCTTTCTCTTGGGGTTCGCCTTCAGCTCCATGATGTCTGCGGTCAGCAGGATCATGTCAAGCAGCTGGTCAATACCCTCGCCGCTTTTTGCGGATACAGGTGCAAATACGGTGCTTCCGCCCCAATCCTCGGGGATCAGCTCATACTCTGCCAGCTCCTGCTTTACACGGTCAATGTTTGCAGAGGGCTTATCGATCTTGTTCACTGCTACGATGATCTCCACACCCGCTGCCTTTGCATGGTTGATCGCCTCTACGGTCTGGGGCATTACGCCGTCGTCCGCTGCTACTACCAGGATAGCGATATCGGTCGCATTGGCACCACGCATACGCATGGCGGTAAATGCTTCGTGTCCGGGAGTATCTAAGAAGGTGATCTTACGGTCTCCCACATTTACAGTATAAGCACCGATGTGCTGGGTGATACCACCTGCCTCACGATCGGTTACGTTGGTCTTACGGATAGCGTCTAACAGGGAAGTCTTACCATGGTCAACGTGACCCATAACACAGATTACGGGAGGTCTCTCCACCAGATCTGCCTCGTCCTCTTCGTCTTCCTTCAACAGTTCTTCGATGACATCTACCTTGACCTCTTTTTCACAGAGAATGTCATATTCCATGGCAATGTTCTCTGCATCTTCATAGGAGATCTCCTGGTTCACGGTTACAATCTTACCTTCCAGGAACAGCTTCTTGATGATGGCTGCGGGCTGTAACTTCATCTTCTCAGCCAGTTCTTTGATGGTAATGGATTCCGGCAGCACGATCACCTTGATCTGCTCTTCCTGTACCTCTTCCTTTTTCTTTTCCGGTTTGATGAAACGTCCGGGCTTGTTCTTCAGTGCGTCCTCGTCCTCGTAGATATGGTCCTTCTTGGAACGCTTGTTGTCCTTCTCCTGGCTGAAACGTCTCTTTTCATCTTCGCGCTTCTTCTCAATATCTTTACCTGCAGGTTCCGGAGTGAAGCCCTTATTCTGTCTGTTATCTCCGAATCGATTACCCGATCCGCCATTGCCTCTTTGGTCGCGGCCGTTATTGCCGTAACCGCGCTCACCGTTGCCGTTATTCCTGCGATCACCCTGGCCGCCTTCCATACCCGGACGACCCTGTCTGTTAAATCCGCCTCCCTGAGGTCTGCCATTACCCATACCTCCTCTGTTTGCGTTCTGTCCGCCCTGGCGGTTGCCCTGACCATAGCCACCCTGACGATTATCACGATTGCCATCTCTGTTATCACGATTATAACCGCCCTGACCACGATCGTTCTGACCACGATTATCACGGTTCTGTCCGTAATTATTCTGACCGTAACCACCCTGACGGTTGTCGCGGTTATTGTTCTGCGGTCTCTCCGCAGGTCTTGCCTGTGCAGCTGCGGTATTGGTATTCTGCGCTGCCTGCTCTTTTACGGGAGCCTGCGTGGCTGCAGTATTATTTACAGGCTTTTTCGCAGGCTGCTGTCCCTTATTGCCGGGTACCATTGCCACACTGGGTGTGGGTGAAGGCGGGGTCAGCGGCTTGATGGGACGTACGGGAGTCTGTGCCTGCACACGGTTATTGTAAGAATTGTTCTGATAGCCGTTGTTCTGATATCTGTTATTCTGTCCCTGGTTCGGACGCTGTCCGCCGGCATTTCTCTGTCCCTGTCCGTTCTGTCCGCCCTGACGCTGTCCGGGCATCTTGGAATTCTGTGGGTTACTTACGAAAATAATCTTTTTCTTCTTTTTCGTTTCCTCGGGAGATTTTGTTTCCTCCTGCGCCTTTTCCTCAACAGGCTTTGTATTTTCAGCCTTTGCCGGAGCTTCTTTTTCCACAGCGGGTGCTGCTGTAGCCTTCTTCTGTCCTAAACTGTTACGTACCAGCGCTGCTGCATCCTCTTCCAACGAGCTCTGTGCTGCCTTTGCCTCAATTCCTTTTTCCTGTAAAAAATTCAATATATCCTTACTCTGTAGTTCTAATTCTTTTGCGAGTTCATGTACTTTGATTTTCGCCATGCTTTCCTCCATTCTGCCTAACCGGGCAAATTCGCTTCCAATTGCTTGATGAGTGCATCTGCCAGTCCCGCATCACACACACCTACCGAAGATCTTAAGTTCCGGCCGATCGCCCAGCCGAGCTCTTCTTTTGTGCCATATTCGTATACCGGGACTTCATAATAGGAACATTTGTCGTGAAACAACTTTTTCGTATTGGCGGATGCATCTTCTGCAACGATCACCAACATGGCAGAACCTTTTTTCACAGCGTCCTCCGTCTGGAATTCACCGCTTACCAGGTTACGCCCCCTCATCGCAAGTCCCAAAAGGGAATAAATCTTATTCTGTTTCAAGCTGATCAAACTCCTTTTCCAGCATATCATAACTTTCCGGAGAAATACTCATCTTGAAAGAACGCTCTAAGCCTTTATTCTTCCGGGCCTTCTGCAGACATTCCTTCTGTCTGCATATATATGCACCGCGTCCGTTCTTTTTGCCCGTTGTATCTAAACAGATCTCTCCTTCCGGAGTCTTAAGAACACGCAGCATTTCTTTTTTGCCTTTCATTTCTCCGCAGCCTACGCACTGCCTCAGTGGAATCTTTTTTGCCATTTATTATTCCTGCTCTCCATCAAAATCGTCTTCGGTTTCATCCTCGTAATCATCCACATAATCCTCATAACGGAAGCCGGGAGCATCCTTGGCCTGTGTCTCGGATTTGATGTCGATCTTGTAACCGGTCAGCCTTGCTGCCAGTCTTGCGTTCTGACCTTCCTTACCGATTGCAAGAGACAGCTGATAATCGGGAACGACTACCTTTGCAGTCTTCTCATCGGGATCCGCAAATACTGCTACGATCTTGGCAGGAGAAAGTGCATTCTGGATCAGGTTACCGGGGTTCTCATCCCAGTTCACGATATCGATCTTCTCACCGCGCAGCTCTTCTACGATAGCATTGACACGGGCACCGTTCATACCTACGCAGGCACCGACCGCATCCACGTTCGGGTTGTTGCTCCATACAGCGATCTTGGTACGGCTGCCGGCCTCTCTGGCAATGCTCTTGATCTCTACGGTACCGTCCTTGATCTCGGTAACTTCAGACTCAAAAAGTCTCTTTACCAGTTCCGGATGGGTACGGCTGACATTGATACGGGGTCCCTTCGGGGTATTCTTCACTTCTACGATGTAGACCTTGATACGCTCGGTGGGTTTGAAGACTTCACCCTTCACCTGCTCATTCTCGGTCAGCATAGCATCTGCCTTACCCAGGTTGATGCTGATGTTTTTGCCGACATAGCGCTGCACTACACCAGTTACTACATCCTTTTCCTTCTCATAATACTGATTGTAGATCACGCTTCTCTCTTCTTCACGGATCTTCTGTAAGATCACGTTCTTGGCATTCTGGGTAGCGATACGTCCGAATTCCTTGGACTTGATCTCTACATGGATCATGTCACCGACCTGTGCCTTTTTGGAGATCTCCTGTGCATCCTCCAGAGCAATCTGTAAGCAGTCATCCTCTACATCGTCCTTCGTGGGTACGACTTCCTTCTCAGCATATACCAGAAAATCGCAGGTCTCTCTATTGATCTCCACATGGACATTGTCAGCCTTTCCAAAATGGTTCTTGCAGGCTGTCATCAGGGAATTCTCGATGGCTTCAAACAAGGTCTCCTTGCTGATCTCCTTCTCCTTCTCCAGAATGTCCAGTGCCTCCATTAATTCCTTATTCATCATTTCCTCCATTCCGGCTTTCGCCTTTTCTTAGTGTATGGTTTCTTCTTATTATCAAAAGTCCAGTGCCAGGCGGATCAGTGCGATGTCTGCTCTGGCAAAAGTTCTCGGGGTCCCCTCTTCTGTGATCGTAACCGTATCTGCATCAAAGCTTTCCAGAATGCCGGAAAATTCCTTGCATTTGTCGATGGGTTTAAACAGTTTGATCTCCACCTCTTCGCCGATGCTCTTCTGTAAATGCTTATCCTTTTTCAGCGTTCTGCCCAGTCCCGGGCTACTGACCTCCAGAATGTATGCATCCGGAATGAAATCCGCCTTGTCGAGAGCTTCGGATAATGCTCTGCTGACATTTTCACAATCCAGAATATTCACACCCTCCGGCTTGTCGATGTAGGCTCTCAGATAGTAGTCACTGCCTTCCTTCACATACTCCACATCGTAGATCTCCACCTGGTTTACTTCTGCGATGGGCGCAAGCAGTTCTTCGGTTCTGCTTTCGTAGTCCTCTCGTTTGGACATGTATGCCCTCCTTTACTGATATGAACTGTCGTCACAACAACAAGAAAGAGTGGCGCGCGTCCACTCTTACTCTAGTAATCATCTTTAAACTATACACAGTATAGACCCTGTGTAAAAAAAAGTCAAGTCTTAATAATCGGTTTTATTCCTTACACTGTTTCTCATTTTTCTTGTTTTTTGCCATTTTTCCCGACAACAAACCCAAAGACATTCCGCACTCCGGGGCCTGCGAAAAAGATCTGCCAGCACAGCGCCATGGGGAAGTTTTGGACGGTCTTCTGCAGCCACAGGGCGATGATCTGATTGCCGGGATGCATGAAGAGGCAGGTGGCAATAAAACTCATCACCGGGCACATCACGCATACGATCATGGAAGAGATCGCCAGTGTGATAAAAATAGGCTTATCCTCCGGAGATACCATGCGGAATGCCAGCTTCCGGGACAGCTTTTCTACGACAAAGTATTCCAGAATACAGGCGACGGGCCACATAATGGGAATCTCGTAGAACGCTAACAGGAAGATCTCGTTGGTCATTCCTCCCTTGTCCAGTGCGATGTTGTAACAGACCATGGCGTACACCATAACGAACGCCATGATCAGGGTGAAAATAATGTTCTGTAATTTTGTTTTCGGCATAATTGGATGCCCTCCTTTTCTAAAAATGAGCGCAAAAAGACACATGTGTGTTGTTCGTTAATCAGTGAGCAGTGCACACATGTGTCGTTTCCAATTCTTACCTAAAGTCTTTATGCTGTTTTACTATTTTTGCAACGGTGAGATTTTATCACATAGATTCCGGAAAAGTCAATATGAAATAATGCATTTTTTCTTCCACGGCTTCTTCCGGCGGTCTCCGGGATCTTACGCCGTTTTCTTTGCCGTTCTATCTTAGATACAGATGGGAGGAAAAATTTTTTTATATGTCTCTGCATAGACGCAAACGGGACTGTCCTTTCGAACAGTCCCTGAAGAGAAAAAGAGAAAACAAAATAGTTTTGGATAAAAGCTGATTAATTCTGAACGTTGAATGCGCCCATGCCGGGATATACGGCTGCTGCACCCAGCTCTTCCTCAATACGGAGTAACTGGTTGTATTTTGCCACACGCTCGGTTCTACTGGGAGCACCGGTCTTGATCTGACAGGTGTTCAGTGCCACTGCCAGGTCAGCAATGGTGGTGTCCTCGGTCTCACCGGAACGATGGGAGGAGATAGCGGTATAACCTGCCTTGTGTGCCATCTTGATGGCTTCCAGAGTCTCGGATACGGATCCGATCTGGTTCAGTTTGATGAGGATGGAGTTACCACAGCCCAGGGAGATTCCCTTTGCCAGTCTCTCGGTATTGGTTACGAAGAGGTCATCACCGACCAACTGTACCTTATCACCCAGTTCTGCGGTCAGCTTTTTCCAGCCTTCCCAGTCTTCCTCATCCAGTGCATCTTCTATCGAAATGATGGGGTATTTCTCCACCAGTTTCTTCCAGTGTGCGATCAGTTCTTCAGAGGTAAATACGGTGCCTGCCTTAGGCAGCTTGTATTCGCCGACCTTGCCAGTCTTCCATTCGCTGGAAGCGGCATCCATAGCAATCTTGAAGTCCTTGCCGGGCTCGTAGCCTGCTTTCTTCACAGCCTCTAAGATTGTCTCGATAGCCTCTTCGTCAGACTTTAGTGCCGGTGCGAAACCACCCTCGTCACCTACGGAAGTAGCCAGTCCTCTCTCCTTTAAAATAGAAGCCAGGGCGTGGAATACTTCAGCGCACCATCTTAAGCATTCCTTGAAGGAAGGCGCACCTACGGGCATGATCATGAATTCCTGTACATCCAATCCGGAAGAAAGCGCATGACAACCGCCGTTGATAATGTTCATCATGGGAACCGGAAGTCTGTTACCGGAGATACCTCCTAAAAAGCGATACAGGGGAATATCCAGGGAAATCGCTGCTGCTCTCGCGCTGGCAATGGATACTGCCAGAATCGCATTGGCTCCCAGCCTGGACTTATCCTTGGTTCCATCTGCGTCGATCATTGCCTTATCAATCGCATAAATATCAGAAGCATCCATTCCCTGCAATGTCTCGTTGATCACGGTGTTAATGTTCTCCACCGCCTTCTGCACACCCTTGCCCAGATATCTGCTCTTGTCTCCGTCTCTTAACTCCAGTGCTTCGAATTCACCGGTAGATGCTCCGCTGGGAGCCATACCACGACCGATCGTGCCATCTAACAGAGTCACCTCTGCTTCTACGGTAGGATTCCCTCTGGAATCCAGGATCTCTCTTCCGATTACTTTTTCAATCTCTAAATAGTTCATTTCGTTCTTCTCCTTTACAAAGGGCTGAAAAACTCCTCCCGGGAGATCCCCTCCCGGCAGTCCACGGATTCAGCAGCTCCGTTTCCTCTGAGGAGTTTCACATGATTCACTCATTAGTTAGTTGTACCTAACTCTTGGATTATTATATCGGGTATTCCTCGAAATAGCAATAGTTATAAATGAGAGGATTTCTCAAAGAGTCCCCAAAAGGAGTTTCCATGTATATCTCTTTGTTTTTAGGTAAGATTAATTTTAGACTTTCTTTTATACATTTTTCATCTATTTCTAAAATGTCATTCCTTTAAAACTAAAATATAGTAAAATAGACTTCATCAAATCTTAAAAGAAAACATTTAAATAGTGCTGCATCTGCGGCAGAATGAGAGGCAATATGAGGAGTTTCGGTGAGATCCTTACATCCCTGCGGGAAGAACGGGGCATCTATCAGAAGGAACTGGCTGCCATTTTAAAAGTATCCGTTGGCACCGTCTCTAATTATGAGAACAATATTCACTTCCCGGATCAGGAAGCATTACTGCAGCTGGCTGATTATTTCGGAGTGACCGTTGATTATCTGTTGGGGCGTACTTCCTATCGTTATAGTCTGGATACCTTAAATGAAGAATATGCTCCCGGCATGACCGTGGCTGAGCTGGTGGACATCATACAGCATTTCAGTCCCCAGAACACGGCATCCTTTCTGGATTATATCGAACTTCTGCAATTACGACAAAAGGCAGAGGATTGCTCCTCTACCTCGTAGATAAAAACTGCTGTTCCCGGATGGCCGCCTGGTCGTCCGGGTAATTTTGTAAGTAGGCTTTTAACAGCACTGCCGCTTTCTGATAATCCTGCAGATATTCATATGCCACGATCTCGTTGAAGGATAAGGTCTGCATCAGGCTGTTCCCTTCGATCTGTTTTCCTGCCTGAAATGCTTCCAACGCCTTCTGGTAGTCCTTTTTCGCCAGCTCACATAATCCCAGCTGATTATAGATCTCCGCATCCGGTCCCTGCTTGGACAGGTAATTGCTGTACACACTGGAGGCATAATTATAATCTCCGGTGGCAGCATAAGCTTTCCCCAGGTACAGATAGCTGTCCACTCCCCCCTTACCCTTGGCTTCTTCCAGTGCCAGGTAGGCTTTCTGATAATCTCCCAGGTAATAATAAATACGACCGCTGTCATAGGCATCCAGCTTTTTGTCGGTATTCAGTACATTTTGCAGATACTCCTGCCCGACTTCCCGGTATCCGTAGTCTGCCAGGGCTTCGTAGATCTCGATCAGCCGGTCATAATTTTTCGGATCCATAGAGATTGCCTTGTCGAAATCTGCCTTGGCACTCTCGTAGTCTCCCAGTTCCAGTTCCGCCGATCCCCGCAGGAAATAGGCGTCCTTCTCCTCCGGCTTCAGTCCCAGAATGGCATCATATACCTTTTTTGCCTCCGCAGGCTGTCCGTTCTTCCGGTAGGCGCCTGCGAGATAATAGTTCATATCGTAGTCTACGTTCTGCACCCAGCCGTCGCTAAGCTCCAGCGCCTCTGTAAAATACTGCACTGCCTGATCATATTCTGTCAGCCCCATGCTGGCAATCCCCCGGCCTCTTGCAATAAGACGTCTGTTCTCTTTCTGGGCTTCCGCTTCATCGAAGGCTGTCAATGCGCCCTGATAATCCAGTGTTTCCACCAGCTGCATCCCCTCGGTGATTTTCGTAGTATCATTTCCGCAGCCTGTCAGCATGCTTATCATCAGACAACAGACTCCTGCCATCACTATTTTCTTATGTGTTTTACCCATGCTTTCCTCCACGGTATTGTCAAGGTGTCTTACTGCTCGTCCAGTTTAGAAGTACAATGAGGACATCTCGTAGCATCAATGGCGATCTCACTCTTACAGAACGGACATTTCTTCGTCGTAGGTGCAGCCGGAGTCTCCTCTTTGTGGTGCAGGGTGTCTCCCAGCTTGTTGATGAATTTTACCAGGCAGAAGATCACAAATGCGGTGATCAGGAAATTGATGACTGCTGTGATAAAATTACCGTACATCAGCACCGGTGCGGTGTCACCGCTTCCCAGCTTCACATATAAATTAGAAAAATCCGTGCCTCCGAAGATTGCCAGAACCGGAGTAAGGATGTCCTGATTCAGAGAAGTAACGATAGCGGTAAATGCGCCGCCGACGATCACGCCGACTGCCATATCCATTACATTTCCCCTCAGAATAAACTTTTTAAATTCCTGCATGAATCCGCTTTTCCTGCTCATTTCCTCTTCCTTCCTCTTATGGTATGATGGTCGAACCGCGCTGTTCGCAAAATCATGCAAGCATGATTGTGTCTCTCGTATATGTCCATGGTCGAACTGTTTTGTTCCATAATAGCATACACCCCTTGAAACCTCAATAGGAAATGGGGTATACTCTTTTCAGAAAATACAGTAAGAAATAGAAGGAATACTATTTATGCAGCGGATCAATGAAGACATCAAAACCGGCAATTTCAAACAGATCTACCTGCTCTACGGAGAGGAACGTTATCTGAAGAACCAGTACACGACCCGTCTGCGTAAGGCGTTGTGTCAGGACGGCGACGAGATGAATACCCATTTCTATCAGGGGAAGGATTTCTCCTTGGGACAGGTCATCGACCTGGCAGAGACGCTGCCTTTTCTGGCAGAACGCCGTGTCATGTTTTTCAAAGATACCGGGCTCTTCAAAGCCGGTGGGGAAAAGCTGGCGGAATACCTGGCAAACCCCAACGACACCACCTTTTTCGTGTTCACGGAAAGTGAAGTGGATAAGCGCAGCAAGCTCTACAAAGCTGTGCAGACCAAGGGATATGTGGCAGAGTTCACCGTGCAGGATGAGAACTCCCTGAAACGCTGGATCGCCGGCATTTTAGGCAGAGAAGGGAAAAAAATCTCCGAGAATACCGCACAGCTGCTGCTCTCCAAGACCGGCACCGATATGGAAAATATCCAGATGGAGCTGGAGAAGCTGATCTGCTACTGTCTCGATCGTGACGTAGTCACCGCGGAGGATGTGGAAGCTGTCTGCACCACCCGCATCACCAACCACATCTTCGATATGGTCAATGCCATTGCGGAAAAACAGCCGCAGAAAGCCTTACAGCTCTATTATGATCTGCTGGCATTAAAAGAGCCGCCCATGCGCGTACTGTTCCTGATCGCCAGGCAATGTAACCTGCTGCTCCAGACCAAGGAATTAAAAAACAGAGGCCACGACAATAAGACCATTGCCTCCAAGATTGGTGTACCGCCCTTTGCCGCCGGAAAATATGTGGCACAGGCATCCCATTTCAAGACTTCCGTGCTGAAAAATGCGGTAAAGCAGTGCGTGGAGACTGAGGAAGCCGTGAAATCCGGACGGATGAATGATATGATGAGTGTGGAGATACTGATTTTGTCGGTATTGCCCTCATAAGCTTACGAAATGCATTAAATGAGTTCTGTTCACGATATAGAAAAGTCCATGGACAGTTTTTCTGCTCATGGACCTTTTATTTGCATTACTTTTATTACCGTGTTACATATCCAGCTTCAAAGTAATGGTCTTCTGCAATGATACCTGTGACGCCTTGAACTTTTTTGGATATACATCCTTGTACCTGTAGATACTCAGGATAATTCCCACCAATGCATAGCACAGTAAAATATTATTTCTGCCAAAAGATAAGAACGGCAGGAACGTTGATGTCAGCGGGATCCATCCGAAAATTCCCGCAAAGTTCAGAGAAATATTTAATAAAATGATCATTCCGCATCCGAATCCCATCACCATGCCTAGTTCATTTTTCTGTCGGGCCGCAGCTCCGAACATAAACAATACCAGTACTGCTAGGATCGCGGCTACAAAGATTCCGGCCAGCAGTCCGTAACTGTTCAGAATATAAGAGAAAATGTAATCCTGATTGAATTCCGGCAAACCTCCCACCACATCTTTTCCACTGTTGCCCCAAAGTAAAATATTTTCATTAAATTTATGAAGCATGGCCGTCATGTAATTGGCATCCCCGGAATGGGATAAATAGGAGCAGATCCTGGCTTCCTGATAGGCTTCCAACATGTGAAGTGCATACATTGCAGTCAATACCAGGACCGGCCCTGCCGTAAAAAGCAGCCACATGCCGATAATCGTCTTTTTCACAGGCAGTTGAAACCACCCCTTCCAGACAGCCACCGTAAGTTCTATCAGCATACTGACCATCATGATGACAGCCACACCGAGGCTGGGGATTCGGGATGTAATAAATACAGGAAGAATCAGCCACAGGATCGCCCTGCACAGTGCGGATACACCACCGTCCCTGTATTTATATAGGATAGCGCCGTAAATCGGCACATAGAACATCATCAGGGAAGTAATCGACACCCGGAACATTCCAAATCCAACCCAGTTGCCGACTCCGTTAATATCCACACCACCGAAGCCTGCCACCCGCAGCCCTCCCAGAATCAGAATAGCTCCTCCGATGAACCTGGAGTACTTTGCAATTACGGTATAATCCAGGAAGTAGATCACACACATGAGGAGGAATCCTATCACAATACATGAGACAAACCCCTCCGTAGTATAGCGGTACACTTCCTGTCTCCATGTTTCCAGCTCCTGATAACCGGGTTGTCTGAGAATGGATTGCTGTATCAGAATGCCCAGCAGGCTTAAAATTCCTACGATCACAAGTAACTTCCATGCAATCTTAGGCTTGTGGATCCTGTCCAGCGAGATCCCCACTTCTACCGGATCTCCCATGTCCGTAACCGCATTTTTCTCTGCTTCCTCATAGCTCATTCCCTCGGAAAGATTGTCTGCGATCTGGCATTCTATATGGTCTCTTATCTCCTCGGCAATATAGGGTCTGGCTTTTTTACAGCGAATCTGTGACAACAGTTTTTCCAAATATGTTTCCATCCTTATACCCCCATTGCCAGAACGCTGGTCACAGCAGACTGATATTCCATCCACTCCGCTTTTTTGGTTTCCAGTAATTTTCTGCCTTCCTTCGTAATACTGTAATACTTCCTCGTCTTGCCTGCATATTCCTGCTCATATACCGTAAGCAGGCCCTTCGCTTCCAGCCCATGCAACAGCGGATACAGCGTACCTGCTTTTAACTCGAACACGTTACAGGATTTTTTCCGCAGTGTATCGATCATCTCGTATCCGTACATATCCTTCTCCGCAAGCAATCTGAGCAGAAGCATCGTCATACTTCCCGACATCAGTGATTTGTCCACAGCCATTTTTTGTCCTCCTTATATAGATAGCCGATATATATCGTTGTCTATAATATATATCGGCTATCTATATATGTCAATATTTATTTTTCAAATCGATCACTAATACAGTTCGACTTCATCTACGATTTTGTATTTGTTATCCGTATCTTCTTTTCTTATAATAAACAGCACATCCGTAGTCATCTCGTTCTGTCTAACAGCGTTCCTCGAATCATCAAATCATTATTTGCTGTATTTTTCTACATTTTCAATGCTTTTCGATACCGTTGCATTCTCCGGCTCCCATTCACGGATCTGGCAGTTGGCAACCATCTGCGAGATAATCTTTTTATATTTTTTATAATCCTTTTGTGACATAGAGATGGTAATATTATAGAATCCCTGACCGGTGAAATCCCCTTTAAAAACATAGGATTCGCTTATCCCTTCACCGCTTGTTTCGATTCCATGAAGCGCCGTAAGTTCCTCATTCACTTCCACGGTCTCCAGATCATTTTCATCCCCTGCATAATAAGGAGAAAAACTGTTACAAAAATAGATACTGCTCTCCTGGCTGTCATCCGTATAAATCCGGATTCCCTCGTCGGGACTGGCTTCCTCTGTCTCGGTCGCAGGCCACCCTTCCTGAAGCTTCGCTGTCCATTCTACCGGTCTGTCTATGCTTAAGGTAAATCCTGCTGCCTCATTTGTGTATTCGCAGCGGATCATCTCCTGCTTTCCACAACCGGTCATTGCCCATAATGCTGCTAAAATCATCAGACCCACAATCCATTTTTTACCCATAAGCACCTCCGCCATTCTACTCTGCTGTTGCTATCTTTACACCCTGGGCAATATCTTCTGCCATCAGATCAATGCTCCTGATATATCCGGCACTATTTACGGTCCGTTTTATCAACCGGTCCCCATAAGTAACCTCCTAATATTCCGGTCAGAATAAATACCATAAAATAGAGTCCCGGAACCCCTGCGACAAAAGTATAAAACGCTATCTGGAAGCTCCAGATGGGGATTAACAGATTGAGCGCTGCCACACAGGCAACGCCAAAAGCAACATATTCCGCACCTTTTGCTTTGTCCCGTCTGGTCTTTGTCGCCAGCAAAAATCCCCATGCCGTATAGAGCAGCATGCGTACCACCGTCCGGACTCCGCTCATTTCGTCAAAAGAAGTTTTGTAATTCTCCTTTAGTGCCACCAGGACAATCAGGATCACAACCGACAAAATAATTTTGTAGTAATTTGAAAAAATTTTCTTCATAGCTGCTCCTTTCATTCTACATTCAGGAATGTATATCCCCAGTCCGGATCATCGATATATCTTGTGCCTATCTGCTGATATGCAGGTTCTCTTTCTGCATGATGTTTTTGCTCCTTAATTGTACTTGATAATGATATCATTATACAATTGAGCAATCGGAAAAGCAATTGAGTAAGCGGCAACCCTCCCCTTTGTTAACCATAACGAAGGATCTTACGCTATTTGTTACAAATCCGATAAATATTTACATTTTTATTTACATTTTTAGAATAGCATATTTTAAAAAACGAAACATCCTCCGGGAACCGAAAAGCACAAACCAAGTCGAAAATGGGCGAAAACGACATTCTATTTTGGGTTTTCTTATTATATAATGATGCCAGGGTCAAAAGGTCTAAGCCCACATGAGCTTGCTCATATGTGGGTGAAAGACCTTAGGACCCGCCCCGATATGAGCATAAAAGTGGGATGATAATCCCACGATATGCGAATATAGGGTAGGATTGTGGGAGTGCGTAGCACGAAACAATCCGTAGGCATCAATGAATGGAGAGTATAACATGCGTATTCTTATTTGCGATGACGATTTACTGATCGTAGAAAAACTGCAAAAATATCTGAAAAGCTATTTCAGTCATCTGCACCTGAGATGTCCGGAGATCGTCTGCTTTTCAGACGGGGAGTCCCTGCTTGCGGATCCGGGAGACAAGGATATCCTTTTTCTCGATATCGAGATGCCGGGGCTTGACGGAATCTATGTAGGAAACGAACTGAAAAAGAAAGAGAAAGATATTATCATTTTTATTATTACTTCTTATTCCGAATATCTGGATGAAGCCATGCGGTTCCATGTATTCCGTTATCTGTCCAAGCCCATAGACAGGCAGCGTTTGTTCCGGAATCTGAAGGACGCTCTGGATCTGTATCATTCCAGACTGGTGAAGGTGCCTATTGAGACCAGGCAGGGCGTACACGTTCTTCCGGTCTCTTCTATCATTATGGTGGAGGCACAGGGGAAAAAAGTGATCGTCCACACCACGACGCAGGACTTTGAAGCCATCCATACCATGCCATACTGGCTGGAGCTGCTGCCTTCCAACCGCTTTTTTCAGACGCACCGGAGTTTTATTGTCAACTATGAGCACATTACCGACTTCGACCGTATGCTGGTGCATCTGGCGAACGGTCAGTTTGACGCTTATCTGACGAAACGGAAATACAGCGCCTTTAAGGAAGCCTATCTTCTCTATTTGGAAAGTACGAGGTAACTTATGGAAAATGCTTTTTCTCTTATTTTTGCATTTCTGGTGGAAGCCATCATTCTTCTGCAATATGCCAGCCGGCTATTTTCTCCGAAACGCCCCCTGTCCGGCAGGCTTGTCGTGCTGAGCCTTTTATATACCTGCCTGTGTGCCGCAGCCTTTTTTAACATCAAATGGCTGAATATGCTTTGGTATCTGTTTGCTAATTTTCTGTTTCTGGTCACACAATACGATGTCAAGTGGCGCGCAGCTGCCTTCCATTCCGCATTGCTTGCTGCTGTCATGGGAATGTGCGAGCTGATCGTATATAGCATCATCGCCCGGACCGCTCCCCATTTTTATATGCAGATGGGTTCTTTCCACAATACCCTTCTTTTTATCCTGTGCAGCAAGATTTCTTTTTTTGCAGTCATTTATCTGATTACGCATTTGTTCAAAAGTCGGCAGAAAACTACAGATCCTTACGATAGTTCTGTTGTGCTGCTGATGATCATTCCCGTCACATCGATATTCATCATGCTTACTTTTGTGGGAATGGGTGATCAGTATACATTGACTCCCGGGACGAACCGGATGATCTCTCTCAGTGCCTTTTTCCTGTTACTTATGAATCTGCTGGTATTTGGAATCAATCAGTACAATCGGGAAAAAAATCGGAAATATACAGAGGTGCAGCTGTTACTGCAGAAGGAAACAGATTTTACGGAATATTATAAGATGCTGCTTTCGCAGAGCGAAAACCAGGCAATTCTCATTCATGATATTAAGAAGCATTTGCAATCCATTGCATCTCTGAACGAGCAGAATGCCCCGGACAAAGTCAACGCCTATATTAACGAACTGCTTCTCTCTTCGGATTTCAAAGAGTCCGCCCGCATCTGCGACAACGAACTTCTGAACGCCATTATGGCAAGGTACAGGCGGCAGTGTACTGAACAGGGAATCAGTTTTACCGCTGACATCCGCAGTGGTGTACTGCATTTTCTGCCGGACAGTGACCTTACTTCTCTTTTTTGCAATTTGCTGGATAATGCCATGGAAGCTGCCGGGAAAGTTCCCGACGCTTATATCGAAGTTAATGGCAGCAAGCGGGAAAATACACCTTTTGTTCTGATCACAGTGGTCAATTCCTGCCGCGTAAACCCTTTTAAAAATGATGCGGCAGATCCAGCCACTGCCAAAGCGGATAAGCGTTCTCACGGCTTCGGGCTGAAAAGCATCCGCAAGATCTGCGAAAAATACCACGGGGATATCCAAATGTACTATAATGATGCTACTCTGACCTTCCACACGGTGATAACGCTCCGGGGATAGGTTCCGTTATTCCCACATTCCCGTTACAAAGCACATCAGTGCCGCCCAGGTATATAAGGGATAAAAAAGTCCCTGATCATCCACGCCGTCTTTTAGGATTTTCTGTGCTTCTTCTCTGGTCAACAATAAAAAGCCGTCAAAACATTCCGTGCCAACGGCACCATCCTGGCTTACCTTCGGCATTTCTTCCCTGTTCAGAGTGATCTGCACCAGTGCATTGCTCTCGTCCGTCATGCCCGGGGTGCTGAATACCAGAGGATTCACCAGACGGATGCTGTCACTTTCTTCCAGTGTGATGCCGGTCTCTTCCTGCAATTCCCGGATGGCTGCATGAAACACCGGTTTTTCCTGTGCCGCATCCTCCGAATCTAACAGTCCTGCCGGAACGCTTAGCAGGAACTGTCCCGCCGGATAACGATACTCACGGCTCAGGCAAAGTCTCGGTTCCTGATCCTTAACGTTCAGGATCACGACACAGCTTACCGCATCCGGCAGCATCTGTTTAAATTCTTCGTCATTCTTTACTGCCGCCAGATTCTCAACGCTTCTTCTGGTGGCATCAAAATAATGTTTTCCCGGCTCATATTGCAGATCAAATACCTTGATGAATCTGCTGTCATAGACGGTCTCTACCTGTTCTTTTTTTATGATCGGTCTGTTCTCCATTTTCATTTCCTCTTTCCAGTCTGCAGAGGACCTGTTCATAACGTCTCTCCGCCTTTTTCCAGTGGATCAGCTTATGCCACCCTTGCACATAATCCGGTCTGCGGTTCCGGTACTGTAAATAATAGGCATGTTCCCACACATCTATCAGCAATATCGGTGTATATAATCTCAGATCCGGCACATCCTGGTTCGCTGTGGTCAGGATCATAAGGGTACCGTCCTGATCACTTACAAGCCACGCCCATCCGGAACCGAATACTCCTATGGCACTCTGCGACATCTGCTCTTTCCATTGTCTCACCGATCCGAAATCACGGATCAGTGCCTCTTCCAATGTTCCGCAGGGTTCCTGCCCCACAGGGCTTCGCATGCTGTCAAAATACAGCTGATGGTTGTATACGCCGCCTCCGTTATTGTGAATGCTTTCCCGGGCTTCCTCCTGCAAGGATGCAAGTTTATTATCCTCCGAAGTGAGCAGTTCCGTCAAGGTCATTTGCTGTAACTGAGGATAATCCGCGAGAATTGCATTCAGCTTGTCCACATAGGTCTGATAATGCTTATCATGGTGAAAATGCAGTGTCTCCTCATCCAGTACCGGAAGCAGGGCATCATATTCGTAGGGCAGGGGCTGTGCGACAAAAGGATAATGTTCTTCTAACATGAGACTCCAATCCGCCTGCGGGATACAGGCTTGCGATCATACAATATTTACCATACGCCTATTATATGCCGCACTTACGGATTTTATTTTCGGATTTGCACTTTTGCAGTCAGCGTTCTTCTCTTTTTGACATAAATCAAGCAGGAGAGAAAATTTATTAAATATTCCCTCCTGCTCAATTCCATTTTTTATATTTTTACAGCTGTGCAATATCCACCAGTGTCAGTTCCTTGCAATCGTTCATATGCTCCATGCTGGTCACGAGAGCATTGGCGGTGTCCATTGCGGTGATGCAGTAGATACCGGTCTCGATAGCGGTACGGCGGATCAGGAAACCGTCTCTGGTCTTGTCGCGGCCCTGGGTAGGGGTATCGATGACAAGGTCGATCTTGTGTCCCAGGATCAAATCCATCACGGTCGGGGATTCCTGAGAGATCTTGTTGACCTTTCTCGCCTTCACACCTGCTTCATTCAGAGCAGCTGCGGTACTTCTGGTAGCATAAATGGTGTATCCCAGCTTTTCGAAGCGTCTTCCGACTTCAATGGCTTCACCCTTATCCGCATCCTTTACGGTGATGATCATGTTCTTGTACTTTGGCAGTTCCACACCTGCTCCCAGGAATGCCTTGTACAGAGCCTCATTGAAGGTCTTGGCGATACCCAGACACTCACCGGTAGACTTCATCTCCGGTCCTAAGCTGATCTCGGCACCGCGGATCTTCTCGAAGGAGAACACAGGCATCTTGATGGCAAAATACTCTGCCTCAGGCTGTAAACCGGGCTCGTAGCCAAGCTCACGGATGGTCTTGCCGATGATCACTTCGGTAGCCAGATCCACGATAGGAATACCGGTTACCTTGCTGATATAAGGTACGGTACGGGAAGAGCGGGGGTTAACCTCAATGACATATACTTCCTCACCGATGGCAATGAACTGGATATTGATCAGTCCCTTGACATGCAGTGCCTTTGCCAGTCTTCTGGTGTACTCTGCGATCTTCTCTTTTACTACTTTATCAATGGTCGGAGCCGGATATACGGAGATACTGTCTCCTGAGTGGATACCGGTTCTCTCGATATGCTCCATGATACCGGGGATCAGAATATCGGTACCGTCGCATACAGCATCGACCTCGATCTCCTTACCCTGTAAATACTTATCTACCAGGATCGGGTGATCCTGTGCGATACGATTGATGATCTCCATGAATTCTTCGATCTCTTCATCGGAGATAGCGATCTGCATGCCCTGTCCGCCCAATACATAGGAAGGACGTACCAGTACGGGATAGCCCAGTCTGTTGGCAACCGCCTTCGCTTCCTCTGCAGTGTATACGGTACCGCCGGCTGCACGGGGGATCTCGGTCTCTTCCAGAATCTTGTCGAACAGTTCTCTATCCTCAGCGGCATCTACATCCTCCGCCTTGGTGCCCAGGATGGGCACGCCCATCTTCATCAGGCTCTCGGTCAGCTTGATAGCGGTCTGTCCGCCGAACTGTACCACAGCACCATCGGGATGCTCAATATTTACGATAGATTCCACATCTTCCGGAGTCAAAGGCTCGAAATACAGCTTGTCCGCAATATCGAAGTCGGTACTTACAGTCTCCGGGTTGTTGTTGATGATAATGGTCTCATAGCCTGCCTTGGAAAATGCCCAGGTAGCATGTACGGAACAATAGTCGAACTCGATACCCTGTCCGATACGGATAGGACCGGAACCCAGTACCAGGACTTTCTTGCGTCCGGTGGTCTCCTTGGCTTCGCACTCGCCGCCGAATACGGAGTAATAATAAGGAGTGGATGCTGCGAACTCTGCGGCACAGGTGTCTACCATCTTGTAAACAGCCTTAATGCCGTTGTCATAACGCATCTTCTTGATCTCTTCCTCGGTCTTGCCGGTCAGTCTTGCGATGACGTTATCCGGGAACTCGATTCTCTTGGCTTCCTTCAGCAGTTCCACTGTCAGAGGCTGTGTCTCCAGTGCATGCTCCATCTCGGTCAGAATGGCGATCTTGTCAATGAACCACAGGTCGATCTTTGTAATGTCGTGAATCTGTTCATAACTGATACCCTTACGGATTGCTTCAGCGATCACATAGATTCTCTGGTCATCCACAATCTTCAGACGCTCTAACAGTTCTTCTACGGACAGTGCGCTGAAATCATAGCTACGCAGGCAGTCCACATGCTGCTCCAGGGAACGGATGGCCTTCATCAGTGCTCCCTCGAAGTTATTGCAGATACTCATAACCTCACCGGTTGCCTTCATCTGTGTGGTCAGAGTACGTTTTGCAGTGATAAATTTATCGAAAGGCAGTCTGGGAATCTTTACTACACAGTAATCCAGTGTCGGCTCGAAGCTGGCATAGGTCTTGTGGGTAATGGCATTTTTGATCTCATCCAGAGTAAAGCCCAGTGCGATCTTCGCTGCTACCTTTGCAATGGGGTAACCGGTTGCCTTACTTGCCAGTGCGGAAGAACGGCTGACACGGGGATTTACCTCGATAACACAATATTCAAAGCTGGTGGGATGCAGTGCAAACTGTACGTTACATCCACCGGTGATCTGCAGTTCGTTGATGATCTTCAGAGCGGAAGTACGTAACATCTGGTACTCCTTGTCGCTCAGGGTCTGGGAAGGCGCTACTACGATACTGTCTCCGGTATGCACGCCGACGGGATCGATGTTCTCCATATTACATACGGTGATGCAGTTGCCTACGCTGTCACGCATTACTTCGTACTCGATCTCTTTCCAGCCAGCGATACAACGCTCTACCAGTACCTGTCCTACACGGGACAGACGTAAACCGTTCTCCAGGATCTCTTCCAGCTCTACCTGATTGTGTGCGATACCGCCGCCGGAACCGCCCAGGGTATAAGCAGGTCGCAGTACAACAGGATAGCCGATGGTGTTGGTGAATTCCACACCGTCTTCCACGTTCTCAACGACCTTGGATGCTGCACAGGGTTCGCCGATACGCTCCATCAGATCCTTGAACTCCTGACGACCTTCCGCATTACGGATGGTAGCTGCGGTAGTACCTAACAGCTTTACATTGTGAGCTGCCAGGAAACCGGATTCCTCCAGCTCCATGCCGAGGTTCAGACCAGCCTGTCCTCCCAGGGTGGGGAGAATGCTGTCGGGCTTTTCCTTTTCAATGATCTGCTCCAGAACCTTTACGTTCAGGGGCTCAATATATACCTTATCTGCGATATCTTTATCGGTCATGATGGTCGCAGGATTGGAGTTCACCAGGATTACCTCTACTCCCTCTTCCTTCAGGGAACGGCAGGCCTGGGTACCTGCATAGTCGAATTCCGCTGCCTGTCCGATGACAATAGGACCGGAGCCGATTACCATTACTCGTTTTACATTAGGATTCTTGGGCATCTTAGTTCTCTCCTCTCATCATATGAATGAACCGGTCAAAAAGGTAACCGGAGTCCTGGGGTCCCGGACAGGCTTCCGGATGGAACTGTACGGTGAAAATATTTTTGCCGGTGTAGGACAGGCCCTCGTTGGTACCGTCGTTGACATTGATGAATGCGGGAACCGCTACGGACGGATCCAGTTTATCGGTATCTACCACATAACCGTGGTTCTGAGAGGAAATATATACTCTTCCGGTCATCAGATCCTTTACCGGATGGTTGCCTCCTCTGTGTCCGTATTTCATTTTATGGGTATCTGCGCCGGTAGCCAGAGCCATCAGCTGATGTCCCAGACAGATTGCGAAAATAGGGATCTCGGTATCGTATAACTTTTTGATCTCGGCGATCACACCGGTACACTCCTTGGGGTCTCCCGGTCCGTTACTTAACATGATACCGTCAGGATTATCATCAATGATCTCCTGTGCGGGAGTTCCTGCGGGGTATACGGTCACCTCACAGCCTCTCTCTGCCAGGGATCTGGCGATATTTCTCTTGGCTCCCAGGTCTAACAGTGCTACCTTCAGTCCCTGTCCGGACAGCTCTGTTACCAGTGCCGGCTTAGGCTCTCTGACACCTTTTTCATAAGCTTCTTTATCAAAACGCGCTGCACCGGAAAGAGGTCCGTTCTGTGCCAGCTCCGTGGTGGGCGCTACCACATATTTTTCCCTGCAGGTCACCTTTTCCACGACCTTGCCTGTGGTATACTCCTTCAGCTTCGGAAGTACTTCGTTCAGGTCATAGGCTTCGTTGGTGGTGATCATGCCATTCATGGTACCCTTCTCACGCAGGATCTTGGTCAGCGCACGGGTATCGATACCGGCGATACCGGGCACGCCGTTCTCCTCTAAGTATTCCTGTATTGTGCAGTCACAGCGGAAGTTGCTGGGAATACGTGAAAGCTCTCTGACGATGAATCCATCCGGCCAGGGTCTCTCCGACTCGCAGTCATCCCTGCATATGCCATAGTTACCGATCAGAGGGTAAGTCATGCATACAGCCTGTCCTGCATAGGACGGATCCGTCAGGACCTCCAGATATCCGGCCATGGATGTGTTAAATACGATTTCACTGATGATCTCTTTGTCTGCACCGATGTGCGTTCCTTCGAACACCGTTCCATCTTCCAAAATCAAAAATGCCTTCATTCTTTCCTCACATTCTGCCGCTTTTTGCGACGTTTGTATTTCTCTCAGTCTCCTACAATACCTGCGAATTGCTCCGCTGGGTATCTGCATTGTCTACGATACCCACGAATTGCTCCGCTGCTTCGCAGCTCCCGCACTTCTGAAAACATTCGGATTCCGCGGATTTGCTTCCGCAAATCGCTGCATCCTCATGTTTTGGCGATTTAAATCGGCACCTGCCTCCCCGTGCAAGCACGGTCGGCCTCTGCCGTTTAAATCTGGTATCTGCATAATCGATTTATTATATCATAAAAAAAAATGCGTCGCAATAGACCCTGTCTGCATAAAAACCTACAAAAAACCTCTCCGCAATCCTGATACTCCTTGGAGAATCTGACAAAGCTGTGTAAAAGCTTACAATTTCCATTGCTTTTTCCACCGGGTCTGATATAGAATAGATATGTATTTTCTATTTTTCAATTATCACAAAACGCTGTTTTCCTACAGCAGATTGGACAGGCATCTATGGATCGTATCGAAAATGCTCAAATGAACTCCCTGGGAACCCGCAAACTCTATTATGAAAATGTGCACCAGACGGATTTTACCGCTGTGGTGATGGAATGTGTTCCCGACAAGGAAGAGGGATATTACAGGATCGTTCTGGACGCTTCCGCTTTTTTCCCGGAAGAAGGTGGTCAGTCCGCCGACAAAGGCACCTTAAACGGTCAGGAAGTACTGGATGTCAGCATCAAACAGGGCATCCTGTATCATAAAACGGCCTGTGAGTTTCCCGTCGGCACCCGGATCACCGGTCATGTAGACTGGAACCGCCGGTTTGATTTCATGCAGCAGCACTCCGGTGAGCATATGATCTCCGGCTTACTGCACTCCCATTTCGGACTGGAAAACGTAGGCTTCCATTTAAGCGACAGAGAAGTGACACTGGATATGAACGGAGAAGTCTCTCTGGAGCAGCTGCGTCTCATCGAACAAGAAGCCAACGCTTATGTCTGGAAAAATCTTCCGGTCAACATCAGCTGGCCCACCGACGAAGAACTGGCGAGCTTAAATTACCGCAGCAAGCTGGCTCTCACGGAAAATGTACGTATCGTCGAGATCCCCGGCGTGGATCTGTGTGCCTGCTGTGCTCCGCATGTAGATACCACCGGACAGATCGGTCTCATCAAAGTTGTAAATGTGCAGAGCCACAGAGGCGGTGTCCGCATCAATATTCTCTGCGGAAACCGTGCTCTGGCAGATTATACTGAAAAACAGGATTCTGTCTGGGCAATTTCTTCTCTGCTCTCAGCGAAACAACCGGAAGTAGCAGGTGCTGTTGCTCGCGCAAAAGAGGATGCACGGCTGCAAAAAGAACGCGCCAATGCTTTACAGGCAGAACTTCTGAAGGTACAGATGAACGCACTTCCCTCCCCGGAAAAAGTACGCCACGTGCTTCTCTTCGTCGGTGAACTGGATGCCATTGCCCTACGTAACGCTGTGAATGCCCTGACCGGAAAATATTCCGGTTACTGTGGTATCTTTGCCGGAGACGATACAAATGGTTATCGATTTATTGTAGGCAGTGCTTCCTGTAACTGTCAGGAACTGGCAGACCGCATGCGCCGGGAGCTTTCCGCAAAAGGTGGCGGATCCGCTCCCATGATCCAGGGGAATGTTGCTGTCACGGCAGATACCCTGCAGACAATGTGGGCGTCGCTGTAATGACCATCCTTTCTGCCTATATATGCATTTCGGCACATGAATTCGTATCAATATTTTCACATGGAAAACCCCCGGCATGACCATCTGTCATACTCCGGGGGTCTGTTTGTATATTTTATATATTTTTCGTTTCGGAAAATCTGATTATTTCTCTTCTGTTGCTGCATTCTTCTTCAGTGCTACGCTGACTGCCTTCGCAACGCCACCACCTACTACACAGCTCATAGGCATCTCCAGTGCTCCGTTGATACCACAGAATGCTACGGCGAACATAAACAGATTCGCTCCGGTTGCATTCATGCTCTGCAGATACTCGGTATGACCGAAGCAGATCATCAGAGTGGACATGAAGAACAGGGTGTTCATAAATGCTCCCAACAGACCGGTCACGAAGTAAGTTACGGTCTTCGTCTTGTCAATCTTCCACAGTGCCTTGAAGATCACGCCGGACAGCCATCCCATCAGAGTTCTGGTAGGGATGCATACCAGGAAAGTGAAAAACGGATTCATTGCTACCAAAGCTGCTCCAAAAGGGTCTCCTGCAAAACACTGGTAAAAGCTGGTAAGTCCAAATACCAGTCCCAGTACGGCTCCGCCTGCGGGTCCTAAGATCATTGCACCGATGACTACGGGAATGGTCATCAGGGAGATTGCTAACGGTCCGATGCGCAGATACCCAAGCGGGGTAAATGCCAGAATCAGCATGATCGCGATGAGTACGGCCAATTGTACCATCTCAAGTGTCTTGTTTTTTTTCATATGAAATTTCCTTTCCGCGCTTTTTGCGCCTTTGCTACTATTCCTCCATCTGGCGTCCTTTGGACTGCCGGAGGATATAATTACAAGTCATTCAAGAAAATAACATAAATGTATACAAAACACAAGTACATTTTTTAATACAATCAACGTACGGTGCGATACCACTTCAACGCCGATGTATAGGCTTCATATACTGTATTCATATCAATATTCTTTAATAGCATCAGGCGGGATACCTCCGCCCAGTTGGCTGTCTCATAATGCAGCATAAAATCGTACACCGGTGCCAGTACGCCGATGCGGTAGATCAGTGCATTGCTGATCTCGCCAGCCACATGGACCACCTTCAAAGCCTCTGCCATGGGTTTCTCGAGGATCACATCCAGCACGGAGAACAATCCCATCAGGAACAATTCATCCTTCTGCGCCTTCAGGCCAAACGCTTCCGCCAGATTCTCGGCAAATTTCGCACGAAGCAGAGATAATCTGGTGACCTCATTCGGCTTATCCGCATACAAAGCATTGGCTACTGCCGTGTTGATCCACTTTTTCAATTCCCGCTGTCCCAGCATGGCAGCCGCATGACGGATAGACGTAATCTCCGAATTTACAGCCAGTGGCTGAACCATTTTCAGCAGATCGATCGTGAGTGCGGTATCACGGCTGATGATATCCGCCGCTGTCGTGAGTTCAAAATCCGGGCTGTTCACAATATTCAGCAGGTCAATATAGTTACCCTTCAAGGGTGCCACATCTGTCTGTCCCTTCGTAATGGGAACACGATAGAACTTACCCTCATAGAAACGATATCCGCCGGTCTCCTTCAGTCTCTCGAAGTCCTCCATGGTATCAATATTACCGGCACACAGACTGATATTCGGGAATAATTTTCCGAAATAAATCTTGGCTTTGTCAATGGCTATTTTACGGTTATTCAGAAGGACATAATCCATCAGCTTCAGGACTTCTCTGTAATTTTCAAAATCACTGACCGCAAGCTTGCGAATGGCAAGTTTATAGCCTTGCTGTTTCAATTCCTTCAGACGATTGACATACATTTCAATCGGCGGAATGGTATTATCGATCAAAAGTACGATTTTTTCATGAGGTGCATCGCACTGCTCCGTAATATCCGCAAAAATAGAAATATTGGTGATCGGTACAAAAATCTCTTTTCCCTGTGACAATGTATCGATTCCCATCTTTTGGATCAATTCCAATCCGGTGATCTGTGATGCTCCATCAAATTGTGCTGTCCCAAGCAGCAACGGATTCAACAGGTAATTTTCTCTCTGGGTAAAAAAGGAATAGGCACATACGGCCATATTTTCATCAAAAAGCGGTACTAATGTAAGCAGCATATTTTTACCTCCCAATTACCTATATTATACCGATTCCGACAGGACTTTACAAGTGGTACTATCAGCACAGAGATGTTATAAATTGAGAGTTCGTGAAATACATTGGCAAAATCCACGAACTCCCGGAGCATGCGATACACATGTCTCGAT
>OGPD01000372.1_pt1 | contig 54969 bp, 41 predicted proteins | sample 1552861 | NCBI WGS metagenome assembly OGPD01 (sample SAMEA2580280, study PRJEB22360) | human gut metagenome | biome: human gut; feature: human-associated habitat; material: faeces | place: Denmark | collected 2008/2010
CGTCGTCTATGTTGATACGGATTAATGTAATTTGAGATAGCTTCTGGAGTGTGAGAGATTTGCAGAGTTTTAGTGAATATAAAATATCGGCAGCAGATAGATATACATCTTTCTTACTGCCGATACTTTTGCTTATAGTGGATTATATTGCAATTGTTAGTGCCGAACAAGTTGCTTTTGTTATACGTAATTTTTTAGTACCAACTGGTGGGATATTACATATTTCATGGTTGAATTTTTGGATTGTTTTTCCGTTATTATATTTAATATTTTTAAATGCTGAACAGCTTTATTCTAGAAAAATGCAATTTTGGAGTATTCTGGAAAGAATATTCAAGGCATCTTGTTATGCGATAGTTTCAATAGTTATTGTTTTGTATATTGGTCAAATGGCTGCTTCTACGTCCAGATTGTTTATTGTTTTATTTGGAATATTAAGTTTCCTTTTTTTAGTCACTTCACGTTATGCAGCCAAAAAGATTTTAGAATATTTTGATTTTTTACAGACGCCTGTATTGATTATTGGAGCAGGAAAAACAGCAGAGATTTTAGTTAATGGAATTATTGGCGATGCTGGCATGGGATATAAAATAATTGGCTTATTGGAAGATAATTTAGTAAAAGACGGTATTTTAAAAAAATTTTCAGTTTTAGGTGGTTTTGCTGATGTTGAAAATGTTATAAGACGTACTGGAGTTCAAAATGTTTTAATAGCAGCACCTGGGTTGGGACAAAATAAATTAACTGAACTGATTTATAAAGTGCAGCCACTGGTAAAAAATATGGGTATTATTCCAAATCTAGTTGGTGTGCCTATGGGTGGTATTGAAGTAGAAAGTCTGTTTAACGAAAAACTTATGCTTTTGAGACTGAAAAATAATTTAGCAAGACCTTTAAACAGATATATAAAAGTAGCCTTTGATTTTGTGCTGACGTTGTTAGGGAGCATTGCTATTGCACCGATTTTGCTTTTTATATCAGTTTGGATATATCTTGATTCTCCAGGTCCAATAATTTTTAAGCATATTCGTATTGGTAAAGATGGCAAAGAGTTTCCGTGCTATAAGTTTCGCAGTATGTGCGTAGATGCAAATAGCAGGTTGGAAAAACTGCTTGAAGATGATCCTGTCGCCAAGGAAGAATGGGCTAAAGATTTTAAACTAAAAAATGACCCCAGAATAACAAAATCCGGAGCCTTTTTACGTAAAACCAGCTTAGATGAACTACCGCAGATATTCAATGTCCTGAAAGGTGAGATGAGTCTTGTTGGACCGCGCCCGATAATCAAAGCTGAGATGGAACGTTATGGAGATTATATAAACGATTATTTGATGGTCAAACCAGGGATTACTGGTATGTGGCAGGTCAGTGGTCGTAACGATATCGATTATAGCGAACGGGTTTTATTAGACAGTTGGTACGTAAGAAATTGGAATATCTGGATAGATTTAGTGATGTTATTTAAAACATTTAAGGTTGTCATTAGAAAAGATGGCGCTTATTAGTTTAAATGTTTTGTGTTTTATAAAAAAAATTAGGGAGAGATCAGCGAACTATGAAAGTCGTACTTTTAGCAGGTGGATTTGGAACAAGAATAAGTGAAGAAAGTTATTTAAAGCCAAAACCTATGATCGAGATAGGGGGGAAGCCGATTCTTTGGCATATTATGAAAATCTATTCTTCTTATGGATTTAATGATTTTGTTATTTGTGCTGGATATAAGCAACATATGATAAAGGAATATTTTTCAGATTATTTTTTACATATGTCGGATATTACCTTTGATATTGCTAACAATCAGATGACGATCCATAACAATAATTCAGAGCCATGGAAAGTTACGATTGTTGATACGGGTTTGAATACGATGACAGGCGGAAGAGTTAAACGGATCAAACAATATATAGGTAATCAAACTTTTATGTTGACCTACGGTGATGGTGTAAGTGATGTTGATATAGCAAAACTGGTTGAATTTCATAAAACAAACGGCAAAGTTGCAACGATGACCGCAGTAAACGCCGGCCAAAAATTTGGAGTTCTTGATATAGATGCCTCAAATACAATCAAATCATTTAGAGAAAAAAGTGACTCTGATGGAAGTATGATTAATGCTGGTTTTATGGTATTAGAACCGCAAATCTTTGACTATATAGAAGGCGACAGTACTGTTTTTGAAAAAGCACCTTTAGAAACTGCAGCTAGAAATGAACAGTTAATCGCGTATAAACATAATGGCTTTTGGCAATGTATGGATACGCAAAGGGACAGAATGCAATTAGAAGAAATGTGGGATAGCGGAAAGGCTCCGTGGAAAATATGGTAATAGATTATTTTGAGAACAAGAAAGTTTTAGTGACTGGTCACACAGGATTTAAAGGAACATGGTTATGTAAAATTTTGTCTATGGCTGGAGCTAAAGTTACAGGTTATTCTTTAAAATCACCTACAGAAGAAGGAGATAAATTTTTTCAGCTTGCAGAAATTGAAAAAAATATAACTTCAATTATTGGTGATATTAGAGATTACGAATATCTGAAAAAAATTTTTGATGAGTGTCAGCCGGAAATAGTACTGCATTTGGCAGCACAGCCTTTGGTATTAGAAAGTTATAAAGATCCTTCAACAACATATTCTACTAATGTTATGGGAACCGTAAATATTTTAGAATGTATTAGAAATAGTGAGTGTGTAAAATCATTTTTGAATGTCACAACTGATAAAGTTTATGAAAATAAAGAGTGGGTATGGGGCTATAGAGAAGATGAACCTTTGGATGGATTCGATCCATATTCTAACAGTAAAAGTTGTTCGGAGCTGGTAACACATAGCTATAAAAACAGTTTTTTTGCAAATAAAACTGTTGCAATATCCACAGCCAGAGCTGGCAATGTGATTGGCGGGGGTGATTTTGCCGAGAACAGAATTATCCCGGATTGTATAAGGGCTGCTTATAAAAAAGATACGATCATTGTACGTAATCCTTATTCAACACGGCCGTATCAACATGTACTGGAACCACTTTATGTTTATCTTATGATAGCCAAAGCGCAATATGAAGACACTAAATTGGCTGGCTACTATAATGTTGGCCCGGATGAATGCGACTGTGTAAAAACGGGCGATTTAGTAGATTTATTTTGCCAGGAATGGGGTGACGGACAAACATGGAAGAATGTTTGTGTAGAGGGACCTCATGAAGCACAGTTTTTAAAATTGGATTGCTCAAAATTAAAAGCTGTATTTGGCTGGAAGCCAAGGTGGCATATAACTGAAGCTGTTGCTAAAACAGTAGAATGGGCTAAAGTATATAAAAATGACGGGAATATTTCTGAATGTATGGAAAAACAAATAAAAGAATTTTGGGAGGATAAAAATAATGGTTGATACTCAAGAGAGTATGAAAAATAGAATTATTAATTTGGTTAAAGAATATTGTGATACTTATCATAATCAAGATAAGCCATTTAAAGAAGGGGATAGAATTCCCTATGCATCTCGTGTTTATGATAATGAAGAAATGGTAAATCTGGTAGATAGTGCATTAGAATTTTGGCTAACATCAGGCCGATATACTGATGAATTTGAAAAAAAACTTGCAGAATATTTGCAAGTAAAGTACAGCTCACTGGTTAATTCGGGTTCTTCAGCTAATTTAAATGCTTTTATGGCATTAACATCCCCGCTGCTTGAAGAAAGAGCTGTTAAACGAGGCGACGAGGTAATAACTGTAGCCGCAGGATTTCCGACAACCGTAGCACCGATTATACAATATGGCGCTATTCCGGTATTTGTAGATGTTACTATACCACAATATAATATTGATACTTCAAAGTTGGAAGAAGCTTTATCTGAAAAAACTAAAGCAATTATGATTGCACATACATTAGGTAATCCGTTTGATTTAAAAGCAGTCAAAGAATTTTGTGACAAATACAATTTATGGTTAGTAGAAGATAATTGTGATGCGTTAGGGTCGCAATATATCATTAATGGTAAAGAAAAATTTACTGGAACAATAGGAGATATTGGGACTTCCAGTTTTTATCCGCCGCATCATATGACGATGGGTGAGGGAGGAGCCGTATATACAAACAATCCTTTATTAAATAAAATAATTCGTTCCTTTAGAGATTGGGGAAGAGATTGTGTGTGCCCATCTGGAATGGATAATTTGTGTAAACATCGTTTTGATAAACAATATGGAGAATTACCATTAGGATATGATCACAAATATGTATATTCGCACTTTGGATATAATTTAAAAGCAACTGATATGCAGGCAGCTGTTGGTGTAGCACAGTTAAAGAAATTTCCACATTTTGTAGAACGTAGAAGACATAATTTTGAAAGATTATTAAACGGATTACATGAAGTTTCTGAAAAATTGATTTTGCCAGTACCTTGTGAAAATTCTAATCCCAGTTGGTTTGGATTTTTGTTGACATGTAAAAATGGCGTTTGTCGTAATAAAGTTGTTCAGTATATCGAAGAGCATGGTATACAAACAAGAATGCTTTTTGCCGGCAATTTGATAAAACATACCTGTTTTGATGAAATGCGAAAGAGTGGAAAAGGTTATAGAGTTATTGGAGAATTGAAAAATACAGATAGAATTATGAATGATACTTTTTGGGTTGGTGTATATCCAGGGATGAGTGATGAAAAGATTGATTATATGATTAAAATAATAAAAGAAGCCGTTAGATAATAAGGAGATGGATCTCATGAATAGAAAGTTATTAGATTGTACGCTTCGTGATGGTGGCTACGTAAATGACTGGGAATTTGGACATGATAAAATAACAGAGATTTTTGAACGGTTGGTGAGTGCTCAAATTGATATTATTGAGATCGGTTTTCTAGACGAAAGAAGAAAATTTGATATTAATCGCACAATTATGCCTAATACTAAAGCTGTTAATAAAATTTTTTCTGGTTTAGATAAAGGTGATTCTTTGATTGTTGCAATGATTGATTATGGAACATGTGGACTTGAGAACATACAACCTTGCACCGAAACTTTTTTAGACGGTATAAGAGTAATTTTTAAAGAACATTTAATGCATGAGGCACTGAATTTTTGCAAAGAATTAAAAAAATTAGGATATAAAGTATTTGCTCAAATGGTATCAGTGACAACATATACTGATAATAGTTTAAAAAAATATGCAGAACTGGTTAATTCAGTAATGCCTTATGCAAATTCTATGGTTGATACCTATGGACTATTGCATCATAAACAATTGATGCATATATTTAAAGTTTTAGATAGGGAATTAGATCCAAAAATCATTATGGGGTTTCATGCTCATAATAATTTTCAATTAGGATATGCGAATTGTATAGAATATTTGGAATCAAAAACAAAACGTACAATAGCCGCAGATGGAACATTGTATGGTATGGGGAAAAGTGCAGGTAATGCTCCTTTAGAATTATTAGCAATGTATATGAATGAGAATCTTGGTACAAATTATGATATTTGTCAGATATTGGAAGCAATTGACAATACAATTATGGATATTTATCAAAAACAATATTGGGGGTATAATTTGTTCTTTTATATCTCTGCCGCAACAAAATGTCATCCTAACTATGTTTCATTTCTTATGAATAAAAAAACGTTATCGGTGAAACAAATAACAGATATTTTACAGTCTATAGATTGTGATAAAAAATTAATGTATGATGCCAAATATGCAGAAAAGTTGTATTTAGGTTATCAGAATATAAGCTGTGATGATAAAAAAGATTTAAGTGATTTAAAAGAGCTGTTAAAAAATAAATCAGTGCTTTTAATTGGACCTGGAAATAATATAAAGAAAGAAAAAATTAAAGTGAAAAAATTTATTGAAGAGAAGAATCCGATTATAATATCAGTAAATTATGCACCAAAAGATATTAAAATCGATTATGTTTTTTTAACAAAAGCTAAAAGGTATACGCAACTTTTGATGGATTTAAAAGCTAGTATTAATAATTCAGCAGAAATTATTGCAACATCCAATGTAACAAAAACAGCTGGAAATTTTAAGTATGTTCTTAACTATGGTTCTTTAATTGATGAAAATACTGAAATTATTGATAATTCTTTAATTATGTTATTGAAAGCGATGCTAACAGTAGATGTAAAGAAGGTATATTTGGCGGGTTTCGATGGCTATTCTAAAAGAAGTGATAATTATTTTAACACTAGTAGAGAATATAGTTTTGCAAAGGAAAAAGCTAGTTATTTAAATAATTATGTAATCAAGTTCGTAAATTCTGTTGTAAATAAAATAAAACTGAAATTTATAACAACTTCGTATTATTCAAGGAAATAGGTATTTATTTATGAAGTCCAAAGAATGTTTAATAATTTTTGACTTAGATGGAACTATTTTAGATACGTCTGAAGGAATTTTATCTTCTGCTAAATTTGCAATAAACACAATGGGGTATAAAATGCCTGATGAAGAAGATTTGAAAGCATTTATAGGGCCACCCATACAAGATTCGTTTGCTCATACATTTAACATTAGTGGAAATAGATTGAAATATATGACAGAAATTTTTCGTAATAGATATAAAAGTGAGGATTTGCTTAAAGCTGTTCCGTATAATGGGATAATTGATGTCTTCGATAATCTTAAAAAAAGCAATTTTAAAATAGCTATTGCGACTTATAAAAGGCAAGATTATGCAGAATTAATAATGAAATATTTTGGATTTACTAATTATACAAATATTGTTTGTGGATCAGATTTTGAAGGTAAATTAAAGAAAAGAGATATTATAAACATAGCTTTAAAAAAATCTTGTATCACTGAAAATGCAAAAGTGGTAATGATTGGTGATACTATTCACGATGCTGAAGGTGCTGAACAAGTTGGTATAAATTTTATTGGTGTAACATATGGATTTGGTTTTAAAATTGTACACGAAATATTAAACGATAATATTCTTGGATTTGCTGAAAAACCTAAGGATATTTTAAAAATTTTATTGGGAGTAAATTGAATGAAGATTAAAGTTGCTAAATATATTGCAGATTTTTTAGTGAAAAATGGTATTAGACATAATTTCACTATAACTGGTGGTGGGGCAATGCATCTTAATGATGCGTTGGGACACAAAAAAGGTCTAATCAGCATTTATAATCATCATGAACAGGCTTGTGCAATTGCAGCAGAAGGATATACAAGGCTTACAGGAAATTTAGCATGTGTTTGTGTAACGAGTGGACCTGGAGGAACAAATGCAATCACAGGTGTACTTGGTGGTTGGCTTGATTCAATACCGATGTTTATTTTGTCTGGACAGGTAAAAAAAGAAACTACAACTTGGGCGACAGAAGTTCCATTACGACAATTGGGGGACCAAGAGTACAATATTGTTTCTTCTGTAAAGTCAATGACTAAATATGCTCATATGATAACAGATCCAAATGAAATTAGATATCATCTGGAAAAAATGTTATATTTGGCAACAAATGGACGTGGTGGTCCAGTTTGGCTTGACATTCCGTTAGATATACAAGCTTCAATTGTGGAAACAGATTCGCTGATAGGATTTAATTCTAATGAGGTAAATGAAAATCCTATTTATGATAAATCTTTGACTGATTGTATTGTAAAAATGCTTTTATCTTCTAAAAGGCCAGTAATTTTTGCAGGTAGTGGAATAAGACTTGGAAAGTCGCATGATGAGTTTATAAAATTAGTGAATAAATTGCAGATACCTGTTGTTACGGCTTGGAATGCACATGATAATTTATGGGATGAGCATCCATGTTTTTGTGGCCGCCCAGGAACAGTAGGGACTCGTGGTGGAAATTTTGTTGTTGAAAACAGTGATTTATTGTTAATTTTAGGATGCCGAATGAATATCAGACAAATAAGTTATAACTATAAAGATTTTGCGAAGAATGCGTATAAAATTTTAGTGGATATTGACGAAAATGAATTAAAAAAGCCAACTTTACATATTGATTTACCTATTCATGCTAATGTAAAAGATGTAATTATTGATTTATTGGAAACAGACTTTAATTTAAACGATACTCATAAAAAATGGCTGGCTTGGAGTAGAAAAATAAATGAAACTTATCCAGCAACATTAGAAAAATATTATAAGAAAGCCAAGCCTATGAATCCGTATGCTTTTATTACTGAATTTTTTAAAGAACTGCAAGAATTTGATGATATCATTTGTGGTAATGGAAGCGCTTGTGTAATAACATTTCAAGCTGCAAACTTAAAAAGAGGTCAACGTTTATTCACCAATTCTGGATGTGCTGCTATGGGATACGGATTTCCAGCTGCTATTGGTTGTGCGGTTGCAAACGGTAATAATAAACGAACTATTTGTATAGATGGCGATGGTAGTTTTCAAATGAATATTCAAGAATTACAAACAGTTATGTATAACAAATTAAACTTAAAAATTATATATTTGAATAATAATGGCTATCACTCCATAAGGCAAACTCAAACAAATTTATTTAATCCGCCATTAGTTGGTGTTTGCAGTGGTAATGGATTGAGTTTCCCAAATGTAGAAAAAATTGCTTATGCGTATGATATTCCGTATGTAAAGATTGATAATATTAATGAGGTATCAGAGCAGATTCAAAAAGTACTGTCTATTAATGGTCCTGTTTTTTGTGAAGTCATAGTAGATATGGCACAAAATTTTGAGCCTAAACTTTCATCAAAAGTGTTACCTGATGGAAGCATAGTATCACCACTAATAGATGATATGTATCCGTTTTTAGATAGATCAGAATATATTAAAAATAAGGATATAAATTTAATTGAAGGATAATAAAAATGAAAAAAGTTATTATAACTGGTCCAACTGGAGCTATAGGACATGCTTTAATAGAAGAATGCATTAATAATAATATAGAAGTTTTTGCCATTTGCAGGCCAAAATCGCCACGCATTAAAGATTTACCCAATAATGAATTATTAAAAATAATAGAGATTGATTTGAGTAATCTATTGGAAGCCAAAGAATTATTACCTGAAAAAGTTGATGTATTTTATCATTTTGGTTGGTCTGGTACATTTGGTGATATTCGTAATAATATGTATTTGCAAAATAAAAATGTAGAATACACGTTAAACGCTGTTGAGTTAGCAAATTTATGTGGATGCAATACTTTTATTGGTGCAGGATCACAGGCAGAATATGGAAGAGTTGAAGGAAAACTTACTGCAATGACTCCTACATTTCCTGAGAATGGTTATGGTGTAGCAAAATTATGTGCTGGGATAATGAGCAGAATACAGGCACAGAAGTATGGTATGAAACATATTTGGACAAGAATCCTTAGTGTATATGGACCATATGATGGTGCAAATACTATGGTAATGTCTACTATTTCCAAATTGGTTAATGGTGAAAAGCCGATTTTTACTAAAGGGGAACAGATGTGGGATTATTTATATTCTAAAGATGCTGGCAGTATAATGTTGTCTCTTGCAGGAGAAGGAAGTGTGGATGGGAAAATTTACGTTTTAGGTAGTGGTACTGTTCGGTCTCTAAGAGAATATATAGAGAATATAAGAGATAATATTGCTCCTTCTCATGAACTAGGAATAGGTGATCTTCCTTATAGTAAACAACAGGTGATGTATTTATGTGCTGATAATGAAGATATATGTGATGATTTGAATTATAGTTATAAATATGATTTTGATTCAGGGATAAAAGAAACTATTGATTGGTATAGAAATCATAAAAGGTAGGAACTTTGGTGGCAAATAATAGTAAAAAATCAAGAGATGATATTATTCAATTTTTAAAATTTGCCATAGTTGGATTATCTAATACTTTTATTGCATTAGCAGTTTATTATGTTTTGCTATGGATAGGCTGTAATTATTTAATTGCAAATGCCGCAGCTTGGATAATTAGCGTTTTTAATGCTTTTTATTGGAACAACAAATATGTTTTTAAAAATGAAAACACTTGGTTCAAGGCATTATTAAAAACTTATTTATCGTATGGCTTTTCATTTTTATTAGGGACATTTTTATTGTATGTTTTTGTAGAATTGTGTTTTTTAAACACTAAAATAGCGCCATTGCTTACTCTTATTTTAACAATACCGTTGAATTTTATTATGAATAAATTTTGGACCTTTAAATAAAAGGGGTAGTATGATGAAAAAAATTAGTGTTTTAGTACCTTGTTTCAATGAAGTTGAAAATGTTGTGCCGTTAAGTAGGGCAATAATAAAAGAATTTGAAGAAAAATTATCAAATTATGAATATGAATTAGTGTTTATTGATAATTTTTCTACTGATGGTACTAGAGAGGAAATAGAAGAACTCTGTAATGGAAACGATTGTATAAAAGCGATTTTTAATGCTAAAAATTTTGGACAGTTCAATTCACCTTTTTATGGTATGTGTCAGACAACAGGTGACTGTACCATTGCAATGTGTGCAGATTTTCAAGATCCGGTTGACTTGATTCATAAATTTGTTAAAGAATGGGAAAAAGGATATAAAATAGTTTCTGCAATAAAGAGTAGTAGTAACGAAAATAAAATTATGTACTTTTTGCGTTCCTGCTATTATAAGTTAATAAAAAGAATGTCAGAAGTAGAACAAATAGAACATTTTACTGGTACTGGGTTATATGACAAAAGTTTTATTGATGTGCTTAGAAACTTAAATGATCCCAGTCCTTTTTTGAGAGGCATTGTAGCAGAATTAGGCCCGCTTAGAAAAGATATATATTATACACAAGCTGAACGAAGGGCTGGAAAAACCCATAACAATTGGTATAGATTATATGATGCCGCTATGTTGAGTTTTACTTCATATACCAAAATAGGTTTGAGATTAGCAACAATTTTTGGTTTTGTGTTTTCTGCTTTAAATATGTTAGTTGCGTTAGGCTATTTTATTGCAAAACTTATTTGGTGGGATAGTTTTCCGTTAGGTACTGTTCCGATGCTTATTGGTATTTTCTTTACTGGTTCTATACAGTTATTCTTTATAGGATTATTAGGAGAATATATTTTAAATATTAATACAAGAACAATGAAAAGACCGTTAGTTGTAGAAGAAAGAAGAATAAATTTTTAAATTATTGGATTGGTAAAAATGTGTAAAATTTTTGATTATCTTAATAAATATAAAGAAAAAATATTTGCTATGTTATTATTAAGTATTTTAATATGTTTAGTCCAGTTAAGTTACATACAATCAGCTATACCACCACAAGTTGGCTGGTGGAATTATTATGGATGGCAAATTAGCGAAGGAAAATTGTTATATAAGGATATATATTGTTTTCTTATGCCATATTTTGTTTGGTTCATGAAATATTTATATGATATTTTAGGTATTAATTTAATTTATTTCCAAATAATCGGAATTGTATTAAATATAATAAGTGTTCTTATGATATATATATTATTTTCTAATATATTAAGTTATTCGACAACAATGGTTGTATGTTTTGTTGGAGCTGTATTAAGTTACAGTTATATAGTGTATTTTCCTTTTGACTACAATCAAATTAATAATTTTTTTGTTATAAGTGCTATATTTTTTTCTGTTTATGGAACATTTAAAAATAAAAGTATTTATTATATTTTATATGGATTGTTTGCTGGATTGTTTGCTATGACTAAACAAACCGGTGTTATATTTTGTGTGTTTTCATTGGTACTTTTAACATATAACATATATAATTTTTTCGATTTAAAGCATGTTATAAAATTCCTGAAATATGCTATTTTAGGAATTTTTATAGCAATAGTGCCTGGAATTGTATATTTAGTTTATACAAATACATTAGTTGTTTTTGTTAATCAAGTATTTCTAGCTGGCGGAGCAAAAGGACCATTAAGTAATGTTTTGGTTCGATTTTATCAATTTGGATTTTCATATTTAGAATTTATATTCGCATTAATAGTAGTGATCTCATTATTTGGTAGGAAAAATTTAAAATTGTATTATCAAAAATATTTAGGGCGGTCAGGGGTAACTTTTGAATTCTTTATTTTAAATATAGTTACTTTGATTTTATTCTTTAAATTGCTAGGGTTGTATATATATTCTACTGGCATTACAATTGATTTAAGATGGTTCTTCATATTTTCTTGTGGAATATTTTTATTTATGACATTGTTTTTTGAATTTAAAAATAATGAATATATTTTCCTAAAAAATATTGAATTTAAAATTAATGGATCTTTAAAAATATTTTTTGTTTTTCTTATAATATTCTTTCTCCTCATGATAATAGAAAATAATTTTTTCGAGTTTAGAGAGAATATTTTTAAGATAGGGAAAGATTTGGGATATTTATATATTGTAAAAAGATTTTTTGTCAATATTTCCTTTTGGATTTCATTGCTAAGTGTTACTTACAATTTTTACACAATAATTTTTCGGAAAAATGAAATTATGGATCGAAAAATTTTCCTTTTTATGTCGTTATATTTAGGGTATATTTCTATGAGTATATTATCTTCAGTTATTGAAGAAGTGTATATTTTCCCAGTATTTACTTTTTGTTTTTACTTACTTCTAAAAAAGTTGAACTTCATATCAACAAAAGTGCTTCTTGTCATAATTTCTGTATTCGTTATTATAGTTACAATAACTCAAAAACAGGTTATGCCTTATTCTTGGCATGGTTGGCAAATGATAGGATTAAAAAATACAGGTGTTCAATATATTGCCACCGATATCGATGGTTTAAATGGCTATATTTTAGATGTGGAAACGGAGAATGCATATAAAAATATTATACAAGCTATAGAAGAAAACTCTGATTCTAATGATATTGTATATCAATTTCCTCATATACCGTTATTTAATGTATTAACGAGAAGAGAAATTGGCACATTTGCTGTAGTACACTATTTCGATGTTACTCCTGATTATATTGCTGAAAATGATGGCGAAAAATTGTTTAACAATCCACCTAAAATGGTTATTTGGGATGAATTCGGTAATGATTTGTGGAACTTTCATGAATTATACTTTAGAGACGGAAAACCTAGTGGACAGCGGAAAATAAGGGAATTTTATGAAACTGTAGTAAAGAAAAAATATAAATTAGTCTATAGCTATAAAAATATCTATGTTTGGGTACGTGGGTTCAATTGTGAAAAAGGCAAGGTATAATTAGAATGAGATATATGTCAGGTATTACATTATGAGTAATATTTTTTTTCAATATATGATTCTTTTTTATTTATGTTTTCCAATATTTGTTTTTTTAATTGGATTTATAAATTTATCTATAAGTGTAATATTAATGCTTTTATTATTATATGTCATTTATAGATTAAAGATATCCGAAATTCAATGTTTTCATTATCGTTCTATTGAATTGTTGACTATATTATTTGTTTTTTTATTTCTTACTGGTCATGGTGGATTTATTTCTGCTAGCGGCATAGATATTCCATGGCGCAATGCTATTTATCAGGATCTCATTAAGTATCCTTGGCCTGTTATTTATGAATACTCGGATAGCGCCTTAGTTTATTACATAACATATTGGCTTGTACCGGCGGGTATTTCTTCTTTAGTTGATTTGGAAGGAACTGATAGTTATATAGTTTTATTTGCCTGGACCTATTTAGGACTAACGTTATTTTTCTTATTGATATGTGATTATCTTAAAGTAAAGAAAAATCAAATGGTTGTTGTCTGTTTTATTTTTCTTTTTTGGAGCGGGATGAATATATTAGGTATGCTGCCCAAAAGTATTTTTGCTAAAACTGCTTTTCAGATAGATGCATATAATTGGTTTAATACATGGTTATTCACTGGTGGAGAATATAATGGTTACCCTTTGAATTATTTTATACGGACTACATTTGATGCAGTTTCTAATGTATATAATCAGTTTATTCCAGTTGGGATAGGAACGCTTTTGTTTTTAAAATTCAAAGATAAAATAGAGTATTATGCCGTTATAGGATTATTAGTTTTGCCATATTCACCATTAGGATTCATTGGCCTTTTGGGGTTAATGTTGGGAATGTTTGCTTATCAATATAAAGATATTATTAGTGATAATGGTTATAAATATTTAGCAAAAAAAGTTTTTAGTTTACCTAACATTTGTGCGTCAGTCACGATTTTACCTGTTTTTTATTTTTACTTTACGGCTAATTTAATGGCAGGTAATGAAAAATACAGTATATTTTATGTTCCGTTGCATGAATATGGATTAATGAGAGTGGGGCTATTGCTGTTATATTATCTGGTATATTTTGGCATATATTATTTTTTGATTTATGAAAATAATAAAAAGGATCCTTTGTTCTGGATCAGTGGAGTTTTATTGTTAATATTCCCATTTTTTAGAGTAGGCACTGGTCCGGATTTAAATATGAATGCATCTATGGCGCCGTTTATTGTGGTAATGCTATTGGTAACGAAAGAAATTTTACTGGCATGGGACCAAAAGTGCTTTTATGGGAAGCAGTTATTTTTGATAATAGCGCTAAGTATTGCCATGATTACACCGCTTATGCAAATAACTAACTCTTTAAGATGCTGCTATTTGGAAGGGAAAAGAGCGGTATTGTTGGATCCTCATAATATAAATGGTACTTTAAGTGATAAGACTGTAAAAGATTTTGAGAACTTTTTATCTGATAAATACAAAGAAAGTGTTTTTTATAAATATTTATCAAAATAACTAAAATGGCAGGCAGGTGATGGTTTATGTATGATTATCTGGTAGTTGGCAGTGGTTTATTTGGCAGTGTATTTGCATGTGAAGCAAATAAAAAAGGTAAGAAGGTCCTAGTTATAGATAAAAGGCCAAACATTGCAGGTAATGTTTATACGCAAGAAATAGAGGGTATCAACGTTCACATTTATGGTGCTCATATCTTTCATACCAATTTGAAACATGTTTGGGCGTATGTCAATCATTTTGCAGAATTTAACCGTTTTACCAATTCGCCGGTAGCTAACTATTATGGAGAATTGTACTCGCTGCCATTTAACATGTATACCTTTAATAAAATGTGGGGCGTAGTAACCCCAGAAGAAGCTGCGGGAAAAATTGAAGATCAGAAACAAAAAGCCGGGATAACAGAACCGAAAAACTTAGAAGAACAGGCCATTTCACTTGTTGGTACTGATATTTATGAAAAGCTGATCAAAGGTTATACAGAAAAGCAATGGGGCAGATCATGTAATGAATTGCCGGCGTTTATTATCAAAAGGCTGCCAGTACGCCTGACATTTGATAACAATTATTTTAATGCTCTGTACCAGGGAATTCCCATTGGCGGCTATACCAATATGGTAGCAAATATGCTGCAGGATATAGAAGTACAGCTTAATGTGGATTATTTGCAAAATAAAGCTGACTTGGATCAACTTGCAAAAAAAGTAGTATATACAGGACCGATAGATGCTTATTTTGGTTATCAGCTTGGAGCGTTGGAATATCGTTCTGTCAGATTTGAGAACGAGATCATGGATAAAGCCAATTTCCAAGGTAATGCAGCAGTGAACTACACTGATAGTGAAACTCCTTGGACGCGGATTATAGAGCACAAATGGTTTGAATTTGGTAAAGATAAAAACGGTAATGATTTGCCTAAAACAGTGATCAGCCGTGAATACAGCCGTGAATGGAATGTAGGCGATGAACCATACTATCCGGTAAATAATGAAAAGAACAGTAAATTATATGCAGGATATAAAGCGTTGTCAGAAAAAGAAAGTAAGATCATATTTGGCGGACGTCTGGGAGAATACAAATATTATGATATGGATACAGTAATAGACAGTGGTTTGAAACTTGCGGCAAAGGAATTGGTGTAAAAGTGGATATAAAGATACTTATCGCTACACATAAACAATATTGGATGCCTGAAGACAAGGTTTACTTACCTATACATGTAGGGCGTGTGGGAAAAGCGGATCTTGGCTATTTGGGAGATGACACGGGTGAAAATATTTCTGACAAAAATGCTAATTACTGTGAGCTGACAGGACTCTATTGGGCTTGGAAAAATTTGAAATGTGATTATATAGGATTGTGCCATTATCGGCGTTATTTTGCCCATGCTGTAAGCAGCAGCGATGTGGAAAAGAAAAAACTGGCTATATTACAACAAGCGGATTATGAAAAACTATTTCAGCAGTATGATGTCATTTTACCGAAGCAGCGTAACTATTTTATAGAAACAGTGCGCAGCCAATATGAGCATGCACATAATAAAAATGATCTAGCGCTGACAGAGCAAGTAATAACAGAATTTTATCCGGAATACAGTGAAGCTTTTAGTAAAGTTATGGGAAGAACAAAATTACATATTTTCAATATGTTCGTAATGAGAAAAGAAAAGTTTGATGAATACAGTCAGTGGTTATTTGCTATTTTATTTGAACTGGAAAAACGGATAGATATAAGCAATTATAATCAGTATGAGGCAAGAGTATTTGGCTTTTTAAGTGAGCGGTTGTTTAACGTGTGGTTAGAAAAACAGGCGTTGAATACAAAAGAAATCGATATTGTTTTTTTAGAAAAAATAGACTGGTTTCATAAAGGTATGAATTTTTTAAAAAGGAAATTTAATAAAAGGTATTGATGATGAATCGAATTGCAGCAGTTGTTGTTACCTACAATAGGATAAATTTATTAAAAGAATGTATAGTTTCTCTTTTGAATCAAAGCATAGATTGTGATATATTGATAGTCGATAATTCTTCCACAGATGGTACAGAAGAATATGTTAATAAATTGGTCAGTGAATATTCACGAATATATTATCAAAATACAGGGGCAAATATTGGTGGAGCCGGCGGCTTTAATTTTGGTATGCGTTGGGCCGTAGAAACTGGCTATGATTATATATGGATTATGGATGATGATTGTTTATCAAAAAAAAATACCTTAGATGAGTTAATGAATGCAGATGAAATATTAAATGGAAAATATGGCTGGTTATCAAGTGTTGTTTTGTGGAGTGATGGTCATGAATGCAAGATGAACAGACCAAAATTAAAAAAAAGTTTTTACGAATATCTTGAATATATACAATATGGATTGGTACAAGCAGAACAGGCAACTTTTGTTTCACTTTTTTTCAGAAAAGATGTGATAATTCGTGCTGGATTACCGATAAAAGACTTTTTTATTTGGGGAGACGATATAGAGTATACTCGACGGATATCTGTTAGAATGTCACTGCCATGCTTTGTGGTTGGTAAAAGTCAGGTTATACATGCGATGAAAGAAAATACTGGTAGTAATATTTCTACAGATATGCCAGAACGTATAGACAGATATAGATATGCTTTTCGTAATGAGGGATATTTGTATAGACAAGAAGGGTTGAAAGGAAATGTTTATTATTTAGCGAAATGTGGATATAATATTTTTCAAATACTGTTTACCTCTTCAAATAAAAAAATGAGGAGAATAAATATTATTTTGATTTCCATGTTAAAGAGCATTATATTTAGACCCAAAGTAGAGTTTATTGAAAAAAATAAATAAAATTTATATTATGAATTTGAAAGATGTAGGCAAAGATGAAGAACAAGTTATTCATCAATATAATATCGCTGTTTACTATTAAGGGATTGGAATATATACTTGCCTTTATAACATTTCCATATCTTACTCATGTGTTAGAAGTGGAGAAATTTGGTGCAATAGTTTTTGCACAGGGGATAGTGCAATATTTTGTATTGTTTACCGATTATGGATTTAATTTACTTGGACCAAAAGAAATAGCTAAAAATGATGATGTCGGAAAAAGAGGGAAGACATTTACTGCTATTTTTTACAGTAAATTACTTTTGATGTTTTTAGCAATAGCAATATTTTTGTCAGGGGTTAGTGTGTTTTATCAATTTAACAGCACTGCTGTTGATGTCTCTCTATATAGTATTTGTTTTGTGATAGTAATAGGCAATGTAATATTCCCTATATGGTTTTTTCAGGGAATTCAGGAAATGGGTTACATTACCTTTGCAAATATAGTGGCACGATTTATAAGTGTGGCATGTATATTTTATTTTGTTAAAACTCCTTTAGATTATCTGGTGGCTGCTTTTTTTCAGGCAATAGTACCTTTAGTTGCTGGTGTTTGTTCTTGGGTTATTATTTTGAAGAAGTTTCCTGATGTTTTGTGTAAGCCGGTATGGATTGATATTAGAAAACAGCTTGTTGATGGCTGGACTATCTTTACATCTACAATAGCTATAAATTTATATACTGCCAGTAATATTGTATTTTTGGGTATGCTTACTAATAATACTGTTGTTGGTTATTTTAGTGGAGCAAAGAAAATTATTGATAATATTACAGCATTGTTTTTGCCAATATCACAAGCGATATACCCGCATATTTCTAAATTAGCAGATCAATCACGTATAAAAGCATTAAATTTTATAAGAAAAATTTTGTTTGCAGTAGGAGGCTGCAACTTTATTCTATCTTTGTTGTTATTTATCTTTGCAGATAAAATAGTATGGTTATTGCTGGGTGATGGATATGAAGAATCGGTTTTATTATTACAGATTATGGCATTTTTGCCATTTGTCATTTCGTTAAGTAATATATTTGGAGTTCAAACAATGCTGACATTTGGACTGCAAAATTACTTTAGTAAAATTTTAATGAGTGCTGCAATTCTGAATATAGTAGCAGTATTACCATTTATTTATTTTTATCAGGCTGCTGGGGTCAGCTGCGTTATTATTTTTATCGAAATTTATGTAACTGTGTTAATGTGGTATATTTTAAAAAAGAACAATTTAGACTTATTCAAATCGTAATATTATTTAAACACCCACTTTTCCAGTGCGGTGTTTTGCTATATAATAGATCGGTAGTAAATATAAAAAATAAAGAGGTAACTATGAGTTTATTGATTACCGGTGGTGCCGGATTTATTGGAGGTAATTATATAAATTGGCATTTACAACAGTATCCGAATGATGAAATTGTATGTTTGGACAAGTTGACCTATGCTGCTAATATGGCGGCTCTGGCAGATGTCGTTAAATTAAATAATTTCACTTTCATTCAGGGCGATATTTGTGATGAGCAATTTGTTGAAAGTTGTTTTGCGCAGTATAAGTTCGATGCAGTGATAAATTTTGCGGCAGAGAGCCATGTCGATACTTCTATTATTTCTCCAGCTATTTTTACTAAAACTAATGTCGAAGGTACAGGTGTGTTGTTAGATGCCTGTGTTAAATTTGCAGTAGAAAGATTCCATCAGATATCGACAGATGAAGTATATGGGGATAAACCGCTTGATTATGACTGGCGTGGGTTTACAGAAGCGTCTCCATTACAGCCTTCCAGTCCTTATGCAGCCTCAAAGGCATCAGCAGATTTGTTATGCTTGGCATATGCCAGAACGTATAATTTAAATGTTACTGTTAGTCGCAGTAGTAATAATTACGGCAAGTGGCAACACACCGAAAAACTTTTGCCTAAAATCATATCTTTAGCAGAGCATGGTCAAAAGGTACCTGTTTATGGTTCTGGACTAAATAAACGTGACTGGTTATATGTGCTGGATCATTGTGTTGCTGTTGATAAAATCATCAGACATGGAAAAGCAGGTCATATTTATAATGTTGCGGCCGGTACTGAGATGTCTAATCTGACCTTTATAAAATTAGTACTGAAAATTTTAGCCAAAGATGAAAATGCAATTGAATTTACAGAAGATAGAGCAGGGCATGATTTAAGATATCCTATGGATTGTGAAAAAATAAAAAATGAATTGGACTGGACTCCGCAATATGCTTTTAAAGAAGCGTTGGATGAAACTGTGGCCTGGTATAGAAGTAGAATGTTGTAAAGCAGAGCATATGCTCTGCTTTTTTGGTTAAAATTTTAATTGTTAAAATTTGCCACTGCTAACCGAAAAAGGTATAATAATATAATATAGATAATTTTGAGAGGCTGCCCATATGCAGTTTCAATTTTAATATGAGGTGTATTCAGTGACTGCAAAAACTTATGCAATTTTAAATTATGGCTGCCAGATGAACGAAAGTGACGCTGAGCATTATGCTGGGCAGCTGCAGGAGCTTGGTTATAAAGCTGCTGAGGATTTTCATGATGCAGATGTTGTGGTAGTAAATACCTGTTGTGTGCGTGAGAGTGCGGAAAAGCGTATTTTAGGGAAAATTGGTGAATTGAAAGGGGTCAAAGCTAATCATCCAGGGCAGATAGTTTGTGTTGCCGGGTGTATGGCACAAAAAGATGGTGAGAAGCTTATAAAAAAACATCCGCAAATCGATTTGTTGATCGGTACGGCTCATGTCAACGGGTTTAAAGAAATACTTGCTGAGTATTTGTCTGAAAAGGGTGAGCGTGTTTATAACAGTTTGGAAGTAAAAGAAAGCGAATTTGAGGGTGAGCGTATTCGTCAAAGCGGTTTTTCAGCCTGGATTCCTATTATGTATGGCTGCAATAATTTTTGTACGTATTGCATTGTTCCTTATGTACGTGGGCGTGAACGCAGCCGCAGTATAGAAAATATTGTAGACGAGGTTAGGCAGGCTGTTGCCAAGGGGTATAAAGAATTTACGCTGTTAGGGCAAAATGTAAATTCTTATGGGAAAGATTTTGGTGTGAAAGACCAGTTTGCTAAATTACTGCGCCGTGTAAATGAAATCCCTGGAGTGGAACGGATTCGCTATATGACGAGTCATCCGCGTGATATGCACGAAGATGTTATCAAAGCAGTTGCCGAATGTGAGCATATTTGCGAAAACTTTCATATCCCGTTTCAATCTGGCAGCAATAAAATTTTGAAAGCAATGAACCGCGGTTATACACGAGAAAAATATTTAGAGCTTGTAGCCATGATCAGACGTTATGTGCCTGAAGCTTCTATTACAACGGATATCATTGTCGGTTTTCCGGGTGAAACAGAAGCTGATTTTAATGATACGTTGAATTTAGTAAAAGAAGTTGGTTTTGATGCTGCGTTCACCTTTATTTATTCCAAGCGTTCTGGAACACCGGCTGCGGCGATGGAAGAACAGGTTCCGTTAGAGATAAAAAAAGCTAGGCTGAATTTATTGATGGAAGCCCAGAATATTTCAAGCTTGCAGCGTAATGAAGCCCTGGTTGGCAAAACACTGGAAGTTTTAGCTGAAGGGCCAAGTAATAATAATAATAAAGTATGGAGCGGAAGAACGCGTACAAATAAGCTGGTTTTATGGCCAGTCGAAGGTCGTGATTTTGAGCTGGGGGATAAAGTGCAGGTGCAAATTGAAACTGCGCAGACCTGGCTTTTGAAAGGGAAGGCGGTAGAATGACAACTGCTTATACGCCGATGGTGCAGCAGTACCTTGAAGTAAAGCGTCAGCATGAGGATGAATTGCTGTTTTTCCGTTTAGGCGATTTTTATGAAATGTTTTTTGAGGATGCGCTGACTGCCTCCAGAGAATTAAATATTACTTTGACTGGGCGTGCCGGCGGTATGGAAGAAAAGATACCGATGTGTGGTGTGCCTTATCATTCTGTCGATAATTATATTGCAAAACTGATCAAAAAAGGTTACCGCATCGCAATTTGTGAGCAGGTGGAAGACCCTAAAGCGGCTAAAGGGATAGTTGAACGCAAGGTTGTTAAGATCATTACACCGGGCACTGTTTTGAGTGAACAGCTTTTAGATGATAAGCACAACAGATATTTAGTCTTCCTGCAGGAGGATGGCAGTGAATTATGTCTTGCTGCTGCCGATATTTCTACCGGTGAATGCCAATGGTTCAGTGCTGCTGGTGAAGAGCGTTTAATGGCGATACAGGAACAATTGTTTCGCATTCAACCGGCAGAGTTAGTTGCGTATAGCGGTATTGTAAACTGGGAAAATTTAGCAGCTTGGATCAAAAGTAAAGTTCCAGAGTGTGCTGTTTCTGTATATCAGGAAGAAGAAGGTGCACCGCAGTATTTTGCGCAGCATTTTGGCAGTGATGATGTTGCCGATACTTTAGTACATGATACAGTAGAACATTTACTGCGTTATCTGCATGTGACCGTTAAAGCTGATTTGTCGCATATTAACAGCTTATCGCGCATAGCTAAAGAGCAGTTTATGAATTTGGATGCAACAGCTGTTAGAAATTTAGAACTTATAAAGAATATGCGTGATGGTTCTAAACGAGGTACATTATTAGATGTGCTTGATTTTACCTCTACTTCCATGGGTGCCCGTAAACTCAGGAATTGGATAGAATGTCCTTTGCTTGATTTATCACAGATAAGGTCAAGGCAGGAAGCGGTAGGAGAATTGCTGACAAATGTACAGATGCGCGGTAATCTGCAGGATAAATTAAAAGCAATTTTTGATTTGGAACGAATAGTTTCACGTATCGAAGTTGGCAGTGCTAATGCACGTGATCTGGTTTCATTGCGTTCTTCGCTGGCGGTGCTTCCAGAAATAAAAAGCTTACTAAGATATTGTAACAGTAAACTTTTACAGCAGTTATGCGAAGATGTACATTTGCATCAGGAGCTGTTTACTACTTTGCTGGCAGCAATTGTTGATGAGCCGCCCTTTTCCGTACGTGAGGGGGGCATGATCCGCAGCGGCTTTGATTTAGAGTTAGATGAACTGCATTCAATTGCCAGTGATAACAAAACATGGATGCAGAATTTTGAACTTAAGATTAAAGAAGAAACTGGTATCAAAACCTTAAAGGTTGGTTATAATAAAGTTTTTGGTTATTATATCGAGGTATCTAAAGGTCAAAGTGCAAATGTACCGGATTATTTTGTACGTAAGCAAACACTTGTAAATGCTGAACGGTATATTGTCCCGGAATTAAAAGATTTTGAGAATAAAATTTTAAGCGCTAAAGAAAAAATCGAACAGCTTGAATATTATATTTTTACACAGCTGCGCGAAAAAATAAGGTCTCAGATTATTCAAATGCAGGAAACTGCTCGTGCTTTGGCCAATATTGATGTTTTAGTATCGTTGGCGGAAGTAGCATTTAAATACAACTATGTGTGTCCGGAATTGAATAATCGCAGTGAAATAAAGATTTATGACGGTCGTCATCCTGTTGTAGAGCGTTTATTGGAACGTGAGATTTTCGTTCCTAATAATACAACCCTCAATAATAATGATGAACGTATGATTATTATTACAGGACCGAATATGGCAGGTAAATCGACCTATATGCGCCAAGTTGCTCTGCTGGTCTTGATGACACAGATGGGCAGCTTTATTCCCGCACGTCAGGCAACTATTTGCCCGGTAGATAAGATTTTTACCCGTGTAGGTGCCAGTGACGATTTGGCGACTGGTCAAAGTACATTCATGGTAGAAATGAATGAAGTTGCACAGATTCTCAGATACGCAACTAAAGACAGTTTGATTATTTTGGATGAGGTTGGACGTGGTACAAGTACTTTTGACGGTATGAGTATTGCACGTGCTGTCATGGAGTTTATTCATGAGAAAATAAAAGCAAAAACATTATTTGCTACACATTATCATCAGTTGATCGCGTTGGAAGACGTGATGAACGGAGTAAAAAACTATTCTGTGGCAGTTAAAGAACGTGGTAATGATATTGTCTTTTTGCGCAGAATCGTGCCTGGCGGTACTGACCGCAGTTATGGCGTACATGTGGCAAGGCTGGCAGGACTGCCTAAAAAGGTCATTGACAGGGCCCAGGATATTCTGGAAGAATATGATAATTGTGAAACTGCCTGCAGCGTTCAGATAACACCCAGGGCAGAAAAAGAAACAGCACCTATGGGATCATTGTTTGCCAGCAGTCTGCAGCAGCAGATTTTAAAAATGGATGTTATGGCGATGACGCCAATCGAAGCCTTGAATGCTTTGTATAAATTGCAGGATGAAGCAAAAAGGGAAGGCGGTGAATTATGAACGAACAAAAAGTGCAATTATTAGATCAAAATACAGCGAATCAGATCGCTGCCGGTGAAGTTGTTGAAAAACCTGCTTCTGTAGTAAAGGAGCTTGTAGAAAACTCTTTGGATGCAGGTGCAGATAACATCGAGGTCACTATTTTTGGCGGTGGTACAGAATATATTCGTGTTGTCGATAATGGCAGCGGTATGTCGGAAGAAAATGCAAAATTAGCAGTTTTAAGGCACGCTACAAGCAAAATCAGAGTTGCTGAAGACCTGCTGCATTTGAACACTTTAGGATTTCGCGGTGAAGCGTTGCCGAGTATTGCTTCTGTTAGTAACTTCCAGCTGCTGACACGTCCTGTTACCGAGGAGTTTGCTACTTCAATAAAAATTGAAGGCGGCGATCAGGCAGAATGTATTGCTACTGGTGGGCACACGGGTACGACGATTATTGTTGAGAATTTATTTTTTAATGTTCCGGCCAGGCGTAAATTTTTACGTACTGTACAGACTGAAAGCCGTTATATCAGTGAATTGATCACAAAATTGGCTTTATCACGCCCTGATGTGCGGTTTAAGCTTGTCAGCAATGATAAAGAGGTTTTGAGTACGCCGGGTAACGGAGATTTAGTTGATACTGTTAAGGCACTATATGGTAAAAATGTTAGTGAGGAGCTTTTGACCGTTGATTTTGCTGACAGCGAAGTTAAGGTAAGAGGTTTTATTGGTAAACCTACTTTACTAAAAGGCACGCGTCAATGGCAGACGTTGCTGGTAAACGGACGTATCATTACTAACAGAATGATCGCCAAGGCGATTGATCATGCCTATCAGTCTCAGATTCCGAAAAGCGGTTTCCCTTTTGCTGTTTTGAATATTACCGTCGATACTGAAAGTATTGATGTTAACGTACATCCTCAGAAGAGTGAAATTAAGTTCAGCGATGACAGTACTGTTTATAAAGCGATGTATAAAGCTTTGACTGATGCACTGACAAGACCTATGAGCGCTAAACCTCAGGACCTGACATTATTGGATGATTCTGAACTGCAGGTATTCAAGTCTGCTGAAGCAGTTGTGGCAGCAACAGAACCATCGATAGTTGTTGAAACACCTAAAGTGCCTGAGACAGAGTTGCCGGCCTTAAAAACAACTGAGACAAATATCAGTACAGCAAAGGCTGAGGTTTACTCGGCTTACAAGTCACAACAGCAAAGCGTTTGGAAAGAACCTGAATACACATACAGGCCTCCAAAAACGGAGCCTGTTTATACGATCAGTGAAACTCGTGATGTTTTTGACAAGCAGGATAACATTGCTTCTAATATTATCGACTTCACTGATACCGATAGTGGTGTTGATACGATTTGGCCATTGGGACAGATTGACAGAACTTTTATTGTTGCCCAATCTGATGATTCTTTGTTTTTGGTTGACCAGCATGCCGCGCATGAGCGCATTTTATACGATAAGCTTGTTGCGTCCCATAATGATATTCCGGCCCAGCAGATGTTGATTCCTTTATATATCGATGTTACTGCCCAGGATGTAAATTTGATAGAGGAACATCGGGAAGAATTTCTGCGTTTGGGTGTCGATATTGAGGCTGCAGGCGAATCTATGCTGCGCGTTTCAAGCTTGCCTTCAGATATTAAGGCTGATGATGCCGAGGACTTTGTGCGTGAAATTACTCAAATGCTGAGTGAATTAAGAACGATTAATCCAAGTGATTTGCGTCAGAATATTTTACATATGACTGCTTGCAAAGCAGCAATTAAAGCCGGTGAGGTGCTGAATATGCGCCAAATGCGACAACTGATTATTGATCTTTGCAATACAGAGCATCCTTTTACTTGTCCTCACGGCAGACCGTGTATGGTTGAAATAAATTCTGCCGAGTTATACAAGATGTTTAAGCGAACTTAAACATGCAGAAAACGTTTAAATTTGCAGTAACAGTTGGACGCAGTGAAAATGTTGCCTTAGAAAAACTTGCGCAAACATGGGCAGTAAAATTTGGTGTAAAATATGTAGAACGTGGCAGTAGGGGGTCTTTGGGTTTTTTACTAGATCAAGAACGGGTAGAAGCACTTTTAGTAGCAACAAATAAAGGCCCGCAGGTATATACTGCTTATGGAACTTTCTTTTTTCATCCAAGTATGGCCGTTTTGCGGGTACAGCGTTTAAAAAAGCACGAGTCCGATCACTTTAGTGCTGCATTGGCTCTTAAACCGGGAATGAGGGTACTGGATTGTACGATGGGGCTGGCAAGTGATGCTGTTGTTGCCAGTTTTATTACAGGCCGGACAGGAACTGTTTGTGCTGTTGAGGCTTCGCCGTTGTTACATTTTGTAGTCAGCGAAGGCCTGCAGAATTATCAGGCTGAAGATGTTGATTTAAACAACGCCATGCGCAGAATAGAAACGGTATATGCGGAAGCAGATGAGTATTTGTACACTTTGCCAGCCGACAGCTTTGATGTTGTTTATTTTGACCCAATGTTTCGAATACCGATAAATGCTTCTTCAAATATGGAGCCATTGAGGCCTATTTCCTGTGAGAAACCGTTAACAGAAGCGACTGTTAAGGCGGCACTTAGAGTAGCTCCTTGTGTAGTGGTTAAAGAACGCGGACAAAAATTATTGGAAGCTTTAGGGTGTACGGAAATTCTGGGCGGCCGTTATAGCCGTGTAAAATATGGTATTCGAAGGAGGTAACGGCATGAAACCGAGAGTTGCAGTCATTTTAGGTCCTACTGCAACAGGCAAAAGCCATTGCGGGATAGCCTTAGCCAAACGTCTGAATGGCGAGATAATTTCCGGTGATTCCATGCTTGTATATCAAAGAATGGATATTGGTACAGCTAAACCTTCTGCTGAAGAACTGGCGGCAGTACCGCACCATTTAATCGATATTTTGCCGCCGGATGCTGTTTTCAGCGTTGTTGATTTTAAAGAAAAAGCGGAAAAAATAATTGCTGATATCAATAGTCGCGGTAAATTACCTGTAATTGTTGGCGGTACTGGTCTTTATATCAAGGCCCTGCTTGAAAATTATGAATTTAATACTGTTGAAGAATGCAGTGAACTACGCAGTGAATTGGAAGCATTTGCTGAAGAACACGGCAACAGCGCCTTGTATGAAAAACTGCAGGCACTTGACCTGGAGGCCGCTTCAAGATTACATACAAATGATCGCAGAAGAATTATCAGAGCTATTGAAGCAGCACAGAGTGGTGAAAAAATAGCTCATAGGAAGTCGGAGGAATGGCCTTATGAAACTGTTGTTTTTGGTCTGCGAATGGAACGAGAAAGTTTATATGCTCGGATCAATGCCAGAGTTGATAAAATGATGGCAGAGGGTTTGGTAGAGGAAACTAAATCTTTACTCGACAGTGGGCTATCATTGGATGCTCAGTCAATGCGCAGCATTGGTTACAGACAAATAGTCTGGTATCTACAAGGCCAGATGGATAAATTGGCAGCAGTTGAGAAATTGAAACAGGCGACACGTAATTTTGCTAAACGCCAATTTACCTGGTATCGTCAGATGCCGTATATTAAATGGTTTGATTTGGAAAAAGAGCCTGTGTATGAAAAGATTATTGACGAGATGCAGCAAACGCTTGTGGAAAAGTTTAAACTGCGGTAAAATTATAACAATAGATAGAAATTATTTTGGAGGGGAAAGCTATGAATAATAGTGGATCAAAGCCGGCAATGAATTTACAGGACAGTTTTTTAAATCATGTGCGTAAGGAAAACCTTGGCGTCATTATTTACCTGATTAATGGTTTCCAAATCAGAGGTCTGGTAAGAGGTTTTGATAACTTTACTGTTATTATTGAAAATGAAGGCAAACAACAGCTTGTTTATAAGCACGCTATATCGACTATTTCGCCGGCTGCTAATATTACAATTATGCAGCCAGAGAAGCGCGAACAATAATGTTTTGAAAAACAGCGCTTGAGCGTTGTTTTTCTTTTTTGAGGATGAAATATGAACGATAAATTAAATTTGTTTTTTGAATATCTGACAGTTGAATTAGGCTTAGCGTCAAATACAAGATTAGCTTATGAGCGTGATTTGCGTTTGTTTAAAGAAGCTTTAGGATTAAAGGATAATGACGCCTTGGCAACTGTATCGCGTGAGCAGGTTATTCGCTATATGACAGGTTTGAAAAATAAAGGTTTAGCCGCAGCAACGATTGCCAGAAAACTTGCTGCTATAAAATCTTTTTATCGTTTTATGACAGCAGAAGGGTATTTGGAGATTGATCCTGCGGAAGTTGTAGAAGCTGGAACAAAAGGTATCAAGCTGCCAAAAGTTTTAAATCAGGAAGAGGTTTTGAAGCTTTTGGAACAGCCTGATTTGAGAACGGATGAAGGCTATCGTGACAGAACGATGCTGGAAGTGCTTTATGCAACGGGAATGCGTGTTTCTGAATTATTGGGTTTGCCTGTCAGCGGCGTTAATCTGCAAATGAAGTATATCATCGCTTTCGGTAAAGGATCTAAAGAGCGATTAATACCCATTGGCGGCATAGCAGTTGAATATTTGGATAAATATCTGAATGTGGTAAGGCCCAAACTGCTTCATACTAAAAATCCTAATGTAAAGAATTTATTTTTAAGTATGAGCGGAAATGAAATGACAAGGCAGAGGTTTTGGCAAATCATTCGCGGTTATGGGCATCAGGCAGGATTAAATAAGGAGCTTACACCACATATGCTGAGGCATTCCTTTGCAACACATTTACTTGACAATGGTGCTGATCTGCGGTCTGTCCAGGAGCTTTTAGGGCATTCGGATATTTCTACGACACAGATATATACGCATTTGACAAATAAACGCCTGCGCGATATTTATGAAAAAGCGCATCCGCGGGCATAGAGGAGGCTACTATGGCAAGAAGGACTAATAGAAAAAAAGGGTCAGGAGGAGGTTTTGTACTGACTTTGATTTTAGTATTATTAGCTATAGCTGTTGCTGGAGGCATTTATTATGCGGCGAGCAGAGACGGAGAAAAAGATGTGCTTGATAAAGGCTTGACTGGTTCTTCTTCGGTTGATTTGCGGGAAGAGTCCAAAGAAGCGCATAGGGCAGTCGATGATATTTTATTATCGAAGGATAACTGGCAGTTAACTGATAATGGTCGTGAAGATCAGCACGAACGTATGAAAGAAACAGGTGGAGAAGTTGTCTGGAATAAGCGGCAGCTGGCTATTGGAGTTCCGCCAAGTACTGGATTAGAAGGTGCGGCAGCCTGGCTTGGCGAAAAGATTTCCGGTACGAAAATGATTGTTCTCAATCAACGTGAGGCTACTTATAATGGCTGGGAAGCTGTACGTATGGAAATTGCTATTTCAGCTAAAGCAGGAACTGGTAAAATGAATTTTATCACCGATACGGTTTACTTTTATCATAACTTAAATCTGACTAAAGAAGATAAAGATATCAAAGAAGACGAAAGTACGAAGAAAAATGACAAAAAAACTGCTCAGAAATATCATGGAAAATTGGCTGTCATTATTGACGATTGTGGTTACGATCTGGCACCGGTGAGAAAGCTGGTCAATTTGAATGCGCCTTTCAGTTACGCTATTCTTCCCTATAAAGATTTCAGCAGTGACGCTTTGCATGTTATAAAAGGCGGCGGTCAGACTGCGATGTTGCATTTGCCTATGGAACCTATGGACAGAACAGCTATGTCTGAGGGTAAGATTACAATCTTGACTGATATGACTGCTGAACAGGTGCAGCAATTAACTCGGAAAGCGGTAGATAGTTTACCAGGTATCGAAGGTGTCAATAATCATCAGGGTTCTAAAGCAACAAGTAATGAAGCAACGATGAAAGCTGTACTGAAAGTTTTAAAACAACAAGGCTTGTTTTTTGTAGACAGCAGTACATACTCCAAATCTATAGGTGATCAGGTCGCACGCAGTATGGGTGTTCCTACTGCCCGTAACAATATATTTTTGGACAACAGTTCCGACGAAGATGACATTATTGCTAAAATATGGCAGGCTGTAGAAATGGCGGACAGAAATGGAAGTGCTATTGCCATTTGTCATGCCAGACCGCATACTGCCGCAGCGTGGAGCAAAGTTATCAACGAGGTAAATGCATCTGGTATTCAATTAGTTCCTGTAAGTAGTTTATTGAAGTAGTCGGAGGATTATACATATGTATGTTGAAGAAACGATCAGTAAATATGAAAAATATATTAACCCTGCTCAGGCGAAATTATTTCGGTTTATGGGATTGGCAAGCGTTGAAGGATATGCAGAGGGGTGGACTATAACTGACAGCGAGGGCAAACAATTCATTGATTGTCTTGGCGGCTACGGAATGTTTGCGTTAGGACATCGCAATCCTGATGTCGTAGCTGCTGTAGAAGCAGAACTGCATAAAATGCCAATGAGCGGTAAAGTGCTTTTTAACAGACCTATGGCAGACCTGGCTGAAAAACTGGCTTTAATTACTCCCGGTGCTTTGCAATACAGTTTTTTCGTTAACAGCGGTACAGAAGCTGTTGAGGGATGCCTGAAGGTTGCGCGACTGGCTACAAAAAGGAAAAAGTTTATTGCGGCAAGGAATGCGTTTCACGGAAAAACTTTTGGTTCGTTGACAGCTACTGGCAGAGATTTGTTTAGAGATCCGTTTAAACCGCTGCTGGATAATTTTACACATGTAGAATATGGGGATATAAATGATCTTGCTGAAACGATTGATGAAGAAACAGCTGCCGTTATTTTAGAGCCGATTCAAGGGGAAGGCGGCATCATCGTTCCGCCGGCAGGTTATTTTAAAGCAGTAAGAGAGTTATGTGACCAATACGGTACTTTACTGATTGCGGACGAAGTACAGACTGGTATTGGCAGAACCGGGACCTGGTTTGGGGTTGAACATGAGCAGATAACTCCGGATATCATGGCTATGGCTAAAGCGTTAGGTGGAGGGGTGATGCCGATTGGAGCTATAACTGCTACGGCTGATGCCTGGGCTGGATTAATAGAAGCACCTTTTTTACACACTTCAACTTTTGGCGGTAATCAATTAGCGTGTGCTGCTGCCAATGCTGCTCTGAATTACATTGAAAAAAATGATGTGCTGGATCGCAGTGCTGCGGCGGGGGCATACTTTAAAAAAGGGTTGGAATCAATTCAAAAAGACTATCCTTCGGTCATCGCAGAGGTCCGCGGCCGCGGAATGATGATTGGAATTGAGCTTACAAAAGAAGGTGCCGGTGGAATGCTGATGTCTCTGATGATCGATAAACGAGTTATTATTGCTTATACTCTAAATAATCCTAAAGTTATTCGTATTGAACCGCCTCTGATCATGCCTACAGATGTTATTGATCAGGTTTTGACTATCTTTAGAGAAGCTGTCAGCAGTACGGCTGAAGTGATTGAAGATTTATAAAAGGAGCAGAATTATGCCTTGCGTAGAAACAAAGATTGTGATCAACGGCGATAGTAAGCTTATTTTTGAAATCATAAAAAATATGGAAGCTTACCCCTCTTTTATGCATGATCTGGTGAGTGTAGAAATTTTAGAACGCGGAGAAAATACTACTGTTTCACATTGGGTATCTAATGTTGATGGTCGTAAAATCGTCTGGACTGAACGCGATACCTTTTATCCGGAAGAAATGCGTATCACTTATTGTCAGACCGAGGGTGATTTGAAAAAAATGGAAGGGGAATGGAGACTTGTACCTGTGAGTGAAGGGACAGAAGTTTCCCTGCTGGTAGATTTTGAATTTGGTATTCCGATGATTGCCGGGCTGTTAAATCCTATTTTAAAGAAAAAAGTTCGTGAAAACAGTGAAAATATGTTGACAGCTGTTAAAGCGCAAATTGAAAAATAGTGCAGTAATTGGTATAATATGCTATAAGACTTACGCAGGTCTTATAGATAATGTTCGATAGTTTTTTATTTTGAGGAGGAACAAAAAAGTATGAGAACAGCTTTTTTAATGACGGCTCTTACTGTGTTATTGGTACTGGTTGGAGATTATTTCGGCGGTGCCCGCGGTATGATGATGATGCTTATCATCTCCCTCGCCATGAATCTATTTTCGTACTGGAACAGCGATAAACTGGTTTTGGCACAGTATAATGCCAAACAGGTTGATGAAAAAAGTGCGCCTGCTTTATATAAAATGGTGCAGCGTTTGGCGGAAAGAGGCAATTTGCCGATGCCTAAAGTATATATTATTGACAGCCCTGTGCCGAATGCATTTGCAACCGGCCGTAACCCTGAACATGCTGCGGTTGCAGTAACTACCGCTTTGGCCAATGCCTTAGATAAAGATGAGATTGAAGGCGTTTTGGCACATGAATTGAGTCATGTCAAACATGGTGATATTTTGATCGGTACAATAGCTGCATCTATGGCAGGTATTATTACGACGCTATCTCACTGGGGGATGTTCTTTGGTGGTGGCGACAGAGACCGCAATAGCAGCAGCAGTGCTATTGTTGGTTTGGCTATGATGATACTGGCGCCTTTGGCTGCAGGTATTATTCAGATGGCTGTTTCGCGTTCGAGGGAATATATGGCTGATAAATCCGGCGGTGAGTTAAGTGGTAATCCGGATGCTTTGGCTGACGCTTTGCTGAAAATAGAATCGTATGCAAAAAACAGAACGATGCCGGGAGCTACTGAAAATACTGCTCATATGTTTATCATTTGCCCCTTTAGCGCAAAAGATATGCAGCAGTTATTCAGTACACATCCCAGTACCGCAGACCGTGTGGCACGGTTACGCGCGCAGGCCAAAGCTATGCGCAGCAGTGGAGGTGCGAAATAATTGGATAAAAAATTAACTTGGTTAAAACAGCTTTCTGAAACCTGCGGTGTTTCAGGATTTGAAACACCAATTAAAAATTTGCTTCAAAAGCGGCTGCAGGGCAAAGCCAAAGTATCTTATGATAAATTAGGCAGCGCTGTTTTTACTAATGAAGGTCAAGGCAAGGACTTGCCAAAAATTATGCTTGCCAGCCATATGGATGAAATTGGTTTTATGGTTAAGCATATAACAAAAGAAGGTTTTTTAAAATTTACTTGTTTAGGTGGCTGGTGGGAGCAGGTTATGCTGAGCCAGCGCGTTACTGTACACGGCAGCAAGGGTGATCTTGTTGGCGTTATCGGCAGTAAACCTCCACATATACTGACACCGGAAGAACGAACAAAAGTGGTTGCCAAGCGCGATATGTATATTGATATTGGCGCTGTCGACGAAGACATGGCTCGCAATTTAGGAGTTTTCGAAGGCTGCCCAGTGACGCCATATGCTGAATTTGCAGTTATGGGCGATGGTAAAACTCTGCTTGGTAAAGCCTGGGATAATCGCATCGGCTGTGCAGTCATGGCAGACGTTATGGAAAATATCGGCACAAAGCATCCTAATACTGTATATGGTGTAGCAACAGTACAGGAAGAGGTCGGGTTACGTGGTGCTCAAACAAGCGTTAATCTGCTGAGCCCTGACGTTGCTTTCGTTATTGATACATGTGTGGCTGGTGGTACGCCAGGTGTAAGTGATGATGTAGCTCCTGCGAAATTGGGAAAGGGTATTGCTATAACAATTTTTGATGCTGGTATGATTCCCAATACAGCATTGCGTGATTTTGCAAAAGAAGTTGCTGAAGAATTGAAGCTGCCAACACAGATCAGTATTTCAGAGGGCGGTGCTACTGATGGCGGTCGTATACATTTACACGATGCCGGTGTTTTGACATTAACATTCAGTATCCCTACCCGTTATATACATAGTCATCAATCCATTATTCATATGGATGATTATCAAGGTGCTGTTCAGCTGATCACAGCAATGATCGAGAAACTGGACAAGAAAAAGTATCAGCAGCTTTTAAAAGGCTAAAATCGTTTTGCGATTTAGTATAAATTAAAATAGTCTAGATAGGAGAGATTCCAATGCAACAAACACTCGTACTCGTAAAACCCGATGGTGTCAAAAAAAATCTGATTGGTGAAATCATCGCTCGTTTTGAACGCCGCGGCTTGAAAGTTTCGGCTTTAAAATTAGTAAAAATCACTGAAGAACAAGCTAAATATCATTATGCTGAACATGAAGGCAAACCTTTCTTTGGTGAATTGGTTGAATTTATTACTTCCGGCCCTGTTGCAGCAATGGTTATTTCCGGTGAGAATGCAATTAAAGCGGTTCGTGGCCAGATGGGTGCTACTAATCCGTTAGATTCTGTTCCTGGTTCTATCCGTGGCGATTACGCGCTGACTATCGGCGAAAATATCGTTCATGGCAGCGACAGTGAAGAATCCGCTGCACGCGAAATCAAAAATTTCTTTAAAGCTGAAGAAATTTATTAATTTAAAATTTTCCGGAAGGATGGTGACAAAATGAAAGCAGCAGTATATACCAGAACTGGTGACAAAGGCACTACCGGACTTTATACAGGCGAACGTGTACCAAAACAAAGCATGAGAGTTGAAGCTTACGGTACAGTTGATGAGATCAGTTCGGTGCTTGGCCTGGCAAGAGCTACAGTCAGACGCGAAGATGTCAGGGAAACGATTTACAAAGTTCAGCAGCTTCTGATGTCACTGATGGCTGATATAGCAAGCTTGAATTTGCCTGAGCCTTATATCAAAGAAGAGCATGTGAAAATGTTTGAAGAAACTATCGATAAATTCGATAATATGCTCCAGCCTTTGAGTCATTTTATCATCCCCGGAGGCACCCCCGGATCAGCTGCTTTGGACATCGCGCGTACAACTACTCGTCGTGCCGAGCGCTGTCTGCTCCGCTTATCTGAAACAGAAGAAGTCAATCAGCAGGTTCTTATCTGTTTGAACAGACTTTCTGATTTATGTTTCATTTTATCAAGAGTTGAAGTAGAAGTAGAAGCTTAAAACAAAATGACCATAGGTTCGGTAAGAACTGTATGGTCATTTTCTTTTGGGTTAAATTACTTTAAAAACGTTTTGAAGTAGTTAAAAATGTAGTATTTTTTATACGAAAGATATATACTTACTATAATTATATTGAAAGATAATGGGAGATTACTATGAATTTTTACCTGTTGTCGATAATTGCTTTTGGTGTGTTTGTAGCAATTCTCTACCTTAAGTCTTCTGAACATCAAAGAATGTTGTATTCGCAGAAATATGTACGTGATAAAGTAAGCGGTACACTGGGATTTGATAAGTTTAAAGAAAAAGCGGATGAAATGCTGCAGCGCAAAAAAGAGCTTTTGGCGCTAATACATTTAGATATTGACCCTTACCATGATATCGTTGATATTTATGGGCGTGAGACAGCAGATAATGTTTTACGCATTTTGGGAACAGAGCTTAACCGACGTGTTGTGAAGGGATATCTTACAACAAGACAGGCCGGAGATAAGTTCTTTTGCCTTGTTCCTTTTACAGATGAAGAAACGCATAATAATTGGTTTGACGGATTATCTGATATGGTAGAAAGCGAAGTCAAGCGTATTTGCAATGTCAGCATCAAACTGCGCGGAGATCTTTATGTATGTCGAGTCGAAGACTCGCTGGAAGATGCAATGGTAAAAACTGTTGCTCAGCTCAACAAAAAAGTTTTTCACAAATGCTGCCGCAGTTTCTTTATAATCAATGATTTTGAATTCACAACTGGTTATAATTCTCTTTCTGAAGAAGTTTGCAGTGCTCTTAATAATAAAGAGTTCACTGTTTATTTTCAGCCGCAATACAATATCTATACTAATGAGATTGTTGGTGCGGAAGCTTTACTGCGCTGGGAGCATCCTACGCGCGGGATAATTCTTCCGGAAGTTTTGATTCCTATCCTTGAAGATAATAACCAGTTATCTAAATTTGAAAATTTTGTTTTTGAAGAAGTCTGCCATTTCTTAGCATTACGCCTTGCCTTGGGGTTACAGGTTTTTCCAATCTCCTGTAATTTTTCATTTGAACATTTTAAAGATGAAAATTTTATTGATTCTTTAAAAGAAGCTGCCGATAAGCATAATGTTCCGCACAAGCTTTTGGTAGTTGAGCTTGCTGAAAGATTATTGGCTGAGGATGTGAATTTTGCTGGGATGCAGGTTGACGAGCTGAAAAATCAGGGATTTAAGATTGCTGTTGATAATTTTGGCGCCGGGTATTTGTCTCTGCGTATTTTAAGTGATATCAGCGTTGATATTTTAAAAATAGATAAAAGAATGCTTGCCGCCTGTGATAATGATAAAGATATCAAAATCATCAAAGGGATGGCAGCTATTGCAAAAGAATTGGATATCACGATGATTTGTGAAGGTGTTGAAACTGAGGCACAGGTTGCGATAATGAAAAGTGTTTCCTGCAATATAGCTCAGGGATTCTATTATTGCCAGCCGTTGAGAAGGCCACAGTTTGAAAATCTGCTTAATTTAAGTAAGATTGAAATAGTTAATGCTGAACGTCGCAGCATCAACGGTTACGGACGTACTGTTAAATTACCATCATACAGAGATTTGGGCGATTTATTCCCGCAGATGTATGATTTTGCAATTGAATTGAATCTAAAAGATGGACGCTATTCAAGAATGGCTTTTAATCCTACAGGGAATGTTTTTATTCCGTATACAGGTGATTATAAAAATGATTACAAGCATATCGTTCAGGAATTGCTTTATCCTGAAGATATTGAAAAATTTACGGCTCAGCTTGATTTTGATGTTTTATCTGCAAATTACAATAATACTCCTGATTATTCTGGCTGCGAATGTCGTTTCGTCGGAGCGGATGGTGTAGCTCAATGGTATGAAATCAGGGTGTATTACTGGTTTGGACGCAGCCGTGTATTGATTACCGTAAGGAATGTTAATGACGCCCATGATTATTTAGATGAAGAATATGAAAAAATGCTTTGCAGGTCAGCAGGACTTTGCAAAAGAATGTAGAATATATAGTATTGGAAAAAATCAACAGGTGTGCCGATTGCGGTCGGCGCTTAATAGGGAAGACCGGTGTAAATCCGGCGCAGTCCCGCTACTGTAAAGGGAAGTTCACTGCAATATGCCACTGGGAAACTGGGAAGGCGCAGCTGAATGTTGAACCTGAGCCAGGAGACCTGCCTGTTACGGGTATCTTACACCTACGGGAGATAGGTGGATACTTGCATAGGTTGTTTATTTATGCCCTCTCTCGAGAGGGTATTTTTATTTTGAAGGGAGGCTTAAGGATGTATAAAGAAATGATTTTAGTAACTGGCGGTGCACGAAGCGGCAAAAGTGAATTCGCAGAGCGTTTTGTTTTGCATTATGGATCTAAATGCGCTTATATAGCTACGGCTGAAATCTTTGACGACGAGATGGCTGAACGTGTTCGGCTACATCAGGAACGTCGTTCTCCCCAAAGATGGAATAATTATGAAGCACCTTATGCTGCCGAACAGGTGATGGTTGAGGCAGGTAAGGAAGCGGATGCAATTTTGTTTGACTGTCTTACTTTGTATATGAGTAATTTGATGTATGGCAAGGTTGCAATTGCAGGAACTTTTGAAGAAAAGGTAACATTTGTCAAAGGTGAAATTGTAAAATTACTGGAAGCCGCCAGAAAAACAGAAAAACTGGTAGTATTTGTTACTAATGAAGTTGGCGGTGGTATCGTACCGGATAATGTTATGGCACGTGAGTACAGAGATCTTGCCGGATGGATAAACCAGCAGGTTGCCGATGTATGTGACAGGGTCTTTTATTGTGTCGCCGGTCAAGCTGTTGATCTAAAAAAAATGGCATTTAGTTTTGATGATGAAGGAGCAGAGCAATGGAAAAAATAATGATCCCACCGTTGGATAGCAACGCTGCGGAAGTAATAAAAAATAACTGGGCTAAAATGGATAAGCCGCTGCATAGTTTAGGTAAGCTGGAGGAAATGGTTGAAAAATATGCTGCCATGACTGGGACGGCATTGCCTGATAAAATCAAAAGTGCAATGCTGTTAATGTGCGGCGATCATGGAATTGCCAAATATGGCGTAAGCGCATATCCGCAGGAAGTAACTATGCAGATGATAAACGGTTACATGAGGGAAACTGCCGGCGCTAACGTTATGGCACGTCATGCCGGTGCCGATGTTTTTGTGATCGATGCAGGTACGGCTTTTGACTTGAGTGCAATGCCTAAAGTTCATCAGGAGAAGGTTGCCTGGGGTACAGAAGATTTTACACAGGGACCGGCCATGACAGTGGAGCAGGCCGAAAAAGCATTGAAAGTTGGTATGAAGGTCGCAGATGAATGTATTGATAAAGGTTATAACTTATTAGTAACAGCAGAAATGGGAATCGGGAATACTACATCGACCGCAGCAATCGTTTCTGCATTTCTGGGGTTGCCGCCCGAGCTTACAGTAGGAAGGGGAACTGGTATCAACGATGAACGCATGGCGATAAAAAGAAAGGTCGTCGCTGATGGTCTGGCTAAAAATCAACCACGTTTGGGCGATGCCATGGATATCCTCTGTAAGGTTGGCGGTTATGACCATGCCGGGTTGGCGGGGATGATTTTAGCTGGCGCCAGACGCCGTATTCCTACAATGGTAGACGGTGTAAATGCGACTGCCGCTGCTTTGCTTGCGTACGGACTTGAACCAGCCTGTGCTGATTATATGCTTTGTTCACATCTTTCTGCTGAAATATCACATGCAAAGATGCTGGAGGTTTTGCGACTTACGCCGATAGTTGACGCGGGTATGCGTCTTGGCGAAGGTACAGGAGCGTCTTTGGCGATTGTTATTTTACAGATGGCGATCAATACCTATAAAGAACTGTATAAGCGTGGTGGCATGCATGCGTGATTTTATCACTTGCCTGGAATTTTTGACGCGAGTGCGTTTTTCAAAACGGACAGATTGGCGTGACGAAGATTTTTCGCGCAGTGTGCCGTATTTTCCCCTGGTAGGTTTGGTTATCGGGTCACTTTTGGCAGCCGTAAACTATAGCCTGTTTTATATCGAAACGCCGCTTTTTTTACGGGTAACGCTTTTGCTGCTGGCCGAGATCATTATTACCGGCGGGTTGATGTACGATGGTTTTATGGATACTGCTGACGGCGTTTTTTCTGCCCGCAGCCGCGAGAGAATGCTGGAAATAATGAAAGACAGCCATGTTGGTTCTAATGCTGTATTGGCAATAATTATTTTGCTGCTGCTCAAAATAGCTGCCTATCTTGAACTTAGCGGTGAAACACTGACCTGGGTTTTACTGACGATGTCCGTTGCGACACGAACTTTTATGGTAGTTTTTATTGTCAATTTTCCCTATGCGCGTAAAGAAGGAATAGGGCATATGTTTACCAAGTATGCCAAACCATTTTATACGTATATTGCTTTTGCAGTATGCGCAGGTATTATTGCGGCCTGTGGTTTACAATATCTGGCGGTGGCAGGAATATGTTTTACTGTCACTTTGATAATAGCGCAATATTTAAAAACACAGTTAGGCGGACTTACCGGTGATACATATGGTGCACTGACTGAATGCGGCAATGTGATTTACTTACTGACAGCAGTATTCTTACTAAGATAAGGAAGGTTTAAAGATGGATATAAATAATATTATTGAACAAATAAAACCAATCGATCGTCAAAAAGCAGCGGAAGCACAAAACAGATTTGACAATCTTATCAAACCGGTCGGTTCACTTGCAAAACTGGAAGCTATGGTTTCGCGTTACGCCGGTATTATCGGCAGTGCTGATAAAAAATCTGTTCAATATCCTAAAAAAGCTTTGTTTTTGTGGAGTGCTGACACAGATTCTGTTGCTAAAGCGATGCAGGAGGAGCTGCCTGTTGTTTTGCTGGCACGAGAAGCTAAAGCAGAGGTTTACCCATTGCTGGTCACATCTTGTAATCTTGAGGAAGCGCTTGAAGAAGGCGCTATTCTGACAAAAGAATATATTGTCAGTGATAAACTGCAAATGCTGGCCTTGGGAAGTCTGGAAAAATATACTCTTACAGAACAAACAGAAGCATTTTTACAGCTGGAAGGAATTGAATTTCTGCAAAAGCTTAACGATCCGGTAATAACCGCTATGACTGGTGCTGTTTTACAGGCTGCTGCCTGCAAGGTACCTGTAATGCTGGATGGTATCGCTACATGCCTGGCTGCTGTCGGAGCCTGCAAATTAGCTCCGGTAGTTCTTGAATATTGTATGGCAGGGCATGTGTCGGCAGAACCGGGTATGGAAAAATTATTGAATCGGCTGGAGCTATCGGCACCGCTAAAGTTGGATATTAACAGTGGGGCGGGAGAAGGCGCAGTTTTAGCTTTTACCTTGTTTGATGCAGGCATTAAGGCGTATAATGAAATGGAAACATTTGCTGAAGCAGGAGTACATGCTGAAGTGGAAGAATTTGCGCATTCAGTACAGGTAAAAGGTAAATAATAAGGAGGCAATATGGGCAAAATATATCTTATAAGGCACGGAGAAACAGAAGCTAATAAAACATTTCAATTTCAAGGGCACATAGATAATCCTCTTAACAGCAAGGGTCTGTGTCAGGCTGCAGCATTGGGACAGCATTATGAAAATATTGTATTGGACGAAATTTATTCAAGCTCCATGCAGCGAGCCAGACAGACTGCAGCACCTTTGGCTGAAGCTCATGGACTTACTGTTCAGCCTTTAGATGAACTGAAGGAAGTTTGTTTTGGCGAATGGGAAGGTTTGAGCTATGATGAGATCAAAGAAAAATGGAGTGATCAGTTAGAGCTGTTTTTTAAACAGCCGGCACAGTGCAGAATGCCAGGCGGGGAATCATTCGACGATGTTGCATTGCGGGTTCGTTCTGTCTGTGAAGACCTTTTTAAAAATAACAGCGATAAAAATATAGCAATTGTTTCTCATGGCGGCGTTATAAGAGTACAGCTTTGCCTTTTACTGGGGCTTGATATCAATAAACTGTGGATGTTTGGCGTACATAATGCCAGCACAACCTGTATTGGTAAATGGCAGGACCGCTTTACAATTGAGTATGTAAATGATACACATTATTTAAATGATAATGTAAACTCCGACGGAATAAAATATCCTAAATAATTATAAATTTTAAAATGTACATTTCTTGTTGACTTTTATCTTTTTTTTAGATATACTGCTTATAGTATATCTCAGTGGTCCGGGTAGGGTTCCGAACTTCTTCCATGCTACATACGCAACATGAGGAAGCAGTGGTAACATCTATAAGTCCTTATGGGGTATGTTTAATGTAAGGAGTGATTAACCAATGAAAGAAGACAAAACCTTAGTATGCCGTGAATGCGGCACCGAATTCGTATTCTCTGCTTCCGAGCAGGAATTCTACGAAGAAAAAGGCTTCACAAATGAACCCGGCCGTTGCCCTGGTTGCCGTCAAGCTCGCAAACAACGTATGGGCATCAACAACGAGCGCCCGGCTCGCGAAATGTTCCATGCTACTTGCGCAGAATGCGGTCAAGACACCGAAGTACCGTTCCGTCCTTCCATGGATCGTCCGGTATACTGCCGCGAATGCTTCAATGCTCGCAAAGGCTAATAATTAATGAAGTTAAAAAACCAATTGCTTAGGCAATTGGTTTTTTCTTTAGTAAATAGACAGTTTTATGGTATAATATCAGAATAGGAAAGTTGTGTATCTTAAGGAGGTCCTTTTTATTTTAGAACTAAAAAAAATAACATTGGCTGACAGGCCTTTGTTCGAAAGTTATTTATCACGTCCTGACCAACGGGGTTCTGAATGTGCGTTTACAAATTTATTTGTATGGCAGGACTGTTATGGCATTTACTGGACAGTAGTACATGACTTTCTGGTGATCAAGGTGAAACGCAACGAAGTGGATTTCTTTTTGCAGCCTTTTGGCGGTAAAGATGAAGATCTGCCTAAATTGTTTGCAGAAATTAAAGAATATCATGAAGGCAAGCCTTTTGAGATCCATGGTATTTATGACGATGGCAAAGAGCGGCTGGCAAAAGCTTTTCCAGAGATGGAATTTATTGAAGATCGTGATAATTGGGATTATGTTTATTTGCGTGAAAAACTGGCTAGTTTGTCTGGGCGTAAATATCATGGTAAAAAAAATCATTACAATGCGTTTAAAAAAGAATATCCCGATTATGTTTACGAACCGATCGGACCAGAGAATTACGAAGAGTGCAAGGCTTTTGGTGATGAATGGTGCGAAAAACGTGTTGGCGAAGACGAGAGCCTGCGCTGTGAGCAATGTGCTATCCATGAAGCGATCGATAATTTTGAAGCACTTGGTTTGCGCGGCGGCGCTATCCGTGTCAACGGAAAAATTGAAGCATTCAGCTTCGGTAAAAAAATCAATGACGATACTGCCGTTCTGCATGTAGAAAAAGCAAATCCTGATATCCGCGGTATTTATGCGGCAATCAATAAAGAATTTGCCGAACATGCATGGGGGGATGTAGTTTATTTAAACAGAGAAGAAGATATGGGGCATGAAGGGCTGCGTACTGCTAAGGAATCATATCATCCTGAATTTATGATCAAAAAATATTCGTCTGTTTTTAAATAGGTGTAAATATGGATTTTCGTATTATTAATGACGAAACTTTACCTAAAATAATGGAATTATGGGATTATTGCTTTGAAAAAAACGATACTCCTTTTTTTAAGTGGTATTTTAATGAATACTGCTTAAAAGAAAATATGGTGCTTGGCGGCTTTGATGAAAAATCCGGCAAATTGATGAATATGCTGCATTTGAACCCTTATACTATCAATTTGCGTGGAAGGTATTTGAAATTGCCTTATATTGTCGGCGTTGCAACAGCGCCGGAATACAGGGGCAGACATTTATTTGCTCCGCTTCTGGAAACTGCTTTTTCAGTTTTACGGGCTCAGGGTCAGGCATTTGTTTTATTAATGCCGATCAGTGCCGGTATTTACCGTCCATATCAGTTTGATTACTGTTATTACAGGCATCGTTACGAGATGCCTTTGGCCGCATTGCCCAAAGGCAATAAAGTTTCTGATATGACATTGCACCGAACCGGACTGGAGAAGGCCGAAGTTTTCCAAAAGGTCTATGATACCGTGACTGCAGCTTATCACGGTGTAGTAAAACGTGATTTAAAAAACTGGCTGCATTTACTGGCAGTTCATCAGGGTGAACAGATTAAAGCGGTGCTTGTTAAACGCGGCGAAAAAGTTGCTGGCTATATGTTTTACAGCATTGATGATAAAACATTTGCTGTGCAGGAACTTATGGCAGAAGAAACAGCGGCGCGTGATTCTCTGCTGCAGTTTGCCAGACAGCATGTTACTGAAGCTGAAAATTTCAGCTGGCTGGCAGAAGTCTGGGATAAAACGTATCTGCATTTACAGGATCAGAAGTATGCTGGCAGTTTGCAGCCGTTTATGATGGCACGCTGCATTAATGTGCGTCAGGCACTTTTACAGCTGACTGACATAGCTGCAGATGTACAGGGAACATTGTCTTTGCTGATAAATGATAAAACCCTGCCTCTTAATAACGGGTTATTGAAACTGGAAATAAATGCCAGCCAGATCAATATTAAGAGTACAGTGGATATGCAGGATATTGAAATGGATGTAGCAGCCTTTACACAGTTATATTTTGGTCAGTTTTCCGTACAGGAACTGGCTGCTGAAAACAGGCTGAAGATACATAATCAGGAAGCGGCTTCATTGCTAGTCAGGCTGTTTCCCAAGTGTCATAATTATATTAACGAGTATTTTTAACCGCATCTTATTTTGGAGGCTGAGTTTATGAGTACAATCAGACGTATTTTTGTGGAAAAGAAAGATGCTTTTGCTGTTGAAGCACATGGATTATTATCCGATCTGCGCAATAACTTAGGCATGAAAAATCTGACAGGCATCAGAATCTTAAATCGTTATGACGTGATGGGCGTCAGTAATGAAGAATTTGCTGCTGCAAGAAAAATAGTGTTGTCGGAACCTCCGGTAGATACTGTTACTGACGAAATTTTTGAAGTGCCTGCAGGCTGCTGTGCTTTTGCTGTGGAATATCTTCCCGGACAATATGACCAAAGGGAGGATTTTGCCGAACAAGCTATTCAGCTGATTACGCAAAAAGAACGTCCGATGGTAGCTTCTGCTAAAATTTATATTTTAGAAGGAAATTTGACCGAAGCAGAACTCGCTAAAATCAAAAGCTACTGTATAAATCCTGTTGAAGCAAGAGAAGCAGAGTGGGAGAAACCTGCCACTTTGATCGCAACCTGTGAAGAACCTGCCAGGATCAAGTCGGTTGCCGGTTTTTTGACCAAGAACAGCGATGAAATGGAAGCGCTGCGCCAGGAAATGGGTCTGGCAATGAGCTTGGAAGATATGATGTGGTGTCAGAAATATTTTAATGAAGAACACCGTGAACCTACTATTACCGAAATAAAAGTACTTGATACTTATTGGTCCGATCACTGCCGTCATACGACTTTTATGACGCAGATAGAAGATGTTGAAATTGAAGCCGGCGAGTATAATAAACCTATTCAAGCGGCTTTCGATAAGTATATGGCTACCCGTGACGCTGTTTACGGAGAGGATACTGAGCGCCCGGTAACATTGATGGATATCGCTGTTATCGGTATGAAAAAACTGCGTTCGGAAGGTAAACTTGACGATTTGGACGTTTCTGAAGAGATCAATGCCTGCTCGATCGTTGTTCCGGTAGAAATAGACGGTAAAACAGAAGAATGGCTGGTTATGTTTAAAAATGAAACGCATAATCATCCTACGGAAATTGAGCCATTTGGCGGCGCAGCTACCTGTTTGGGAGGTGCGATCCGCGATCCGCTTTCAGGACGTTCCTATGTTTATCAGGCTATGCGCGTTACCGGTTCTGCTGATCCGCGCGTACCGATCGAAGCAACTCTGCCAGGTAAATTACCTCAAAGAAAAATAACTGTCGGTGCTGCTGCCGGTTACAGTTCTTATGGTAATCAGATAGGTCTGGCAACCGGTCATGTACAGGAATATTATCATGATAAGTTTGTTGCTAAACGAATGGAAATCGGCGCTGTTATTGGCGCTGCTCCGCGTGATACTGTACGTCGTGAACGTCCGTCTGCAGGCGATCTGATCGTATTACTGGGCGGCCGTACCGGACGTGATGGCTGTGGCGGCGCAACCGGTTCGTCTAAAGAACATACTGTAGATTCGCTGCTTTCCTGTGGTGCTGAGGTCCAGAAAGGTAATCCTCCTACAGAACGTAAAATCCAGCGTTTGTTCCGCAACCCTGCTGTTACGGCGATGATTAAGCGCTGTAATGACTTCGGTGCAGGCGGCGTTTCCGTTGCTATTGGTGAACTGACTGACGGTCTGGTCGTAAATCTTGATAAAGTTCCTAAAAAATATGAAGGGCTTGACGGTACGGAACTGGCGATTTCTGAATCGCAGGAACGTATGGCCGTCGTAATTGAAGCCAAAGATCTTGATGATTTTATTAAACATGCTGATAAAGAAAACCTGGAAGCCACAGTTGTAGCTGAGGTTTCTGATAACCCACGTCTGGTTATGTACTGGCGCGGAGAAAAAATCGTTGATTTGGCACGGGCATTCCTCGATACCAATGGTGTAGCGCAGCATACTAATATCACAGTTAAAGCTGCTGAAGGCGAAAATGCTTTTGATAAAGTACCTGAATGTGTTAATAAAGCTGCTTCTCTGGAACAAGCCTGGCTGGGAAATTTAAACCGTTTAAATGTCTGCAGTCAGAAAGGACTTTCCGAACGTTTTGACAGCACTATTGGCCGCGGCACGGTATTGATGCCATTCGGCGGGAAAACACAATTTACGCCGAGCGAAGGTATGGTTTGCCGATTGCCGGTGCTCAATGGCACGACTACTGCCGCTTCGGTCATGGCCTGCGGCTATCATCCTGATGTTGCGTGCTGGAGCCCGTTCCACGGCGCAATGTATGCAGTAGTTGAGTCTGTTGTGCGTGCAGTATGCCTGGGTGCTGACCCTGATAAACTGCGTCTGACTTTGCAGGAATATTTCCCCAAGCTTAATAATACTGAAGTTTGGGGACAGCCGTTCAGCGCTCTTTTAGGTGCTTTTACAGCTTTAGACGCGCTTGATTTGCCGGCTATTGGCGGTAAAGACAGTATGTCTGGTACTTTTATGGATAAAACAGTGCCGCCGACACTTGTTTCTTTTGCTGTTGATGTTATCGATGGAGAAAAAGCTGTTTCTGCAGAATTTAAAGCAGCTGGTCATAAAGTGGTATTCCTGTCCTGTCCGCGCGATAATGCTGAAGTTTTGGATTTTGCAGCGCTGCGTAAAAATATGCGTGCTGTACATAAAGCGGTTCTGGCAGGTAAGGTGCTTGCCGCTGCTGCTGTAAAAGAAGGCGGTATTGCCGCTGCCGTTACTACTATGTGCCTTGGCAATCAGCTGGGTTTTGAATTCATTAAACCGTTCCAGGATACTGAGCGTTTATTTACGCTGCAGCCTGGTGGTATGGTGCTGGAACTGGCAGACGGAACCAGTATCGAAGAATTGTTTGACGGTCTGGACTGTATGCTTCTGGGTCATCTGACAGCAGAACAGTTTATCTCCATCAACGATAGCGCTATCAGGCTTGACGCGGCTCAGGAAGCATATCTGGAACCGCTGCAGGAAATTTTCCCCTATAAAATCGAAGAAAAAGCTCAAGGTGAATTAAATCAGCCGTTATATAGAGCTGATTTGCCGCTGACAGCTCCTGTGACCTTAGCAAAACCGCGGGTCTTTATTCCGGTATTCCCGGGACAAAACTGCGAATATGACAGTGCCAGAGCTTTTGAAGAAGCCGGTGCGGTTGCAGACGTATTTATCATTCGCAATCTTACTGCCCAGGCTATTGATGAGTCAGTAGAAAAGATGGTCAGCATGATCAAAAATTCTCAGATCGTTATGCTGCCGGGCGGGTTCAGTGCCGGTGACGAGCCGGACGGCAGCGGTAAGTTTATCGCTACCATGTTCCGTAATCCCAGGATCAAAGAAGCGGTAACTGAATTTCTGAATGAACGTGACGGCTTAATGCTTGGCATATGCAATGGTTTCCAGGCATTGGTAAAATTAGGTTTGCTGCCTTATGGCGAAATCAGAGATCTGGAAACAGAATCTCCGACACTGACCTTTAATAATATTGGCCGTCATGTATCGCAGATCGTCGACACCCGTATCGTTTCCAATAAATCTCCATGGCTGAGCGAAGTAGAACCCGGTGATATCCATGCGGTAGCAGTATCTCATGGTGAAGGCCGTTTCTATGCGCCTGAATCTGTTATCAAAGAGCTGTTCAAAAACGGACAGGTCGCAACGCAGTATGTAGACCCACAGGGAGTTCCTACTATGGAAATGCCCTATAACCCCAATGGTTCGCTGTATGCAATCGAAGGCATTACCAGTCCCGACGGACGCGTTTTCGGTAAAATGTGCCACAGTGAACGCTTTGTAGATGGTCTGTATCGCAATATTACCGGCAATAAAAATCAGAAAATCTTTGTTTCCGGTGTCAACTACTTTAAATAATAAAATGAAAACGCGCACCTGCAATGCAGATGCGCGTTTTAGTTTGTGGACTTACAGTTTAAAAAGCATATCCATCGGGCGGTCTTTAACAGGCTCGATTTTAGCTTTTTTTTCAGGGTGGTCGATCAGATCCAGTTCTTCAGTACGTATTTTACCGCATTTATTTTCAAAATCGTCAATGATCCACTTCAAAATCTGTTCAATCTCTTTGTTGACAGAACGGCCGTTGTGATCAGCAATTACTTTTAATTTTTTCATAATCAGGGGATGAATACGCAGAGTAAAACGAGTTTGGTCCATAATTGCTCCTCCTAAAAATATGACATCAAAGAAACGTCAATCTAACGTCGCTAAGTTTATTATAAAGAAAATATTTTATTTTGACAAGTTGTCACAAAGATTTTTTAGTTGGTGTGGACGATTTGTGATAAAATAATGACAAATGTTAAATATTCGGAGGCAAAAATGAAATTAGACGTAAATAAACAATACAGCGGCTTTGTGATCAGGCAGGCTGCTTATATCGACGAGATCCAGTCAGAAGCATATGTGATGGAGCACACTTACAGCGGTGCCAGACTTTTATATTTAGGTAACAATGATGATAATAAGGTTTTTTCGATCAGCTTCAGGACGCCACCGTATGATGATACAGGTGTGGCGCATATTTTAGAGCATTCAGTGTTGTGCGGTTCGCGCAAGTATCGCTTAAAAGAGCCATTCGTAGAACTGGTTAAAGGTTCAATGAATACTTTTCTGAACGCAATGACTTATCCTGATAAGACTATGTATCCGGTTGCCAGCCGCAACGCCAAAGATTTTCAAAATCTGATGGATGTTTATCTGGACGCTGTTTTTTATCCGCTGATTTATGAAAATCCCTATACCCTGCGCCAGGAGGGCTGGCATTATAATATTGAGGCACCGACGGACGCTTTGAGCTATAACGGTGTCGTCTATAATGAAATGAAGGGCGTATTTTCTTCTGCTGATGCTTTGCTTGACTATGAGGCAATGAAGGCATTGTTCCCCGACACACCGTACAGCTTTGAATCCGGCGGCCATCCGGATGCTATCCCAGAATTGACTCAGGAAGCTTTCGAGCATTTCCATACCACTTATTACAGCCCTGAAAATTCATTTATTTATCTGTATGGCGATATGGAGATCGAAACAACACTGCAGTATCTGAACGACGAATATTTGAGCGGCTTTAAACGCACCGGCGCAGTGAACTCGGAAATACCTCTGCAGAATGCTTTTGCCAGAACTCAGGAAGTTCTTGGCACTTATCCGGTTGGAGCTGACGAAGCTACCGAAGATAAAACTTATCACGAACTGCATATAGTTACTGGTGATGCACGTGATGTTAAAACCTCGATGGCATTAAGAGTATTGGAAAGTGTTCTGCTGGAAGGTAATTCGGCGCCGCTGCGTCTGGCGTTGCTGCAATCCGGTGTTGCCAAAGACATCAGCGGCTCTTATGCCGGAAGCTACCGCCAGCCGATCTTTTCGATTAAAGCCGCCGGTTCCAAACCGGAACAGCGCGATAAATTTATCAGTATTATTTATCACACGCTGCAGCAGCTGACGATCAACGGCATCGATAAAGAGCTGTTAGAGGCACATCTCAATTATCTGGAATTTAAGCTGCGGGAAGCTGATTTCGGCGCTTATCCCAAAGGCTTGATTTATGGTATCAGCGTGATGGATTCCTGGCTGTATGACGGAGATCCTTTAGCAGGTCTGCGCTATACTGAGGCTTTACAGCAGCTGCGCGAAGGTATCAAAACACGTTATTATGAGCAGCTGATTGAAAATTATCTGCTGGACAATACCCATAAGGTTATAGTGACTCTGAATCCTGAGCAGGGGAAAGAGGAACGGGAGCAGGAAGTACTGGCAGAAAAAATGGCTGCGCTCAAAGCGTCGATGGATACTGAAACTATTGCCCAAAATATCGAACTGTGCAGCGAACTGCACAAACGCCAGGCTGCAGCTGATACTGCCGAGGCGCTGGAAACGATCCCGCTGTTGGAACGCAGCGATATCAGACGTGAAGTAGAAGTTACAGAAACTGTTTTGAAACAGCTGGGAACAAACGATATCTTATATGTACCGGCTTTTACCAATAAAATAGCTTATCTGAACTGGTATTTTGATCTGACAGGTATTGATAAAGACCTGTTGCCTTACTGTTATCTGCTCAGTGATGTGCTTGGAAAATTTAATACCGACAAGTATACCTATCAGGAGCTGGCCACGGCCTCTAACAAATATACCGGCGGTGTTTCTTTCCAGATGCATGCTTACTCAGCTGCCGACGACGCTAACGATTATACGATCAAGTTCACCGTTCAGGCTAAAGCGCTGACGGCTAATCTGGATAAATTGTTCGACATTCTGCAGGCAGTTGCGCTTGGCAGTAAAATAGACGACGCCAAACGACTGCAGGAAATTTTAGACGAAGTAAAAACAGATTGGGACAGCAGCTTCTTTTCTCGGGGGCAGACTGTAGCCTGTACCCGTCTGGCTTCATATTTTTCAACGGCAGCCCGAGTCAATGAACAGGATCAATTCAGCTATTACGAATTTTTAAAAGAGCTGTCAGCCGACTTTGCTGGCAGGGCAGAGGATACCTTAGCAAAATTAAGGCAGCTGTTGGGTATTTTCTTTGAAAGCAGCAAATATCTTCTGGCTTATTCCTGTGAAGAAAGCGAACGGATGCTGGTTTTAGAGCAGGCTCTGAATTTTGCAGCTTTACTGCCGCAGTCAGCTGTTGCCGGTAAAACACCGCAGTTTTTAGAGGCGCCGGGAGAAAATGAAGGGATCATGACACCCGGCAAGGTACAATATGTTGCTGCCGGCGGTGATTTTCACAAATTTGGCTATCAGTTCCACGGCGCAATGAAGGTACTGGAAACTATCCTGCGTTACGAATATCTGTGGACTAAAATCAGGGTACAGGGCGGCGCTTACGGTGCGACGGCGCGTTTTGACCGTAACGGGACCATGTTTTTTGCTTCCTACCGTGATCCGAAGCTGAAAGAATCGCTGCAGGCATATTATGATATGCCGTCCTGGCTCGAAAAACTGGAGCTCTCGGAACGTGAGTTGACAAAATACATCATCGGCACGATCAGCGGTCTGGATACGCCTCTGACCAACTCCATGCGTTTGGAGCAGGCTGGAGTTTATCATCTAAAACAGGTAGATACGGCAATGCGGCAGCAAATGCGCAGTGAGATCATAGACTTGACGAATGCCGACCTGCAGAAGTTGGCGCCGCTGATCAGGGATACACTAAGCGAGAAGTATTTGTGTGTTGTGGGCAGCAGCCAAAGTATCGAAGCTAATAAAAATATTTTTACTAAAACTCAGCATATTTAAAGCTGGTTCAAAAGTGAAGTCGAACATAGAGCTGCGGCGCTTTGTTCGACTTTTATTTATTTCTATGCTATATTTGTAGTAGAAATCGAGTGAGAAATGGGGCGTTACGATGACTGAAGTTAGCTTGGGCAAAACAGGGATCACTGTCAATAAAAACGGTTTTGGCGCACTGCCGATCCAGAGGATACCGCAGGACGACGCAGTAAAATTGGTGCGCAGGGCGTTTGAACGAGGTATAAATTTTTTTGATACGGCCCGTAGTTATACGGACAGTGAAGCAAAGCTTGGCGTCGCGCTAAAGGGTATCCGCGAGCAGGTATTTATTGCTACTAAAACACCGTCTGTTACAGCAGCAGGATTCTGGAATGACCTGGAAACCAGTCTGCGCCTGCTGCAAACTGATTATATAGATATTTATCAATTTCATAATCCTGCCTTTTGCCCTAAACCGGGTGACGGCAGCGGCTTGTATGAAGCGATGCATCAGGCCAGGGAACAGGGGAAGATCCGTTTCATCGGCATTACTAACCATCGTTTGGCAGTAGCCGGCGAGGCCATAGAATCTGACTTGTATGCAACGCTGCAGTTTCCTTTCAGTTATCTGACGACTGAGAAGGAACTGGAGCTTGTCCGTGCATGTGCTGCTCACGGCATGGGCTTTATTGCCATGAAGGCACTGGCGGGAGGGCTGATAAATAATTCTGCAGCCGCTTATGCTTATTTGGCGCAGTTTGATCATGTACTGCCTATTTGGGGTGTGCAGCGTGAAAATGAACTGGATGAATTTTTGAACTATATCGACTGCCCACCGCTTCTGACAGCAGAGCTGCAGACAGTAATCAATAAAGACCGGCAGGAGCTGATCGGCAGTTTCTGCCGTGGCTGCGGCTATTGTATGCCTTGTCCGGTGGGAATAGAGATCAATTCCTGTGCCAGAATGTCGCTGATGATCAGGAGAGCACCGCAGGCAGCGCAGCTTACTGACAAGGCCCAGGCTATGATGAAAAAGATCGAAGACTGCCTGCACTGCGGTAAATGTGAGGCAAAATGCCCTTATGGCCTGGATACTCCCAGACTGCTGGAAGAAAACTATCAGGATTATCGAGAAATATTAGCGGGAAAGATGATCTGAAGCAAACTGCTTAAAAGCGCAGGCTTAGTGCCTGTGCTTTTTTATATAGTTTTGTCTACAGAAAAAGCAGGGAGTTACAGTAAAGATTTTTTAAGAAAATTTAAAAAAGTAAAAGGAGAAACGCAATTTATGGCGAATACAATCAGGTAACCTAAATTGTGAAAACTTAGAGGAGGCAGAAGAATGCATACTTACAGTATGGAGCTTGGCGGCAGAACGCTTACCATGGAAATCGGTAAGATCGCTAAGCAGGCAAATGGAGCCGTATTGGTTCGTTATGGCGATACCGCAGTAGTTGTTGCGGTAACTGGTACAAAAACACCCAGGGAAGGAGTAGACTTCTTTCCGTTGACTGTAGATTTTGAAGAAAAAATGTACGCTGTCGGTAAAATCCCCGGCGGCTTTATCAAACGTGAAGGTCGTCCCGGCGAGCAGGCCATTTTGACCAGCCGTCTGATCGACCGTCCGATCCGTCCGATGTTCCCTGACGGGTATCATAATGATGTGCAGATAGTAGCTACTGCTGTATCTGTTGACCCTGATAATGCTCCGGATATGCCGGCAATGATCGGCGCTTCCTGCGCTTTATCTATTTCCGATATCCCCTTCGAAGGCCCGATCGCAGGTGTACGCGTTGGTCTTGTCGATGGTGAATTTGTTATCAATCCTACTGTGGAACAGGCTAAGGTCAGCCTGCTGAACCTGGCTGTTGCCGGAACTAAAGACGCTATTTTGATGGTTGAGGCCGGTGCGAAAGAAGTTTCTGAAGAAACAATGCTTGACGCTATCTGGTTTGCCCACGGCGTTATTAAAGAGCTGGTAGCCTTCCAGGAAAAAATCATGGCTGAAGTCGGTAAACCTAAAATGGAAGTTCCTGTTTATGAACCTCCTGCTGAAATCGCTGCCGAGATCGAAGCCTATGGCGCAGATAAACTGAAAGAAGCTTTGATGGATGCTAATAAATTAGAGCGTGAAGAAAACGTTGCTAAGGTAAAAGCTGAAATCGCAGAAGTTTTCATTGAAAAATATCCTGATAATGCAAAAGACGTAGCTTACATCACGCAAAAGCTGGTGAAAAAGATCGTTCGCCGTACTATTTCCGTTGATAAGATCCGTCCTGACGGACGTCAGCTGGATGAAGTACGTCCTGTTACCTGCGAAGTAGGCCTGCTTGCACGTCCGCATGGCAGTGCGCTCTTTACCCGCGGCCAAACTCAGATCCTCAACGTTCTGGCACTCGCTCCGCTGCGTGAAGCACAGATCCTTGACGGTTTGGGAGTAGAAGATACTAAACGTTATATCCATCATTATAATTTCCCGCCGTACAGCGTTGGTGAAACCAAACCCATGCGCAGTCCCGGACGTCGTGAGATCGGTCACGGCGCTTTGGCAGAACGTGCTTTACTGCCGGTCATTCCTTCCGAAGACGAATTCCCTTATGCTATCCGTCTGGTTTCCGAAACTCTGGAATCTAACGGTTCTTCCTCTATGGGCAGCGTCTGCGCCAGCACCCTGTCTTTGATGGATGCAGGCGTACCTATCAAAGCACCTGTAGCAGGCGTAGCCATGGGTCTGGTCAAGGACGGCGAATATTTCACTATCCTCACCGATATCCAGGGTCTGGAAGATGCCTTGGGCGATATGGACTTTAAAGTTGCCGGTACTGATAAAGGTATCACTGCAATCCAGATGGATATCAAAATCGACGGTATCAATAAAGATATCTTCACTCAGGCTTTGGCACAGGCTAAACGCGGCCGCGACCATATCATGGGTATCATGATGGAATGCATTTCCGAACCGCGCAAAGAGCTGTCTCAATATGCTCCGAAAATCACTACGATCAGCGTAGATCCTGAAAAAATCAGCAAAGTAATCGGCCCCGGCGGCAAAATGATCAAAAAAATCGTTGAAGAAACCGGTGCTAAAATCGATATCGACGATAGCGGTAAGGTTTTCATCGCTGCAGTAAACAGCGAGTCTGCTGCTAAAGCTATTGATATGATCCACGGTATCGTTGCTGATGCTGAAGTTGGCAAGGTTTATACCGGTAAAGTTACCCGCCTTATGAATTTCGGCGCTTTTGTCGAGATCCTGCCGGGTAAAGAGGGTCTGGTCCATATTTCCCAACTTTCTACCGAACGTGTAGGCAAGGTTGAAGATGTGGTTTCTGTTGGCGATGAAATCGTTGTCAAAGTAACCGAGATCGACCAAAAAGGTCGCATCAACCTTTCCCGCAAAGCTGTTTTGGCTAACGGTTTGGAAAAATAAGCAAGAAATTTAAGATCCCGCTGATTCCTTCGGCGGGATTTTTTATAAGCGAGGTGTACTATGAAAGTAAGAGGCTTTGAAAAAATCACTAAATATGCTGCGGTCGAGTTTTCGATGCCGGAGCGTAAAACACAGAAATCTGCAGGCTATGATATCTGTCTGCCGGAAGATATAGAACTGCTGCCAGGAAAATTGCAGCTGGTACCGACTGGTATCAAGGCCTATATGCAGGATGACGAATATTTAGGCGTGCATATCCGTTCCAGCATCGCCGTAAAAAAGCATATTTCTCTTGTTAATAATCAGGGCATCATTGATGCCGACTATTATAATAATGCAGATAACGAGGGCCATATCATGCTGGCGTTGCTTAATATGGGGACTGAACCTGTAGCGCTTGCCAAAAATGAGCGTGTAGCCCAAGGCATCTTTTATAAATATCTTGTAGCAGACGGAGATGCCGATATTGACAAAGCTGTTCGCGGCGGCGGTTTTGGCAGTACCAAGTCCTAATGATTTGATCGCTGTATAATATCTTTAAAAACATAAAAAAACACAGGCTAGCAAGCCTGTGTTTTTTGTTTTCTAAAATCCCCTTTATATATTAAGAGCGGAGAATTATGCTATATCAACAAAAAATTTAAAATAATTATTTCCGCTTGCTTCGGCTGGCGGTTTTTTTTTGCCTTAAAAAAACACGCAGACGCCAACAGTTTTAAAGCCGCTGACGTAATGCGCCGGGCAAGACTCGCAGACGGGTTACACAGGCTCAAAGTAAGTGTC
>OGPD01000410.1_pt1 | contig 51086 bp, 46 predicted proteins | sample 1552861 | NCBI WGS metagenome assembly OGPD01 (sample SAMEA2580280, study PRJEB22360) | human gut metagenome | biome: human gut; feature: human-associated habitat; material: faeces | place: Denmark | collected 2008/2010
ATCTTGGTACCTTTCTTTTCCATTAGAGTGATTTACCTCCTCAAGTTTTGGTTCTTTTATGGTACCGTTTTTTGATCTGATTGTCAAGATTTCACCAATGCAAATTCAAACGGGAATTTAAACAAATTATGAACTGGCGTTTTGGCTGTTTCTCCAAACCTTTCATCTTCTTTCACTTTCTTTATGCAAAAGGCTATTATATTTGCAAGAAATATATAAATATTGCGTTAATTTTTCAAATTATCTTAACGGCTTCTTAGCGGACTTTCCGTGCGTTCTGCGCCGGATGTCATTTAATTACTGTGTTAATTGTTTTTGCTATACCGTTTTTTCTGTGCAGAACCACAGGAGCTGTTCCTTCGTGCCCTGAACGGCATCCCTATTCCGGCAGGAGAAGCGGCGGACGTTCCGCAGCTTCCATTTCCCGGAAGCCGCGGTATTATTTGTACGCTTCCGGGAAACATATATGATAAAAAAGCAGACAGATGAAAGACAATGTATAAGGAATCCGAATAATACATCCGCTAAAAAGTGTTGCATTTTTCCTGGCTTGTATTATAATATGGCCATACCCGTAGTCATATCAGGCAAATACAGACAAGAAGGTGATCAATTATGGAACTTCAGATTCAGGATCTTGTTTCTTCCATCAAAAAGGACGGCATTGACAGTGCAAATCAGCAGGCCGCCGCGATCCTGGCCGACGCCCGGAAGCAGGCGGACGCCATCATCGCCGAGGCAAAGAGCCAAGCGGATAAGCTGCGGGACGACGCCAAGGCGGAGATCGACGTGTTCAAAACCAGCGCCCAGCTCAGCGCCCAGCAGGCCAAGCGTGACGCGGTCCTGGCCTTCCGCCAGGAAATCCAGAAGGAATTCGAGAAAATTCTCGCCGCCGATGTGGGCAAGGCTCTGGACCAGCAGACGCTGGCCAGGCTCATCCAGGCCGCCGTGCAGGGAGAGGACGTTTCCGGCTACGCCGTGGAGGTGGGCCAGGTGACGGACGGCATCCGCCAGCAGCTGGCCCAGGAGCTGAAAAACGGCCTGGAGATCCGTCCCTCCAAGAAGGTGGGCGCGGGCTTCCGCCTGGCCGCCAAGGACGGCTCCGGCTATTTTGACTGCTCCGACCAGGAGATCGCGGAGATGCTCATGCCCTTCTTCCGGGATATGCACCTGTAAGGGGGTGGCCCCATGGCTTCCTATTACTATCTGATCTCCAGCCTCCCCATGCTGAAGACCCAGGGCGAGCCGCCCATGGACTACGCCGCGTTTCTGGCCATGTGCAAGTCGGCGGTAAGCAGCGGGGTGTATCAAACGCTGGAGGAGCTGACGGCGGCGTCGGACAAGGGGCCGCTGCTGTCGGAGTGGGCCGGGTTTTACAAGGCCCTGTGCCGGGAGCTGACGTATCAGCGGAACGTGAAGCTGGGCCGGCCCTGTGCCATCCCCTCGGACCGGGACGCCGGCATCGTCCAGACGGTGACGGCGGCGGTAAACGCCGAGAATCCGCTGGAGGGCGAACGTCTGCTGCTGGACCTGGAATTCCGCCGTCTGGACGGGATGATCGGCCTGCACAACTTCGACGACCACGCGCTGTTCGGCTATGCCATGAAGCTCCAGCTGCTGGAGCGGCAGCGCACCTTCCGGTATGAGGCTGGCAAGCGGGCCTTCGACGAGCTTATGGCCGGCATCCGCCAGCAGGTTTCCAGCTTATAACGAAACAGGAGAAACGAAATGGACAAAGTGACAGGATATGTGACCGGAGTAAACGGGAATCTGGTGGCAGCCACCTTTTCCGGCTCCGTCCGAAAAAATGAAGTGGGCTATGTCCAGGTGGGCGATGACCGGCTCAAGGGCGAGGTCATCCGCGTCAACGGCGACACAGCCAGTATGCAGATTTATGAAATGACCAACGGCATCCAGGTGGGCGACCGGGTGGAGCTCTCCGGCGAGCTGATGAGCGTGGAGCTGGGGCCGGGCCTGCTGACCCAGGTGTTCGACGGGCTGCAGAACCCCCTGCCGGAGCTGGCGCAGCAGTGCGGCTTCTTCCTGCAGCGGGGCGTGTATCTGGACCCCATCCCCAACAAGGATTGGGAGTTTACCCCCCTGGTGAAGCCCGGCGACCATGTTTCCGCCGGTGACGCCGTGGGCAGTGTGCCCGAGGGGCTGTTTACCCACCTGATCATGGTGCCCTTCGGCCTGAAGGACGAAGGGTGGCGGGTGAAATCCGTCCGGGAAAAGGGCGTGTACAACGTCCGGGACACCGTGGCGGTGCTGGAAAACGACAACGGCGAGGAGAAGGAGCTGACCATGGTGTTCTCCTGGCCCGTGAAGCAGCCTATCCGCTGCTATGAGGAGCGTCTGCGCCCGGACGAGACCCTGGTGACCAAGCTCCGCTCCATCGACACGTTCCTGCCGGTGGCCAAGGGCGGCACCTTCTGCGTGCCCGGCCCCTTCGGCGCCGGCAAGACGGTGCTGCAGCACATGGAGGCCAAGAACGCCGATGTGGACATCGTCATCGTGGCCGCCTGCGGCGAGCGGGCCGGCGAGGTGGTGGAGGTGCTGAAGGAGTTCCCCGAGCTGGTGGACCCCCGCACCGGACGCTCCCTGATGGAGCGCACCATCATCATCTGCAACACCTCCTCCATGCCCGTGGCTGCCCGTGAGGCGTCGGTGTACACCGCCGTCACCATGGCGGAGTATTACCGCCAGATGGGCCTGGATGTGCTGCTGCTGGCAGACTCCACCAGCCGCTGGGCCCAGGCCATGCGTGAGATGAGCGGCCGTCTGGAGGAGATTCCCGGCGAGGAGGCCTTCCCCGCCTATCTGGAGTCCGTCATTGCCTCCTTCTATGAGCGGGCCGGCAAGGTCCGCCTGAAGAGCGGCAAGATCGCCTCCGTCACCATCGGCGGCACCGTGTCTCCCGCCGGCGGCAACTTCGAGGAGCCCGTGACCCAGGCCACCCTGAAGGTGGTGGGCGCGTTCCACGGTCTGTCCCGCGAGCGGTCCGACGCCCGCAAATACCCCGCCATCCACCCCATCGACTCCTGGTCCAAGTACCGGGGCGTGGTGGATATGGACCGGGTGGAGCAGGCCCGCAGCATCCTCAAGCGCAGCAACGAGATCAACCAGATGATGAAGGTCATCGGCGAGGAGGGTACCTCCGCCGAGGACTATATCGTCTATCAGAAGGGCGAGCTGCTGGACGCGGTGTATCTGCAGCAGAACTCCTTCGATCCCATCGACGCGGCCTGCGATCCCGACCGTCAGATCCACGAGTTCAACGTGCTGTATGACGTGCTGACCCGGGATTTCGCACTCAGCGACAAAAAAGAGATCCGCGCCTTTTTCAACCAGGTCCGGCAGGAGTTCCTGGACTGGCACAACACCGTGTTCCGCACCCCGGAATTTGAGGCCCAGGAAAAGCGGCTGAAGGACTTTTACCTGAGCAAGGCCGCGGATTGAGAGGGGAGTCAATATGCAGAAAGTTTACACGAAAATTGAGTCCATCGTGGGCAACGTCGTCACGGTCCGGGCCGATGGCGTCCGCAACGGCGACCTGGCCCTGGTGGGCGACAGCTACGCCAACGTCATCAAGCTGGACAGGGACCTGGTAACGCTGCAGGTGTTCAGCGGCACCCAGGGCGTCAGCACCACGGACCCGGTCCGGTTCCTGGGCCGTCCCATGATGGTGTCCTTCTCCGACCACCTGCTGGGCCGCATTTTCGACGGCGCCGGCGTACCCCGGGACAACGGTCCCGCCCTGACGGAGAATATGATCCCCATCGGCGGCCCCTCCGTGAACCCGTCCCGGCGTATCGTGCCCAACAAGCTGATCCGCACCGGTATCCCCATGATCGACGTGTTCAACACCCTGGTGGAAAGCCAGAAGCTGCCCATCTTCTCCGTGTCCGGCGAGCCGTATAACCAGCTGCTCTCCCGCATCGCCATGCAGGCCCAGGTGGACGTGATCGTTCTGGGCGGCATGGGCCTGAAGTACGACGACTATCTGTACTTCCGGGACACCCTGGAAAAGAGCGGCGCCATGGGCCGCACGGTGATGTTCATCCACACCGCCTCCGACCCCACCGTGGAATGCACCCTGGTGCCGGATATGGCCCTGGCCGTGGCGGAGCAGTTCGCCCTGTCCGGAAAGCGCGTGCTGGTGCTGCTGACGGATATGACCAACTACGCCGACGCCCAGAAGGAAATGGCCATCACCATGGAACAGGTGCCCTCCAACCGCGGCTACCCGGGCGACCTGTACAGCTGCCTGGCCGCCCGCTATGAAAAGGCCGTGGACTTTGAGGGCGCAGGCTCCATCACCATCCTGGGCGTTACCACCATGCCCGGCGACGACGTGACCCATCCGGTGCCCGACAACACCGGCTATATCACCGAGGGCCAGTATTACCTGAAAAACGGTCACATCGAGCCCTTCGGCTCCCTGTCCCGTCTGAAGCAGAACGTCAACGACAAGACCAGAAGCGACCACCGGGCCCTGATGGACGGCATGATCCGGCTGTACAGCGCCTATAAGGAGAGCCTGGAAAAGAAGTCCATGGGCTTCATGATGTCCGAGTGGGACGAAAAGCTGCTGAAATACGGCCACCTGTTTGAAACGAAGCTGATGGACCTGAGCGTGAATATCCCGCTGGAGGAGGCGCTGGACCTGGGCTGGGAGATCCTGGCCGAGTGCTTCGAGCCCAATGAAACCGGCCTGAAAACCAGCCTCATCCAGGAGAGATGGCCCAAGCGGTCCGCCGTGGAATGAGGGTGCGCCTATGGCTGTCAAACTTACCAAAAATGAATTGAAGGTGCAGAAGGACCGCCTGAAGCAGTTCCAGCGGTATCTGCCCACCCTCCAGCTGAAAAAGCAGCAGCTGCAATCCGTGGTGATGCAGGTCAACGCCCAGCTGGAGCAGGTGGAGCGGGAGCGCCGGGCCGCCGTGGACGGGCTGGACGACTGGGTGGCCGTTTTCGCGGAAAACGACAGCTTCCCGGTGGACAAGCGCCTGGACACCCTGGTCCGCCCCCACCATGTGGAGTGCGGAGAGGAGAACATCGCCGGCGTCACCGTGCCGGTGTTCCGGGAGCTGAGCTTTGAGGACATCTGCTACGACGTGGCGGACTATCCCCTGTGGGTGGACACCGCTGCCGTGCGCCTGCGGGAGATCGCCCGGCTGGACGCTCTGGAAAAGACCCTCCGCCGCCAGGTGGAGCTTCTGGAGCAGGAGCTGCGCTCCACGGCCCAGCGGGTGAACCTGTTCGAGAAGGTGAAGATCCCCGAGGCCAAGGAGAATATCCGAGTCATCGGCATCTACCTGGGCGACCAGCAGACCTCCGCCGTGGTGCGGGGCAAGATCGCCAAGAAAAAGCTGCAGGAGGTGAGCCGATGATCGAAAAAATGAAGGTCGTCCACATTGTGGCGGCCGCGTCGGAGAAAACCGCCCTGCTGGACCGGCTGCGCGCCCTGGGCATCGTCCACTTCGGCGAAAAGGCCAGCGCCGACCAGCGGCATCTGGAGCGCTTCGCGGAGCTGTCCAGGATGGAGATGCTTCTCCAGGAATACACGGGACAGGAGCCGGAAAAAAAGCTGCTGTCCGACAAGGAATTTGAGGTCTTTTACAAGGACCTGGCCGCCTGCATAGACCGGCACAAGGCCCTGCAGGAGCAAAAGACCGCCGTCCATGCGGCTGTGGAGCGGCTGTCCGAATGGGGAGCCTTCTCCCCGGCGGAGCTGCGGTCGCTGAAGGACCAGGGCTTCGACATCCACGTCTACCGGACGGATAAAAAGACCATGGCCGCCCTTGCGGCGGACCCGGACGTGAAGATCATCCGCCTGGCCCCAGTGGGAAAGATGCCCACCCTGGCCTCCATCGGGCCCCTGCCCGCCCCGTATCCCGTCACCGAGTTCCCCATCCCCGAAAAGGGTCTGGAGGAGCTGAACCGGGAGTGGGAGGACTGCGACCGGGGCATCCGGGTCTGTGAGGCGGAGCTGCACGACGCCGCCCGGCACCTGCCCAGCATCCACGACCAGATGCTCAAGACCCAGAACGCCGCGGAGTATTCCGCCGTCAGCAACACGTCCCAGAGTCAGGACGGCCTGGTGTGGCTGACGGGCTATATCCCGGCAGCGGAGGTGGAGGGCTTCAAAAAGGCCGCCGCCCAGGCGCACTGGGCCTGGGCCATGGAGGACCCCGCCGCCGATGACGACAAGGTCCCCACCAAGGTCAAGTACAACAAGGTCACCCGCCTGATGATCCCGGTGTTCGACATTCTGGGCGTGGTTCCCGGCTACCGGGAGTATGACATTTCCTTCTGGTTTCTGGGCTTCTTCACCCTGTTCTTTGCCATGATCATCGGCGACGCCGGATACGGCTGCCTGTTCCTGCTGGCGGCCCTGGTCATGACCCTGAAGAATAAGAAGGCGTCCACCGCCGTGCAGCTGCTGTGGCTGCTGTCCATCGCCACCATTGTGTGGGGCGCGCTGACAGGCACCTGGTTCGGCCTGGAGCAGGCCATGGACGTGCCGCTTCTCAAGAGCCTGGTGATCCCCACCTTCGCCAACTATCCCGCCCACTTCGGTGTGGAATCCACCACCCAGCAGAACACCATCATGAAGTTCTGCTTCATCCTGGGCACGGTGCAGCTGTCGCTGGCCTGCGTCATGAACATCCGGCGCAAGCTGGGGGAGAAGGACCTGAGCTGGCTGGCGGACCTGGGGTGGCTGGCCGCCATCGACGCCCTGTATTTCGTGGTGCTGTACCTGGTCATCGGCCAGCAGGTAAACCTGATGCCTGTGGCCTGTGTGGTCATTGCGGGCTTCCTGCTGGTGGTGCTGTTCGGCGGCATGTCCCCGGACAAAACCTTCGGCCAGGGCCTGAAGGCAGGCCTGGGCGACGCGTTCACGGTGTTCCTGAACACCATCAGCGCCTTCGGCAACATCATGAGCTACATCCGCCTGTTTGCCGTGGGCATGGCGTCTCTGGCCATCGCCCAGAGCTTCAACAACATGGCCTTCGGCTTCAAGGGGCCCCTGGTCATCGCCGCCATCCTGATCCTGCTGATCGGTCACGGGCTGAACATCGTCATGGGTCTGCTGTCTGTAGTGGTCCACGGTGTCCGCCTGAACCTGTTGGAGTTTTCCGGCCAGCTGGGGATGGAGTGGGCCGGTATTGCTTACGATCCCTTTAAGAAACGCGATAAAATCAAAAAATAAACGGATAGGAGATCAACTATGAATATCGAATTTATTGGTATGGCGTGCGCTCTGGGCCTGTCCGCCATGGGCTCTGCGTTCGGTTCCGGCTTTGCGGCTCAGGCCTCCGTGGGTGCGTGGAAAAAGTGCTACGCCAACGGCAAGCCCGCCCCCTTCATCATGGTGGCCTTCTCCGGCGCGCCGCTGACCCAGACCATTTATGGCTTCCTGCTGATGAACTTCATCCGCAGCGCCGTGGAGGGCGGCTGTGACGCGGCCCTGGCCATGTTCACCGGCATCTTCGCGGGCCTGGCCATCGGCCTGTCTGCCTTCTTCCAGGGCAAGGTGGCCGCCGCCTCCGCCGACGCGCTGGGCGAGACCGGAAAGGGCACGGCAAACTTCTTCATTGTCATCGGTATTATCGAAACGGTGGCACTGTTCACCCTGGTGTTCAGCCTGCTGCTGCTCCAGTAACCCTCATAAAGCGCAAAAAATCAGGGCCTCAGGGCCCTGATTTTTTTACTCAGTTTTCCGGGTTCTCCGGGTCCGGCGTGGGCTCCGGGGCGGGTTCCGGATCGGGTTCCGGATCGGGGTCCGGCGCAGGCTCCGGAGTCGGGTCCGGCGTGGGCTCGGGCTGGGGCTTCTGCTTGCCCACCTCCACGATCTTGTCCCGGCTGTCGTAATTGCTCTCCGCCTCGAAATTGCTGGAGATCAGATTGCCGCTGCCGTCGTACACATTCCGCCAGGTCTGCACGGTAAACCCGGTGATGGGATACTGGGTCACCCGCTCCGCGCCGGGAGCCAGATTGTCCACTTCCTTATAGATGGTTTTCCACGGGGTGGTGGACACGGTCTTGCTGGTGATCTTCACGAAGCTGCTGTCGGTTTTGGTGCCGAAGATCTTCACCGTGACGTTGTTGTTGTACCAATATGTCACGATCTTGATGGGATAGTCCGTGTTGTTCTGCAGAACAAAGTCCAGATACGGCCAGAACACCGTGGCGTCGCACCCGGAGGGGACATAATCCTGGGCGTACATATGGCAGGCCCGGGACACGATTTTCAGATTGGCCAGCAGCGCCGAATAGTACAGGGTGGACGACACCTGGCACACGCCGCCGCCATAGGAGGGCACGGCCTTGCCGCCCACATAGGCGGTGCCGATCTTGAACCCGGCCTCCTTGGTGGTGGGGCCCACGGCATTGTTATAGCTGAAATTTTCGCCGCTGTTGACCACGGAGCCGCTGACGTTCCCGGCGGCCTTCCGAACGTTGAAAATCCGGTCGCTGGTGCCGGAGACATAGGAGGTGTACTGCCCCAGCACGTCCCGGAACAGCACCTTTTCCAGCCCCGCCTTGGTAACGGTGGGATAGGTGATCCGGGCGGGGATCACGAGCTCCTGCCCGGGCTGGGCCTGCTCCACCAGCTTTTCGGCCGCCGCCACGTCAAAGGTAACGCCCACGCGCCCCTCCACCACCTGACCGGTGGCCCGGTCATAGGAAGCGTTCTTGCCCTCACCGCCGATCTCCCGCTCCACTGCCGCCAGATCCAGGGCCTTGCCCTGGGTCACGGTGCTGACGCATTCGATGGGGTCCAGACACCGGGTGGTCACGGCCTGATGCAGGGCCCGGGCCAGCTTATCCCGGTCAATGGTGCGTCCGTCGGCGGGCTTGGTGACGTAGAAGCCGTCGCCCTTGCCCTCCTCCATACGGTATGCGCCGTCCACCGGGTCACGGCTCAGCTCCCGGCTCAGGCTCTCCGCTCGCTGGGACAGCTGCGCCGCGTCCAGATCCCACCGGACTGCCGCCTGAGTCTCCCCAAACCAGCTGCGGATCAGGTGATACCCGTTGACGAAGAAATTCCCCCCATGGGCCGCGTTCCAGGCAGCCTGGGCCGCCTCCTGCGGCGTAACGGATACCCCAAGCTCCGACAGGCTCACCTGTCCGATGGTCTCCTCTCCCAGGGTCAGGTGGATGACCTCGCCGCTGCACGCATCGGCTCCGTCCCGCTGCCATTTATCCCGAACCTCCTGGGCGGTAAGTCCGCCCACGTCCACGCCCAGCACCCGAGTACGGTGCAGGGTGGTCCTTCCCGCAGCGGCCGCGATGCACACCGCCAGGTATGCCGCCGCCAGAACGCCCACGGCGATACCCGCCGCCATCCCGGCGATCCGGCCCGCCGAACGGGTCCGCTTTTCCTTCTGCAAGGGCTTCTGGTCTGTCTTTTCCATCAGGGCCCCTCCTCATCATTCTGTTGCCGCGCTGTTGCGCGTTCGTATAGTATACTACATCTCCTTCCAAAAAAGGTTACAATCTGGTAACAATCACCAATTCTTCAACGCACTGTTGATTTATGTGCGGGCCCGCTTGGGGATCCGGATGGTCAGCAGGATCTCCTGCTCCGTGTCCCGCCGGTCCCACCCGGCGTCCACCCCGGCCTGACGCATCAGGTGCAGTCCCCGGTCCACGCTGTTGAGAAACAGCCGCACATCCTTGATGATGTAGGTGCTGCGCCCCCGGGGCGGCGTGGTCCGGTCCTCCTGCAGAAGCTTTTCCACATGGGCCTCCGCCTGGGCCACGTTCATCTGCCGCCGCACCATGTCCCCGGCGGCCCGGCGCTGGACCTCCGGATCCTGGAGCCGCAGCAGCGCCCGGGCATGCCGCTCCGTCAGCCCGTTTTCCCGCAGAAGATTCCGCACATCCTCCGGCAGCCGCAGAAGCCGCAGCTTGTTGGCCACCGTGGGCTGGGCCCGGCCCAGGCGCCGGGCGGCCTCCTCCTGGCTGAGCCCATACCGGGAGATCAGCCGCGCAATGGCCGCCGCCTCCTCCCAGCAGTCCAGGTCCCGGCGCTGGAGATTCTCCATCAGAGCCAGCAGGGCGGAGTCCTCCTCGCCCACCTGGGCCACCAGACACGGCACCTCCCGCAGTCCGGCGATCCGGGCCGCCCGCAGCCGCCGCTCCCCGGCCACCAGCTCATACCCGTCTCCGGCCCGGCGAACCGTCAGCGGCTGTAAAATGCCGCAGGAGCGGATGCTGGCGGCCAGCTCCGCCAGTCCCACCTCGTCAAAGCCCTGCCGGGGCTGCTGGGGATTGGGCCGGATGCGGCCCAGGGGGATGTACTGGACCCGTGTGGACAGAAATTCACCCTTTCGCTGCAATTTCATGGCGCTCGCCCTCCTTTTCCCCCATTTTATCCGTCCCGGGCGGCAAAAAAGGCCGCACTCTGTCGGGAAATCAAAATTTCCCCGCTTGCACCCCGGACTGCAATGTCTGCGCCGTGTATGTGGAGCCGTCTCACCGCTCCGTTGAAAACAGGAACATATCATAATTGTGTTGACGGCAGTCCGTGAGATGGGATACAATGAGAAAAAAGGAGGGGAAACTCTATGAAGAAGCGTCTGGAAGCCCTATGGTGCGCACTGTTCCGCGTGAACAAAAACGCTACCGGCTACACCTGGCCCATTTGCCGGATACTGCTGTGTCTATTGTCCTACTGGCTTTTGACAGTGGTCAACGGAAGTCGGCCCATGAGTACGCCCCGGGCGGTGGTGTTCGTGCTGCTGATCGTGCTGACCTGGGGACTCTTTTACGGCGTTATATGCGCACTGGTGGAGATCAGCATCGTCCGGAAGCACCGCAGATCCCCCAAGACCAGGCAGCCGGTATCGGGCCGGGAGAAGGCTGCCGGAAAGCCCTTTTCCCTGGAGCAGCTGGCAGCGCTGGCGGAGGAGAATGACATTGTGGAGCTTCGCCTGCTTCACGGCAGCCGGACTGTCACCGCCGGGTCCAGCTCCGACTACACGCCCCAGAAGGGTTTTTTCGATAAGCGCTACTATGTGGGCAGCAAGGAAATGGAAACTATCGACGATTTCCGGCGGGCATTGGAGCCATACGCCCCCGGCGGCACCGTCACGGTGCTGACCATTGACGGCGTAAAGCCCCAATAAACATTTGCAGCACGGAAGAGAGCCGTATGATGCACCGCATATCCCCGCGGAAGCCACCCTCAGCAGCGGAAAAAATGCTTGCCATCCGGGGCCCCGGGGGGTACAATAGCACCAATCAGAAAACAGGAGGCGCATTCCTATGGAGTTTAACCCGCAGAAGCAGCTGGCAGGCCTGCTGGAGTGGATGGACCAGCAGATGACCCTGTGCCATGGCAAGACCGCCGTCATCGGCATTTCCGGCGGCAAGGACAGCAGCACCGTGGCGGCGCTGGCAGTGGCCGCCTACGGCCGCGAGAACGTGTACGGCGTCCTGATGCCCAACGGCGTCCAGCCGGACATCGACTATTCCCAGGCCCTGGTGGAGCACCTGAACATTCCCCACTGCACCATCAATATCCACGACGCCGTCCAGGGCGTCCTTCACGAGATGGAGCAGGCGGGCCTGGAGCCCAGCCGCCAGACCCGGGTGAACCTGCCCTCCCGCATCCGCATGGCCACTCTGTACGCCGTGGCCCAGACGCTGCCCGCCGGCATTGTCATCAACACCAGCAACCTCTCCGAGGACTGGGTAGGCTACTGCACCATTTACGGTGACTCCGCCGGGGCCTTCTCCCCCCTGGGCATGTACACCACCGAGGAGGTCATTGCCCTGGGCCGGGTCCTGGGCCTGCCGGAGAAGTTCCTGGTAAAGGCCCCCTCCGACGGCCTCACCGGCCTCACCGACGAGGACAACCTGGGCTTTACCTATCACGCCGTCAACGAATACGTTCGCCGGGGCGTCTGCGACCCCGCCATCCGGGAGCAGATCGACCGGAAGCACCGCACCAGCCGCTTCAAATTCCAGACTCTGCCGGTGTATCACAACGGTTTGCCCATGGCTCTTACCGACGAGACGGATTACTACAAATAAGCGCCAAACACCCCGGAGCAGCGCTCCGGGGTGTTTCAGCCTGTCAAAAAGGATTTTTGACAGGCTGAAAAGCATTTTCAAAACTTTCATAAAAGTTCTGAAAATGCGGTGATTGAAAACGAAAGACACCCCTGATGGGTTTCTTTCGTAACTATCTTCCTTTCCGAAGGCGGAGGCAATCCGTCCTTTTTTGACAAGCTGCCAAACACCCCGGAGCGCTGCTCCGGGGTGTTTGCACAGGTCTTTATTTGCTGCGGATGAACAGCACCCCCAGGGTGCCGGGGCCGCAGTGCGAGGTGACGGTGGACCCTGCGGTGGTCTCGATGATCTCCTCAAAATCGGGACACAGCTCCAGGAGCTTCTGCCGCACCGCTTCCACCGCCTCCGGGGCGCAGCGTGTATGGGTAATGAACACCCGGTGCCTGTTGATATCATCCCGTCCCTGGAGCCGGTCCTGGGTGTATTGCAGCATCACCTTGTCAATGGGGCCGCGATACTTTTTGCCTGGGGTCATCTTGCCGTCCTTCACCTCGATGCAGGGCTTCAGCTTCAGCAGATTGCCGCCGAAAGCGCTGAGGGCCGAGCACCGTCCGCCCTTGTACAGATAGTCCAGCCGGTCAATAACAAAGCTGGCCTCCACCCGGGGAGCCAGGTCCGTGCAGGCCCTCTGAATTTCCTCCGCCGTATGTCCGGCCGCCGCCAGCTCCGCGCCGTGGAGCACCAGGAGCCCCTGGCCCGTGGACAGGTTCCGGGAATCCACCACATATACGTCGCCGACGTCCGCCGCCGCCATGCAGGCATTCTGATACGAGCTGGAAAAGTCGCTGCTGATGCAGAAGTGCACGACGCTGTACCCCTGCTGGCGCCAGGACCGGAACTCCCGGACATAGTCGAACACGTTGACGGCGCTGGTCCGGGGCAGCTGGCCGCTGGCGTCCACATAGTCATAAATGGTCTCCGGTGTGATCTCCACGCCGTCATGCCCCACCTGATCGCCGCAGTGCACCGACAGGGGCGTGATGGCAATGTCGTACTTTTCGATCAACTCCGGCGATAAGTCGCAGGTGCTGTCCGAGGTGATCTTTACCTTCATTTGCTGCCTTTCTCCTTACATTAAGGCCCCGGGCCGGGCCCGGCGGCGATTTGAGCAAGAGTTTTTCCCAATTCTTCCTTTCGCGGCGCTTCCAAAACCGCCGCACATGATATTATATCGAAAAAGCCCCCGGGATGCAAGAAAAACTTGCCATTTCTTCCGAAAAAAACACGGCAATTCCCATAGAATTGCCGCGCTTTTCTGATTTTATTCCTCAAACAGACTGGCCTGGTAGGGCAGCCCCCCCTTGCCGATGTTCCGGCGCTGGGCAGCATTTTCCTCCGCCAGGGCGTCGGCAATGGCCATTTTCCGGATGATATTGCGGACGGTGGCGTCCAGGTCGGTGCCCGCCCGATAGTCGGCAGGGAAGATGAAATCCACCCGCCCCTTGGCCAGCAGATCCTCCACGCCCTGGCGGTTCTCCTGCTGGTACACGGCAATGGCCTGGCCGCCGTAGGCCCGCATCATTTTCATGCACGGCACATCAGACAGGCCGTCTCCCACATAGATCATGTTGGTAAACGGCACCCGCTTGCTGTCGTCGGGCATGGAGTCATTGAGGGTCTTGTCGTCGGACACATCCAGCACGCCCTTATTGATGCGATAGACGAACTGGGTCTTGTTGGTGAAGTTTACGTCCAGCTTGGGCCACGAGGCCAGCCCGTCCCCATCATAGAAAAACTCACAGGCGTAGATCTCCCGGAACTCCCGGGCGATGCCGCTGCCCTCGATGATCTCCCGCAGGCCGGAGGAGATGACATAGTGCTCCACCTGCACCCCCTGGCTGCGTCCAAATTCGTTGATGCGCCCGAACCAATCAGCCACCCCGGGAAACAGCTCCATCCCGTGACCGCACCGCACCAGGAAATCCCGATCCAGTCGGATGTTCTGGGCCCGGCATTCGGCGATCATGGTGTACATGTACGCCAGCAGCCCGTCCATGCGGTTCTCCCGGCCAAAGTCATTGGCCTTCCTCCAGAATTCTGCCGGAGTATAGCCCAGCGCCGGGATAAATGCATAGTCCTCCATGTCCGTGGTGCACAGAGTCTTGTCAAAGTCATACAGCAGCGCCACAATAGGCGTCATACCGCCACCTCCTTGCGTATAGGGCAAAAAAGCGGCCCCCAGGGGCCGCTTTTTGCATTTCATATCAGCGTCTGTCGCCGCTGTTGTAGTTGCGGCCAAACTGCAGGTCCTCCAGGTTCAGCTTAAAGTCCAGGGGAAAGGGGGAATCCTCCTCTTTCTTCTCCTGGGGCTTTTCCTCCGGCTGAGGCTCGGGGGCGGGCTGCTGCTCCTGCGAAGGCTCCTCCTGAGAAGCAGGCTCCGCATCCGTCGCAGCCTCCGCCACAGGCACGGCGTTCTCCTGGGGGGCAGGCAGGGCCACGGCCTCGCTCTGCTCCTCCTGCTCCGGCGCATTCCGCTCCGGCAGAGCATCCAGAAACGCCATCTGCTGGGCGCACAGCTCCCGGCTGCGCTGGATAAAGCTCTCCGTCTCGCTTTGGGCCGCAGCCAGCTTCTCCCAGGAATCCCGGATCTCCTGCTGGAGCTGCCGAGCCTGGATCTCGGCCTCGCCCCGGGCCTCGATCAGGATCCGCTGCGCCTCCGCCTGGGCGTTGGAAATGGTCTTTTCCTTTTCCGCGTGGGCCTCGGCGATGGACTTGTCCCTTTCGGCCTGGGCCTCGGCCACCATCTGGGCCGCCATTTTCTGGGCCGCCAGCAGGGTAGACCGCATGGCGTCCTCGGTGGCGCGGTATTCCTCCACCTTCTCGGCCAGCACCTTCAGCTTGGCCTTCAGGGTGGTATTGTCCTTATACAGCGCGGTATAATCCTCCGTCAGGCCGTCCAGAAATTCGTCCACAGCCGTCATACTGTAGCCGCTGCTCAGGCCGGACGATTTGGGAAAGGTTTTCTCGGAAACTTCCTGGGGTGTGTACATGATCTATCCCTCCGTTTTTTGCTGTATCGGTCCGTCACATGTACAGGCCGCTGTTTTCCAACTCGTCGATCAGGTCGCCCATAAGATCCACGGAATAGGGCGTGGCGATATAGGTCTTGGCGGCCACGCGCTTGACCTTGCCGCCGGTAGCATAGGCCACGCCGGACACGAAGTCCAGCAGCCGCCGGGCGGTATCGGGGTCGGTGTTCTCCATATTCACCACCACGGTGCGCTTTTCCAGCAGATGATCGGCAATGGCCGTGGCGTCCTCGTCATACTTCGAGGGCTTCACCAGCACCACCTTCAGCTGGGTAGTGGCGTGGATGTTCACCACCTTGCTGCGGCGCTCCTCATCCCGGCGCTCCTCCCGCCGGTCGTCCCGGCGGGGACGATCCTGGTAATCGCCCTCCTGATATTCCACCGGTTCATCCTCGTCGTCATAGGGATGGATAAACTTCTTGAACTCGTCCTTCAGGCTCATGTGCTTCCCTCCGCTCTTTATTTTGTATAGTCCCGTGCGCCGAAAATTGCCGTGCCCACCCGGATCATGTTGCTGCCGCACCGGATGGCGTCGGCAAAATCGCCGCTCATGCCCATTGACAGATATTCCATCTTATTATCGTATATTTTTGCATTGATGTCAACATAAAGCCACCGCATTTTCTCGAAATATGCCAGATTTCCGTGGGGCTCCATGGCCACCGGAGGGATGGTCATCAGTCCCCGGACCCGGACATGAGGCATGGCCAGAGCCGTTTCCGCGGCGGCGGCGATATCCTCCGGCGCAAAGCCGCTTTTGGCCGCCTCCCCGCCGATGTTCACCTCCAGCAGGATATCCTGGCAGAGCTCCAGCCTTCCGGCGGCCTTTTCGATCTCCTGCAGCAGCTCCGTGCTGCCCACAGACTGGATCAGATCGGCCTTGCCCACCACCTGGCGCACCTTGTTGCGCTGAAGATGGCCGATAAAGTGCAGGGGGCGGCCGGCGTAGGCGTTTTCCGCCAGCTTGGCGGTCATCTCCTGCACCCGGTTTTCGCCCAGGGCGTCGATCCCGGCGGCAATGGCCTCCTGGCAGGCGGCGGCGTCGTTCATTTTGCTGGCGCCCACCAGGATAACGTCGGCGCCGGTGCGCCCCGTTTCCCGGGCCGCCTGGTCCATCTGCTGCCGGACGGCGGCAATATTCTCCGCAATAGACATAGTGAAAGCCTCCCTTTCCGCGGTCAATCTTCTTTCAATATCTGTGTGCCGTCCAGGGTCACGCCGGTCATGATGACCTCGTCGCCGGGACGGAGCGTTGACAGTCCCTCGGTGTTCTGAGGCACGGACACCAGCACATAGTCGTCCCCCTGATACACCATTTCCACAGGCTTGAACTGGGGGAAGCTGCCCTGAACGCAGTATACGCCCAGCTTTCCGTTGTCGCTCTGCCGCAGGCACACGGAGGGCAGACGCAGCCCCGTATAGCTGTGCAGCACGATCTGCGCCGTCTGGTGCCGCAGCTGAGTGGTCTCCGCCAGATATTCCCGGCAGGACAGCACCACCACGCACCGGCCGTTTTCCGCCGGGCCCACGGAATGCACCTCGGCGGCAATGTCGTCGGTGACGCCCTTGGTCAGCCGCAGAGATACGCTGCCGCAGGCGGCAATGCGCTGGGCCTCCTCCTCCGCCACGGCGGCGGCATAGTACCAGATGTTGCTGTAAATCAGCTTGCCCACGTTGGCGGTATTCTCCCCGGGGGCCAGGCTGTCCAGAGCGCTGGGAGTCAGGTCCCCCAGGCCCGCCGGGGTCAGCACGGACTCATACCCGTCGCACACGGCGGAATACGTCCCCGCCCGGGGAGCGGTGATATCCGTGGCCCCGGTAAGGCCCGCCTGCAAGGAGTCGATCTCGTCCTGCACCGCGGCGATCTCCGTTTTGATCTCCTGGCTGGAGGTATAGGCCCGGCTGCGCTTGACAATGGCGGCCTTCAGCTGGGACAGGTCGCCGGAGGCGGCGGTATAGTCCCCGCCGGCGAGATTCTTCCGCAGGGTCATGATTTCGTCGGAAATGGAGCCGTCCAGCTTCAGGGCGGCGTCGGGGTTCAGATAGGAGGACAGGGCATATTCCAGCTGCTCCAGCTGCAGGCGCTTGGCCTGGATCTGGGCCACGGCCTCCAGGGCCCCGGGGCTGTCATAGGCGGTAGCGATGACCTGGCCCTTTCCCACCTTTTCCCCCTCGTCCCGGGTATGGCTCAGGGTCCCGGCCTCGGAGCGGAAGGCTTCCTCCTCCCGCACCAGCCAGCCGGATGCCTCCACGGATTCCTCCGTGGTGCTGGTATACACCCGGGTGGTGGCGTAGGGGTTCGTCAGATACCGCACCCCCTGGACCAGAAAATAGAACACCACCGCCGCCGCCAGGGCAATGGACAGAATTTTGAATGCGCGGGTGGACTTCATGGCGTAACCTCCTTTGGTGGCCGGATGATGGTGTTGGGGCGCTGCCGCGCGCCGGGGCATGTCTCAAAAAATTTCCGTGCCCAAGGCTTTACCTGCGGCAAAGCGCTTGTGCGCCCTGTCGGGCGGCGGCGCTATTGCGCCTCCGACGGCAAGCCCGGGTCGTTCAATGGCACCGGATGAACCGGAATGATGGTGGATATTGCGTGCTTGCAAATCACCTGCTGCTTGTTGCCCAGGCGCCGCAGACGCGGCGTCTGGGGCCCCGTGATTTTATTCCGCACGGACGGAGTGAATCCGCCCGTGCCCAAGGCTTTGCCTGCGGCATAGCGCTTGTGCGCCCTGTCGGGCGGCGGCGCTATTGCGCCTCCGACGGCAAGCCCGGGTCGTTCAATGGCACCGGATGAACCGGAATGATGGTGGATATTGCGTGCTTGCAAATCACCTGCTGCTTGTTGCCCAGGCGCCGCAGACGCGGCGTCTGGGGCCCCGTGATTTTATTCCGCACGGACGGAGTGAATCCGCCCGTGCCCAAGGCTTTGCCTGCGGCATAGCGCTTGTGCGCCCTGTCGGGCGGCGGCGCTATTGCGCCTCCGACGGCAAGCCCGGGTCGTTCAATGGCACCGGATGAACCGGAATAATGGTGGATATTGCGTGCTTGTAAATCACCTGCTGCTTGTTGCCCAGGCGCCGCAGACGCGGCGTCTGGGGCCCCGTGATTTTATTCCGCACGGACGGAGTGAATCCGCCCGTGCCCAAGGCTTTGCCTGCGGCATAGCGCTTGTGCGCCCTGTCGGGCGGCGGCGCTATTGCGCCTCCGACGGCAAGCCCGGGTCGTTCAATGGCACCGGATGAACCGGAATAATGGTGGATATTGCGTGCTTGTAAATCACCTGCTGCTTGCCGTCGGTGTCCAGCACCACGGTGAAGCTGTCAAAGCCGGTGACGCTGCCCCGCAGCTGAAAGCCGTTCATCAGAAATACGGTAACGGGCAGGCTCTGCTTGCGGACCTTGGTCAGGAAAATATCCTGAAGATTGTTTTTCTGCATAACGAATGCTCCTTTTCTCTTTGTGCGGACGGTTGTCCGCCTGCCCTTATCCTAAGCCATGGGCTGTGAGAAAATCTGTCGCATTCTGTAAAGCCGCCGGGAAATCCGGCTCCCGGTCCCAGAGGATCCAGTGGATATCCGGGTTGCGCCGCAGCCAGGTCAGCTGCCGCTTGGCGTACTGGCGGGTGCGGAGCTTGACCTCCTCCACCGCCTGGTCCGCCGTGGCCGCGCCGTCGGCCACCGCCAGAAACTGCTTGTAGCCGATGGCCTGCAGAGCCGTGGCGTCCCGGGGAAGGCCCCCGTCCAGAAGCGCCTGCACCTCCTGCAAAAGCCCCCGGCGGACCATGTCGTCCACCCGGCGGTCGATGCGCTCCCGCAGGTCCGCCCGGTCCCGGAAGTTCAGCCCGATATAGAGGGCCTGGTACCGGTCCGGCTTTTCCCGGCCCCGCCTGTCCCGCCGGGACATGGGCTCCCCGGTCTCCTCATATACCTCTAAGGCCCGGAGGATGCGCTTTTCGTCCCGCAGGTGCAGCCGCGCCGCCGTCTCCGGGTCCACGGCCTCCAGCCGCCGCAGCATCTCCCGGGGCCCCAGCTCCCGCAGCTCCTGCTGAAGCCGCAGCCGTACCTCGCCGCCCTGGCTGCCGGGGGCGAAGTCGTCACCCCGGATCAGGGCGTCCAGATACAGCCCCGTGCCTCCGGCCAGCACCGGCAGCCGGCCCCGGGCCAGAATGTCCCGGATGCAGCCGTCCGCCGCCTGGCAGAACCGGGCCACGGACCAGCTTTCCGCCGGATCCGCCACGGCGATCATATGATGGGGCACCCCCTCCATCTCCGCCGCCGTGGGGGCGGCGGTGCCGATGGTCATGCCCCGGTAGATCTGCATGGAGTCCACGGATACCACCTCGCCGCCGAAGCGCCGGGCCAGAGCCACGGCCATTTTCGTTTTTCCGCTGGCGGTGGGACCCACCACGCACAGGACCCTGGGGGCCATAGGCCGCTCCTTTCCGGGCGTCACGCCCGCTTGAACATTTTTTCCACCTGGTATTTGCTCAGCCGCACCGCCACCGGGCGGCCATGGGGGCAATACTGAATTTCCCCGGACTGGACCCTGTCCACCAGACGCCGCAGCTCGGCGGGGTCGGTGTGCATCCCGGCCTTGATGGCGGATTTGCAGGCCATGGTGGACAGCAGACTGTCCCGGGCCGCGTCCGGGTCCGCCCGGTTCAGCCGCAGGTCCTCCGCCAGCTCCTCCAGGGCCCCGGCGGGGTCGTCGATATCGCCAGGTACCTCCCGCACCAGCACCGCGCCGCCGAAATCCTCGCACCGGAAGCCATACCGCTCCAGCAGCGGCAGCTGCTCCAGCACCGCCGCGCAGTCCTCCGGCGACAGCTCCACCGCCATGGGCTCCAGCAGTGTCTGGGACATGATGGGCTCCGTGGCGGCCTTCAGCGCGTCGAACCGCACCCGCTCGTGGGCAGCGTGCTTGTCGATGAGCCACACGTTCTCCTGCTCATCCTCGCAGATGATATACGTCCGCAGCACCTCGCCGGCAATGCGCCAGGGGGCCTCATGCGGCGGCTCCAGGGTCACCTGCTCCGGCAGGGACACCGTCTCCTGTACCGGCTCCCGCACCGGCTCCGGCTTTGGGGCGGGCGGGGTGATGTGATAGCTGACGCCGGGCCGGGCCGTGGGGGCCGTGAAGGCCTTCCCCGGCTCCGGGGCCACGTCCCGCACCGCCAGGGCCGGCTGTTCCGCCGGGCGCACCGGCCGGGCCGGCGCGGCGGGACGGGCGGTATAGCTGCCCAGCGGGCGCTTCTCCGGCTCCGGCTTCTGCTGCTGCCGGAACTCCTGGGCCGTCATGGTCCGGTAGAAGGGCTTCTCCTCCTTTTCCGGGGCCTTGGGGCGAGCTGCCGCGTCCAGGGCATCCATGACGGTATAGTACACCGCATCGAAGGCGGTTTTATCCGATACGAATTTCACCACGGTCTTGGCCGGATGCACGTTCACGTCCACCCGGTCCTCCGGCAGGGTCAGATGCAGCACGCAGCCGGGGAACTTCCCCTTCAGCAGCCGGTTGCGGTATGCCTCCTCCAGGGCGGCGGACAGCAGCTGGCTCTTGACGAACCGTCCGTTGACGAAAAACAGCTGGCGGCCCCGGGTGCCGTGGCCGTTCAGGGGCCGGGTCACATAGCCCGCCACCTGCACGTCGCCGCCGCAGCCCCGGACCTCCTCCAGACCCAGAGCAAAATCCCGGCCCATGGCCGCATAAACGGCGGACAGCAGCTTTCCGTCGCCGGGGGTGTGGAGCACCTCGGCCCCGTCCCGCAGCAGCTTGAAGGACACCTCCGGATGGCTCAGGGCCAGGTGCTGGACGATGCCGGACACGGCGGCCCCCTCGGCGCTGTCCTTCTTCATGAACTTCATCCGGGCGGGAGTGTTGTAAAACAGGTCCCGGACGCAGATGGTGGTGCCCTCCGGGCACCCGGTCTCCTCCACCTGCCCGGGCACGCCGCCCTCCAGATGCAGGGACGCCCCTGCCGGGGCCCCGGTCTGCCGGGTGAAGATATCCACCCGGGACACGGCGGAGATAGCGGCCAGCGCCTCACCCCGGAAGCCCAGGGTACCGATGGCGGCCAGGTCCGCCGCCGTGCGCAGCTTGCTGGTGGCGTGGCGCAGAAACGCCGTGGGCAGCTGCTGCGGCGCGATGCCGCAGCCGTTGTCCGTAATGCGCAGATAGGTGAGGCCCCCGCGCTGGACCTCCGCCACAATGGCGGTGGCCCCGGCGTCCAGGGCGTTTTCCAGCAGCTCCTTGGCCACGCTGGCGGGCCGCTCCACCACCTCGCCGGCGGCGATCAGATCCGCCACATGCCGCGGCAGGCATTGAATATCAGGCATAGCGTTGTCCTTTCGTGTTACGTCAGCTTCTTTTTCAGCTCGTACAGCAGCTGCAGGGCCTCCAGAGGCGTCAGCGAGTCCACCTGGGTCCGGCGGAGCCGGTCGACGACCTGGCTCTCGGCCACGGCGGCAAAGGACACCTGGTCCTCCCGGGGAGCGGGGGCTGCCGCCGGGCGGCCGGACTCCTCCTCCAGCTGCCGGAGGATCTTTCTGGCCCGGGACACCACCGCCTCTGGCAGACCCGCCAGCTTGGCCACCTCGATGCCGTAACTGCGGTCCGCGCCGCCGGGGACGATCTTCCGCAGGAACACGATCTCCTCCCCCCGGGCCCGGACGGCGATGTTGTAGTTCTTCACGCCGGGGAGGGTGCCCTCCATGGCGGTAAGCTCGTGGTAATGGGTGGCAAACAGGGTCTTTGCCCCCAGGCGCTTGGGGTCGGCGCAGTATTCCAAAACCGCCCGTGCGATGCTCATACCGTCGAAGGTAGAGGTGCCCCGGCCGATCTCGTCCAGGATCAGCAGGCTCTTGTCCGTGGCGGCATGGAGGATGTCGCTGACCTCCGTCATCTCCACCATAAAGGTGGACTGCCCCGCCGACAGATCGTCGGAGGCCCCGATGCGGGTAAATACCCGGTCCACAATGCCCAGGCGGGCCGCCTTGGCCGGGACGAAGGACCCGATCTGGGCCATGAGCACCATCAGCGCCACCTGGCGCATATAGGTGGACTTGCCCGCCATGTTGGGGCCGGTGATGATGGACACCCGGTCCTGGGTGCGGCCCATATAGGTGTCGTTGGGCACAAACAGGGCGTCGGGCCGCATGGCCTCCACCACCGGGTGGCGTCCCTGGTGGATCTCGATAACGCCGGACTCGTCCACCGCCGGGCAGCAGTAGTTGTTCTTCACCGCCACCGCTGCCAGGGAGCACAGGCAGTCCGCCTCCGCCACGGCGGCGGCCGTGGCCTGGATCCGGGCCACATGGCCGCTCAGCTCCTGCCGCAGCCGGGTGAACAGCTCATATTCCAGGGCCGATACCCGGTCCGACGCGGACAGGATGTCGTGCTCCAGGTCCTTCAGCTCCTGGGTGATGTATCGCTCGCCGTTGACCAGGGTCTGCTTGCGGATGTATGTCTCGGGCACCTGGTCCTTGAAGGAGTTGGACACCTCGATGTAATAGCCGAATACCTTGTTGTACCCGATCTTCAGGGTGCGGATGCCGGTTTTCTCCTTTTCGGCGGCCTCCATAGAGGCGATGATGCCCTTGCCGCCGTGGAGGATGCTCCGCAGGCGGTCCACCTCCGGGTCGAAGCCCTCCCGGATGAACTCCCCCTCCCGGACGGAGAAGGGAGGATCGTCGCACAGGGTGCGGCCGATGAGGTCCGTCAGGTCCTCCAGGGGGTCCAGGGCCGCCAGCTCCCCCAGGCGGCCCCGGTCAAAGGCCGACAGCAGCTCCTTTACATGGGGCAGCCGCGCCATGGCGTTTTTCAGGGCTACCACGTCCCGGCCCCCGGCGGTGCCGTATACGATGCGGCCCACCAGCCGCTCCATGTCGCCGATGCCGGACAGGGCCAGGGCCAGCTCCTCCCGCACCATGGTGTGGTCCACCAGCTGGCCCACGGCGGCGCTGCGGCGGGTGATGGCCGTAACGGACAGCAGGGGCCGCTCCAGCCAGCTGCGCAGCAGCCGCCCGCCCATGGGGGTCTTGGTCTTGTCCAGCACCCAGAGGAGGCTGCCCTTTTTCTCCTTGCTGCGCAGGGTCTCCGTCAGCTCCAGGTTCCGCCGGGCCGTCAGGTCCAGCTCCATAAACTGCCCCTGCTGATAGTAATCCAGGTCGTCCACGTGGCGCAGGTCGGTTTTCTGCGTCTCGTGGAGATAGCCCAGCAGCGCCCCCAGCGACAAAGCCGCGGCGGGGTTCCCCTTGGGCAGGCGTCCGGCGGCCTCGTCGCCGAACTGGGTGCGGACGGTCCTTTCCGCCTCCTGCAATTGAAAGCGTCCGGCGCTCAGCCGCTCCACATGGCAGTGGAGCTTATCCTGCATCAGACTCAGCAGCGGCCCGCAGTCGTAGGCCGCCTGGTTCACCACCGCCTCCGCCGGGGAAAACCGCCCCAACTCGTTGAGCAGGTGCTCCGCCCGGTCCGGACCCTGAAAGGCGGTAACGTGGGTCTTGCCGGTGGAAATGTCGCACACGCTGAAGCCCGCGCAGGTGTCGTCCAGATACAGCCCCGCGCAGAAGTTGGAGCGTCCCTCCTCCAGGCAGGCCGCGTCAATGACCGTGCCGGGGGTCACCACCCGGATGATGTCCCGGTCCACCAGCCCCTTGGCCGTGGCGGGGTCCTGGGTCTGCTCGCAGATGGCCACCTTGTAGCCCTTGGCAATAAGCCGGGCAATATAGGCGTCGGAAGCGTGATAAGGAATGCCGCACATGGGCACCTTTTCCTCAAAGGGCTTGTTCTTGTCCTTGTCCCTGGTGGTCAGGGTCAGGTCCAGCTCCTTGGACGCCTTCCGGGCGTCGTCGCCGAACATCTCGTAAAAATCCCCCAGCCGGAAAAACAGGATGGCGTCCTGATTCTGCTCCTTGATCTGCAAATATTGTTTCATCATGGGGGTCAGCTCCGCCATGGTTTCACCCGCGCTTTCTGCCGCATGTGCGGCGTATCTGTCGAATGGTAGTGGAAAACATTGTTGAAAAGTGCAAAACCTCGTTCAATAGGGGGAATTATTCCATCTCCCCGAACAGTGCCCAGGTGTTGCTGTCGGTGATCCTCACGTTCCGGTACTGGCCCAGGGCGTCCCTGCTGCCCACCAGGTGCACCAGCCGTCCCCCCGCCGTCCGGGCGGACAGGGGCCACCGGGCGTCGTCGGTCTCGCCGTCCACCAGCACCCGCAGGGTCCGGCCTACATACCGGGCATGAAGCCGGGCGGATATCTCGTTTTGCGTATTGCACAGCATATCGAACCATTTCTGCTTTTCCGCCCGGGGAACGGGGTCGTCCATTTTGGCCGCCGGCGTACCGGGCCGGGGGGAGAAGATGAAGGTAAACAGGGCGTCGAACTCCACCTGCCGCACCAGGTCCACGGTCTCCATGGCCTCGGCCTCGGTCTCGCCGGGGAAGCCGATGATCACATCGGAGGTCAGCACCAGGTCCGGCATGACCTTCCGGGCATAGCCGATCAGGTCCAGATATTTCGCCCGGTCATAGGGGCGGTTCATGGCCCGCAGCACCCGGTCGCAGCCGGACTGCACCGGCAGGTGCAGCTGATGGGCCACATGGCGGCTTTGGGCCATGGTGTCGAACAGCTTATAGCTGGCGTCCTTGGGCTGGGACGACATAAAGCGGATCAGGTAGTCGCCGTCGATCTTGTCCAGCTCCCGCAGCAGGTCCGCAAAGTCCCAGGGCTCCGGCAGGTCCTTGCCGTAGGAGTTGACGTTCTGGCCCAGCAGGGTGATCTCCTTATACCCCTCCGCCGCCAGCTGGCGGACCTCCTCCACGATCTTCTCCGGGGAGCGGCTGCGCTCCCGGCCCCGGACGTAGGGGACGATGCAGTACGAGCAGAAGTTGTTGCACCCATACATGATGGACACCCACGCCCGAACCCGGCCCTCCCGGACCACGGGCATGCCCTCGGCAATGGAGCCGTGCTCGTTCTCCACGGAGAACACCCGGCCCCGGCGGGTATACACCCGGTACAGCAGCTCCGGGAACTTCCACAGAGCCTGGGGCCCGAACACCAGGTCCACATGACGATAGCTCTCCCGGACCCTCTGGGCCACCTCCGGCCGCTGGGCCATGCAGCCGCACAGGCAGATGATCTGCTCCGGGTTCGCCTTTTTCGTGTGGGTCAGGGCGCCCAGGGTGCCGTAAACCCGCTTTTCCGCATGGTCCCGGATGGCGCAGGTATTCATGACCACAATGTCCGCCCGGGCCGGATCGTCGGTGAAATCGCACCCCATATCCCGCAGCATCCCCAGAATGTGCTGGCTGTCGGCCACGTTCTGCTGGCAGCCGAAGGTGTCCACCATCGCCAGAGGCGTCCGGCCCCGGGCCCGGTGGATATCGTGTATTTTCTCGGTAAACTCCCGCTGGCGGGCCATCTGCCCGTCGTCGAGAAGAACTTGCTTTCTGTCCAATGGAAACCTCCCAGCCACCCGTTTTCGTAAAATAGGCGGCACTTTCCGAATTTAATAACTTATCATACCACATTTTTCTCTCCGTTACAAGGAAAGCCGCCGGGAAAAATGGCGAAAAATTTGTGTCCCCGGCGCTTTATCTTGCCCGAAGAATATGGTATACTGAAGAAAAATCGTCGAAAACGAGGATATCGCGCCATGAAAGACAACGAAAACAGACGGCCCATGCCCCAGGCGGAGGCCGACGGCATCATCGAGGGCCGGAACGCCGTGATCGAGGCCCTGCGGGCCGGAACGGCCATCGACAAAATTTACCTGGCCAAGGGCGAGACGGACAAGACCCTGGGCCACATTGCCTCCCGGGCCCGGGACGCCGGTGTGGTGGTGGTGGAAGCGGACCGGCGGAAGCTGGACGCCATGAGCCGCACCCACGCCCACCAGGGAGTCATCGCCCTGGCCGCCGTCCGGGAATACGTCAGCATCCAGAGCATTCTGGACAGCGCCGCCGCCAAGGGGGAGCCGCCTCTGCTGGTGGTGTGCGACGAGATCTCCGACCCCCACAATCTGGGGGCCATCCTCCGCACCGCCGAGTGTGCCGGGGCCCATGGGCTCATCATCCCCAAGCGCCGGTCCGCCGGCCTCACCGCCATCGTGGGCAAGACCTCCGCCGGAGCCGTCAGCTATCTGCCGGTGGCCCGGGTGGCCAACCTTACCTCCGCCCTGAAGGACCTGAAAAAACAGGGGGTCTGGATCTTCGGCACCGCCGCCGGGGCCTCCACGGACCTGTACAGCGCCGACCTGAAGGGTCCCGCGGCCATCGTCATCGGCTCCGAGGGCGACGGCATGAGCCGCCTGGTGGCGGAAAACTGCGATTTTTTGGTCAGCATCCCCATGAAGGGGCACATTTCCTCCCTGAACGCGTCGGCGGCCGCAGCCATTCTGCTGTACGAGGCCGTGCGCCAGCGCCGGGGATAACAGCAAGGAGCTTCTATGAGTAAGCAAGACATGCGGCCCACGCCGCCGGAGATGGACTTCACCATAGATGACATTCTGGACGAATTCGGCTCGGGTGGGTCCCGAAGGGAGCCGGAGCCTGCCCCGGAACCGGAGCCCATCCCCGAACCCGAACCGGTCTCCGAACCGGAGCCTGAGCCGGAACCGGCCCCCGAACCGGAACAAGAGCCGGAAGAACAACCACAACCAGAACCCGAACCGGAACCGGAGCCTGTTCCGGAGCCGGAATACCGCCCGGACGACACGCCCCCTCCCCCCCGGGAGAATCCCCTGGATAAGCTGCGCCGCCGGATACAGGCCCAGCAGGAGGACCCCGACGAGCCCGGCCTGGAGCCGGAGGAGGACGACGAGGACGCCGTTCTGCCGGAACGGACGCCTCTGAAGCAGCGTCTGTCCGCCGCCGTTCAGTGGGTCCGGGACCGCATTCCCGCCCGGGATCTGGAGGAGCCCACGGACGCCCCGGAGGAACCGCCGGAGCCGGAGCCCACCATGGACGACGCCGCCCGGGAGGCCAAATGGCAGTGCGCCCGGACCCACCGGCAGCGCATGCTGCTGGCCCTGCCCGCCCTGCTGACGGTCATCGTGGCCGTTATTGACGGCCTGGATGTGCTGTCCCAGGGGTGGTACGACCATGTGTGGCTGCGCTGCGGCATCCCGGCAGGGCTGCTGATCCTGTGCCTGCTGCTGTGCCCCCACCTGTGGCAGGAGGCATGGGAGCATCTGCGCCATGGCCGGGTCACCGCCCCGGCGGCGGCGCTGCTGTGCGGCCTGGTGGCCCTGGCGGACAGCGCCTGGTGCCTGTTTCTGGGAAATTGTCCGAATTTGCCCTTTGCCGCCCCGGCGGCGGCGCTGCTGTATCTGTGCGTCTGCGGTCAATACCGTGCCGCCCGTGCCCGGTACGACAGCTTCCGCCTGGCCCAGCTGGGCGGCGTTCCCCCGTATGTGGCCTCCGTCACCGCCGCCGGCGCCTGCAAGCAGCAGGGCCGTCTGGAGGGCTTTTACCGTCTGTGGCAGTCTCCGGACCCTGCCGCCCGCTGGCAGCCCATCCTGACGCCGCTGTATCTGGCCCTGGCCACGGTGCTGGCCCTGGTGGCGGCACTGGCCGGCCATCAGATGAACCGTTTTCTCTGGCTGTGGTCGGCGCTGCTGTCGGCCACGGTGCCTCTGTCCCTGCCTCTGTCCGGGACGCTGCCCCTGTCCCTGCTGTGCCGCCGCCTGCACAAAAGCGGCTGCGCCGTGGCAGGCTGGAAGGGTGCCCGGGCCATCTCCGCCGCCCGCCGGGTGGTGGTAACGGATGAGGACCTGTTCCCCGCCGGGGTCCTGTCCCTGCAAAAGAAGGGGAAGGAGGGTCCCGCCTCCGCCCCGGTGGGCACGGTGGAGCTCAACGGTCTGAAGGTATACGGCGAGGAGATCAACCAGGCTCTGGCCTATGCCGAGGCCCTGTGCCGTGCCGCCGGCAGTCAGCTGACCCCTCTGTTCCAGCAGCTGATGGACGGTCAGGTCAGCTTCCGCTATGACGCCCACGATCTCCACTATTACGAGGACGGCGGCGTAGACTGCACCATCCGCGGGGCCACCGTGGCCATGGGCAGTGCCTATTTCATGAAAAAGCGCCGGATCACCCTGCCCCGTGACCTGAAAATGGACACCGGCGTCTTTATGTCGGTGGACGGCAGGCTGGCCGCCATCTTCGTGGTGAAGTACCTGCCCTCCCGGAACGTGGAGTGGGCCCTGCGGGCCCTGCGCCGCAACCGGGTCACGCCGGTGCTGGCCACCCGGGGCGTCAACATCACCCCCAACATGCTCAAGCGGAAATTCCGGCTCAACGCCCGGCCCATCTATCCCGGGGTCGCCACCCGCCTGGCCCTGGCGGACCTTACCGGCCAGCGTGGGGAGGCCCCCAATGCCATCATCTACCGGGACGGTCTGCTGCCCATGGCGGAAACCGTCATCGGCAGTCAGCGCATGTGTCAGGCGGTGCGCTGGTCCACGGCGCTCGGCTGGATCGGCGGACTGTGCGGCCTGGTGCTGTCGTACTATCTCACCACGGCCGGTGATTTTGCGGCCCTGTCGCCGCTGTACATGCTGGCATTTCTGGCGCTGCTGCTGCTTCCCACCCTGCTGCTGTCGGGCCTGGTGAAATATTATTGATCCCCTGATGAAAAAGCTCCCTGTCTCGCATAAGACAGGGAGCTTTCAGCTTGTCAAAAACTTTTTTTGACAAGCTGAAAGCCCCGGGCCACGCCCGGGGCTTTCTTTATTCGTTCGGTCAGCGGTGGTCGCGGTAGACGGGACACTTCTTGTATTCCTCGCCGTAGTCGGGGTTGCAGGTGTACTTCACCTGGGGGTCGTTGGTGGCAAACCGCTTGCCGCACAGCTTGCAGACATACTCGTCGTTGTCATAGCTGCTGAGAAAGCCCTTGCTGATGTAATCCAGATAGTAGCAGCGCGCCATGGTCAGTCCTCCTTGATTAGAAATATGTTTTCGGCTTCAGCCGCAAAAGAACATGATCGGAGGTGTAGTGAAAAAGGAAAAAGATTTCTCCGTCAGAATGGGCATGCTGCTCACTTCGGCGTACCGCCTCATCCGAAACATCGTATTCTCCGCCCAATTCCCGATTAATGGCATTTCCCAAAGCGACCTGCGGGCGCAAAAGAAGCTCATAGTCTCCGTAATGCAGCATGCAGTTGTATACGCGCTGGAGGGTCGCCACTCGGTTTGCAATGAAGTCATATGTCCGGGTGACGCCGTTGGTGCAGCCGGTGACGCGGTCGTCGTAGACAACGATTTCCTCTGGCAGGTCGTTTGACCCGCCGCGAATGGTCTGGATGATCTCCCGGGTCAGGGGGCTGTTGGCGTACTTATCCTCCAGCTCCTTTTGCCTTGCAAGCGCCGCCTGCTTTTCCAGAATGGGTGCCATCCGTTCCTTCTCCAGCTGTTTTTGACGGAGTTTCTCCTGCCGCTTGTGATCCTCCCATACCTGACGGCGGATTTTTTCCAGCTCGTCGTCTGAGTTCTTGCCCGGCTGGCCAGATGGCTCCTCCCATGTCTCCTCATCCTCTGCCCTTGGTTCGGAAAATCTGCTGCCAGATTTGCACAAGCCCCAGACCAACACGACACCGAGGATAATAAAAATGATCCACATAATCAGTGCTATCCTTTCTCCACAGTACTTTTCTTTATTGTAACTACTCAAAATAGCTATGTCAAGAAAATATCCTGTTAAACCAGGCGATAATGTCGAATCCGTATAGTACAATTATCAAAAAACCTGGAGGTGGCCCATGGAAAAAAAGAGAAATTTGCCCAGCGGGTGTCGCAGCTGCGGCAGGCCAAGGGCGTGTCAGCCCGAGACATGAGCCTTTCCCTGGGCCAGAGTGCCGGGTATATCAACAACATCGAAAACGGTGTGAACCTGCCGTCCATGTCCATGTTCTTCTACATCTGCGACTATCTGGGCGTAACACCGGAGGAATTCTTTGCTGCGGAGCTGACCGACCCGGTGCGTCTGCGGACGCTGACCGGCTCCCTGCGGCGGCTCAGCAGTCGCCAGCTGGAGCTGCTGGCCCAGCTGGTCCAGGAAATGAAATAACCCCATCCCCTCCCGCCGATCGGGAAGAGGATGGGGTCGCTTTTTGCCGTTTCCCGCTTTCAACACCCCCCGCAGGGGACAGCGTCCCCGGCGCCCCGCGCACAGGGCGGCGCCCTGCCCGGGCAGGGATCACACGTCCCCTATATGGTGTACACAAACGGGTCCGAGGGATTCTTCATCACCGGGGCCGGGGTGGCGGCGGCCACCCGGGTGCCGCTGCGGACGGAGTGGGTCAAAAACACGTTGCCTCCCACCACGGAGCCGTCGCCGATGTCCGTCTCACCCCCCAGAATAGACGCGCCGGAATAGATGGTCACGTCGTCCCCCACGGTGGGGTGGCGCTTCCCCGGCAGGGACGCGTGCCCCGCCCGGGGCGACATGGCCCCCAGGGTCACGCCCTGATACAGCTTCACGTTCCGGCCGATCACCGTGGTCTCGCCCACCACGATGCCGGTGCCGTGATCGATAAAGAAGTGGGGCCCGATGGACGCACCGGGGTGGATATCGATGCCCGTGCGGCTGTGGGCATATTCGGCCATGATCCGGGGGATCATGGGCACCCGCTGGCAGTACAGCAGGTGGGCAATGCGATAGACAAAGATGGCGAACAGGCCCGGATAGGCAAAGATGATCTCCTCCCGGGACGCAGCGGCGGGATCGGACTCAAACGTGGCGTCCAGGTCCTCCAGCAGCAGCCGCTGCACCCGGGGCAGCCGGCGCACAAACTCCCGGGTGATCTCCTCCGCCCGCTGCACCTGGTCCTCCGGCAGGGCCAGCCGCAGCTGGGCCGTCAGCTTTTCGGAAATGCGCTCCAGCAGCAGGGCGGCATAGTTCTCCGGAGCCAGGGACATCAGCGCCGGGTCCCCGAAATAGGCGGGGAACAGCAGGCGGCGCACCTCCTTGACCAGGTCGATAACCGCCCGGCGGTCCGGCAGGCGCAGGCCGCTGCCGTACAGGGGTGTGGCGCTCTCCGTCAGGGTGCGGCCCATGGCCGCGGCGGCTTCTTGAATGTGTTGGGGATACATAAACAGGCTTCCTTTCCATGTGTGGAAAAATCAAAGCGGCAGGGCATGCAGGATGCATGCTCTGCCGCTGCTTATACGCGCTTTTCCCGGGCAATTCAATCCCGGGCTTTCTGGGCAAACCATGCATGACCGTTCCGGGCATGACAACAGCAGGCCATGGTACAGATGGCCCGGCAGCTATTCATGGAAACGGTACGGTTCATGGCGTTTGCTCCTTTTGGAATCTGGCCCTATTATATGCTCCCCACGGCCCCGCGTCCATTGTCATTTTGGACAAAATGCGGGTTTTATTCGCCCCGCACCCGGCGGTACAGGGTCCCGCAGGCAGGCTGCACCCCCTTGACGGCGAACAGCTCCTCCACTGTGACGAACCGCACCCCCCTGGGCTGCAAGCGGTCCACGATCTCCAGGGCCGCCGTGACGCTGGTGGCGTAGCAGTCGTGGAGCAGGAGAATGTCCCCGTCTCCCGCCCGCCGCAGAACAATGTCCAGGATGCTGTCCACGTCCCGGCTTTTCCAGTCCTCCGTATCTACGGACCAGCAGATGGCCGGAGTCCCCAGGGCCCGCAGCTCCTCCTGCGATATGAAGCCGTAAGGGGGCCGCAGCCAGTAGCTTCCCGGCCCCAGCACCCGTTCCAGGGCCCGGCTGCATTTGTCCAGGTCCGCCAGGGCCTGGGCGGCGGACAGGTCCGTCAGGTCCCCGTGGCCGAAGGAGTGATTGCCGATCTGGTGGCCCTCCTGCCGGATACGCCGCACCAGGTCCTCCCGGCCTTCGATCTGACTGCCCACCAGAAAGAACGTGGCCCTGGCCCCCCGCCGGGAAAGGCCCTCCAGCAGCCGGGGCGTCCAGGCAGGGGAGGGGCCGTCGTCAAAGGTCAGGGCCATGTAAACCGGCTCTCCCGCCGGTTCTGCCGGCTCCGCCGCCGGTTCCGCCGCCGGGGCGCACCCGGTCAGCAGCAGCGCCGCCAGCAGCGCCGCCGCTATCCGCCGCCTCATACCGGTCCCTCCACCGCCACCGCCTGCATCCCCAGCTCCCGGTGCCGCTGCCACACCGTCTCCCTGGGATAGCGCACCACGCCCCGGTCCTCCCAGGGGTCGCAGCAGATATAGTGCTCCCGGTCATATCCCGACAGCACCACGCAGTGCTCGTTGGAAATCCACATGAAGGGCTGGCCCTCCGGCTCCGTCCGGTACCAGGGGCCGTTGACGGTGGGGCGCAGGTCAATGCTGATCCAGATCAGCACCGGAATCCCCCGGTCGATATACCGGCGGCACAGATAGCCAAGCTCCGCTCCGGTCTCGTTTTTGACCCGGTAAATCCCGGCTTTGTCCCGGGCCAGACCGGCCAAAAAGCGGGACATCCCGCTTTTTATCGCCGGGGCCCAGCAGCCCAGGGCATCCGGGTCGTGAGGGTCCCCCACAAAGGCCCGGCGGGGGTCCGGCCCATGCCAGACGCCGCCGGTATCCCGGTAAAACGGGGCCGAGGGCAGATGGTCCCGGGCAAAATCCTCCGCCGTCACGGAAAAGCCCAGGTATTGCAGCGCCATGGCGGCGCTGACGCTTTCGCAGCCGGTGGGCAGGCTATGCCCCTGGCCGATAAAGGGCACCGGAAGCTGCTTCATGCCGCCCCCTCCCGCCGCCGGGACAGCCGGTGGAAGAAAAATACCTGCCCCACCACCAGGGCCGCCCCCACAGCCAGCGGAAGCCAGGGCTCTCCCAGCACCGCCGCCAGCAGATAGCAGACCGCACAGTCGGCGCCGACCGCCAGGCCGTACCACAGCTGGGTGGTAACATGGGCCATGTGATCGCACCCGGCGCCGGTGGAGCTCATGATGGTGGTGTCGGAAATAGGGGAGCAGTGGTCGCCCATAACGGCCCCGGCGCACACCGCCGCCACCGCCGCCGGCAGCAGGGAACTGCCGGCAAACACCGGCACCGCCACGGGAATGAGAATGCCCATGGTGCCCCAGCTGGTGCCGGTGGCAAAGGCCAGCAGCCCGCCCACCAGAAACAGCACCAGCGGGAACAGGGCCGTCAAGGTCTCACGGCCGGCAAACAGCCCCTGGACAAAGGCCGCCGCGTCCAGCCGGGCGGCAAAGGATTTCAGCCCCCAGGCAAAGGTCAGCACCAGCAGCGCCGGGGTCATAAGCTTGAAGCCATCCAGAAAGCCCTCTACATAGCCGGAAAACGTCACCACACCCCGGGGAATGTATAAAACCGCCATCACCAGCAGCGTTACCGCGCAGCCGAAGCACAGGGCCATGGGCGCATCGGTGTTGGCAAAGACGTTGGACGCCGTCAGGGGAAGCCCCCCCTCCCGGCAGGTCCGGCGGCCCAGCAGCACCATGCCCCACACCACCGAGACGATGAGGCACACCGTGGGCACCAGCAGATCCACCGCCCGGCCCCGGGGGCTAAACTGGCCGGCGGAAGAGCGGTCATCCCGGGGCGGCTCCTGGACGGCGGCCAGCTGCTCCCGGCGGTACATGGGGCCGAAATCCCGTCCCGTCAGGGCCACCACGAACACCATCCACAGCATCAGAAGGGCGTAGAAATTATACGGGATGGCCCGCAGAAACAGGGTGAAGCCGTTGACCGTTCCGGCGTATTCCGCCGGAATGTACGACGACACGGCGGCGGCCCAGGAGCTGATGGGCGCGATGATGCACACCGGGGCGGCGGTGGCGTCAATGAGAAAGGCCAGCTTCTCCCGGGAGATGCGGAAGCGGTCGGCGATGGGCTGCATGATGGCCCCCACCGTCAGGCAGTTGAAATAGTCGTCCAGGAAAATCAGGCATCCAAGGGCTGCCGTGGCCGTTTCCGCTCCCCGGCGGGAGCGCACCCGGCGGGAAGCCCACTCCCCGAAGGCCCGGGAGCCGCCGGACCGGGCAAACAGCACCACAATGGCCCCCAGCAGCACGTCGAAAAAGAAGATCTTCCGGTCAATGCCCTCCATAAGGGTCAGAAACAGCGTCTCGAAGCTCCGCCAGGGGGCGAAGCCCTCTGCCAGCAGCGCCCCCATCACGCACCCGGCCAGCAGGGAGGAGTACACCTCCTTGGTGACAAAGGCCAGCACGATGGCCACCGCCGGAGGCAGCAGCGCCCAGCCGGTGCCCACAAAGGACGCAGAACCGCCGCCTGTGTCGGCAGCGGAGACGGCCCACAGCAGCACCAGCGCCGCCGCCAGCACGATCCCCCGCCTGCGGAAGGTTGTTTTCATGGTCAATTTCCTCGCTTTCCCCATAAGTCGGCGCTCCCGCAGGGCGGGCCGCCTATTGAAAGTGTATGCGGGGATATGACAGGGGAGTATGTGCCCAAGGCAGGCGCGGGGGGACGGGGTACGGCCATGGGGCGGACAGAGTCGTCCGCCCCTGCAAAAAAACGCGCGTGGACGGCGGCCCCGGATACCGGAGCCGCCGCCCACGCTTAAAGGAAGAAAGATGAAAGAAGAAAGAGAGAGTAATTGGAATGCAAAATATATCCAGTGACGCTTCCGGAGAAGCGGTCACGCTGTCTTAGTTGCCGCGGCCGCCGTTGCCCCGGCCGAAGAAGTAGTCGTACAGGTCGCCGTAGGAATCCTGCTGGCCCTGGTTCTGGTTGGAGGAATCGTCCTCGGTGCCGGTGGTCTGGGGCTGCTGGTCGAAGGTCAGGCTCAGGGTGATCTCCTGGCCGCCGCGCCACACGGTAAGGGTGACGGTGTCGCCGGCCTTATAGCTCTTCTTGGCCATGGACAGGTCGCTCATGGAGGTGATGTCCGTGTCGTTGAGCTTGGTGATGACGTCGCCCAGCTGCAGGCCTGCCTTTTCCCCGGCGCCGCCCTTTTCCACGGCGTAGACGAACACGCCCTTGGTCACGTCGATGTTGTACTGGGCGGCCATCTGCTCGGTCATGCTGCCGGCCTTGATGGCCATGTAGGCCTTATCGGTGACCTGGCCGTTTTCCATAATGTCGGTGATGATGGTCTGGACATCGCTGATGGGGATGGCAAAGCCGATGCCCTCCACGGTGGTGTCGGAATAGCTGGAATACTTGGCGGACACAATGCCCACTACCTCACCGTACAGGTTCATCAGGGGGCCGCCGGAGTTGCCGGGGTTGATGGAGGCGTCCACCTGGAGCATGTTGAAGGGGGTGCCGTCCACATTGATGGCCCGGTCGCAGCAGGACACGATGCCCTGGCTCATGGAGAAGGTCAGCTCGCCCAGGGGGTTGCCGATGGCCATCACCGTGTCGCCCACGTTGACGTCGGCGCTCTTGCCCAGGGTCACGGCCTGGAGGCCGGTGGCCTCGATCTTCAGCACAGCCACATCGTAATCGCTGTCGCCGCCCACCACAGTGGCGGGATAGGTATCGCCGTTATACAGGGTGACGTTGACGCTGCTGGCGCCGGACACCACATGCTGGTTGGTGACGATATAGCCGTCCTGGGTGATGACGAAGCCGCTGCCGGAGGAGGCGGACTCCACCTTCTGGCCGAAGATGTTGGTGGACACGGCGGAGCAGTTGATGGATACCACGCTGTTCACCGTGGAGGCGTACACCTCGGCGGGACTCATCAGCGTCTGGCCGTCCACGGATTTGACGCTGACGGCGGAAGCCGTGCGGCCGGACTCCTGAATGGTGGCCTTGCCGCCCCGGCGGGCCAGGGACGCGCCGCCGAAGCCGCACAGGCCGCCGATCAGGGCGCAGCACAGAACCAGAGCCGTGACCTTGGTGCCGGTCTTTTTCCAGAAGCTCTTCCCGTTGGTCTTGGGAATCCGGGGTTCATCCTGATAATCGCCGGTGGGGCAGGAGGTCTGATCCTCCTGCGCCGCCTGGGGCTCCGGCCGGGGAGCGGGCTGCCAGCTGGTCTGGCTGGGGTCCGGCTGGCCGGGCTGGGGAGCCTGGTCCTTGGAATAACTGTAATGATACAGGTTTTCATCGCTGTTGAAGCTGCTCTCGTTGTTCTCGTCGTTGACGCCGTTATACATAACTGTGAACCTCCTATTGTCGGGCGGGGTGGAATGTGGTATCATGAGGTATCGTGCTCCGCCGCCGCTGTGGTTTTCCTTTCGATGGTTTATAGTATACGCGGAAACCTTAACTGGAGCTTTAAAAAACGGCGAAAATTTTGAACTTTTTGTGAAGTCAGGGGGTGCGGCCTATGGTGAAAATTGAGGGGCTGAAGCTGGCCCCGGGCCAGGAGGAGGCCCTGCTGCGGGGAAAGGCGGCGCGGCTGCTGCGGGTGCCGGAGGGGGATATTCTGTCCCTGCAGGTGCTGCGCCGGTCCGTTGACGCCCGGGAGGAGCTGCGACTGGTGTACACCGCCGCGGTGGAGCTGCGGCAGGAGAAAGCCGTGCTGCGGCGGGTGCGGGATAAGCGGGTAACGCCGTATGCGCCGGAAACGTACCGGCTGCCGGAGGCCCTGGCGGCCCCCGAAACGCCGCCGGTGGTCATCGGGGCCGGGCCGGGAGGGCTGTTCGCGGCCCTGGTGCTGGCCCGGTGCGGGCTGCGGCCCATCATCCTGGAGCGGGGCCGGGACGCCGTGACCCGGCAGCGGGACGTGGAAGCCTTCTGGCGGGGCGGCCCGCTGAATACGGAATCCAACGTTCAGTTCGGCGAGGGGGGCGCAGGCGCTTTTTCCGACGGGAAGCTGAATACCGGCACCCGGGACCGGCGGCACCGGTGGATCCTGGAGCAGCTGGTGGCCTGCGGCGCGCCGGAAAGCATCCTCACCGACGCCAAGCCCCATGTGGGGACGGATATGCTCCATGTGACCCTGGTGAACCTGCGGCGGCAACTGCTGTCCCTGGGGGCGCAGGTGCGGTTCGGGCACCGGGTCACGGGACTGCGGGTCCGGGACGGGGCCCTGGAGGGGCTGGAGGTTACAGGGCCGGAGGGGCCGTATGTGCTGCCTGCCCGGCATGCGGTGCTGGCCCTGGGCCACAGCGCAAGGGATACCTTTGAAATGCTGCACGCCGCAGGGGTACAGATGGAGCAGAAGCCCTTTGCCGTGGGAGTGCGGATCGAGCACCGGCAATCGGACATGGACGCAGCCCAGTACCGGCAGTTCGCCGGGCACCCGTGTCTGCCCGCCGCCAGCTATAAGCTGTCATGCCACCTGGAAAACGGGCGCAGCGCCTTCTCGTTCTGCGTTTGCCCCGGGGGACAGGTGGTGGCCGCTGCGTCGGAGCAGGGGCGGGTGGTCACCAACGGCATGAGCGCATATGCCCGGGACCGGGAGAACATCAACGGCGGCCTGCTGGTAAACGTGACGCCGGAGGACTTCGGCAGCGGGCATCCCCTGGCGGGGGTGGCCTTTCAGCGGCAGCTGGAGGAGGCAGCCTTCCGCCTGGGCGGCGGCGGCTACGCGGCCCCGTGCCAGCGGGTGGAGGATTTCCTGGCGGGGCGGCCCTCTGTGGGGCCGGGTCGGGTGATCCCCAGCTATCGGCCCGGGGTCCGGTGGACGGACCTGCGGCAGTGTCTGCCGGAATTTGTGTGGGAGACCCTGGCACTGGCCCTGCCGGTGCTGGACAGGAAAATACAGGGCTATGCCCAGGGGGATGCCGTTCTGACGGCGGTGGAGACCCGATCCTCGTCGCCGGTGCGCATCCTGCGGGATGAGAGCGGCCAGTGCAGCGTCCGGGGCCTGTATCCCTGCGGCGAGGGGGCGGGATATGCCGGAGGCATCCTGTCCGCCGCCGCCGACGGCATGCGCTGCGCGAAAAAAATATGGGAGGTATACAGCGGATGAAAAAAATTGCGGTGATGGAGGACTTTCTCACGCCGGAGCACCGGAAAAGGGTGCTGGCAGCGGCGGAAAAGCACGGCTTTGCAGTGGACTTTTACGGGCGGGGCAAGGCTCCGGCAGAGGGGCTGGACCAGTATGAGATCATCTACGGATGGTGCGAGCCCGGAGACCTGAAGCGGGCCACGGGGCTGAAGTGGTACTGCTGCGGCTTTGCGGGGGTGGACCTGCTGTCCGACGACGGGCTGTACGCCAATCCCGATGTGATGCTGTCCAACTCCTCCGGGGCCTATGGGCTGACCATCAGCGAGCACATTCTGATGGTGACGCTGATGCTGCTGCGGCGGATGCCGGATTTCCAGGACATCGTCCGGCGGCGGGAATGGGTCCAGGAGCTGCCTATGCGGTCCATTTACGGCAGCCGCATCACGGTGCTGGGCGCCGGGGACATCGGCACGAATTTTGCCCGGCGGGCCAAGGCCCTGGGAGCCGCCCACATCTGCGGCGTGTCCCGCAGCGGCCGGAACGGGGACCCGGCCTATGACCGGATGCTGCCCCAGCAGCAGCTGGACCAGGTGCTGCCGGAAACGGAGATCCTGGTGATGGCCCTGCCCGCCGTGGCGGACACCGCAGGCATCCTCAGCCGGGAGCGCATTGCACTGCTGCCCCGGGAGGCCATCGTGGTAAACGTGGGCCGGGGCAGCGCCATTGACCAGGACGCGCTGATGGAGGCCCTGAACGCAGGGCGCATTGCCGGAGCCGCCCTGGACGTGATGGTGCCGGAGCCGCTGCCCAAGGAGCACCCCCTGTGGAGCACCCGGAATCTGCTGCTGACGCCGCATATCTCCGGGAATATGTCCCTAGGATACACCTGCGACCGGAATCTGGACATGTTCTGCCGGGATCTGGACAACTATGCCGCCGGTCGTCCCCTGGAGCACCGGGTGGACCGGAAGCGGGGATATTAACAGCAAAACCACGCTGCGACCGCAGCGTGGTTTTTGGTCTGTCAAAAGCCCCGCAGAGCTCGCGGCCTGCGGGCCGCAAGCTCTGCGGGGCTTTCCTGTTTTATACGTTGAAGCGGAAATAGATCATGTCGCCGTCCTTGACCACATACTCCTTGCCCTCGGACCGCAGCAGCCCCTTCTCCTTGGCGGCGGCCACGCTGCCGCAGGCGATCATCTCGTCGAAGTTGATGGTCTCTGCCCGGATGAAGCCCCGCTCGATGTCGGAGTGGATCTTTCCGGCGGCCTGGGGAGCCTTGGTGCCCTTTTTGATGGTCCAGGCCCGGCACTCGTCCTTGCCGTAGGTCAGGAAGGAGATCAGGCCCAGCAGCTCGTAGCTGCACTGGATCAGCCGGTCCAGACCGGACTGCTCCACCCCCAGGTCCTCCAGGAACATGGCCCTCTCCTCGGGGTCGTCCAGCTGGGCAATGTCCTCCTCCAGCTTGGCGCAGATGGGCAGCACCTGTGCCCCCTCCTTTTGGGCCAGATCCCGGACCATCCGGAAATACCGGTTGTTCTCATGGTCGGCAAAGCCGGCCTCGTCCATGTTGGCGGCGTAGATGATGGGCTTCAGGCTCAGCAGGTCCGCCGTCTCCACGATAGCCCGGTCCTCCGGGCCGCAGTCGAAGGTGCGGGCGGACTTACCGGCGTTGAGATGCTCCGCCAGAGCCCGGAACACCTCCGCCTCATGGAGGAATTTCTTGTCGCCCTTGGCGGCCTTGGCGGCCTTTTCCACCCGGCGGTTCACCATCTCCAGGTCCGCCATGATCAGCTCCAGGTCAATGGTCTCGATATCTCCCAGGGGATCCACCGGCACGTTGGTGCCGGCATCGGCCACCACATGCATGATGTTCTCGTCGTCGAAGCAGCGCACCACATGGACAATGGCGTCGGTGCGGCGGATGTTTTCCAGGAACTTGTTGCCCAGGCCCGCGCCCTGGCTGGCGCCCTTCACCAGGCCCGCTATGTCCACAAACTCGATGACGGCAGGGGTCTTTTTATCGGGCTCGTACATCTCCGCCAGCTTGTCCAGCCGCTTATCCGGCACAGCCACCATGCCCACGTTGGGCTCGATGGTGCAGAAGGGGTAGTTGGCGCTCTCCGCACCGGCGTTGGTGATGGCGTTGAACAGTGTCGATTTGCCCACGTTGGGCAGGCCCACGATACCTAATTTCATTTGTACTCATTCTCCTTCGATTTTCCTTGATTTTCAAGGGGTTTCAGCGTTTGGTGTCTTGGCTGTTACACCATTTTTACACCATTTCCGCATTTGGCTTTATTGGATTTTATCAGACTACACTATGTTGCTGAAATTGCTTGATGGCACAATCCATCGATTCGGCGGTCACATGAACATACCGATCCATTGTTGTTTTGATGCTGGCATGACCCAGCAGCTTTTGCAGCACCTTGGGCTGCATACCGCTTTCGATTGCACGCGTTGCATAGGTGTGGCGCAAAGCGTGCATACAGAATTTTTCAATTCCTGCTTCGTCGCATAGCTTGTAAAGGCGGGTATCAATTGTATCCTTTCCGCGCTTGCGAAAAAGGACACACTACTACAAATAAATTATAGCATATAACGTCCTTTTTCTCAAGCCGTTGCGTGAAAAAACTCTCCACTTATTTATTGTAGTCCTACAAATTTAAGAAGTGGTACAAAATCATAGGAGTTGTTTTCAAATTATCAGCATGTTATAATTGTTAAAAATGTTTTGTTTATAAGTTATGGGAGAAAAGAAATATGAAAAAGCCAAGTGTAACACATTTGTCTGACGAGCAAGAGCTGTTCTTACATAAGGCGCTATTAGGCGAGAATATTCTTGTAGATGCCTGCATTGGGAGTGGGAAAACAACCGCAATTCAGCATCTTTGCTGTGCCTTCCCTGAAACAACACAAATTCTCTATTTGACTTATAATAAGTTGCTGAAATTGGATGCTAAAGGGAAAATCAAGAACAAAAATGTTACAGTAACAAATTATCATGGCTTTGCTTTTCACATGTTGAGAAAGGTTGGCATACAACCAAATATTGCAGATGCAATACAACTATTCAATGACATGAAGCCCCAAATCAAGACATATGACGTGTTAATTATAGACGAATATCAAGATATAGAACGGGAATTTTCCGAAATGTTGGAGTACATAAAATCTACGAATCCAACAATTCAAATAATTGCTGTTGGAGATATGGCACAGAAAATCTACGACAAAACGACCTTAGATGTATCAGCTTTTATGGAAGAGTTTCTTGGCCCGCACATAAAGCTAGTTTTCACAAAATGTTTCAGACTTTCCGCTGGGTTGGCAGAAAAATTAGGACGCATTTGGAAAAAACAGATTATTGGTGTAAATGACTCTTGTGTGGTAGAAGAAATGACTGTTCCAGAGGTAATGAGATTCCTGTCCGTGCAAGATCCAAAAGAAGTACTCTGCTTGGGCTCCCGAACCGGCGATATGGCAAATGTATTAAACGACTTAGAGAGCTCTTACCCAGATAAATTTAACAAAAAAACCGTTTATGCGAGTATTGCAGATAAAGATTCTTTAGGAAAATCAGAGCCGAGCAAGACCTCTGCAATTTTTACCACTTTTGATAGCAGCAAGGGGCTTGAACGAAAAATATGTGTTGTATTCGATTTTACAGAAAGCTATTGGAATGTTAGAGTAAAGAAGCCACAACAAAAGTATGAAATCCTTCGTAATATTTTATGTGTAGCTGCCAGCCGGGGAAAAGAACATATAATTTTTGTTACCGGCGACGAGGCCCTTCTATCAGAGGAAACAATATTGACTGAGCCTAACACCGAGACAAAATACGCTGATACAGTTAATATTTCGGAAATGTTTGATTTTAAATATCGTGAGGATGTTGAAAACTGTTATGCTCTGCTGGAATGTTCTGAAATAGAAGTTGATGATAAATCCGTCATTGACATAACGCCAACAGATGACTTAATTGACTTATCACCTTGTATCGGTATATATCAGGAGGCGGTATTTTTCAACCAAGATCAATATGATATTGATAAAGAGATTGAACTATATTTTAGGACTCATAAAAACGAGAGCAAAGATAAGGAAGCCGCAAAATTAAGTTTAGACGAAAAAATCCTTTATTTGACAGCGTTAGAAACAAAACAGGAGCGTTATCAAAAGCAGGTCACAACACCTTTTGTTAGTGATAGTGAACAAAAGGCAATTATAGAAAGATTGTCAAAAATATTTATTCGAGATGAAACCGTTCAGGTTCAATGTGAAATTCCATTTTATGAAGAAAATTCGGATCATGAGTGTTTCACAGCAATTGGATTGTGTGATGTATTGAAAGATGATGTCATCTATGAATTAAAATTTGTTTCTGAATTATCGCACGTTCATTTCCTACAATGTGCCTGCTATATGATTGCATTGAAAATAGATAAAGGAATTTTGTGGAATACGCGCGATAATACTCGCTATGAAATCCATATACCGGATAGAGACGCATTTCTGGATGCAGTTGCAAAGGCAACAACTAAAAGGAAACTTGAAAGATATTACCATCCTGTGATATGAGGAGGCATTTAAATGGACATTTCTACCCATAGCCAAAGTATGACGGATAGAGAGTATTTCGCAGTTATTGATACTGAAACAACTTGGCAAGATGAAGTAATGTCGATTGGGGTGGTAATAGCCCACAAAAATACCTATCATATCGCTGTGGAAAAGTATTATGTAATTACACCGGAATGTAAGCAGCCTGCTATGTACGGATATGCGCTGAATGATTATACCCCCTTTACAAAGTGTAACAGATCAAAAGCAATATCTGATTTACGTTCATTGCTGCAGAACTATTGCATAGAGGATATTTTTGCATACAATGCACACTTTGACTATAATCACTTACCGGAGCTGAAAGATTTCATTTGGCGTGATATCATGCGTATAGCGGCATATAAACAGTTTAATCCAAGTATTCCAGATGATGCAGAATGCTGTTCAACAGGAAGATTAAAAAGCAATTATGGCGTAGAATCCATGATGCAGCTCCTGATGGGGAACGAAAGGTATTTTGAAAGACATAATGCAGCATTTGATGCAAAAGATGAATTGCTAATAATGCAAATGCTAGGGTATCCAATGGAACAGTATCCTAGTATTCAAGAGATTTCTTTGATGAAAGCGAGAATGCATACACGGCTTGAGCGACGCGAACAGCGAAAGAATGATTTGCAGAAACATTTGATTTATGGAAATATTGATTTAATTAGTTTTGAAGCAACAAATAAGCCCGTTATGATAAAGTGCAGGATATGCGGGCATCTTTGGGATGTGAGCTATTATACAGCAAACACCAGCACGCCTAAATGTCCCCATTGTTTTCCGACAGCCAACCCTAAGCCTAAAACACCTAAAGAAAAATTATCATTAGAGGAACAATTACAGACAAGAGCAAAAGACTATGCCGATTTAATCTGGGCCAAAAGCGGCGGAACGTTAAAAGTTATAGAGTATAGAGGTTCAAACAAAAAGGCAACGGTAATATGTATGACGTGTGATTACCGCTGGGAGATTAGAGCGGATCACCTCAAGACTCGTTGTTATTGCCCGTGTTGCAAAAAGAAAGATAAAGCTACCATAATATAAGAAAACACAAGGGCGGAAGTTCCGCCCTTGTGCTTTCTACAGTACATTCTCAATAGAAATGATAAATCCGAACACATTACCCACTTGGATAATGTAGTTCGGATTATCATTACTTGGTCCGAGTGTTGAGATTCGAACTCAAGGCCTCTTGAACCCCATTCAAGCGCGATACCAAACTTCGCCACACCCGGATAGCCAACCGAATCACTCAAGTCAGCTTGATTACTATACCACACCTTTTCGGGGAATGCAAGGGGTTTTTTGAAATTTTTCCGTTTTTTTAGTAGCCATACCGTTTCCGCTTGGCCAGCAGGAAGATACCCGTGGCGACAACGGCCATGACCTCCGCCGCCACGATGGACATCCAGATGCCGTCCAGCCTCCACAACAGCGGGAACAGCAGCACCGCTCCCACCTGGAACACCAGGGCCCGCAAGAACGCGATGATGGCCGAGGTGAGCCCGTCGTTCAGGGCCGTGAAGAAGGACGAGCCGTAGATGGCGAAGCCCGAGAACAGGAACGAGAACGAGAAAATGGAGAAGGCGTGGGACGTCATCCGGAACAGTCCCGGGTCATACCCCACATACAGCCGGGACAGCGGCGCGGCCAGAACCTGCCCCGCCGCCAGCATGCACACCGCGCACACGGCCAGCAGGCCGCCGCTGCGCCGCAGCAGGCCCCGCAGCTCCCCGCGGTTTCCGGCCCCATAGTGGAACGACACAATAGGGGCCGTCCCCACGGAATAGCCGATATAGATGGCCTGGAAGATCATATTTACATACATCAGCACGCCGTAGGCAGAGACACCGTCCTCTCCGGCGTACTTCATCAGCTGCACGTTATACAGCATGCTCACCAGGGACATGGACACGTTGCTCATAAACTCCGACGACCCGTTGGAGCAGGTTTTCAGCAGGGCGCGCAGGTCCATCCGGCATTTGCCCAGCCGCAGCAGGCTGCTGTTGGGCCGGGCGAAATACACCAGGGGCAGGCTGCCGCCGGTGGACTGGCCCAGGGCTTGCGCCCGGCTCAGGGCTGTGGCCGCCGCCGCACCTGCCGCGCCCCAGGAAAACACCGCCACGAACAGGGCGTCCAGCGCCATATTGGTGACGCCTGCCGCCACGGTGATATATAGCCCCAGCCGCGGCTTTTCCGCCGTGGCAAACAGGCACTGGAACTCATATTGCAGCACATAAAACGGCAGGGCGAGCAGGTTGATGCGGCCATAGATCAGGGTCTGCTCCAGAAGCTCCCCCTCCGCCCCCATCAGCACCGCCGCCGGGCGCAGGATCAGAAAGCCCAGGCCCGCCAGCACCACGCCGATGGCCGCCGAGACGTACACGATCATGGAGAAGATGTCGTTGGCCCGTTCCCGGTCCCCCTGGCCCATGGTCTTGGCGATAAGCGCGCCGCCGCCGGTGCCGAACATGAACCCCACGCAGCCTAAGCCCAGCAGCACCGGGATGATAAGATTCACCGCCGCAAAGGGCGTCTTTCCCGCGTAATTGGACACAAAAAAGCCGTCCACCACGCCGTAAATCGCGGTAAAGATCATCATGGTGATGGACGGCAGCGTAAACCGGATCAGCCTGCCGCAGGTGAAGTGGTCCGATAATTGAATGGACGCTTTGCTCATGACTCCTCCTTGATTTCCTTCGCTTTTTCCCCCAGGGCCTCCTGAAAGCGTCGGGTCAACGCCAGATATTGCTCCACATCCGCCTGGGGCCAGGCGGCAAACACCTGGTTTTCCGCCTGGATTACCCGCAGGGCGGTCCGGCAGGCCAGTCCCTCTCCCGCCTCCGTCAGGCACACGTCCTTGCCCCGTCCGGCGGCCTCCAGATAGATCAGGCCCTCCCGCTCCATCCGCCGCAGGGCGGAGTTGACGGTCTGCTTGCTCATGCCTCCCAGGCGGCAGACCTCCCGCACGGAGCAGCGCCCCCCGGCGTCGCACAGGGTATACAGCACGCCCATCACGCTGTCCGGCAGGCCCCAGTGCTGGCCCATTTCATGATAAACCGCGTCGGTTTCCTGCAAAAGGTGGTTATACCGTCGCAGGTCCCGGGATATATACGGCATAGGCTGCCGCCTCCCTTCTGTCCGAAATCATACCAAACGTATTATAGTACGATTTCGTACCTTTGTCAAGACGACACAAACCGCCGGTCCCGGGAAAGAGGGGACCGGCGGTTTGTTTTGTGGTAAAAGGAGAGAGAATAACAATGATAACAGCTTTCGGATTACGGGCTCATCATACCGTCCCGGTGGGAAAAAGTCAAGCGGTCCGGCCCACAGTTTACAGAACGTTCACAGGAAACCGGCAATCTGCCTATTGACGGCCGGCAGCCATGGTGGTAATATTTAGCTCGCTAACATTTAGTATGCTAAGTATTAAAAATCAGAAGAAAGGAGAAAACTATATGGACTGCGAGAAGAAGCCCGAGCTCATCGGCCCGCTGCTGGGCTACTGCAATCATCGGGCATATCTGAGCATGGACAAAAAGCTGCGGCGCTATGGCGTCACGCCCATCCAGTGCCGGACCCTGACGTATCTGCACCGCCAGCCCGGCCCCGTGACCCAGAAGCAGCTGCAGCAGCATCTGGCCGTGAAGCCCTCCACCGTCAACGGCATTGTGGACCGTCTGGTGGAAAAGGGCATGCTGACCCGCGCCCCCGGCGAAACCGACGCCCGCTGCCGCATCCTGCGGCTGACGGCATGCGGCCAGCAGTTTTATGACGACTTCGTTTCCATCACCCATGAAATAGAGGCCCTGGTCCAGCGGGGCATGACCCCCCAGGAGGTGGATACGCTCCGCCGGCTCCTGCTGCGGGCGGCGGAAAACCTGACATCGGAGGAGGACAACGCATGATTCGTAAATTAGCTCCCTATACCAAGGGATATCGTATCTGGATCATCCTGGGCGTTCTGTGCTCAGCCGGCGAGGCCGTGCTGGAGCTGCTGCTGCCCAAGGCCATGAGCCAGATCGTGGACGTGGGCATTGCCAACGGCGACAAGGAGTACATTCTGGCCATGGGCCTGAAAATGATCCTCATGGCCCTGGCGTCCCTGGTGATGGGCGTGGGGGCGGCGGCTCTGGCCGCCCGGGCCGGTATGGGCTTCGGCGCCAACGTCCGCGCCGCGGAATATGCCCAGGTGCAGCGGTTCTCCTTTGCCAACATCGAGCATTTTTCCACCGCATCCCTGATCACCCGGCTCACCAACGACGTTTCGTCGGTGCAGATGACTCTGATGATGGGCATGCGCATGCTGGTCCGGGCCCCGGTGATGCTGATCACCGCCCTGGTCATGGCCCTGACCATCAGCTTGCAGCTGAGCCAGGTATTCCTGGTGGTGCTGCCGCTTCTGCTGATCCTGGTGGCCATCGTCATCCGCTATGTGGGGCCGTTTTTCACCGCTCTGCAAAAGTCCACCGACGATCTGAACCTGGTGGTCCAGGAGGATCTGAACGCCATCCGCGTGGTGAAATCCTTCGTCCGGGAGGACCGGGAGCGGGAGAAGTTTGCCCAGCGCAGCGACACCCTCCGGAATACGGCGGAGCGGGCCTACAGCTTCGTGGTGCTGTTTGTCCCCCTGGTGACCCTCATTATGGGCGGCACCATCATGGCCATCATGTGGCTGGGCGGCCACTATGTGGTGGGCGGCTCCATGCTCTCCGGCGACCTGATCGCCTTCTTCACCTACGCCTCCGAAATCCTCATGTCCCTGATGATGGTGGCCATGGTGATGATGGTGCTGACCCGGTCCATCGCCTGCGGCAAGCGCATTGTGGAGGTGCTGGAGGAGCAGCCCGAGATCACCGACTCCGCCGCCGACGCGGCCCTGACCGTGGAAAACGGCGACGTGGACTTTGATCATGTCTATTTCAAATACCACAAGGACAGCGACGCCTGGAACCTGGAGGATGTCTGCCTGCATATCGACAGCGGCATGACCGTTGGCATCCTGGGCGGCACCGGCAGCGCCAAGAGCACCCTGGTGAGTCTGATTCCCCGGCTGTATGAGGCCACGGAGGGCGTTGTGTCCGTAGGCGGACATGACGTCCGGGAATACACCATGGAGGCTCTGCGCCAGGGCTGTGCCATGGTGCTGCAAAAGAACACCCTGTTCTCCGGCACCATCCGGGAAAATCTCCGCTGGGGCCGGGAGGACGCCACCGACGCCGAGATGGAGGATGCCTGCCGCATGGCCTGCGCCGACGAGTTTATCTCCCGCATGCCCGACGGCTACGATACCCACATTGAGCAGGGCGGCGCCAACGTGTCCGGCGGCCAGAAGCAGCGCCTGTGCATTGCCCGGGCCATTCTCCGGCGGCCCCGGGTGCTGATCCTGGACGACTCCACCTCTGCCGTGGACACCGCCACCGACGCCAGGATCCGCGCAGCCCTGCGCCAGGCCCTGCCCGGGTCCACCAAGCTCATCATCGCCCAGCGCATCTCCTCCGTTATGGATGCGGATCTGATCGTGGTGCTGGACGACGGCAAAATTTCCGGCGCAGGCACCCATGACCGGCTGATGGCCACCAATCGGATCTATCAGGAGGTCTATAAATCTCAGCAGGAAGGAGCGACCATCGATGGCTGACAGCAAGAAGCAGGTCCGTCCCGGCGGCCCCCACGGCCGGGGCCACGGCTATCAGAGGCCCCAGAATCTCCGGGGCACGGTGGGGAAGCTCCTGGCCTATATCGGCCGCTATAAGGCGGCGCTGATCGTGGTGGCGGTGTGCCTGGTGCTCAGCTCCGTGGGCTCCGTGGCCAGCAGCTACTTCCTCAAGCCCGCCCTGAACCACATTGTGGCCGGGGACTTCAAGGGCCTGTTCTGGATGCTGGTGGCCATGGGCGGGGTGTTCCTGGTGTCCGCCGGGTGCTCCTATGCCTATTCCCGGATCATGGTACGCATCTCCCAGCGGACGGTGGCCACCCTGCGGCAGGACCTGTTCAACAAGCTCCAGACCCTGCCCCTGCGGTATTTCGACACCCACCAGTCCGGCGACCTGATGAGCCGCTTCACCAACGATATGGACACCGTGTCCGACATGATCAGCAACAGCTTCGCCAGCGTGGTGTCCAACCTGCTGACCTTCGTGTGCACGGTGGTGATGCTGGTGTATCTGAACTGGGCGCTGACCCTCATCACCTTCGTGTTCCTGGGTCTGATGCTCCTGGTGGTCAAAAGCGTGGGCGGCCGCAGCCGCACCAGCTTCCAGCAGCAGCAGGCGGCCCTGGGCAGTCTCAACGGCTACATCGAGGAGATGATCGAGGGGCAGAAGGTTATCAAGGTCTTTCACCATGAGCAAAAGACCCTGGACGAGTTCTCCGCCCGCAACAGCGCCTATCGGGACGCCGCCGCCATGGCCCAGACCTACGCCGGGGCCATGATGCCCGCCATGGGCAACCTCTCCCGCATCAACTATGCCGTCACCTGCTGTGTGGGCGGCCTGCTGTCCATCTCCGGTGTGTTCGATATCGGCTCCCTGGGCGCGTACCTGCTGTATGTCAAGCAGGTGTCCCAGCCGGTGGGCCAGATCAGCCAGCAGGTGAACACCCTGCTGGCCGCCGTAGCCGGCGCGGAGCGCATTTTTGCCGTGATGGACGCCGACCCCGAAACCGACGACGGCACCGCCACCCTGGTCCGGGTGCTGAAGGACGGCGATACCCTGACGGAGACGGACCGCCGCACCGGCCACTGGGCCTGGAAGAAGCCCGATAGCTCCCTGACGGAGCTGCGGGGCGACGTGCGCTTTGAGCACGTGGACTTCGGCTATGACCCGGAGAAAACCGTGCTCCACGATGTGTCCCTGTTCGCAGAGCCGGGGCAGAAGATCGCCTTCGTCGGCTCCACCGGCGCGGGAAAGACTACCATCACCAACCTCATCAACCGGTTTTACGACATTCAGTCCGGCGTCATCACCTATGACGGCATCGACGTCCGGGATATCCGGAAGGACTCCCTGCGCCGGTCCCTGGGCATCGTCCTGCAGGACACCCATCTGTTCACCGGCACCATCGCCGACAACATCCGCTACGGCAAGCTGGACGCCACCGATGAGGAGGTCCGGGCGGCGGCCAGGCTGGCCAACGCCGACACCTTCATCCGCCACCTGCCCCAGGGGTACGACACCGTCATCACCGGGGACGGCGGCAGTCTCAGCCAGGGCGAGCGCCAGCTGCTGGCCATTGCCCGGGCCGCCGTGTCAGATCCCCCGGTGCTGATCCTGGACGAGGCCACCTCCTCCATCGACACCCGCACCGAAAAGCTCATCGAGCAGGGGATGGATTCCCTGATGGCCGGGCGCACGGTGTTCGTCATCGCCCACCGGCTCTCCACCGTCCGCAACGCCCAGGCCATTCTGGTGCTGGAGCAGGGCCGGATCATCGAGCGGGGCGACCACGCCGCCCTGATGGCCCAGAAGGGCAAGTATTACCAGCTGTGCACCGGCCAGGAGGAGCTGTCCTGACCCAAAAACGCAAGAAACAGCCGCCGCAGCTTGCTCTGCGGCGGCTGTGCGCGTATCAAGCGGCAAAAACGCCGGTATCGTGCGATACCGGCGCTTTTGCTATAGGGGGGGAAGGGGGAAATCAGCGAAGTCAGGCAGACCGCCTGGCGGTCCTGCTTCGATTCAGGAGTCTCGGAGGTGACTCTGAATATAAATTCATTATACACATACAATACTGAAAAATCAACCCGAATTTTGAAAAATTTGCAAAAATTTTGTATGTCACCGCAGCACGGCGCACAGCAGCGTCAGATATCGGGGCAGCCGGTCCCGCCGGGGCCACAGCAGCTCCCAGCCCAGCTCTCCCCGGGCGGCGGCCCCCACGTCGCAGCCCAGAGATTCCAGACTGTAGCCCACCGCCTCCGGATGGCGGCAGGGCCGCCCTGCGGGCCGGGTACACGCCGCGCACAGCATGCACCCCCCGGTGGTCAGCACCGCCGCTCCGGGATACAGCGCCCGCAGATGCCCGTCCATCCGCCGGGCGTGGGCGGCGGTCAGCTCCCGGGTATATTCCGCCAGCTCCTCCGACGTGAACCGCCGCTCCAGCAGCTCCCGGGTAAAGTGGAACTGCATCCCCCGCAGCAGCACCGTTTCATACCGCCCCCAGTATTCCGCCGCCGGAACGTCATAGGGCGGGCACGTCCAGTACCGCCCATAGTCCAGGCAGGGGCGGCACCCGGCGGCGGGGTCCTTCAGGTCCACATACCGCCTGACGAATTCCTCCGCCGGCACCTCCGCCCCGGCCTGTACAATGGTATAGCCGCTTCCGTTCATCCGTTTCCCTCTCCGATCTCATAGCCGCTGAAGTTGTACAGCGGCCCCACCCGGGTCTCGCCGTTCATGACGGACAGCAGCAGCATCTCGCACCCGTCGGAGAGCCCCGCCTCATCCACGCCATAGAGCAGGGTATGGAAATCCTCCGCAAAGACCCGGGCGCTCTCTGCCGCCGCGCCGTGGGCCAGATGCCGGGACCGCACCAGCCGCTCCCCGCC
>OGPD01000460.1_pt1 | contig 46961 bp, 42 predicted proteins | sample 1552861 | NCBI WGS metagenome assembly OGPD01 (sample SAMEA2580280, study PRJEB22360) | human gut metagenome | biome: human gut; feature: human-associated habitat; material: faeces | place: Denmark | collected 2008/2010
TGTCCCAGGTGGTCCCGCGCGGGAGGGGGGGGGGGGCGCCCCCCCGCCGCTATGCCAAGTCCGCCCTGGCCCTGCTGCTGCCCATTATCTACTGCATACTGGACGCGGCGGGCACCTTTGCCGATTCCCGGGTGCTGGACAAGCTGTCTGCCCGGGCACTGGCAGAGGGGATGTTCGCCACGGCGGATGAGTGCTCCGACTACGCCGCCAGCGCCGCCAACTGCGCCTATGAGCTGACGTTTCTGCTGGCGGGCATCGTGTGCTTCGTGTATGTGGTGCTGATCCGGAAGCAGAAGCTCATCGCCCGGCAGGAGGCCCCCAAGTACGCCGGCGCGGCCTTCGAGACGGCGGGCCAGTTCGCCTATATTTTCGCCCTGTCTGACACGGCCCATGTGGCTATCTCCGCCCCCATCATCTCCGCCTACTGCGTGGCATCGGTGGTGTGGAGCCGGATCTTCCTGAAGGAAAAGCTGTCCCTGAAGCATTACCTCATGATCACCCTGGTGGTGGCGGGTATCGTCATCCTGGGCGTGTACGACGCCTGAACAAAAATCTCCCCCTGTCATGCACTGCATGACAGGGGGAACAATACATTTGCGGCAGAATCACATGCCCGTCATCACGGTCATGACCTTGAACTCCTCGGAGTTCAGGGTCTTTTTCATGGACAGACCCTCGTCGATATCCAGGTCGATGATCTGATCATCCTTGGCACAGATCACGCGGTTGGTCTTTCCTTCCGCCAGGACGCGGACGGCCTCGTAGCCCATGCGCGTGGCCATGACCCGGTCCTTGGCGGTGGGGCTGCCGCCACGCTGAATGTGACCCAGGATGGTGACCCGGGGGTCCAGAGCCAGCTCCTCCTGAATCTGGCGGCCTACCTCCACGGCGCTGGCCGCGCCCTCGGCCACTACGATCATAAAGTTGGTCTTGCCATTGAGTCGGGCATGGCGGATATTGTCGGCCACCTGGACCTTGAAATCATAGGGGTGCTCCGGCACCAGCACTGCCGTGGCACCCACGGCCACGCCCACATACAGGGCCAGATAGCCGGCATGGCGGCCCATGACCTCCACCACGGCACAGCGCTCGTGGGACTGCATGGTGTCCCGCAGCTTATCGATGCATTCCACCGCCGTGTTGGCGGCAGTATCGAAGCCGATGGAGTAGTCCGTGCAGACGATGTCGTTGTCGATGGTGCCGGGGATACCCACCACAGATACGCCGCATTTGCTGAGCTCCTGGGCGCCTCGGAAGGTGCCGTCGCCGCCGATGGCCACGATGCCGTCCAGTCCCAGCAGCTTGCACACCCCCGCAGCCTTGGCCTGTCCCTCCGCCGTGCGGAACTCCTCGCTGCGGGCGGTGTAGAGAATGGTGCCGCCGCGGTTGATGATGCGGCTGACGCTGCCGGAATCCATGCGATAAAAGTCACCGTTGACCAGGCCGGACCAGCCCCGCCGGATGCCTATGCACTCGATGCCGCGGTCCAGGGCGGACCGCACCACGGAGCGCACCGCCGCATTCATACCCGGGGCGTCGCCGCCGCTGGTCAGAACACCGATCCGTTTTACTGCGCTTTCTGCCATAGAAAAATTCCTCCCTCTGTATATATCGGAACATTCCGAATGTACCATACATCATTTTGCACATTGTAGCACGATTTGTCATCCAATGCAACAGGAACTTTTTTGTTCCTGTAGGAATCGTGAGCTTGTCAAAAAAGGCGGGGGCACCATCCGGGTGGGCGGGGCATAGACTGCCCTGTGAGGAGGTATAAGCATGGACCATGAACTTTTGCTGGCCCGCTCCATCACACAGGCTCAGCACATGGTGCGGGCCCTTGGCGGATGCGGCATCCGGGCTGCACTGATGCGTGCGCCTATGGGACTGACGGACCGGGGCTGCGCCTATGCGGTGCGGCTGCGTCCCGGAACGCTGGAGCAGGCGCTGTCTTGTCTGAAATCGGCGGGGATCACGCCCCTGGCCGTTTATCGTCATATGCAGGAGGGGTATCGGGAGGCGGCGGAATGATCTATTTCGACGCCGGGGCAACCACCCTGGAGAAGCCTGCCGCCGTGGGCCGGGCCATGGCTCAGGCGACGCACGCTATGAGCTCCCCGGGGCGGGGGAGCTATCCCGCCTCCCGCCGGGCGGAGGAAACGGCCTATCTGTGCCGCCAGGAGGCGGCGGAGCTGCTGGGCGTTCCGCAGCCGGAAAACGTTATCATCACCACAAGCGCCACCCATGGACTGAACATTGCCATTCGGTCGCTGCTGGGGTCCGGGGACCGGGTGGTGATCTCCGGATATGAGCACAACGCCGTGACCCGGCCCCTGCATGTCATTCCGGGACTGTCGGTGACAGTGATCGATACGCCGCTTTTCCGGCCGGACCTGGCGGCGGAGGAATTTCGCCGGGCCATCCGGCAGCTGCGGCCCCGGGCGGTGGTGTGCACCCACGTTTCCAACGTGTTCGGCATGATCCTGCCGGTGGCGGACATTGCCGAAACCTGCCGGGAGACGGAAACGCCCCTGATCGTGGACGCGTCCCAGTCGGCGGGGGTGCTGCCGGTGGATCTGTCCGGGTGGGGGGCGGCCTTTGTGGCCCTGCCCGGCCATAAGGGATTGTACGGCCCCCAGGGCACGGGGCTGCTGCTGTGCGGAGGGGAGGGGGCAAAGCCCCTGCTGTATGGCGGAACCGGCAGCATGTCCCGCCGGCAGGATATGCCCCCGGACCTGCCGGATCGACTGGAGGCCGGGACCCACAATATGCCGGGCATCGCAGGGCTGCTGGAGGGCATCCGGTTCGTGCGGCGGCAGGGAGTGGACGCCATCGCCGCCCGGGAGCGGCAGGTGGCCCTGCGGGCCGCCCGGGGCCTGGAGAGTCTGCCGGGGGTCCGGGTGCTCTGGGACGGGGACTTCCGGAACCAGACCGGGGTGGTGTCCTTCGTGACGGAGGGCCGGGACTGCGAGGCGGTGGGGGAGGCCCTGGCCCGGCGGGGCATCGCCCTGCGGGCGGGGCTCCACTGTGCGCCTTTGGCCCACCGGACGGCGGGGACGCTGGAAACCGGAACCCTGCGGCTGAGCACGTCGTTTTTCAATACGCCGGACCAGGCGGATCGCCTGGTATGGTCCGTGTCCCGGGTGCTTCGTGAAAATGTAGAGCTTTGACAGACGTTTTTGTTGCATTTTCCCAATAAATTTTATATAATGTAAAATACGTATTGGTATGTGCAAGGAAGGGACGCCTGAAATGGAAGCTATTGTATCTGTATTGGAGCGGGCGGGGCGGTATTTGTCGCTGATCCGGCCCATGGATGTGCTGGACGTGGCCATCATCGCCTATCTGGTGTATAAGATCCTGTGTCTGGTGCGCAGCACCAGGGCGGAGAATATCCTCAAGGGCGTGGCTATCTTCCTGGTGGCCCTGTGGCTGTCGTCCCCGGCGGCCCTGAATCTGCGGGGCGTGAACTATATCCTCAGCCACATGGTGGAATGGGGCGTTCTGGCCCTGATCATCCTGTTTCAGCCGGAGATCCGGCAGCTGCTGGAAAAGGTGGGCAGCCGGAACATCCGCCTGCTGCGGATTTTCCAGCCGGAGCAGCAGTCGTCGGAGCTGGAGCGGGCCATTGACCAGACCGTGGTGGCCTGCACCGACATGGCCAAGACCCGCACGGGTGTGCTGATCGTGTTCGAGCGGAAGCTGCTGCTGGACGATATCGTCCGCAGCGGCACCACTCTGGACGCGGCGGTATCCAGCGAGCTGCTGAAGAACATCTTTTTCGTGAAGGCCCCCATGCACGACGGCGCCGTGATCATCCGGCAGGGCCGGATCTTAGGCGCCGGATGCATGCTGCCTCTGTCGAAGAATGTGAACCTCAGCCGCGATCTGGGTATGCGTCACCGTGCGGGCATCGGCATGAGCGAAAACTCCGACGCAGTGGTGGTCATCGTATCGGAGGAGACAGGCTCCATCTCCGTGGCCATCGGCGGAATGCTGAAGCGGCACCTGATGCCGGAGACGCTCCGTCAGCTGCTGTGCAACGAGCTGATGCCCCAGCCGGAGGAGGAGTCGGACAAGCCCCGCCTGTCCCTGCGGGAGCTGCTGCACGCCCATAGAAAGGGGGAGCAGAATGGAAACCAAGAATAACACCAACGCCAACAAAAGCCGCAAGGCCATCCGCATCGTCATCTCCATCCTGGTGGCCATTGCCCTGTGGGTCTATGTGGACCGGGGGCTTTCCGTGGAGGTGACCATGAAGGTCAAAAACGTTCCGGTGGAGTTTTCCGGCGAGGATACTACCCTGGCGGACAAGAATCTGATGCTGCTGTCAGGCTACGACACCACCATCGACCTGGTGCTCAAGGGGCCCCGCAGCGAGCTGCGCAAGCTGGACAAGAGCAAGGTCCGCATTGTGGCGGACACCAGCTCCATCCAGGAGACCGGACAGCAGACACTGACGTATCAGGTGTATTATCAGGACGACATCCAGCGCAGCAAAATTTCCGTGGATCACGCCAGCGCCTACAGCGTTACCGTTACCGTGGGGGAGATGGACAGCAAGACCGTCCCCATCCACTGCGACATCGTGGGCAGCACCGCCACCGGCTTCACCGCCGGGGAGCTGACCCTGGACCCGGCGGAGCTGAATCTGCGGGGCCAGCGGGACGACCTGCTGAACATCGCCTATGCCAAGGTGACGCTGGACATCTCCGGGGCGGATCGCACCGTGGTGAAGGCCCTGGAGTGGGAGCTGTACGACTACAACGACATCAAGATCGATAACCCTGCCGTTCGCTCCAAGGTGAAGGCCGTGCAGGCCACCCTGCCGGTGAAAACATCCAAGACGGTGGGCCTGGTCATCAACTTCGTTCCCGCCGCCGGGTCCACCATGGATACGGTGCAGTACACCGTGTCCCCGGACAAGGTGACCCTGGTGGGCGAAAAGGACGTGCTGGACACCATCGACGCCATTGTGCTGGACACCCTGTACCTTCAGGATCTCCAGCCCTCCCAGAGCCTGACCTACAGCGTCACCGCGCCGGAGGGGACTACCCTGGCGGAGAATGTGGGACCCGTCACCGTGACCATCGTGGTCACGGGGGTCACGGAGCGCAGCGTTAGCGTGACGGCCTTTAACTGCGAAAACGTGCCGGCGGGCTTTTCCGCCGTGCCGGTGACGGAGAGCCTGAATATTCTGCTGCGGGGTCTGGATGGCGAAATGGCCCGCATCACCGGGGAGGATCTGCGGGTCACGGTGGACCTGTCCGACATCACGGAGCCCGGCGTACACACGGTTCCGGTGACGGTGCAGGTGGCAAACTACGCCAACGTAGGCGTCAAGGGCTCGTATCAGATCGTGGTGGACGTAGAGCGTCTGCCGTAAAATGTGTTTTCCCCAAGCGAAAGGACTGAGCAAATATGACACAAGTTGCAACTGTTGAAAAGATTCTGAAGGACGGGTATGTGCAGATCTCCGTACCCCGGAAGTCTGCCTGCGGTCACGACTGCGAGGAGTGTGCCGGATGCGGCATGACCGGCGCGTCCATCTATGCCGAGGCACGGGACCCGGTGGGCGTGCACCCCGGAGACAAGGTGGTGGTGGAGAGCTCCACCCGGGCCATCCTGGGCGTCACCTGGCTGGTGTATATGCTGCCGGTGGTGTTTTTCCTGCTGGGCTACTTCCTGTCGGCAGGATTGACCGAGGGCTGGCGGTATGCCATCGCCGTTGTGGCAGTGGTGCTGTCCTTTGTTCCCATTAAGCTGTATGACGGCTATGCCCGAAAAAAGGACACCCTGACCTACACCATCGTGCGGGAGTTCTGATGTTCGGCTATGTACGGCCGGCGGACGGACATCTGACGGCGGAGGACAAGTCCCGGTTCCAGGCCGCTTACTGCGGCCTGTGCCGCAGTCTGGGCCGCCGGTACGGACTGGCCGCCCGGATGATCTTAAATTATGATTTAGCTTTTCTGGCTATGCTGTTATCCAGGGAGCCGGAATGCCTCACGGCCCACTGCCGGTGCCCGGCTCACCCCATCCGGGGGTGCGACGCCCTGGAGGGGCAGGACGCCTTTGACACGGCGGCGGACCTGAGCGTGATTCTCACCTGGTGGCAGCTAAAGGACGGCGTGGCGGACCACGGCTTTTTCCGGGGGCTGCCGTACCGCGCGGCCCTGCTCCTGCTGCGGCGGGCCTATCGCAAGGCGCGGGCCAGGCGGCCCGGCTTCGATGCGTGCACCCAGGCGCACCTGGAGGAGCTGGCACGGCTGGAGGCGGAGCAATGCCCCTCTATAGACCGGGCGGCGGACACCTTCGCGGCGCTGTTGGCCGGGGCGTCAGAGGAGGAAGCGGACCCGGTGCGGCGGCGGGTGCTGCGGCAGCTGCTCTATCACCTGGGCCGGTGGGTCTATCTGGTGGACGCGGCAGACGACCTGAAAAAGGACGTAAAGTCCGGCAGCTATAACCCGCTGGTCTACCGCTTTCACGCGGAGGGCGGGACGCTGACGGCAGACGACAAGGCGGCGCTGGCCGCTACCCTGGACAGCTCCGTCCGGGCCATGGCCGCAGCCTTTGAGCTGGCGGACTTCGGCCCCTGGCGGGCCATTATCGAAAGCGTCCTGTATGAGGGACTCTACGCAGTGGGCGCGGCGGTGCTGAACGGCACCTTCCGCAAAGGACACAAAAGAAAACAACGAAAGGCAGGCGCCTGATATGCGCGATCCCTACCAGGTGCTGGGCATCCCCAGCACTGCCACAGATGAAGAAGTAAAAAAGGCATACCGGAACCTTGCCCGGAAATATCACCCAGACAATTACCATGACAACCCCCTGGAGGACCTGGCCCAGGAGCGGATGAAGGAGATCAACGAGGCATACGAGACCATCCGCACCCAGCGCAAGGCGGCCCAGTCCGGCGGCCAGAGCTACGGTGGATACACCGGCGGGTACAGCCAGGGCTATAACGCCGGAGCATACGGCGGCGCGTGGCAGCGGGTCCGTCTGGCCATCTCCCAGGGGAATCTGAACCTGGCGGAGGAGCTGCTCAACGCCCAGACGGACCATAACGGCGAATGGAACTTCCTGAAGGGGGCCGTTTGCTATAAGCGGGGCTGGATGGACGAGGCCCGGCGGTATTATGAGACGGCGGTGCAGATGGACCCGGGCAATGCGGAGTATCAGCGGGCCCTGGATATGCTCAACGGAAACGGTGCGGCATACCGTCCCAACGGCTACGGGCACGTTACCACCGGCAACTGCGCCGGGGACAATTGCAGCAGCCTGTGCGCTGCCTGCGCCTGTATGAACTGCCTGTTTGGCAGCGGCGGATATTTCTTCTGCTGCTGACGGACCATAGATAGGAGGAGTTTACATTGGTCAAAAGCATGACCGGCTATGGCCGGTCCAGAGAGACTCTGCACCAGCGGGACATCACCGTGGAGGTGCGGTCTGTCAACAACCGCTTCCTGGACTGTACGGTGAAAATGCCCCGTGCCTACGTCTTTGCCGAGGACGCCGTGAAGGCCCGTGTCCGGAGCGCCGTGTCCCGGGGCAAGGTGGACGTGTTCGTCACCATCGACGCCAGTGCCGCGGACGTATCCGTGGTGACGGTGAACGAGCCCTTGGCCCGCGGCTATTTCCAGGCCCTGACCCAGCTGAAGAGCATGTTCTCCCTGGAGGGGGATGTAACCCCCATGACCCTTGCCAAGCTGCCGGACGTTCTCACCGTCACCAAGGCCGAGGAGGACCTGGAGACCGTGGCCGCCGACATCTGCCAGGTGCTGGATAAGGCCCTGGCCGCGTACAATACCATGCGTGCCGTGGAGGGCCGCCGCCTGGCGGAGGATATCGCCGGGCGTCTGGTGACCATCGAGACCGCCGTTGGCCGGGTGGAGCGGCAGTCGCCCCAGACCGTGTCCGCCTATCGGGAGCGTCTGGAGAAGAAAATGCGGGAGGTGCTGGCCTCCACCACCATGGACGAGGGACGTATCCTTACCGAGGCCGCCATCTTTGCCGACAAGGTGGCTGTAGACGAGGAGACCGTCCGCCTGCGCAGCCATGTAGCCCAGCTCCGTTCTATGCTGGAGGCTCAGCGCCCTACCGGCAAGGATATGGACTTCCTGATGCAGGAATTCAATCGCGAGTGCAACACCATCGGCTCCAAGTGCAACGACCTGGCTGTGACCCAGGACGTGGTGGCCATGAAGGCTGAGGTGGAAAAGATCCGCGAACAGGTCCAGAACATCGAGTAAAGGAGGAACCGCTGTGCAGCTGGTGAATATCGGCTTCGGCAATCTGGTGTCTGTGGGACGCCTGATCGCCGTGGTGAGCCCGGATTCCGCCCCCATCAAGCGGCTGATCCAGGAGTCCCGGGACCGGGGCATGCTCATTGACGCCACCTACGGCCGCAAAACGGCGGCGGTACTGGTGATGGACAGCGACCATGTGGTGCTTTCCGCCCTGCCGACGGAGAAGCTGGGCCCCCGTCTGGGGCTGTCGGCGGAGGATTTCATGCAGGAGGAGATCTGACTTTGGAAAAGCAAGGCAAAATTTTTATTCTTTCCGGCCCGTCCGGGTCCGGAAAGGGTACGGTGCTCAAAAGCGCTATGAAGAACCACCCGGACATGTTCCTGTCTGTTTCCGCTACTACCCGGCCTCCCCGCACCGGCGAGGTGGACGGCGTACACTATCACTTCATCAGTGACGACGCGTTTTTGCAGATGGTGGAGCGGGACGAGCTGCTGGAGCATGCGGGTTATGCCGGGAATTTTTACGGCACACCCCGGATCCCCGTGGATGAGGCCCTGGCTCAGGGCCGGGATGTAATGCTGGAGATCGACGTGCAGGGTGCGCAGCAGATCTATGCCAAGCGGCCTGACGCCGTGCGTATTTTCCTGGCTCCTCCGTCCTGGACGGAGCTGGAGCACCGCCTGGTGGGCCGGGGCACCGACTCCGCTGAGAAAATACAGCAGCGTCTGCGCCGGGCCCGGGACGAAATGGCCCTGGCTGCGGATTATGATTACTTCATCATCAACGACGACGTGGAGCGCGCCGCCGCCGAGCTCAACGACATCTTTCGGGTGGAGCATTTCAAGCCCACCGAGCGGATGTATTTGGTCAAGGATTAACAATTTTTCTCAAAAGGAAGGTAATGCTATTATGATGCTCTATCCCGCTATGAACAAGCTGACTCAGTACATTCCCAATCGCTACATGATGGTGAACGTGGTGGCCCGCCGGGCCCGCCAGATCGCCATCGAGGCCCAGCGCCACGAGGAACACCTGGACGAGAAGCCCGTGACCCTGGCCATCAACGAGGTGGCTGAGGGCCGCTTCGACGCCAAGTCCATTGACACCGCCATCTCCGACGAGGCGTGATCTGACAGGAGGGATCGCCATGCCGCAGATCGCAAAGGTGGCTGTGGCGGCGGCAACCTACGCCATTGACAAGCCCTATGACTACCTGGTTCCCCAGGGTGCGGACATGGCCGTTGGCATGCGGGTGCTGGTGCCCTTTGGCCGCGGCAACCGCGTCAGCGAGGGGGTCGTATTGACCCTGGGGCAGGGGGCGCCGGAAAAGCCCATCAAGCCCATCCGGTCTTTAGTGGACCGGGAGCCCGTTATCACAGAGCGGGAAATCCGCCTGGCTCTGTGGATGCGGGAGCGGTATTTCTGCACGTTTTACGACGCCATCCGCACCATCCTGCCCGCCGCTGTGTGGTACAGCTATCGGGAGATGTGGTCCCTGACCGGGGAGCCCCTGCCGGAGGACCTGTCGGAGCGGGAGGCGGCGGCCTGCCGCCTGCTGCAGGACGGCCCCATGGAGCGGGACGACCTGTGCGCCGCCCTGGGGGAGACCGGAGGGCGGGTGCTGTCGGCCCTGAAAAAGCGGGGACTGCTGCAGATGGAGCCCCAGGGCTCCCGGAAGGTCCAGGACCGGGTGGTGCAGATCGCCTGCCTGGCCCTGGAGCCGGAGGAGGCCCTGGAGCGGATGGAGCGGAAGAAAAAATCCGCCGCCCGGCAGTATGACGCCGTGGCCTTCCTGGCCAAATACGGCGACGCCGTGGTGCAGGAGCTGTGCTACTACACCGGCGTGTCCCGGCAGGGCATCAGGAGCCTGGAGCGGGCGGGGCTGGTGTCCCTGCGCAGCCAGGAGGAGTACCGCATCTCCCGCCGGGACTATGACGCGGCGGCGGAGGAGATCACCCTCAACGATGAGCAGCAGCGGGCCTATGACGAGATCCTGGCCCAGTGCCGTGATGGCCGCCCCGGCGTCACCCTTTTGCAGGGGGTCACCGGCAGCGGCAAGACCCTGGTGTATATCCGCCTGGCCCAGACCCTGCTGGCCCAGGGCCGGTCCGTGATGATCCTGGTGCCGGAAATCGCCCTGACGCCCCAGATGATGGCGCGGTTTTCCGCCTACTTCGGGGACCAGGTGGCCCTGCTGCACAGCGGCCTGCGGCTGACGGAGCGGTACGACCAGTGGAAGCGCATCCGCCGGGGAGAGGCACACATCGTGCTGGGTACCCGATCGGCGGTGTTCGCGCCGCTGGAGAACCTGGGCCTCATCATTCTGGATGAGGAGCAGGAGAACTCCTATGAATCCGAAAATCCCCCCTGCTATCATGCAAGGGACATTGCCAAATACCGCTGCTTCCGGGAAAATGCCCGGCTGCTGCTGGGTTCGGCCACCCCTACGGTGGAAACGGCATACCTGGCCCGCCGGGGGGACTATCAGCTGGCGCTGCTGCGCCGGCGCTACAACGCGCACCGGATGCCCCGGGTGATCCTGGCGGATATGCGGCAGGAGCTGCGGGACGGCAACAACGGCTGCATCAGCCGGGAGCTGATGCAGGAGCTGGAGAAGAACCTGGAGGCCGGGGAGCAGAGCATTCTGTTTCTCAACCGCCGGGGCAGCAGCCGCCAGCTGCTGTGCCCCCAGTGCGGCTATGTGCCCCAGTGTCCCCGGTGCAGCGTGTATCTGACGTATCACTCCGCCAATGGGCGGATGATGTGCCATTACTGCGGTTATTCCGAAAAAAGCAGCGAGGCCTGCCCCTCCTGCGGCGGCGCCATGAAGCACATCGGCGTCGGTACCCAGCGGGCGGAGGAGGAGCTGCACGCCCTGTTCCCGGAAGCGGAAATCCTCCGCATGGACGCCGACACCGTCAGCCAGGGCCATGAGAAGCTCCTCCGGGATTTCCAGGTGCGGCAGGTACCCATTCTCCTGGGCACCCAGATGGTGGCCAAGGGGCTGGACTTTGCCAATGTGACGCTGGTAGGCGTCCTGGCGGCGGATATGTCCCTGTATGTGGACCATTATCGGGCCTCGGAGCGGACCTTCAGCCTGCTGACCCAGGTGGTGGGCCGGGCCGGACGGGGGGACAAGCCAGGCCGGGCGGTGATCCAGACCTACACACCCCAGAATGATGTGATTCTGGCCGCGGCAGACCAGGACTATGACCGGTTTTACGACGGCGAGATCCGCCTGCGGCAGCTGCGGCGGGACCCGCCCTTTGCCGATCAGTTCTTCATCACCGTCACCGGGCCGGAGGAGGGAACGGTGCGCCGGGCCGCCGCGGGTCTGCGGGACGGACTGCGTTCCGCCGCCGGGCAGGAGCCCTATCGCGGCATGGCCCTGGATATTCTGGGCCCGGCCCCGGCTCCCGTGGTGAAGGTCAACAACCGCTACCGCTATCGGGTAACGGTGATCGGCCGCAACGATAAGATCCTGCGGGGCCTGTTGGCGGCATTTATGAAGGAATTTGCCCGGCGGCCGGAGCACAAGGGGCTTCATATTTACACCGATTGCAATTTAATGGATTAAAAAGAGGTATATGACCATGGCATTGAGAAATATCGTGCTGCAGGGGGAGCCCTGCCTGACGAAGAAGTGCCGCCCGGTGACGGAGTTCAACGGTCGGCTCCACACGCTGCTGGACGACCTGAAGGACACGCTGCTGGATTCCGGCGGCGTAGGTCTGGCCGCGCCCCAGGTGGGCATTCTGCGCCGGGTGTGCGTGGTGATGAACGAGGATGACGAGATCATTGAACTGGTGAACCCTGAGATCATCGCCACCGACGGCGAACAGACCGGCCTGGAGGGCTGCCTCAGCATTCCCGGAAAGTATGGCGTGGTGACCCGTCCCTACACGGTGCGGGTCCGGGCTCAGGACCGGGACGGCGCATTTTTCGAGGTGGAGGATGAGGCACTGACGGCCCGCTGCTTCTGTCACGAGATCGAGCATCTGGACGGCCATCTGTTTGTGGAGCACACGGACCATCTGCTGACCGAGGAGGAGCTGGAGGAGTACATCCGCCGGCAGGAAGAGGGAGACGACGAGGAGTGAGAATCCTGTTTATGGGCACACCGGAATTCGCGGTGGCGTCCCTGAAGCGGTTGGTGGAGGACGGACACGAGATCTGCGGCGTGTTCACCCAGCCGGACCGCCCCAAAAACCGGGGGCATAAGCTGGCCTTTTCACCGGTGAAGGAATATGCCCTGTCCCAGGGGCTCACCGTGTATCAGCCCACGAAAATGCGGGATGGCACGGCTCTGGCCCTGGTGCGGGAGCTGCACCCGGAGCTGATCGTGGTGGCGGCCTATGGCCGCATCCTGCCGGAGGATATTCTGAATACCCCGCCCTATGGCTCCATCAACGTCCACTCCTCCCTGCTGCCCAAATACCGGGGAGCGGCCCCCATCAACTGGGCCATCCTCAACGGGGAGCGGGAGACCGGCGTCACCATCATGTATATGGCCAAGGAGCTGGATGCCGGGGACATTCTGCATGTGCTGAAAACCGATATTGACCCCCAGGAGGACGCCCAGGCGCTGACGGCGCGGCTGGCGGAGCTGGGGGCTCAGGCGCTGTCCGAAACTGTGGAACAGCTGCGTGCCGGAACCGCTCACCGCACGGTCCAGGATCACAGCGCCTATACCTACGCCCCCATGCTTACCAAGGATATGGGCATGATCGACTGGACGAAGCCTGCTCAGCGCATTCATGACCAGGTCCGGGGCCTGATCCCCTGGCCCTGTGCGTCCACGGAGCTGGGTGGGGCTACGGTGAAGATATTCCGCACGGAGGTAGGCAGCGAGACTGCCAAGGCTTCCGGCACCGTGGTGTCTGCCGGGAAGGCGGGCATCGACGTGGCCTGCGGCGACGGGCGGCTGCTGCGTATTCTGGAGCTTCAGCCCCAGGGCGGTCGCCGGATGGCGGCGGCGGACTATCTGCGGGGCCATCCCCTGCAGGTGGAGGCATGACGCCCCGGGAGAAGTGCGGCGCCCGGGATGTAGCCCTGGACGCGCTGATGCAGGTGGATAAGGCCAACGCCTGGTCCGACGAGGCCTTGCGGCGGCTCATTGCCCAGAACGGGCTGGACAGCCGGGACGCTGCCTTTGCCACCCGCCTGTGCTACGGCGTTATGCAGAACCGCATGCTGCTGGATTACTACATCGGCTGCTGGTGCGCCCAGAAGCCGGAGCGGCTGGAGCCGGTGATCCGGGGCATCCTGCGCATCGGCGGCTACCAGATCCTGTTTATGGATAAGGTACCCCACCGGGCTGCCGTCAACGAGGCGGTGGAGATGACCCGCCGCCGGGGACGGCCCAAGGCCGCCGGTATGGTCAACGCTGTGCTGCGGCGGTTCGTGGAGCATTGGATGAATATGCCGGACCTGCCGAAAGGGTCCACGGCGGACTATCTCTCCCTGCGGTACAGCCATCCCAAGTGGCTGGTGCTGCGGCTGTTGGACCTGGTGGGGCCGGATGAGACCCAGGCATTTCTGCGGCTGGATAACGACACCGTGCCCACCTGTATCCAGGTGAATCCTTTGAGGACCACCGCAGAGGAGCTGGAGCGGGAGCTTCGGGGCGCGGGCGTCGCGGTGCAGCCTCATCCGTGGCTGGAGGGCTGCCTGGAGATCACCGGCACCGGTGATCTGCGGAGCATGCCCGCCTTCCGGGAGGGACGGTTCCTGGTCCAGGATGCGGCCGCCCGTCTGGCCGCCATGGCGGCGGCAGCGGCCCCGGGGGACCGGGTACTGGACGTGTGTGCCGCACCGGGGGGGAAATCCTTCGCTATGGCCATGGACATGGGCGACCGGGGACAGATCCTGTCCTGCGATGTCCATCCCTATAAGGTGAAGCTCATCGAAAGCGGCGCAAAGCGCCTGGGTCTTACCTGTATCCGCACGACCACCGCCGACGCCCGGGAGAATCACGCCGCCTGGCGGCAGCAAGCCGATGTGGTCATGGCCGATGTGCCCTGCTCGGGGCTGGGTATCATCCGGAAAAAGCCGGACATCCGCTACAAAAGTCCCAAGGAGCTGGCCCAGCTGCCTTTGATCCAGCGGGCCATTCTGGAAAACGCCGCCAGCTATGTGCGCCCCGGCGGCACGCTGGTGTACTCCACCTGCACGGTGCTGTCTGAGGAGAACGAGGACGTCACCGGGGATTTTCTGGACCAGCACCCGGAGTTTGAGCCGGTGCGGACAGTGTTTCCTTTGCCGGTGGGGCCTTGCCCGGGTCAGGTGACCCTGTGGCCCCAGCGCCACGGAACCGACGGGTTTTATATCTGCCGGATGCGCAGAAAGGACTGAGCAAATTGACGGACATGCGATGCATGACGGAGGAGGAGATCACCCGGGTGCTGGCGGACATGGGCCAGCCCGCCTTCCGGGGCAAGCAGGTGTTCACCTGGCTGCACCGGGGGGTGCGCTCCTTCGACGAAATGAGCAATCTATCCAAACCCCTGCGCCAGCAGCTGGCCCAGGCATACACCATCTCCGTGCCTACCGTGGCCCGAAAGCAGGAATCCCGGCTGGACGGCACCATAAAATACCTGTGGGAACTGCCGGACGGCAACTGTATCGAGACGGTGCTGATGCAGTATCACCATGGAAACACAGTGTGCATTTCCTCACAGGTGGGCTGCCGCATGGGCTGTGCCTTCTGCGCCAGCACCGTCGCCGGAAAGGTCCGGGACCTGACCGCCGGAGAGATGCTGGACCAGGTGCTGTTTACCCAGTCGGACTCTGGCCGGGAGATCTCCAATATCGTGCTGATGGGTATTGGAGAGCCCCTGGATAACCGGGAAAACGTTCTGCGGTTCCTGCGGCTGGTGAACCATCCCGACGGGCTGAACATCGGCATGCGGCACATCAGTCTCTCCACCTGCGGCGTGGTGCCGGGTATCGACGCCCTGGCGGAGGAGGATCTGCAGCTGACGCTGTCGGTGTCCCTCCATGCACCGGACAGCGAAACACGCTCCCGGATCATGCCTGTGAACCGGGCCTGGGATGTGGAGGAGCTGTTTGCCGCCTGTCACCGGTATTTTCGCCGGACAGGACGGCGCATATCCTTTGAATATGCCATGATCGACGGGGTCAACGACCACGACTGGCAGGCGGACCTGATCGCCCGGCGCATCGCCGGCATGCCGGGTCATGTGAATCTGATCCCGCTTAACGACGTGGTGGAAAGTCCCTTCAAGCCCAGCCGCCGTGTGGCCGCGTTTCAGAAGCGGTTGGAGTCACATGGCATCACCGCCACGGTGCGGCGGAGTCTGGGTGGGGACATCGACGCCTCCTGCGGCCAGCTGCGCCGCCGCGCTATGGAGGAAAGAAAGGGGGGTGATCCCGCGTGAAGCATTGGAAGATCACCGATCCCGGCCTGGTGCGCCGGGAAAATCAGGATGCCTTTGGTTTTGCCCAGCTGTCCGGCGGCTATACCGTGGCTGTGGTGTGCGACGGCATGGGCGGTGTGGCCGGGGGCAGCATCGCCAGCAGCGTAGCGGTGGAGACGTATATCCGCACCCTGTCCGACTCCGACCACCCGGACCAGGCGGTGCGTGCCGCCGTAATGGCAGCCAACAGCGCTATCCGACAACGGGCTGCCGGACATCCGGAGCTGAGAAGCATGGGCACTACGCTGGTATCTGCCCTGGTCAAGGGAGATCGGGTACTCATCAGCAATGTGGGCGACAGCCGGGCCTATCTGGCCGGAGCTCAGGGCCTGCGGCAGATCAGCCGGGACCATTCCCTGGTAGAGGACATGGTGGAAAAGGGTGACCTGACTCCCGGCCAAGCCCGCAGCCATCCCCGCCGCAATCTCATTACCCGGGCTCTGGGTCCGGACCCCGCCGTGGAGGCAGACGACTTTGCCATACAGTGGAAGGCGGGGGATTTTCTGCTGCTGTGCTCCGACGGACTGGTGAACACGGTCACGGACCAGGAGATCATGTTTGAAATTTTGCATAACGGACAGCCGGAGGACTGCTTGCAGCGGCTGATGGCCATTTCCAAGCAGCGGGGCGCGCCGGACAATGTGACGGCTATCCTGCTGATGAACGACTGAAGGAGGAATTGACGATATGGATCCTTACATTGGGAAAATGCTGGATGATCGCTATGAGATACTGGAGCTGATCGGCAGGGGAGGCATGGCCAACGTCTATAAGGCCAAGTGCCACCGGCTGGACCGGCTGGTAGCGGTAAAGATCCTGCACAGCGACCTGGCCCAGAACGCCGATTTCCGCCGCCGGTTCATGGATGAGTCCCGGGCTGTGGCCCAGCTGTCCCACCCCAACATCGTGTCGGTGTACGACGTGTCGTGCAGTGATGACATCGATTACATCGTTATGGAGCTCATCGACGGCGTGACGCTGAAGCAGTATATGGAGCGCCGGGGCCAGATGGACTGGCGGGAAGCGCTGCACTTTATCACCCAGATCATGCGCGGCCTCAGCCATGCCCACAGCCGCGGCGTGATCCACCGGGACATCAAGCCCCAGAACATCATGATCCTGCGGGATGGAAGCGTCCGAGTGGCCGATTTCGGCATCGCATGTCTGGCAGACCAGGGGCAGACCCTGACCCAGGAGACCCTGGGCTCCGTGCATTACATTTCTCCCGAACAGGCCCGCGGCGACCGGGTGGACGCTCGCTCGGACATTTATTCCGCCGGTGTGGTTCTGTACGAGATGCTCACCGGAAAACTGCCCTTCCAGGGTGACTCCGCCGTGTCCGTGGCTATCCAGCATCTGAGCGCTGTTCCCAAGGCCCCCAGGGAGCTGAATCCGGATATCCCCGAGGCTCTGGAGCTGATCTGCATGAAGGCCATGTGCCCGGACATCTCCAAGCGTTATCAGACCGCTGACGCCATGCTGGACGATCTGGAGAAGTTCCGCAAGGACCCTGCCGTGGATATGGACTATATCCGGGAGGATCTGAAGGCCGCCGTGGTGTGCCAGGAGCCCACCCAGCCTCTGCCCACCAACCAGGTGGCAGCGGTGAGCAAGGCCAACAGCACCGTGGCCCAGGATGAGGAGGAGAAAAAGCAAAGCCGCAAGGTGGTGGGCCTGGTCATCGGCGGGTTTGCCCTGGCGTTGGTGCTGATTTTTGTGGTGTTCAAGCTGGTAGCCGGCGGCTTCAACGCAGGCAATGGCACCGCCTCTCACCAGGTGCCGGACCTTTTGGGCAAGACCCTGGAGGAAGCCGAGGCCATGCCGGAGATTAAGGATATTTTCCGCATCGAGGTGGTGGGCACCAAGCCCAGCGACAAATACGAGCCCGGCCAGATCGTGGAGCAGGACCCTGCCGGCGGCCGCAGCCGCAAGAACAATCTGGTCATCAAGGTCTACCTCTGCGCGGAGGAGGATGGAACGCTGATGCCCAACGTAGTAGGCAATGAGTTCCTGCAGGCCAAGACAGAGCTGAACAACCTGCACCTGGATCTGGATATCCAGCGGGCGGATGCCTATTCCCCCGACGTTCCCGAGGGACAGGTGATGGAGAGCTCTCCTGCCTCCGGTGAGCAGCTGAAGAAGGGTGACACGGTTGTGCTGACCGTCAGTAAGGGGCCGGAAACCAAGCCTCTGACCGTTCCCAGCTTCGTCACTATGACCATCGACGACGCGGCCGCCCAGGCCGAGGCCATGGGGCTCAAGGTGGGTGAGCATCAGTATGAGTACAGCGACAAGCCCGAGGGCACTGTCATTGGTCAGAGCATCGAGCAGGGCACCGAGGTGCAGTCCGGCACAGAGATCGTGTTCACTGTCAGCAAGGGCAGCAGCTCCGCTGAGCGGGTGGTGGTGTTTGACATTCCCGACCAGTACCACAGCGACAGCAATCTGAAAATCGAGGTCATGCAGGACGGCAGCATCATCCACTCCACCTATGTGGATGGCTCCACCACCTCCTTCACCTATACCTTCCGCGGCAGCCAGGGGTCTACTTCCACTATCAAGCTGTATATCAACGGCACCGAGGCCGTGAGCCAGGAGATCGCGTTTTGATCAAAGGACGCATTGAAAAGGCCCTCAGCGGGTTCTACTATGTCAACACCGGAACGGAGACGCTTCAGTGCCGGGCCCGGGGAAGGTTTCGCCGGGAGGGGCTGTCCCCCTTGGTGGGAGACTGGGTCCAGGTGCGGGAGCTGGGCGGCGGCGAGGGCTTTGTGGAGGCTATCGAGCCCCGGCGCAATGCCTTTGACCGCCCTGCCGCAGCCAACATCGACCAATTGGTCATCATTGCCTCTGCTGCTCTGCCGGTGACGGACCCATATCTCATCGACCGCATCAGTGCCATCGCCGTCCTGAAGGGCTGCCAGGTACTGCTGTGTCTGAATAAGTGTGACCTGGACCCGGCTGAGGAGCTGTACGGCATTTATCAGGGCTCCGCTATCCGGGTGCTGCGAGTCAGTGCCGCCACCGGCCAGGGGATAGAGGAGCTGCGGCAGGAGCTGGCGGGAAAGCTCAGCGCCTTTACCGGCAACTCCGGTGTGGGCAAGTCCAGTATCCTCAACGCACTGGCCCCGCGTTTTTCTCTGGCCGTTGGAGAGGTCAGCAAGGCCCTGGGACGGGGGCGCCATACCACCCGCCATGTGGAGCTGTTTTCTCTGGGACAGGATACCTATGTCATCGACACACCGGGTTTCGCATCCTTTGACACAGAGGAGCTGGACCTGGAGCTGAAGGAGCACCTGCCGGAGACATTCCCGGAATTTGCCCCTTACACCGGCAGCTGCCGGTTTGTAGGGTGCAGCCACACCAAAGAGAAGGGCTGTGCCGTGCTGGAGGCCGTCCGGCAGGGGAGGATCCCCCGCAGCCGCCATGCCAGCTACCTGCGGCTGTATAACGAGCTGAAGGACCTGAAGGCGTGGGATAGGAAATAATGAATGGCTTCCGGACAGACGGAAAAAGGCAGGAGCGATGGCTCCTGCCTTTTTCCGAAAAACTTCATCACGCTACCTTGTGCGAAGTGCGGCAAAAGAAAGAACTTGCTGCCTGGAAAATTGTTTTGGTTGCACAATGGAATGAAATATGGTATACTGGCAAAACACGGAAGGGGGAGTGCTTCATGAGAAAGCTGACGGCGCTGCTGCTGGCGCTGATAACATCCCTGTCTCTGGCTGCATGCAGCTTCGTAGCGCTGCCCATGGATCCGGAGCAGCCCACAAACCAGAAGCAGGAGCAGCTGGCGGAGGACGGCACATACACCACCAAAGAGGATGTAGCACGGTATATCCGCTTATACGGACATCTGCCGGACAACTTCATTACAAAAAAAGAGGCCCAGCAGCTGGGCTGGACCGGTGGCTCTCTGGAGCCGTATGTACCGGGCTGCTGCATCGGCGGCAGCCGGTTCGGAAACTATGAGGGCCTGCTGCCGGAGGCAGACGGCCGGACCTGGACCGAGTGTGACATCAACACCCTGGGTGCCAAGTCCCGGGGACCGGAGCGGATCGTCTTTTCCAACGATGGGCTGATTTATTACACCGGCGACCACTACCAGACCTTTGAACTGCTGTATGGAGGAGAATGAACATGCAGGTATTTTTGAACGGAAACGACATTACCAACCGCGAGCAGCTGCATGACGCCCTGTCGGAGGCCCTGGAGCTGCCGGAGTGGTACGGCCGCAGTCTGGACGCTCTGTACGATTGTCTGACGGATCTGTCCGTGCCCACGACCATCCATGTGGAGCATTGGCCCCAGGAGGATTATTTGCAGCGGGCGCTGACGGTAATTCAGGACGCGGCGGAGGAAAACGAGCTGATTCAGGTGCGGCTGGAGGACTGAACCAGCTTGTGCCGGGTATACCACAGGGAACCCAAGAGCAGCACCAGGTTCAGCGCCAGCATGGCCCAGAATACCGGAGATTTGAAATCCAGGTTATTGCCCAGAATGCACAGGCACACCATACCCGGCGCGATAGACAGCCACGAGGCAGACAGATAAGTCCAGAAGTTCAGCCGCATCATGCCGAACAGCACGCCCAGCAGCTCCATGTTCAGCCCCAGCATGTGGATGGTGAAGCAAAAGACAAAGCCATACTGCTGAGTGGCGGTGAAGTATTTGTTCAGCTTGGGGTGCTTGCTCAGCAGGCCCTCCAGGCTGTCGGTGCGGGTGGACCGCCCCATCCAATAGGAAATGGACAGACACAGCGCTGTGCCCACGCCGCTGATGGCCAAGGCTGCCGGCAGCGGCAGGATCAAAGACACCACGACCACCAGGGCGTTGTATACCACCACGCCGGAGAAGCCCTTTGCTATGAACAGCGCCAGGATCACCAGCACGGCCAGCACCGGACGATGCTCCACCAACTGTGGCACGGTATTCAGATCGATGACGCCGGTCAGCAGCAGAGCGCCGAAGCCTGCCGCACACAGCAGCATCATCAGAATCGGCAGATAGTCCCGCAGGGTCTTTTTCATGGATGGCACAGCCTCCTTGAGCCAAATATAGAAGAATATATACCATAAATTTGTGAATAAATCAAGTATCAGACCAGATTTTGAACAAATTCTGAAGTTCAGGAAAAGGAATGGTTGACATTTTTCCGGAAATGGTGTAGAATGCCCACATATTGAGAACGGCTGAGATGGGAAGCAGTAGGCGGTATGCGGATGCCGAGAGAGGGAGCGGTTGGTGCAAGCTCCCGTGATGCGCCGCCCAAGTCGTCCCGGAGCCTTGGGCTGAACTGACAGTAGGCTGCAACGGTGGGTCCTCCGTTATCGGGACAGGGCGTATTTGCGCCCATGAGTGCGGGATTTCCCGAATACAGGTGGTACCACGGACTTTTTATGGTTCGCCCTGTTTTGCTGTGGCAAAACGGAGCGGGCCTTTTTGTTTTGCCAAATACTCAAATAAGGAGAATGACTATGCGCAAAGAATTACCCAAGGTGTACGATCCCCGGCAGGTGGAGCCCCGGATCTACCAGATGTGGATGGACGGCGGCTGCTTCAGTGCGGAGCCGAACCCGGACAAAAAGCCTTTTTCCATCGTGATGCCGCCCCCCAACGTCACGGGACAGCTGCACATGGGCCACGCCATGGATGCCACGCTGCAGGATATTCTTATTCGCTTCAAGCGGATGCAGGGATATGAGGCCCTGTGGCTGCCCGGTGCGGACCACGCCGGAATCGCCACCCAGATCAAGGTGGAGGAAAATCTGCGTCAGGAGGGCCTGACCCGCTATGACCTGGGTCGGGAGAAGTTCCTGGAGCGCGTATGGGCCTGGAAGGAAAAGTACGGCAACCGCATTGTAGAGCAGCAGAAGAAGATGGGTTCCTCCTGTGACTGGGACCGCTCTCGCTTTACTATGGACGAGGGCTGCTCCCGTGCCGTCCGGGAGACGTTCTGCGAACTGTATGACAAGGGGCTCATTTACAAGGGCAGCCGCATCATCAACTGGTGCCCCCACTGCCTGACGGCGTTATCCGACGCCGAGGTGGAGTATACCGATAAGCCTGGCCACCTGTGGTATATCCGTTACCCCCTGGCGGACGGCAGCGGCGATATCGTGGTAGCCACCACTCGTCCGGAAACCATGATGGGCGATACCGGTGTGGCTGTGAACCCGGAGGACGAGAAGTTCAAGCATCTGATCGGCAAGACCTGCATCCTGCCCATTATGAACCGCGAGATTCCCATTGTGGGCGATGAATACTGCGAGATCGGCTTTGGTACTGGCGCGGTGAAGATGACTCCCGCCCACGACCCCAACGACTTCGAGGTGGGTCTGCGCCATAATCTGGAGGTCATCCGTGTCATCGCTGACGACGGCACCATCAACGAAAACGGCGGCAAGTACAACGGCATGGACCGCTACGAGTGCCGCAAGGCCATCGTCAAGGACCTGGAGGAGCAGGGTTACCTGGTCAAGACCGAGGATTATTCCCACAATGTGGGCACCTGCTACCGCTGCCACAACGATGTGGAGCCGCTGATCTCCGCTCAGTGGTTTGTGAAGATGGTGCCCCTGGCCAAGGAGGCCATCCGCGTGGTGCAGGACGGCACGGTCAAGTTTGTCCCCGAGCGTTTTACCAAGACGTATATCAACTGGATGGAGAATGTCCACGATTGGTGCATTTCCCGCCAGCTGTGGTGGGGCCACCAGATCCCCGCCTGGACCTGCGATGACTGCGGCCATATCAACGTCAGCCGTCAGGACCCCACCCAGTGTGAAAAGTGCGGCAGCACGCACCTGACCCGGGAGGAGGATGTGCTGGACACCTGGTTCAGCTCCGCTCTGTGGCCCTTCTCCACCCTGGGCTGGCCCGACAAAGACGCCAAAGACCTGCAATACTGGTATCCCACCTCTGTGCTGGTCACCGGCTATGATATCATCTTCTTCTGGGTGGCCCGCATGATCTTTTCCGGCATGGAGCAGATGAAGAAGGAACCGTTTAAGACCGTGCTGATCCACGGCCTGGTTCGGGACGACAAGGGCCGCAAAATGTCCAAGTCTCTGGGCAACGGCATCGACCCCCTGGAGATGGCAGACAAGTTCGGTGCCGACGCTCTGCGCTTCAACCTGATCACTGGCAACAGCCCCGGCAATGATATGCGCTTCTTCGTGGAAAAGTGCGAGGCAATGCGCAGCTTTGCCAATAAAATCTGGAATGCGTCTCGCTATGTGATGATGAATCTGACCATCGAGCGGGTGGAGCTGCCGGAGAAGCTGGAGCTGGAGGACAAGTGGGTCCTCAGCAAGCTGAACACGCTGATCCGCGAGGTTACCGACAACATGGAGGCCTATGAGTTGGGTGTGGCCTCCGCCAAGATCTATGACTTTATCTGGGACACCTACTGCGACTGGTATATCGAGCTGACCAAGACCCGCCTGTACGGCGAGGATGAGGAGGCCAAGCTGGCCGCCCAGAACGTGCTGTGCTATGTGCTGCTGCGGGTGCTGGAGCTGCTGCACCCCTTCATGCCCTTCATCACCGAGGAGATCTGGCAGGCGCTGCCTCATGAGGGCGACTACCTGATTCGTGCTCAGTGGCCCACTTATCGTCAGGAGTTTGACTTTGCTGCGGAGGAACGGGCCATGGAGGCAGTAAAGGACGCCATTTCCGCTGTCCGTGCCCGTCGGGCTGAGATGAACGTGCCTCCGTCCCGGAAGGCAAAGATCATCATTACCAGCCAGACCCCTGAGATTTATGTCGGCGGCCGTGACTTCATCACCCGTCTGGCCTACGCCAGCGAGGTGGAGGTGGGAACCCAGGCTCCCCAGGACCTCAACGGCATGGTGACGGTGTCCACCCACGATGCCACCATGTATCTGCCTCTGGCGGAGTTGGTGGACATTGAGAAGGAGCTGGAGCGCATCGGCAAGGAGATCACCAAGGCCAGGGAAAATCTGGAGCGCATTGAAAAGAAGCTCCAGAACGAGAGCTTTGTATCCAAGGCTCCGGAGGCGGTGGTCAATGCCGAGCGCGAAAAGGCCGACAAGGCCCGTGCCCTCATTGTCAAGCTGGAGGAATCCGCCCAGGCAATGCGCGGCTGATTTTTCACTCCCGGCGGCTTCCGACAGAAAATAGACGCCATATATGATAAAATCACCGCAGATCATTTGATCTGCGGTGATTTTTTGTGCAAGGCTCCGAGGGTCATGGTGCCTGCGGGAATAGCGATTAGATTTGGAAAGATATTGGACAAACTGGATTGTCTTAATCAGACGGATAAGGAGTGAGCATGTATGGAAATCGTGACCAGGCGGGAGGAACGATGCCTGGAAATCATCCTGAAAGGGGAACTAGACCACCACGGAGCCCATGAGATCGCGGGTCAACTGGAGCGGTCCATCGAGTCGGCACTGCCGCTGCGGCTGGTGCTGGATTGGTCTGGGGTGACCTTTATGGATAGCTCCGGCATTGCCGTGGTCATGCGGGCAAGGCAGCGCATGCGGGAGCTGGGCGGCTGCATAGTCCTGCGGAATGCAGGGCCCCAGCCGAGAAAGGTGCTGGAAGCAGCAGGGCTGGACAGATTTGTGACCTTGGAATAAGAAGGAGGGGGGGTACATAATGAAAGTGGAAAATTATGTGACGCTGGAGTTTCTCAGCCGCAGCACCAATGAGGCCTTCGCCCGGACTGCCGCGGCAGCCTTTGCCGCGCAGCTGGACCCTACGCTGGACGAGGTGGGGGATATCAGAACCGCCGTCAGTGAGGCGGTGACCAACGCTATCGTTCACGCCTATCCGGATAAGCTGGGGAAAATTGTCATGAAGCTGCGCATTCTGGAGGGCGGCATATTGGAACTGACCGTGCGGGATTGGGGCCGGGGCATCGACAATGTGCAGCAGGCTCGGCAGCCGCTTTTTACCACCGGCGGCGAGGAACGCAGCGGCATGGGCTTTACCATCATGGAGAGCTTCATGGACAAGCTGACGGTGAAGTCCACTCCCGGAAAGGGAACCGTGGTGTCTATGCGCAAGCGCATTGTACCGCGGCTGTCTGGCCGTCGATGAGCAGCGGCGAGCTGTTTGCCCTGCTGGATCGGGCCCAGAATGGCGACGACGCAGCCTGCGAGCAGGTGCTGCAGGAGAATGCCGGGCTGATTTGGAGCATCGTCCGGCGATACTATGGCTGCGGGGTAGAGACGGATGATCTGTATCAGCTGGGATGCATCGGATTTATCAAAGCTGTAAAGGGGTTTAACCTCACATATGGAACGCAGTTTTCCACCTATGCTGTTCCGAAAATCGCTGGGGAGATACGGCGTTTTCTGCGGGACGACGGAGCCATTAAGGTAGGGCGCAGCATCCGCGAAAAGGGACAGGCCCTGTCCGCCGCCCGGGAGCGGCTGCGGTACCGGTTGGGCCGGGACCCGCGCCTGTCGGAGCTGTCGGAGGAGACAGGCCTGACACCGGAGGAAATTGCCAGTGTGGAGCTGGCCACCGGTGTGCCGGAATCCTTGCAGCAGGAAACGGCGGAAGGACTGACCCTGGAATCTACCTTGGGTACCGACAGCCCGGAGGAAAGCATGGTGGAGCGCATCGCCCTGCGGGAAGCCATCGACGCTTTGCCGGAACGGGAAAAGATGACCATTCTGCTGCGTTTTTTTAAGGGGCTGACTCAGGAGCAGACGGCCCGGATCCTGGGAGTATCCCAGGTGCAGGTATCGCGGCTGGAGCGCCGTGGGCTGGCAAATCTGCGGAAGCTGCTGGACGATTGAATTGCTCATAGTCCGTCGGCAGAAACTCTGTCATGGTCCCACGGTAGCGCTTGGGAAGAAATGTGTTCTGGCAACGAGGATTGATACGCTCCCGGATGGACACAGTGTTGAAAAATTCCTTCCACAAGGCACGGTATTGAAGTTCTTTCCGACTGGGCAGATCCAGCGTCAGATGGTCTACCGGAACAATGCGCCGCTGGCCCTTGGCGTACAGCAGCAGCTCGCCGTGGGTGCGGTCATACAGAAAAAAAGACTCTCCGGCCATGCGGCTGCAAAAGTGGCCAGCCAGCAGGGGAAGCACCCGGTTTTTGGGCTCGATTTCGCCGCCTAAAACGCCGTTGTAGTCTGAAAACCGTACGAAGCCACGGAGCTTTTCCAGCTCACCGCTTAGATGCCGCAGGGCACAGGCAATGGGATAGTACACGTCGTCCGCCTTGCTGTGCATAAATCCTGGGCCCTGGTCATAGAGCTTACGGATGAAGGCATACAGACGGAGTTCCTTGTCCTCCATGCAGGTCAGCCACGCTCGGCGCAGAACCCGCAGCGCCGTTTTGGAAAGACGCTCCAGACTGGCATATACCCGCTGGCTATGGTCCTGCCGGGTGATCACCACCCGCACGGGATACAGGGAAACACATTCCTCATCGCTGCAAAAGGCGATGGGGAATTCTTTATGGAAATAGCTGTCGAACACGCAGCACAGAAAGCCCTGAAAGCTTCCGTCGTATTGAAAAATCACATCTTCCATGGTCTTATCCCGCATCAAACAGCGACAGCTGCTGGCATTCCTCTGCCGGGAGCTGACCTCGTTCCATAGCCTCCAGCTGCCAGGAAAGGGTAGAGGCGGAGAAGTGCAGCCCCGTGCGCATGCGGCCGCCGCAGGTGATGAAAAACTGTGCGCGTTTCAGCACTACGCCCAGCTTGGGCAAGTCCTCCATCCGCAGGACGGCGTGCCGCCGGGCGGTGACAATGCGACGGGCACTGATCGGGCCGATACCCGGCACCCGCAGCAGCGTTTCCGGCTCTGCCTTGCGAACTTCCACCGGGAACCGCTCCAGATGGCATAGGGCCCAGTGACACTTGGGATCCAGCAGGGGATTGAAGTCCGGATGGGCTTCATCCAGCAGCTCCTGGGCCCTGAAGCCGTAAAAGCGCAGAAGCCAGTCGGCTTGATACAGCCGGTGTTCCCGCAGCAGGGGCGGTTTGGTATCCAGAGACGGGAGCAGGGTGTTCTCCACTACCGGGACATAAGCGGAGTAGAACACGCGTTTGAGACGATACTTCTGATACAGAGACTCCGTCAGGTGCAGGATGTGCCGGTCCGTGTCCCGGGTGGCTCCCACGATGAGCTGGGTGCTCTGACCTGCCGGGGCAAAGACCGAAGCGTGCTTGTACTTTACCAGCTCTGCCTTGCTCTGGGCAGCCTGGTCCCGAATCAGCGCCATGGGCCGCAGAATGGCCTGCTTGCTCTTATCCGGGGCCAGCGTTTGCAGCCCCTCCTGGGAGGGGAGCTCGATATTCACGCTGAGCCGGTCCGCCAGGAGGCCCAGCTGCTGCACCAGCTCCGGCGATGTGCCGGGGATAGCTTTGGCGTGGATATATCCGTTGAACCGGTATTCCTGCCGCAGCAGCCGGAGACATTCGATCATCTGTTCGGTTGTGTAGTCCGGGCTGCGAAGCACACCAGAGGAGAGGAACAGCCCCTCAATATAATTGCGCCGGTAAAATTCAATGGTCAGTTCCGCCAGCTCCCGGGGCGTAAAGGCGGCTCGCCGTGTGTCGTGAGAGCGGCGATTGACACAGTATTTGCAGTCGTACACGCAGCGATTGGTCATCAGAACCTTCAGCAGGGTGATACATCGCCCGTCGGCGGAAAAGCTGTGGCAGCAACCCGCTATAGAGGAGGTGGTGTTGCCGATCATACCCGGGCGGGAGCCCCGGCGAACGCCGCTGGAGGTGCAGGCTGCATCATATTTAGCCGCATCGGCCAGGATGGCCAGCTTATCCAGCAGTTCCATGGCCAATGTCCTCAGGCGGTGCGGCGGCGGGGATGGGGCTGGTCGATCCAGTCCGCCAGACGGACCACGCCCGCAGAAAACGCACCAGCGCCCAGCAGCATTATAATAAATCCAAAGGTCGTCATGGGTAAGCCCTCCAAAACATTTGTTCTATTCACATTATAAGTCGAACGAACGTTCTTGTCAAGCAAAATCGAACAAAAATTCTACAAAATTCGACAGCCGGTTGACCGGCGGCGGATTTTGTATTAAAATGGAGGACGAGAAAACAAGACAGGGGAAGGAACATCATGAACGACTTGGAAAAACGCTTTGCTGCGGCCCGCCGACGGGCCATTGCCACAGATTATGCGCACCTGAATCCCCGGCAGCTGGAGGGGGTTCTGACCACCGAGGGGCCGCTGCTGCTGCTGGCGGGGGCCGGGTCCGGCAAGACCACGGTGCTGATCAACCGGGTGGCGAACCTCCTGCGCTATGGCCGGGGCAGCGACACGGAGGAGATACCGCTGCCCATTTCCCGGGATGAGGTGGAATTTCTGGAGCAGTATGCCGCCCGGCCGGACCCGGAGCAGCGGCCGCTGATGCAGTATCTGTGCGCTGTGGAGCCCGCCCGGCCCTGGGAGGTGCTGGCCATCACCTTCACCAACAAGGCCGCCAATGAACTGAAGGACCGGCTGGAGCGGATGCTGGGGGAGGAGGCCCGGGACGTCTGGGCCGCCACATTCCACTCTGCCTGCGTCCGGATTCTGCGTCGGGATATTGATAAGATCGGCTTTGACCGAAGCTTTACCATTTACGATACCGACGACAGCAAGCGGGTCATCAAGGATATTCTCAAGGAGATGGGACTGGAGGAAAAGACCTTCCCGGTGCGGGAGGTACTGTCTGTGATCTCCAATGCCAAGGACGCCATGATGATGCCCGAGGAGTTCAGCCAGCTGTGGGAGCAGCGGGGGGACTGGCGCCGGGTACGGATGGGCCGGGTCTATGCTGCCTATAACCGCCGTCTGCGGGACGCCAACGCCCTGGACTTTGACGACATCATCCTTCACACAGTGGAGCTGCTGCAATCGGACCGCCAGACCCTGGAGTACTACCGGAATAAGTTCCGCTACGTCCTTATCGACGAGTACCAGGATACCAATCACATGCAGTATATGCTGGCCAGCCTTCTGGCCGGAGGAAGGAAGAACATCTGCGTGGTGGGTGACGACGACCAGAGCATTTACCGTTTCCGGGGTGCCAACATCGAGAACATCCTCAGCTTTGAAAAGCAGTACGCCGGGGCCAGGACCATCCGTCTGGAGCAGAATTACCGCTCCACACAGAACATTCTGGATGCCGCCAACGCCGTGATCCGCCACAACGTGGGCCGAAAAGGCAAGACCCTGTGGACCGAGAACGGCGCAGGGGAGGCGGTCACCGTCAAAACCTGCTTCAACGAGGGGGATGAGGCCAACTATGTGGTGGGACAGATCATGATGAACTACCGACGGGGCGTGGACTGGAAAGAAAACGCCGTGCTGTACCGTATGAATGCCCAGTCCAACGCACTGGAATATGCCTTCAAGCGCAATGGTGTGCCCTATAAAATCATTGGCGGCACAAAGTTCTTTGACCGGGCCGAGGTCAAGGATATGCTGGCATATCTGTGCGTCATCAACAACCCTGCCGACGATCTGCGGCTGCGCCGCATCGTCAATGTTCCCGCCCGGAAGATCGGCGCGGCTACCATGGACAAGGCCCAGGCCATCGCCACGGAGGGGGGCCTGACGCTGATGGAGGTCCTGCGCCGGGCAGGGGACTATCCCCAACTGAAATCAGCTACTGGCAAGTTAATCAGCTTTACAGCGATGGTAGACGAAATGCGCCGCCAGTCGGATGAAATGGGCCTGGTGGAGTTTTATGATTATGTGTGCCGCCGCAGCGGCTATGCAGCCATGCTCCAGGAAAAGGAGGATGCGGAGAGCCGGGGCCGCCTGGAAAACGTAGAGGAGCTCAGCTCCAGTATCCAGGCGTTTCTGGAGAACGATCCCGAGGACCCCACCCTGTCGGGCTTTTTGGACGAGGTTGCTCTGTACACTGACCTGGACGGCCAGGAGGCCGGAGACAACTGCGTGACTCTGATGACCATGCACAGCGCCAAAGGCCTGGAGTTTCCCAGCGTATTCGTGGTGGGCATGGAGGACGGACTTTTCCCGGGCAATCGCGCCATGGGTGAGCCGGAGGAAATGGAGGAGGAGCGGCGGCTGTGTTATGTGGCCATGACCCGGGCCAAGGAGAAGCTGACTCTGACCAATGCCCGTCAGCGGATGCTGTTTGGCCGCACTACCCCCTGTATGCCCTCCCGATTCCTGAAGGAGATCCCGGAGGAGAATATGGAGTGGCTGGGGAAGCCCGAGCCGCGTCCCGCATCCCGGTGGGACGACGACTTCGGCGATACGCCCCGCTATGCGTCGCAGCCGGAGACCCGGACTATGCCTAAGCCGGAGTACCCGGTGCGTCCGACGGTGTCCTCCGCTCCGCTGCTGCAATTGCAGCCCGGCGACGGAGTCCGGCACAGCGCCTTTGGCCAGGGGATGGTACTCAGCGTGCGCCCCATGGGCGGAGATGCTCTGGTGGAGGTGGCCTTCGACCGGGTGGGCACCAAAAAGCTCATGCTGAAGGCCGCAGGTGCGCATTTGACAAAGCTGTAATGCAAAACCACTTTACACATTGAAACGAAAAAATCCGTCTCCGGCTTGTGGCCGGAGACGGATTTTTCAGCGTATTTTTATTTTGCCAGAATCTTCTTCAGATGGGCGAAGCGAGGCAGGGAGTCCACCTTGGGCAGGTCCGGTTCACCCTGGATCAGGGGCAGCGCGTATTCCACAAACTGGTGGTTTACGCCGTTGCCTTCTTCGTTGATCCAGCTGCGGGGCAGCTTCTTCTCGGTGTTGGCAACCTCCATCAGGGGGATCAGCTTGGTCTTGCAGGCGTACTTGCCGTCCCGGACACCGCGCTCGAAGCCGATCATGCGGCCGTTGATGCCGTTGATGGCATTTTCCACGGCTGCTTTACCGGCCATATAGGATTCCTCAATATCCGTCTCGGAAGCCAGATGTGCGCCGCAGCGCTGCAGCAGGTTCAGCTCGATGCCGCGGACCTTGGCGCCGGTCTCCTCCTTGACCACCTGGGCCAGCATGGCAGCCAGGCCACCCAGCTGGGCGTGGCCGAAGCCGTCGGTAGCGGCCACCTTGGCCTCGGACACAAAGCCGCCGTCCTCATAGTGGATACCCTCGGACACAGCCACGATGCAGTAGCCCTTTTCGGCGTATACACGCTTGACATCCTCAATGAACTTGGGCATGCTGAAGTCCACCTCGGGCAGATAGATCAGATCGGGGCCTGCGCCGTATTCGCTGGCCAGGGCAGCGGAAGCGGCCAGCCAGCCGGCATGGCGGCCCATGATCTCCATCACCACGATCATACCGGTGTCGTACACATGGGCGTCCAGGTTTACTTCCATCATGGAGGTGGCGATATACTTGGCGGCAGAGCCGAAGCCGGGGCAGTGGTCGGTGCCGAACAGATCGTTGTCGATGGTCTTGGGTACACCCATGACCCGGCACTCGTAGCCCACGGACTGCATGTACTGATTGATCTTATTGCAGGTATCCATGGAGTCGTTGCCGCCGTTATAGAAGAAGTAGCGGACGTTGTGCTTCTTGAACACCTCCAAGATGCGGCGATAATCGGTATCGTCCACCTCGGGGTCCGCGATCTTGTAGCGGCAGGAGCCCAGGGCGGAGGAGGGGGTGTACTTCAGCAGACGCAGTTCCTCAGGATCCTCCAGACCCATGTCGAACAGGCGATCGCTGAGAACGCCCTTGATGCCGTGCTCCGCGCCCAGCACCTGGGTGATGACGCCGGATTTCAGGGCCGTGTCAATGACGCCGTAAGCGCTGGCGTTGATCACAGACGTAGGCCCACCGGACTGACCGATGATACAGGCACCCTTTAATTCTTTCATGATTGACTACCTCCCAGTAGATTTTTCTTGCCATGCGGAATATTTTATCACAGAGGATGGATAAAGTAAACCGTTGGGGCTTGCAAAAAGAAAAAAATGTGGTACAATACATATATACATCATATCCCAATCATTCCATACAAGTCAAGACCAATTTTTCAAAAGGAGCGATTTATTATGCCACTGGTTACTTCCAAGGAAATGTTCGAGAAGGCTTACAACGGCGGTTACGCCATCGGTGCCTTCAACGTCAACAACATGGAGATCATTCAGGGGATTACCGAGGCCGCCGCTGAGCTGAAGGCCCCCCTGATCCTGCAGGTGTCCAAGGGCGCGCGCGCCTATGCCAACCGCACCTATCTGAAGAAGCTGGTGGAGGCCGCCGTTATTGAGACGGGCCTGCCCATTGTGCTGCATCTGGACCACGGCGACAGCTTTGAGCTGTGCAAGTCCTGCATCGAGGACGGCTTCACCTCCGTGATGATCGACGCCTCCTCCAAGCCCTTCGCCGAGAACATTGCCCTGACCCGCCAGGTGGTGGAATATGCTCACGACCACGGCGTGGTGGTGGAGGCCGAGCTGGGTACCCTGGCCGGCATCGAGGATGAAGTCAACGTGTCCGCCGAGGATTCCTCCTATACCCGCCCTGAGGAGGTGGAGGAGTTTGTGTCCAAGACCGGCTGCGACTCTCTGGCCATCGCCATCGGCACCAGTCACGGCGCATACAAGTTCAAGCCCGGCACCAAGCCCCAGCTGCGCTTTGACGTGCTGGAGGAGGTCTCCCGCCGTCTGCCCGGCTTCCCCATTGTGCTGCACGGTTCTTCCTCCGTTCCCCAGGATCTGGTGGCCAAGGTGAACCAGTACGGCGGCAATATGCCCGGCGCCATCGGCGTGCCCGAGGATCAGCTGCGCAAGGCCGCGTCTCTGTCCGTGTGCAAGATCAACATCGACTCCGACCTGCGTCTGGCCATGACCGCTTCCATCCGGGAGCACTTTGCCCTGCATCCGGCAGACTTTGACCCCCGTCAGTATCTGAAGCCCGCACGCCAGGCCATCAAGGAGCTGGTGACCCACAAGATCGTGGACGTTCTGGGCTGCGACGGCAAGGCATTCTAAGAGCAGAACCATCCGCGCCCCCCTGTGTACCCCACCGGCCCGCAGGGGGGCGTATTTTCTGATTTTCCACACAAAGAGGGAAGGGAAAACTATGAGAAAGACAAAAATCGTATGCACCCTGGGCCCGGCCACTGATGGCCAGGGTGTTCTGCGGCAGATGATTCAGGCGGGGATGAACGTGGCCCGGTTCAACTTTTCCCACGGCAGCTATGACGAGCACCAGCGCCGTCTGGATGCGCTGACAGCTCTGCGGGAGGAACTTCATCTGCCGGTGGCCGCTATGCTGGACACCAAGGGGCCGGAGGTGCGGCTGCGGACCTTTCAGAACGGCCCTGTTCACCTGAAAACCGGCCAGAGCTTCACTCTGACTATCGACGATGTTCCCGGGGACGAGACCTGCTGCTCCATTACCTATGCCGATCTGCCCCAGGATGTGAAGCCAGGCAACACCATCCTGCTGGATGACGGTCTGGTACGGCTGACGGTGCTGGAGACCACTGCCCGCGAGATTCGCTGCCGGGTGGAAAATGACGGCGTTATGAAGGACAAAAAGGGCGTCAACGTCCCTGGCGTATCCCTGTCCATGCCGTACATGAGCCAGCGGGACCGGGAGGATATTCTTTTTGGCATCCGCCAGGGCTTCGATTTCATTGCCGCCAGCTTTGTCCGTTCCGCCGCCGATGTCCGGGAGATCCGACACATTCTGGATAAGAACCACTCCAAGATCCGCATCATTGCCAAGATCGAAAATCAGGAAGGCGTCAGCAACCTGGTGGATATCCTGTCCGTGGCCGACGGTATCATGGTGGCCCGGGGCGATATGGGCGTGGAGATCGACTTTACGGAGATCCCCGCCATTCAAAAGAGCATCATTGCCCAGTGTGTGGCCGCCGGAAAGCCTGTGATCACTGCCACCCAGATGCTGGATTCCATGATCGAGAACCCCCGTCCCACCCGTGCGGAGATCACCGATGTGGCCAATGCCATTTACGACGGCACCAGCGCCATTATGCTTTCCGGCGAAACGGCGGCAGGGAAGTACCCGGTGGAGGCCGTCCGCACTATGGATGCCATTGCCCGCAAGACGGAGAGCAATGTGGAGCGTATCTGTCCCGCAAAGACGCCCAAGCGCACCCGCCTGTCCATCACCGCCGCCACGGCTCACGCCGCCTGCACCACGGCGGAGGATATCGGTGCCGACGCCATCCTCACCGTCAGCCAGCGGGGCATCACTGCCCAGATGGTCAGCCGTTTCCGCCCCGCCGCCACGGTGGTGGCCCTTCTGCTGGACCCCCAGGTCCAGCGCCAGATGGCCCTGTACTGGGGCCTGGTACCCATCACCATGCCCCGGGCCAGCAGCACGGACCAGCTGGTGGATCTGGCGATCCAGTCCGCCCAGGAGGCGGGCCTGGTAAAGCACGGCGATCTGGTGGTGGTCACCGCCGGTGTTCCTGTGGGCATTTCCGGCACCACCAATATGATCCGCATCGCCCAGGTAGGCGGCGCCCTGGTCAACGCCATCGGCATCGGCAGCCAGACCGCTTCCGGTCCCCTGTGCATCTGCCGGACCCTGGAGGAGATTCCGGAGAAGTTCCATCCCGGTGACGTGCTGGTGGTACCCTACACCAATAACGATGTGGTGCCTTGGCTGCGCCAGGCCGCCGCCATTGTCAGCGAGGAGGCCAGCGCCGACTGCCACACGGCCACGGTGGGCCTGCTGCTGAACAAACCCGTTATCGTGGCCGCCTCCGACGCTACCCGCCGCCTGAAGGACGGCACCCTGGTGTCTGTGGACTGTGCCCGCGGTATTGTCCAGACCATTCCCCAATAATCGCTCACCGGCCCCGTATGGCGGGGCCGGTATTTTTTTGATATAACCTCAGCATATGGCAGCATCATTTGCAATTTATAATGAAAAAATGTAAACTTCTGCGTTTTTATGCATTTTGAGCCAGAGAAGTGGACATATTTTGTGAAAGTCACAGAAAGTTCATAAATTGGTGAGATTTTTGTTGCATACGGTGCATTTTTTGTATAAAGTAGTGAAGTACCCGGTATGGTCCGAAAATATAGAAGGAGAAATGCATATGGAAATTCAAATCCTGCCCCTGATTATTGTTGTTGCTTATCTGGTGGGCATGCTGGTTGTGGGCGCCGTTGTCAGCAAGGTCCAGATCAAGAATGCCAAGGACTACATGGTGGCCGGCCGCCGCATGGGCCTGTTCATGGTAGCATTCTCCCTGTCCGCCAACAATATCGGCGGCGGCTGCACCACGGGCCTGGCCCAGAAGGCCTTCGGCGACTGGGGCGTCAGCGCTGTTTGGTACGTCCTGGCGGCGTCCATCGCCATGATTCCTCTGTCCTATTTTGCACCTAAGATCCGCAAAACCATGGCCGTGACCATCCCCGAGGTGGTGGGCCGTCGGTTCGGCAAGTTCTCCAGCAACTTCACGGCGATTCTGTCCGTGCTGTCGCTGTTCTGCCTGACCTCCTCGCAGATCGCCGCTTCCGGCGGCGTCATCAACGCCCTGATTCCGTCCATTCCCCTGAACGTGTGCCTGATCTTCGCGGGTGTGGTCATCATTCTCTATACCACCATGGGCGGCATGATCGCCGACCAGATCTCCGACCTGCTGCAATTCGGCATCATCCTGGTGGGCCTGGCCATCGCCACCCCCATTGTGCTGAACCACGCCGGCGGCTGGAACGCCATTTCCGCCGCACTGCCCGGTGAGAAGCTGAATCTGACCCAGATCGGCTGGGCCTCCATCATCGGCTATATCTTCAACTACTTCTGCACCTTCCTGGCCGGTCCTGAGATGGTCTCCCGCTTCGAGACGGCTAAGGATGAAAGGACCGCCAGAAACGCGTCCTTCCTGTCCGCCATCCTGATGGCCGCCATGTCCATCTTCCCCACGCTGCTGGGCCTGGCTGCCTTTGCTCTGCGGGATCAGCTGCCCGGTCTGGCGGTGAGTGGCAGCAACGCCATGATGATCGTCACCGGCCACTATGCGCCCGGCGTGGTGACGGGTCTGATCTCCGCCGCCATTATCTGCGCCACCATGTCCTCTGCCGACTCCAACCTGCTGTGCATGTCTACCATGATCATCAACGACCTGTACACCGGCCTGGGCGGCAAGAAAAAGCTGACGGACAAGCAGACCATTTTCTACACCCGCGCCTGCAACGTGCTGTCCGCTGTGGTGGCTATTCTGATCTCTCTGGCCAACGTGTCCATCGTGGCCATGAACACCTTCGCCTTCGGTATCCGCTGCGCCGGCCCCTTCGCGGCCTATGGCCTGGGCCTGGCAGTGCCCAAGGCCACCAAGAACTCCGGCGTCGTGTCCATTATCTGCGGTACGGTCGCCTTTGTGGTATGGCAGATCGTGGGCGGCGGCGGCACCTGGATGTTCCTGATGCCCGTGGTGGCGGGCTGCCTGGTCAGCACTGTGTCCTTCTATGTGGTCAACTGGATTGAGTGGGCCCGCGGCGTGGAACCTGCTCCCAGCGCCTACCTCTCCGACGAGGAAGTCACCAAAAAGATCGCCGAGGAGTCTGCCGGTCGCTGAAGGCAGCGCAAGTCAAGCCGATAAACAAGAGCAACTGCCCCCTTGCACAGGATCAAAAGCCTGCGCAAGGGGGCAGTATGATGCTTTTATCATCTCAGCAGTTATCATCATGAAAACCTATCGGGAATTGACTACGGAAGGTGTGCGGAAAGGTTGAAAACAGAGCCGCCGCATGTACAATCGGGGGCTCACAGCGAAAAATCCTCTATAATGGCGTATTTTGTTTGACTTTATCCGCAGACAGATATATAATGTATGCGATAGAAACTGCGACAGGGCCAATTACCAGCCGCGCTATCCAACAGCCCTGTGCTTTCCGCAGGGCTGTTTTTTGTTATTTTGAGAGAGAAATGTCCATGAAAGGGTGATGGTTTTGCAGTATTACGCACATGTCCGGGAAAATGCGAATGGCCGCAAAGAGTATCAGACGGTTGCCCAGCACCTGACGGGAACAGCTGAACTGTGCCGCGAATTCGCGGCGGCATTCGGAGCGGAAGCCGACGGGGAACTGGCGGGACTGTCCCACGACATCGGTAAATGCACGGATGCCTTTCAGGATCATCTGCTGAACGACGGACCCACAGTTGACCACGCCACAGCGGGTGCGATGGCCTGCGCCATGCGGGGAAACCGCTATGCTTCCGCATGCGTGGCGGGACATCACGGCGGACTGCCGGACTTCGGCAATATGCGGACAGCCCGGAAGGCTGATGGGACATTCTATGGCCGGATGCTGAAGGGACGCGAGGAACGGTATCTGGAGCGCTGCGGAGAAAGCGGCGCGGCGCTGCCTCCGCCGACGGTCCTGGCGACGCAAGGGTTGGATCCCCTACAGGCTTCATTCTGGACGCGAATGCTCTATTCCTGCCTGGTGGACGCCGATTTTCTGGATACGGAGCGGTTCATGAACGGTGAACGCGGGCGGGGCGGATACGATGATATCCCTACGCTGCTGGCGCGGCTGCAAGCGTATATCAAGCCGTGGCAGCAGCCCAGGACGGAGTTGAATCGGCTGCGCTGCGAGATACTGAATACCTGTATAGAGGCGGGAAGTAAGCCAAAAGGCGTTTACACACTGACCGTCCCCACCGGTGGGGGAAAGACGGTGGCATCGCTGGCCTTTGCACTGCGGCATGCGGCGAAGCATGGGATGCAGCGGGTGATTTACGTCATCCCATATACCTCCATCATCGACCAGAATGCCCGGGTGTTCCGGGATATTCTGGGGAGCGGCAATGTGCTGGAGCACCATTCCGGCGTGCAGTTTGATCTCTCCAACGGCGCGCCGGCGGAGGCCGTCCGGAAAGCGCTGGCCACGGAGAATTGGGACATGCCTGTGGTGGTCACCACGGCGGTGCAGTTCTTTGAGTCCATGTACGCCGCCCGTTCCTCCCGGTGCCGCAAGCTGCACAACCTTGCCAACAGCGTCATTATTTTCGACGAGGCACAGATGCTGCCTTTGGCGCATTTGCGGCCCTGTGTGGCTGCCATGGCTTCGCTGGCGGAGCAATTTTGCTCAACGGTGGTGCTTTGTACGGCAACGCAGCCATCTTTGGATGACCTGCTGCGCACCTACGCGCCAGACTGTCCCGTGACAGAGCTCTGCCCGCAAACGGCAGCACTGTATGACCGCTTCCGCCGCGTGACCTTCCAACACTCCGGAACGATGACTGACGAAGTGCTGGCAGAGCGGCTGAGTGAGCAGCGGCAAGTCCTCTGTATCGTCAACAGCCGTAAGGCTGCCCAGAGCATATACGCATTGCTGCCGCAGGAGGGCAGCTATCATCTGTCCACGTTGATGGTCCCCGCTCAACGACAGGTGCTGCTTGATAAGATCAAAGAACGGTTAAGAAGGGGGGAACCATGCCGGGTGGTATCCACATCGCTGATCGAGGCGGGCGTGGATGTGGATTTTCCTGCCGTCTACCGGGAATTGGCGGGGCTGGATTCCGTCATGCAGGCGGCGGGGCGCTGCAACCGTGAGGGAAAACGTCCTGCGGACGAGAGCTTTGTCACGATTTTTGAGCGGACTGAGCTGCCGCCGCAATTGTTCCAGGCCGCCGTCGGCGCAGCCAGAGAAGCGCTGAAAGAGGATCGCGACCCTGCCGCGCCTGAGACGATGACTCGGTACTTTCGCAGTCTGCGCGATCTGAGCGGCGATGGGCTGGACCGGCAGGGTGTTATCGAGGCATTCACGCAGGGAATCGGGGGCTGTGAATTTCCGTTCCGCACAGTAGCAGAGAAGTTCCGTCTCATCGACCGGAATACATATACCATCTACATTCCTTATGGTGAAGGCACGGCTTTACTCCGGCGTCTGCAGGACGGCGAGTGCTCCAGGGACCTGTACCGTAAGCTGGGCCGTTATGCCGTTTCTGTATATGATAAGCATTATCAGGCGCTGTACAATGCAGGTGCGCTGCTGACGGCGCGGGAGGTTCCCGTATTGGACGAGGACAGTGCCATTTTGACAGATCTGACGCTGTACAGCGAGACCATGGGCCTGTCTCTGGAGCCGGAGACAGGCAAGGCGGAGTTTATCTGAAAGAATAATAAACGAAAGGAGTGACCTTATGGCAATACAAGTGGAAGTGTGGGGCGACTACGCGCTTTTTTCGCGGCCTGAGTTCAAGGTTGAGCATGTGAGCTACGATACCATGACGCCGTCGGCAGCCCGCGGGCTGCTGGAAAGTATTTACTGGCACCCCGGTCTGCGATGGCGCATCGACCGCATCCATGTATGCAGCCCCATTCGCTTCACCAACATTCGCCGCAACGAGGTGAAGGATACCATCAGCGCCCGCAAGGTAAAAACCGTTATGGAGAAAGGGCAAGGAGAGCTGTATTTAGCCACGCCGGAAAGCATCCAGCAGCGGGCGGCCATGGTGCTGCGGGATGTGCACTATGTGATTGACGCCCATTTCGACCTGACGGAGAACGCTGCTCCCGGTGACAACGCCGGAAAGTTTCAGGACATCATCAGGCGTCGCCTGGAACGGGGCCAGTGCTACAGTATGCCCTATTTCGGCACAAGGGAGTTTCCGGCCCATTTTCGCCGCTGCACGGAGCTGCCGCCCTGTCCGAAGGAGCTGGAGGGTGTCCGTGATCTGGGCTGGATCCTGCTGGATATGGACTACACCGATCCCCGGAACATCACGCCCCGGTTCTTCCGGGCCAGTCTGACGGACGGCGTGATGGTTGTGCCGCCATGGAACAGTGAGGAGGTGAGGGAATGATTCTGCAAGCGCTGACGCAGTATTACGAGGATCTCCTCCATCGCGGCGAGATCGCCGCTCCCGGATGGAGCCCGGCAAAGATCAGCTTCGCCCTGTGTCTGGATAAAGACGGCCAGGTGACGCAAATAATCAATATTCAACAGCCATCCGAAAACGGAAAGGCGCAGATGCCGCAGACTATCAAAAATCTACCTGCACCGGTAAAGCGTACCGTTGGCATTGCTTCCAACTTCCTGTGGGACAACTCAACCTATCTGCTGGGCGTTGACCAAAAGGGAAAGCCGAAGCGCAGCCAGGATTGCTTTCGCGCTGCCGCAAGTCTGCACCATACTGTATTGGATGGCGTGGATTCGCCCGTTGCCAAGGCGATTCTGACTTTCTTCGACACCTGGCAGCCGGAAAAAGCGATGGAACATCCCGCCTTGTCCGGACAGTATGAGGCAGTTACCGCAGGTGGGAATCTGCTGCTTCGGGTGGACGGCCGCTATTCACATGAGGATACCGCCATCCGCGAGGCGTGGCAGCGGTATCGGGACGGCGCGTGCGAGGACGCCGTGCGGATGCAGTGCCTTGTCACAGGCCGCGAGGATGAGATTGCCGCCACCCATCCCACCATCAAGGGTGTACGGGATGCCCAGTCCAGCGGCGCAACGCTGGTGGCGTTCAATGCGCACGCCTTTTGCTCTTATGGGCGGGAGCAAAGCTACAACGCACCGGTAGGCAAGTATGCAGCATTTGCCTACACTGCCGCCTTGAACCATCTGCTGGCGAAAAGGAACAATGTGCAGGTCATCGGCGATACCACCATTGTCTGTTGGGCAGAGGGCGCAGAGCCTGCTTATCCTGATCTGTTTATGGCGTTCATGTCCGGCAATATGCCATCAGGCTTATCGGAAAAGGATCTGCAGGCTGCCTTGAAAAATCTGGCAAAGGGTCTGCCGAGCACGGACCTGGGCGTGGATCCGGACCGCACCTTTTACATTCTGGGGCTGGCACCTAACGCGGCCCGGCTCTCTGTCCGATTCTTTCTGCGGGACAGCTTCGGCAGGCTGATGCAGAACGTCAATGCCCACTATGAGCGGCTGGAGATCGTGAGGCCTGCAAACGCTAAGCCCGGTGTGCTGTCCCTGTGGGCGCTGCTGCGGGAAACGGTGAATCCAAATTCCAAGGATAAGTCTCCTTCACCGGCCATGGCAGGAGCCACGGCACGGGCCATCTTTTCCGGCGGGCTGTATCCGGCGTCGCTGCTGGAGGCTGTCATGCTCCGTATTCGTGCGGAGCGGAACATCACATGGGGCCGCGCGGCCATCATCAAGGCGTATTATCTAAAAAATCCACATACGGACTGTCCAGAGGAGGTTTTGACTGTGAGTCTCAACGAAGCCAGCACCAACATTCCTTACACGCTGGGCCGGTTGTTCTCCGTTTATGAATCGGCGCAGCAGGCGGCAAATCCCGGTATCAACGCGACCATCAAGGACAAGTATTTCAACTCGGCAGCGACCATGCCTGCCAGCATCTTCCCGGTGCTGAACAATCTCTATCAGAAACATCTGCGGAAGCTGGAGCCCGGACAGAGAGTCTATTTCGATAAACAGGTCACTGTGTTGAAGGGATTGCTGGGCGAGAGCTATCCTGCCCGTATGACGCTGGCCCAGCAGGGCTCCTTCGACCTTGGCTACTATCACCAGACACAGAAGCGGTATACGAAAAAGGAGGAGAATGAAAATGTCTGAGCCTATCAAGAACCGGTATGAATTTGTGGTGTTTTTCGATGTAGAGAACGGAAATCCCAACGGTGACCCCGACGCAGGCAACATGCCCCGTATAGACCCAGAGACCGGCTACGGGCTGGTGACGGACGTCTGCCTGAAGCGAAAGATCCGCAACTATGTGGAGATGGCAAAGGAAGGGGAGACGGGCTATCGCATCTACATCAAAGATGGCGTGCCCCTGAACACCAGCGATGCAGAGGCTGGAGAGTTATACGGGGTAAAGGAAGAACTGCTTGCCATCCAACAAGAAAAAAGCAAAGAGGCCGCGAAAAAAATAGGTATTTCCATGAAAAAAGCCGATCCTGATATTGACATAAAGATCCGCGACTTCATGTGCGCCAACTTCTACGATATCCGCACCTTCGGCGCAGTCATGACCACCTTCGTCAAGGGTGCGCTGAACTGCGGACAGGTGCGCGGGCCGGTGCAGCTGGGCTTTGCCCGCAGCGTTGACCCCATCATGCCGCAGGAGGTTACCATCACCCGTGTGGCCATCACCACGGAGGCGGACGCGGAGAAGAAGGGCACCGAAATGGGCCGCAAGTACATTGTACCCTACGGCCTGTACCGGGTGGAGGGATATATCTCCGCCAACCTGGCCCGCAAGACTACCGGATTCTCCGAGGATGACCTGAACCTGCTGTGGACAGCTATCCTGAATATGTTTGAAAATGACCACTCTGCCGCCCGCGGCAAGATGGCTGTGCGTGAGCTGATCGTGTTCAAGCATGATTCCGAGTTGGGCTGCGCTCCGGCCCATAAGCTGTTTGATCTGGTGAAGGCAGCCCATAAGGACAACGTTACCGCCCCCAGAAGCTATGAAGACTACACCGTTACGGTGGACGAGGCGGCTCTCCCCGCCGGCGTTACCTGCACACGGCTGGGGTGATCTATCCGGAGGAGCGCTTTCTCCAGCTCTCCGGTTTGCAGCACTTCAAATTCTGCCGCAGACAATGGGCGCTGATCCATATCGAAAATCAGTGGGCAGAGAATTACCGTACCACAGACGGTGCGATCCTCCACGAGCGGGCCCACGATAAGGACTTCACCGAGAGCCGCGGCGACCTGCTCATTACGCGGGATATGCGGATATTCTCCCCGACCTTAGGGGTTTCCGGTGCCTGTGACGTGCTGGAATTCCACCGCAGCGGCGTAGGGATTCCGCTGAAAGGGAGGGATGGCCTTTGGCAGCCCTATCCGGTGGAATACAAGCGCGGCAAGCCCAAGCAGGACACCACGGACGCCTTGCAGCTTTGCGGACAGGCTGTGTGTCTGGAGGAAATGCTCTGCTGCCAGATCCCGACCGGCGCGCTGTACTACGGTGAGACGCACCGCCGTACAGAGGTGGAATTCACGCCGGAGCTGCGGCAGGAGGTCAGGACACTTCTTGAGGAGATGCACGCTCTGTATGATCGTGGCTGGACGCCGAAGGTCAAGCCGACAAAAGCCTGCAGCGCCTGCTCTCTCAAGGAGCTTTGTCTGCCGAAGCTGATGCGGAAGCAATCTGTTGCGGACTATCTGCGGGATCATCTGGAGGAGACGCCATGAGACAGCTTTTGAACACATTGTTCGTTACATCAGAGGATGTGTACCTCTCGCTGGACGGTGAAAATGTGGTGGCCAACCGGGGTGGGGAAGCCGTTGCCCGCTATCCGCTGCACACGCTGCAAAGCATCGTGACCTTTTCCTATTCCGGTGCTTCACCGGCACTGATGGGTGCTTGCGCCAAGCGGGAAATCGGGCTGGCGTTTTGTACCCAGAGAGGGCAATTCCTTGCCCGTGTCTCCGGACAAATGCAGGGCAATGTGCTGTTGCGGCGGACGCAGTATCGGGTCGCCGACGATCCCTCTGAAAGCTGCCGCGTGGCCCGAATGATGATTCTGGGCAAGGTCTATAACGCCCGCTGGAGTGTGGATCGCACCCGAAGGGATCATGCCATGCGAATTGACAGCGGCCGCTTTACAGCGGTGTCCCAGCAGCTGCAGGGGCTTTTGCCGCAGATCACGGCAGAAACCTCGCTGGACAGTCTCCGGGGGTTGGAGGGCGCCGGCGCCACTGCCTATTTCAGAGTTCTTGACGACATGATCCTGCAGGGAAAGGATACCTTCTTTTTCCGTGAGCGCAGCCGCCGGCCGCCGCTGGACGCTTTCAATGCCATGCTGTCCTTTGCGTACAGCCTTCTGGCCCACGACTGTGCTTCCGCCTTGGAATGTGTCGGCCTGGATGCCTATGTGGGTTTTCTGCACCGTGACCGTCCGGGACGTGAATCCCTTGCGCTGGATCTGATGGAGGAACTGCGTCCTTGCTTTGCGGATCGTTTTGTGCTGACGATGGTCAATAATCGCATCATTAAGCCAGAGGATTTCGATTTTCGGGAAAGCGGTGCGGTATTTCTGTCGGACACAGGACGTAAAAGCTTTTTGCATAAATGGCAGGAGCGCAAAAGGGAGCCGATCACCCATCCTTTTCTGGAGGAAAAGCTTCCTTGGGGTCTGGTTCCTTATGTGCAGAGTCTCTTGTTGGCAAGGTATCTGCGGGGCGATTTGGACGACTATCCGCCGTTTTTATGGAAGTGAGGGGCTATGCTGGTATTGATCACCTATGATGTAAATACAGAGGACGCCGCCGGACGCAAACGCCTGCGGCAAATCGCCAGGCAGTGCGTTAATTACGGGCAAAGAGTGCAGAATTCTGTATTTGAATGCTTGCTGGACACTGCACAGTGCCGCAGTCTGCAAAATACCCTTTGTAAGATTATGGATCCCCAGCGGGATAGTCTGCGATTTTACTATTTAGGGAAGCAGTATGAAAAGAAGATCGAGCATTTCGGCTGCAAGCAATCGTATCTGCCAGAGGACACACTGATGATATAGTGCGAAGGAGAAGCGAACAGAACGCGTCAGGAAGGTTCGCACCTACTTTTGCAAGTTGAGTTCCTGGATTTATCAGAAAAACGTTCTGACAGACGACGTTTCCTGTTGGTTTTTATGCTTTGATTGTCTGTTGTTGCAAAAATGCAGAACATAAATTATGCATTTTTGCTGTCGCGCCCCGTATGGGGCGCGTGGATTGAAATTATTACGCAAACGTTGGTTGCTCAAATGGCTGGTGGTCGCGCCCCGTATGGGGCGCGTGGATTGAAATATCCCGGTCCTGAATCTCCGGCCCGTATTGATGGTCGCGCCCCGTATGGGGCGCGTGGATTGAAATAATAAAATCAAGAACAGTACCCAAGAAATCAAGGTCGCGCCCCGTATGGGGCGCGTGGATTGAAATTGAAAAATGCCTTGGCTGAAGAATCTGCCGCCGTATGTCGCGCCCCGTATGGGGCGCGTGGATTGAAATATCTTTAATACGCTAAATAGTGTTTTTGGTCTGTGTCGCGCCCCGTATGGGGCGCGTGGATTGAAATTCTGGCTCCTGTCTCAATTTTTTGGCCTGCTCTGGTCGCGCCCCGTATGGGGCGCGTGGATTGAAATTATGCCGTATTTGTATCGAGGACGAGCCGCGCTAGGTCGCGCCCCGTATGGGGCGCGTGGATTGAAATTTCTCTCCGTGTTGTGTCCTCTTGGCGTGGTGCGTCGCGCCCCGTATGGGGCGCGTGGATTGAAATCTGCCTATGGTGATACTCCTGCGGCGGCTGTAAATGTCGCGCCCCGTATGGGGCGCGTGGATTGAAATTCGCTATTTTCGTTATGGGGGTGGTAATTCGTGCGTCGCGCCCCGTATGGGGCGCGTGGATTGAAATGAAAGCCTGTTGTCGTCCATCCTGGCCCAGAATCTGTCGCGCCCCGTATGGGGCGCGTGGATTGAAATTCTGGCTCCTGTCTCAGTTTTTCGGCCTGCTCTGGGTCGCGCCCCGTATGGGGCGCGTGGATTGAAATCCGTTCTTGCCGATTCTCCCGGTTTCCGCCTTTATGTCGCGCCCCGTATGGGGCGCGTGGATTGAAATCGGATGAAGTCCCATCTGCTCAAGCTGTTGCTGTTGGTCGCGCCCCGTATGGGGCGCGTGGATTGAAATGTCTGTCATCGTCTCTGCTGTTGACTGGCTTACTGTCGCGCCCCGTATGGGGCGCGTGGATTGAAATCCTGCTTGCTGAGCTCAAGCCGGTTGTTACCGCCGTGTCGCGCCCCGTATGGGGCGCGTGGATTGAAATTTGACACCAATGAGATGTTATTCCGCAATTAGGAAAGTCGCGCCCCGTATGGGGCGCGTGGATTGAAATAACGATTCAAGGTAATTGTCTCTCCATGTAACGGTCGCGCCCCGTATGGGGCGCGTGGATTGAAATGTCATTGCAAAGCATATTGTCCGAAAGCCTGTTGTCGTCGCGCCCCGTATGGGGCGCGTGGATTGAAATAACAGCGGAGACGATGACGGACGAACACCAAGAAAGTCGCGCCCCGTATGGGGCGCGTGGATTGAAATTGCATCTCGCGCCGCTGGTCCGATTCCGGCCCCCGGTCGCGCCCCGTATGGGGCGCGTGGATTGAAATGTAGTCCAGGTGTCCCCATGTCCGCAGACATCATCGTCGCGCCCCGTATGGGGCGCGTGGATTGAAATGGCTGACGATGTTGTCGCAAATTTTGAGCTTGCCAGTCGCGCCCCGTATGGGGCGCGTGGATTGAAATGTGATCTTGCAGATGATATGTATTTGGTCAATAAGGTCGCGCCCCGTATGGGGCGCGTGGATTGAAATTTCGGCCTGCTTTGGGCTATCATTGGGGGTATTGCGTCGCGCCCCGTATGGGGCGCGTGGATTGAAATTCGCGGCTAAATTTTTGGGGACCCCGATTGCATATGTCGCGCCCCGTATGGGGCGCGTGGATTGAAATTATCCGGGGCGGTTTGTCAACATTAATCTTATTTTGTCGCGCCCCGTATGGGGCGCGTGGATTGAAATCCGGCAAAATAAACGTGTCCGGTGTCATCGTAGGGTCGCGCCCCGTATGGGGCGCGTGGATTGAAATCTCGTGCTTGATGCCAGTGGCCTCCTTGGTAGCGTCGCGCCCCGTATAGGTTGGCTTTTTACCGGGCACTGCTTGCCTGTATGCCCCGGAATATCTCTGGCAGCAGCTTTTTCGCCGCGGGCGGGATGGCGCTGTACATGCCGTAATAGGACAGGGTAAACGGATACGTCCCGTCCTCCAGCGTCTCGTCTGTGGGCAGCACGCCATCCACAGAGATCACCGACCCGTTGAGCCCCGCATCTCCGTGCAGAAACTGGTAATAGTCGGGAAACAGCGGCGCTCCCACCCGGCCGGAATTAGCCACAGCGGCCACGGGGTTGCCATACTCTCCCACCGGGACAATATCCGGCGCACCGGCAGTAATGCCGAACAGCATCGACAGCTGCTGCCAGACGGGGACGTCCGCGTCATCGCTGTAGCCGTAGGCCGGGATCAGGGTCTGGCGCTGCTCCTGATCCCAGAACAGCGCGCCGCTGCCTGCGTATATCTGCCGGATGGTGTCGGCGGTCAGGTCATAGTCGCCCCTGGGCTGCCCAATGTCGCCGTGTACGAATATGACGGCGTCCCGGAAAAGCGGTATCGACTCATAGCCGCCCAGCTGCTGCAATGTCTGCTGGTCGGGGCAGAGGATGGCGGCGTCATAGTTACTGAGCCGGAGCTGCTGAGTGATATCCTGGGGGTCTACCAGGAAGAATACGTCGTGGACGTCGGCGTCGCCGAACAGGGCCTGTCCCTGTTCGGAAGCGAGCCATTGTACGGCGGCGGACCACGCCGGCTCACTGTCCACCGCGATCCGCA
>OGPD01000470.1_pt1 | contig 46329 bp, 48 predicted proteins | sample 1552861 | NCBI WGS metagenome assembly OGPD01 (sample SAMEA2580280, study PRJEB22360) | human gut metagenome | biome: human gut; feature: human-associated habitat; material: faeces | place: Denmark | collected 2008/2010
ATGACCCCGGCAAAGCCTAATATGATAATTTGAAAAGACGAAAGGCGGCGCTTTCTGCAAAGCTTTTCTTCCGTCATTATCCTCACTCCTTTTGAATCGCGTAATCGCTTTACTGTGCGCAGGCCAAACAGACGCGGCATTGCCTGACTGTGATGAAGAATACCCTGTACGCACTCAGCTCGGAGACCGTAAAGTAAATGTCGTATGCGTCTGCTTCATGTTCTGAAATAGAACATCGGCTTTCACAGCTTCCGGTACAAAGTAAGCTGGCTCCAGCGCTGAACGCATAACATTCTCCCGCCTTCTGTTCACGCAAAAAGGACACACCTATACCCGATACCGCAGTAAAGGGCGCAGGTATGCCGCACATGAACAGGCCATATAAGAGCGGTTAACCGTTATCGTCGCTGCTGTCGTTTTCCACGGAGCTCCTCTTTCTTACTGTGTGCTTACATCATAGCATTTCTCCAGTGTAGATTCGGTAAAGAAACAAGCGCAGAGCAATGCCTTCCCACCAATCTATTTGACAGACCTGCATATCACCGGGCCAGCTGGGCCACGGCGGCCACGGCGGCGTCGATCTCCTCCTCCGTGTTGAAGGGGGAAAAGCTGAAGCGCACCGCACCCTGCTCCCGGGTGCCCAGAGCCTGGTGGAGCCGGGGCGCGCAGTGGGCGCCGGGGCGGGTGGCAATGCCCCAGCCCTGCAAAAGCGCGTCAGACACCTCGCCGGAATCCAGGTCCCGGATGTTCAGGGACACGATGGCCGCCCGGCAAGGGGCGGAAAAGTCGCCATACACCCGGACGCCGGGAAGCTCCCGGACGCCCCGGTAAAACCGCAGCATCAGCCCGTGCTCCCGGGCGTACAGGCTTTCCACCCTCTCTGCCAACAGGTATTCCAGAGCGGCGTGAAGCCCCGCCAGGCCATGACTGTTCAGGGTTCCGGCCTCCAGGCGGGTGGGATAGGCGGCGGGCTGATCCCTGTCGAAGGAGTGAACGCCGCTGCCGCCCCGCAGCAGGGGCCGGACCTCCACCCCCGGGCGGATACACAGGCCGCCGGTGCCCTGGGGGCCCAGCAGGCTCTTGTGGCCCGTAAAGCACACCACGTCCGCCCCCAGGGCCGTCATGTCCAGGGGAATGGCTCCCGCCGTCTGGGACGCGTCCAGGATCAGGAGGGCCCCATGGGCATGGGCCATGGCGGCAATGCGGGGGATATCCAGCACGTCGCCGGTGACATTGGAGGCGTGGGTACATACCACGGCCCGGGTATTGGGCCGGAACAGCCTTTCAAAAGCGTCATAAGAAACCTGCCCGTTTTTGTCCGCCGGGACAAAGCTCAGGGCCATTCCCTGCCGTTCCAGGGCATACAGGGGCCGGAGCACCGAGTTGTGCTCCAGGTCCGTGGAAATGGCGTGGTCCCCCGGGGACAGCAGGCCGCATATGGCGATGTTCAGAGCCATGGTGGAGTTGGCGGTGAAGACCACATGGTCCGGCCGGGGACAGCCCAGCAGCCGGGCCGCCAGGCACCGGGTATCGTACACCGTCCGGGAGGCGGCCATGGAGGCCCCGTGGGCTCCCCGGGCGGCGTTGCCCGCCTTACAGATGGCCTCTGCCACCGCCTGGGCCACCTGGGGCGGCTTGTGCAGGGACGTGGCAGCACTGTCCAGATAAATCTCCGTCATCAGAACATCTCCAATACGCAGCAGGGGCCGTGGCCGATGCCGTTTTCATCCAGCGCCGCCGTCAGGACGGTTTCGTCGCCGGGGTCCGCCTTCCAGGCCAGGCCGCACCCGGCGGAAATGCGGGACGGCAGCGGAATGATGCGCCCCGGCAGAGACAGCCGCCCGAACAGGGCCTCCGCCGCCAGGGCCTGGGCCGTCTCCTGGAAGGAGATCACCAGGGCCGGAGTCCGTTGGCGGGTCAAGGCCGGATCACCAGGGTGGCGTTCATCTGCTTCTCGGCGATGACGTACATATTGGTCACCTGACCCACCCGGAGTTTGCCGGCGATGCCGTAATGATTCAGACAGGTGCCGCAGGTCAGGATCTCCACCCCCAGCGCCTCCAGCTTGTGCAGGTCCTCCAGGGACGCGGAGCCATCGCAGGTGACGAAAGCGCCGCCGTTGTAGAACAGAACGGTGCGGGGCAGCTTCTCCTGCTGGGTCAGGGCAAACAGGAACCCCTTCAGCAGCACCCGGCCCAGGGTGTCGTCTCCCTGGCCCATGTGGTCGGCGGAGATCACCACCACGGTGTTCTCGGGCCTTTCGGAGGGAACGGTGCAGATGCCGTCGGCGGTATCGGGCAGCTGGGCTCCGGCCTGGGCGGTGATGGTGACCCGGAAGCGGTTTTCCGCCAGCTGCTCCGTTTCGATGGCGCAGCCCTTGCTCTGGGCCAGGCGGGTGAGATTCTCCACGGCAATGCGGTTATCCACCAGGGTCTCCACGGAACCGGCGCCTTGCAGGCTCTTCAGGGCCTGGAGGGTCTTGACCACCGGGATGGGGCAGGCGTCGCCCACGGCGTTGACTTGGATCATGATGAGAAGCCTCCTTGTTTTTGAGTCGGAATAACGATATGTTCATTATAAACGTTTCCCCGGGGGATTGCAAGGGGTGGGCCCCGCAAATGGCGGCGCGGTGCTTGCCGCAAAAGTCCGGGACGCCTTGCACAGCAAGGCCCCCGCTTTGGACGGGGGCCTTATTCTGCATGAAAATCCTTTTCATTTGTCCGGGTATGCGGTATAATATACCCACTATGTATCCTGGAGGTGCCGCATATGGAGAAGACCCGCCGCGAGATCATGGACCGGGTATATCTCACCTATCTGCCTGCCAAAAAGTTCAAAACCGGCTGCCTTTCCGCGCAGTTCATCACGCCCCTGCGCCGGGAGACGGCGTCCTGCGGCGCGCTGCTGCCGCTGGTGCTCCAGCGGGGCACCATGCGCTGTCCGGATATCCAGCAGCTGTCCGCCGCCATGGACCAGCTCTACGGCGCGCAGATCAACCCCACCATCCGCAAAAGGGCGGAGTGCCAGTGCATCGGCTTTGTGGCCTCGGTAATGGACGACAGCTTCGCCCCCCGGGGAGAAAAGCTGCTGGAGCCCACCGCCGCCCTGCTGGGAGAGCTGCTGCTGGACCCCGTCACCCGCAACGGCCGGTATCTGCCGGAGTATGTGGACAGTGAGCGGGCCAATCTGCTGGACAGCATCCGTTCCGTCCGCAACGACAAGCGGGACTGGGCGGACCTGCGCCTTTTGCAGGAGATGTGCCGGGACGAGCCCTACGGCGTCAGCCGCCTGGGAGACGAGACTGCCGCCGCGGCCATCAACAACCAGAAGCTCCATGTCTACAGCCAGGGAATGATGTCCGCCTCCCGGCTGGAGCTGTTCTACTGCGGCAGCGCTCCCATCACCCGGGTGGAGGACGCCCTGCTGGAGGCCTTCGCCGCCCTGCCCCGGGGCGCGGCCCGGGACCCGCAGCCGCCCCGCCGGGTGGACGCCCCGGCCCAGCCCCGTGTCATCCGCGAGACCATGGATGTGACCCAGGGAAAGCTCTCCATGGGCTTCCGCTGCGGCACCGACGATGTGCCCGCCATGCTTCTGGCCAACCTTCTGTTCGGCGGCACCAGCAATTCCAAGCTGTTTCTCAACGTCCGGGAAAAGCTCTCCCTGTGCTACTACGCCTCCAGCAATTATGTCCGGTCCAAGGGCATCCTGACGGTGTCCTCCGGCATTGAAAGCGCCGACTATCAGCGGGCCCTGGACGAAATTCTGCACCAATTGCAGGAGGTCCGGGACGGGCACTGGGAGCCCTGGGAGCTGGAGGGGGCCCGCAGCACCATGCGCAGCGCCCTGACCTCCCTGTCGGATTCTCAGGGCGCCCTGGAGAATTACTGCCTGGGTCAGGCCGCCACCGGCCAGAGCGAGGACCCGGAGACCATGCAGCGCCTGCTGGACCAGGTGACGCCGGAGCGCATCCGGGCCGCCGCCGGCAGCGTGACCCTGGACACCGTATACTTCCTGCACGGAAAGGAGGAGGCCTGATGAAAACCCTTACCTACCCCCGCATCGGGGAAAAGGCCATCTGGGAAACCCTGCCCAACGGCCTGCCCGTCTGCGTGGTGCCCAAGCCCGGCTATGCCCGGAAGTTCGCCTTCTTCACCACCCGCTACGGCGGCATGGATATGCGCTTTCAGCTGGACGGCCAGTGGCTGGACACCCCCGCCGGCATCGCCCACTATCTGGAGCACAAGATGTTCGACACCGCCGACGGCAGCGCCATGCAGGACCTGGCCCGGGGCGGGGCCGAGCCCAACGCCTACACCAGCAACGCCGTCACTGCCTACTATTTCGACTGCACCGAGCATTTTTATGAGAATCTCCGGATTCTGCTGTCCTTCGTGTCCGTCCCCTACTTCACCGATGAAAGCGTGGAGAAGGAACAGGGCATCATCGCCCAGGAGATCGGCATGATCGAGGACAACCCCGAGTGGCAGGTCTATCGCCAGATGATGCAGGCCCTGTACCGCCACAGCCCCGTGCGGCAGTCTGTGGCCGGGTCCGTGGAGAGCATCCGCCGGATCACGGCCCAGACCCTTTACGACTGCCACAAGGCGTTTTATACCCCCGCCAACATGTGCCTGGTGGTGGTGGGCGACGTGGACCCGGCGGAGGTCGTCCGGGCCGCCCGGGAGGCCCTGCCCCGGGAGAGCGGCCCCGCCATCCCCCGGGACTATGGCCGGGAGGAGGACCTGACGCCTCATATGGCCCGCATAGAGGACCGGATGGAGGTGGCCATGCCCACCTTCCTGCTGGGCTTCAAGTGCCCGCCGGTGCCGGAGGGAGAGGAGCGCATGCGCCTGGATATCCTGGGGGACCTGGCCTGCGACGTGCTCATGGGAGAGTCCAGCCCCCTGTTCACCCGGCTGTACAGTCAGGGGCTGATCAACGGCACCTTTGACAGCGCCTATGACCTGCTGCCGGGAGCCGCCTATGTGTTCTGCGGCGGCGACAGCAACGATCCCGAGGCCGTGCAGCAGGCCGTTCTGGATGAAGCCCGCCGGGTGGTCCGGGAGGGGGTGGACCCGGCCTATGTCCAGCGCATCCGCCGGGCCAGCTTCGGCGCATCCATCAAAAGTCTGAACTCCTTCGAGGCCATCGCCTCCACGGCGGCCGAGGGCTGCTTCCAGGGATACGATCCCTTCCGCTTCCCGGAGGTGTACGATTCCATTACCCAGCAGGATCTGCTGGACTTTATCCGGGACAATATCCGGCCGGAGCGCATGGCCCTGTCCATCATCTATCCAAAGGAGTGACGCTATGAACGAGAATTGGAAATTTTCTGATATTCCCTATACCAGCCCGGACGTGGAGGCCCTTCAGACCCGGTACGATGACCTGACCCGCCGGGCCAGGGCCGCCGCCTGCCCGGAGGACCTGCTGGACGTGGTCCGGCAGCGGGACGCCCTGCAGCAGGAGGTGGCCCTGTGCCAGAGCATTGCCACCATCCGGGCCTTCCACGACGTCACCGACGAATTTTACCAGCGGGAGCTGCAGGAGACCCTGCCCCGGCTGGAGACGCTGGATACCCAGTCCCTGTCCATGGCCATTGCGGAGAGTCCCTACGCTGCGGCGGTGGACGGGACCTTCGGCCCCCAGCTGCGCCGCCTGCTGACGCTGGATCAGCGGCTCCACACCGGCGGCAAGGAGCTGCAGGCCCGCATCTCCCGGCTGACGGCCCAATACCAGCAGCTGACGGCCTCCGCCAGGTATCAGGTCCAGGGCGAGACCCTCAGCGGCGGTCAGCTGCGCTTTGCACTGGCCAGCACCGACCGGGAGCGCCGCCGGGCCGCCTACGAGGCCCAGCAGCAGACGGCGCTGGAAAACGCCGAAGCCCTGGAGCAGCTGCTGCGGGACCTGGTCCACGCACGAAATCAGCTGGCCCGTGAAAACGGCTTTGACAATTTTGCCGACTACGGCGATCTCTGCATGCAGCGTCTGGGCTATGGCCGGGCGGAGCTGGACGGATTCTGCCGCCAGGTGCAGACCCATATCACCCCCCTGTATCTGCGGCTGCAGGAGGAGCAGCGCCGGCGCCTGGGGGTGGACACGCTGATGCCCTATGACCGGGCCCTGGTGTTCCCGGAGGGCAACGCCGTCCCCGTGGCGGCAGAGGAGCTGCCCAAGGCCGCTCGCCGGATGTATCACGCCTTGAGTCCGGAGGCGGGACATTTCTTCGACGAGATGGTCCGCCACGACCTGCTGGACGTGACTGGCTCTCCCAATAAAATTTCCGGCATGGGCTTCTGCGAGATGCTGGGCGCTCCCTACCGGATGCCCTTCATCTTTGCCAACTGCGACGGCACCGCCGGTGACGTCACCGTATACACCCACGAGCTGGGCCACGGGCTCCAGGGGTATCTCTCCATCCGCAGCCAGCCTCTGGCGGACTATGTGGGGCTGAGTCCCGATCTGGCGGAGGTCCACTCCAAGACCATGGAGCTGCTGGCCCAGCCCTACGCCCGGGACTTCTTCGGCGACCACGCCGGGCAGTTCCTGGCGGAGCACCGCTACGGCGTTATCAAGGAGCTGTGCGCCTTCTGCTCCATCCACACCTTTGAGACCTGGCTCTATGAGCATCCGGACGCCTCTTTGGCCCAGTGGGCGGCGGAGTTCGACCGCACGGAGAAGTCCTTTGGCCGCAGCCGGAACAACGAGCCCTGGCGGCAGCAGGTGCTGGCCGGGTGCGACCTATTCACCAACATGGCCCTGTATATGTCCCCCCGGTATGTCATCAGCTACGCCCTGTCCATCGTCTGCGCCCAGCAGCTGAAGGCCGCCTATGACGCCGACCCCGCAGACGGCTGGGCCCGGTATCACGCCCTGTGTGCCTCCGGCGGCAGCAGGACCTACGCCGAGACCCTTTCGGATGCCGGACTGCCCCTGCCCTACGCCCCCGGCGTGGTGGAGAGCCTGGCCCAGGACCTGGCCCGCCAGTTCTGGGGATAAAGCCTCCTCTGCAGCCGCCGGTTGCGGAGGTTCCGGCCCCGGTTGGTAGACGAAAGAGAATAGACCGACGGCGGATGCACAAGGCATCTGCCGTCGGTCCCTTTTTATAGGATTTTCGGGTGGTCAGAACAAATCGGGATACAGGGCCGCCACCTGCTGATACCAGCTCTGATACCGGGAAAGGGCGCTGCCGTCCGAGGAGTATACCTGCCATTGGGCGGCGGAGTCGGCGGTGGTCAGGGCCTGCCCCAGGGGATACTTGCCCCGCTCCAGCTCCGTGGGATAGTACATCCCCGCGTAGTCGGAGCCGTCGTCATAGGCGGTGAGGAACAGCAGATAGGGCTTGCCGGTTTCCATGGGCAGATAGCCCCCCTGGGTCCACAGGGCGTCGTCTGCGGTGTAGCACTCCTCGGTGATCACCAGCTGCTCCGGGGCCTGGCCCTTCAGCACCTGGGTCACCTGGCCGGTGGTTTTGGTATAGCCGGAGGCAACGTTGCCGTCGCTGTAGCGGGAAAGGACGTTTTCCTGAGTTTCCGGGGTGAATACCACGATCAGATCGCTGACCTCCTGCAATTGGGACACCGTTGCCGCCTGGGTCAGACGGTCAGCGGATATCTGGTACACAGTTTCCCGCTGTCCACAGGCAGTCAGCAGAAGCAGGGACAGCAGCAGACAGGAAAGAATAAGCCGTCTTGTACGTTTCATGGAAAGCCTCCTTTATGATTTAATAACAGAATTATATCATAATATGGGGGGGAACGCAAGGAAAATGTACTCGACCTACAGGGTAGTCTCGAACTGCTCCAGGCCCTGGCCCAGCAGCCGGGCGGCCTCGTCGCCCTGTCCGGCGGCGATGAGGTCCGTAAACCGGGCCAGAGTGCGCAGACTCTCCTCCCGGCCAACGGAGCGGATGTAGCCGGACCAGAACTCCAGATTGACCTTCTTAAAGGCGTTGAACAGCAGGGGCGTGATGGTGTTGCCGCTCAGGAACACCACACCCCGGTGATACCGGAACAGGGCCTCCGGCAGCTCCTCCTCCGGAGCCGTCTGGGCCTGGCGCAGCAGCTCCCGCAGTGCCTCCAGGTCCCCGGGGGTGTGACCGGCAGCCAGGTCCCGCAGGGCCGGGGCCTCCAGATAATACCGCAGACGCAGGATGCTGCGGGCGGTTTTCTCGTCCGGCAGGCCGCCGTGATAATCCATAATGGCCGTCAGCGTTTCCAGGCTGCCGGTCTGGGCATAGTCCGCCACGGTGACACCCCGGCGGGAGGCGATGTCCAGAAAGCCCAGGCGGTGCAGCTCCCGCAGGCCCTCATGGACCACGGTCTTGCTGATGTGCATGGTGTCGGCCAGCTCCCGCTCCGTGGGCAGCCGGTCCCCGGGCTTCAGCTGCCCGGACAGAATAGCCCCCTCCAGCTGCTGAATGAACAGCTCCCGGATAGACGGGGCCACAATGGGACGGAAATCCATAGGTCACCCTCCTTCTGGTCCGACCAGGACCATAAAATAGGATACCATAACTTTATAAGAACAGTCAATAGCTTTTTGCCCCGGAAATTGGTATCATTAGGGTGAGTTCATGCAGAAAAATCGCCCTTGAGGCGGAGATAAAGGAGATTTCACATGGGAAAGAACATCAACGGCGACCGGCCCACCGCGTTCCCCCTGGAGCAGGAGAAGCTGCCCTTTACCATCCCCGTGGTGGAGGAGCCCCGGCCCAAGATCGCCAAGCTGGTGGCCATGATCACCGACCGGGTGCCCGCCAAGCTCAAGGGCGTCAAGGGCAACGACCCGGAATACTGGGGCCTGGCGGACCTGATCAGCGACGAAATGGCGGACGTGGCCCTGAAGATGGGGGTCCGCAAGCCCAAGACCATCGGGCAGCTGATGAAGCTGACCAAGCTGGAGCGGGAGCCTTTGCAGAAGCTGCTGGACGACATGGCCTGGGTGGGCCTGATCGAATATAACTGGGAGAATCTGGACGGGAAGAACCCCAACCACGAAAAGCGGTACGTTCTGCCCCAGTTCGTCCCCGGCAGCGCGGAGTTCTTCAATATGCGCCGCAGCCAGATGGACGAGCATCCCCAGGTGGCGGCCTTCTTCGAGCGGATGACCTTCCTGCCCCTGGAAAAGATCACCCCCATGGTGCCTCCCGGAGGCGCCGGCATCGGCATGCACGTGATCCCCGTGGAAAAGGCCATCGAAACGGAGAACGAGGCCGTGGGCCTGGAGAAGATCTCCTATTGGCTGCACAAGTACGAGGGCAAGTACGCCAAGAGCATGTGCTCCTGCCGGGCCAGCCGCCAGTATCTGAACGAGGGCTGCGGCGACGACCCGGAGAGCTGGTGCATCGCCGTGGGCGACATGGCCACCTATATCGTGGAAACCGGCCGGGGCGAGTACATCACCTATGACGAGGCCATGGCCATCTTCAAGAAGGCCGAGGACAACGGCTTCGTCCATCAGATCACCAACATCGACGGCGAGCAGAAGATTTTCGGCATCTGCAACTGCAACGTCAACGTCTGCAACGCCCTGCGGACCAGCCAGCTGTTCAACACTCCCAATATGTCCCGCAGCGCCTATGTGGCCCGGGTGGAGACGGACCAGTGCGTGGCCTGCGGCCGGTGCGTGGAATACTGTCCCGCCGGTGCGGTGAAGCTGGGCCAGAAGCTGTGCACCAAGTCCGGTCCCGTGGAGTATCCCCGCCAGGAGCTGCCGGATGCGGCCAAGTGGGGCCCCGAAAAGTGGGCCATCGACTACCGGGACAAGAACCGCGTCAACTGCTACGACACCGGTACCGCCCCCTGCAAGACCGCCTGCCCCGCCCACATCGCGGTGCAGGGCTATCTGAAGCTGGCGGCCCAGGGCAAGTACCGGGAGGCCCTGCAGCTGATCAAGCGGGAGAATCCCTTCCCCGCCGTGTGCGGCCGCATCTGCAACCGCCGCTGCGAGGATGCCTGCACCCGGGGCACCGTGGACCAGGCGGTGGCCATTGACGAGGTGAAGCGCTTCATCGCCCAGCAGGACCTGGACGCCGCCACCCGGTTCGTGCCGGAGAAGGTGATTCCCAAGGTAGACGGCGAATTTGACCAGCAGATCGCCATCATCGGCGGCGGCCCGGCGGGCCTGTCCTGCGCCTATTACCTGGCGGAGAAGGGCTATCGCCCCACCGTGTTTGAAAAGGAGCGCCGCCTGGGCGGTATGCTGGAAAACGGCCTGCCCAGCTTCCGGCTGGAGAAGGACGTGGTCCAGGCGGAGATCGACGTGCTGCGGGAAATGGGCGTTCAGTTCCGCTGCGGCGTGGAGGTGGGCAAGGACGTGACCATTGCCCAGCTGCGGGAGCAGGGCTATCAGGGCGTCTATGTGGCCGTGGGCCTGCAGTCCGGCGGCAGGCTGAACATCCCCGGCGACGACGCCCAGGGCGTCACGGCGGGCATCGACTTCATGCGCCGGGTCAACGGCGGCCAGGAGACGAAGCTGGAAGGCCGGGTGGTGGTCATCGGCGGCGGCAACATCGCCGCAGACGTGGCCCGGACGGCGGTGCGCTGCGGCGCGGAGTCCGTGGACCTGTACTGCCTGGAGAGCTATGACGATATGCCCATGGGCCCGGAGGACCGGGGCGAGTGTGAGCGGGACGGCATCACCATCCACGCCGGATGGGGCCAGACGGAGATCGTCACCGAAAACGGCCATGCCGCCGGGATCCGCTTCCGCAAGTGCCTGCGGGTGAAGAACGACCAGGGCCGCTTCGCCCCGGAATTTGACGACAACGACACCTGCCAGGCCCAGTGCGCCGCGGTGCTGTACTGCATTGGCCAGAAGGTGGATTGGCGGCAGCTGCTGACCGGCACCGCCGTGACCTTCAACCCCAACGGCACCGCCCAGGTGGACCCCGTGACCTATCAGACGGCGGAGCCCGGCATCTTCGCCGGCGGCGACGCCGTCACCGGCCAGAAGTTCGCCATTGACGCCATTGCCGCCGGTAAGGAGGGCGCCATCTCCCTGCACCGGTTCGTCCAGAAGGCCACCCTGACCATCGGCCGCAACCGCCGCCAGTTCGTGGAGCTGGACAAGGAGAACGCCCTGATCCCCGTGGGCTTTGACAACACCCCACGCCAGCAGATCGGGTATAACGAGGCCCTGCGCCGGACCTTCCGGGACGAGCGCATCGCCTTCACCGCCCAGCAGGTGCAGAAGGAGACGGCCCGCTGCCTCAGCTGCGGCGCCTCCGTGGTGGACCCCAACAAGTGCATCGGCTGCGGCGTGTGTACCACCAAGTGTGCCTTTGACGCCATCCACCTGCACCGGGAGCGTCCGGAGTGCTCCACCATGATCCCCGCCGAGGACAAGATGAAGGCCATCCTGCCCTACATGGTCAAGCGGGAGATCAAGATCCGCAAGGCCGGGAAGAAGTAATGCACGAGCTGGGAATCGTCTTTCATGTGATCCGGGCCGTGGAGAACGTCGGCCGGGAGCAGGGCCTCACCGACGTGGCGTCGGTGACCCTGGAGCTGGGCCAGGTGTCCGGCGTGGTGCCCCACGAGCTGGAGAGCTGCTGGAAATGGGCGGCGGCCCGGACGGAGCTGATGCCCCGGGCACAGCTGCGGTTCGAGACGGTCCACGCCATCACTCACTGCGATGGCTGCGGCCGGGACTATGACACCGTACCCCAAGGCCGGGTATGTCCCTTCTGCGGCAGCGAGGACACCTGGCTGGTGCAGGGGAACGAAGTGAATATCAAGGAGATCGAGGCGCAGTAACGCGCCGTCTGCGCCCCCGCTTGCCGTTGACAAGCGGGGGCGCAGGGCGTATAATGGGGCCATAATCCAATATGGGAATGCATTGAGAGTCTGAGTCATGCGCAGGGAACGTCCGGGAGACCGGGCGGGCTTTGGCATGGCTCTTTTTTCACGGAAAGGAGAGATCGCTATGTACGATGCCGTCATCATCGGCGGCGGCGCGGTGGGCTGCGCCGTGGCCCGGGAGCTGAGCCGCTGGAAGCTGAAAATCTGTCTGGCGGAGCAGGGGGAGGACGTGTGCGTGGGCACCAGCAAGGCCAATTCCGCCATTGTTCACGCCGGGTTCGACGCCCCCACCGGCTCTATGAAGGCCCGGTTCAACGTGGAGGGCAGCCGCCGGATGGAGGCGCTGTCCCGGGAGCTGGACTTCCCCTATCGCCGGAACGGGGCCCTGGTGGTGTGCTTTGAGGAGGCGGGCCTGCCCCGGCTGGAGGAGCTTCTGCAGCGGGGCCGGGCCAACGGCGTGGAGGGCCTGGAGATCGTTGGGGGAGAGCAGCTTCATGCGCTGGAGCCTGCCCTGTCGGAGAAGGCCGTGGCCGCGCTGTACGCCCCCACCAGCGCCATCATCTGCCCCTTCGGCATGACCATCGCCCTGGCGGAAAACGCCGCCCATAACGGCGCGGAGTTCCGCTTCGACACCCGGGTGGAGACCATCCGCCGGACAGGGGAGGGCTATGTGCTGGAGACGTCCCGGGGGCCGCTGGAGACCCGGGCCGTTATCAGCGCCGCCGGTGTGTGGGGCGACGTGCTCCATAACCAGGTCTGCGGCGACACCGCCTGCATCGTGCCCCGGCGGGGAGAATACTGCCTGCTGGACAGGAAGGACGGCGGCCTGGTGCAGCGGACCGTTTTCCAGCTGCCGGGCCCCATGGGCAAGGGCGTTCTGGTGACGCCCACGGTCCACGGCAACCTGCTGGTGGGCCCCACGGCTGCGGACCAGCCCCAGCGGGACCTGACCGCCACCACGGCGGAGGGACTGGCCTTTGCCCAGGATATGGCCCGCAAGAGCGTGCCGGGTCTGCCGCTGCGGGACGTGATCACCAGCTTCGCCGGGCTCCGGGCCCATCTGGCGGAGGGGGAGGACGACTTCCGCATCGGCCAGCCCATCCCCGGGTATTTCGAGGCCCTGGGCATCGAGTCCCCGGGGCTGTCCTCGGCCCCGGCCATCGGGGCCTATCTGGCGGAGCAGGCGGCGGCGTATCTGGGGGCGGCGGAAAAGCCGGACTTCGACCCCCTGCGCCGGGACATCGTCCACCTGCGGGAGCTGCCCTTTGAGGAGCGGCAGCGTCTGGCGGCGGAAAACCCCGCCTACGGCAACATCGTGTGCCGCTGCGAGGGCATCAGCGAGGGGGAGATCGTGGACGCTATCCACCGGGTCCCCGGGGCCCGGTCCCTGGATGGGGTGAAGCGCCGGGTGCGGGCCGGTATGGGCCGGTGCCAGGGAGGCTTCTGCACGCCTCGGGTCATGGAGATCCTGGCCCGGGAGCTGGGGATACCCCAGACGGAGCTGACGAAAAACGGCGGCACATCCCGACTGCTGACCGGCCGGACCAAGGAGGAAGCATGATGAAACACGTACAGCTTGCCATTATCGGCGGAGGCCCTGCGGGCCTGGCCGCCGCCATCGCCGCCCGGAGGGCCGGGGTGCAGGATCTGCTGATCCTCGAGCGGGACCGGGAACTGGGCGGTATTCTGAACCAGTGCATCCACGCGGGCTTCGGCCTGCACACCTTTTCCCAGGAGCTTACCGGGCCGGAATACGCCCGGCGGTTCGCGGACCAGGTCCGGGAGCTGAACATTCCCTATCTGCTGAACACCATGGTGCTGGACCTGTCCCGGGACCGGGTGCTGACGGTGACGGGCCGGGAAACGGGACTCATGCAGATCAGCGCCGATGCGGTGATTCTGGCCATGGGCTGCCGGGAGCGGCCCCGGGGCGCGCTGAACATCCCCGGCTGCCGCCCGGCGGGCATTTACTCCGCCGGTACCGCCCAGCGGCTGGTGAACATGGAGGGGCTGATGCCCGGCCGGGACGTGGTGATCCTGGGCAGCGGCGACATCGGCCTGATTATGGCCCGGCGCATGACCCTGGAGGGGGCCAAAGTCCACGCGGTGGCGGAGGTGATGCCCTATTCCGGCGGCCTGAAGCGGAACATCGTCCAGTGCCTGGAGGATTTCGATATTCCCCTGTACCTGTCCACCACGGTGGTGGATATTCACGGACAGGAACGGCTGGAGGGTGTGACCCTGGCCCGGGTGGACGAAAACCGCCGCCCCATCCCCGGCACGGAGCGGGACATTCCCTGCGACACCCTGCTGCTGTCGGTGGGTCTGCTGCCGGAAAACGAGCTGAGTCAGCAGGCAGGCGTCCGGCTGGACGCCGTTACCGGCGGCCCGGAGGTTGGGGACGATCTGTCCACCTCTATCCCCGGTGTGTTTGCCTGCGGCAACGTGCTGCACGTTCACGATTTGGTGGACTTTGTGTCCCAGGAGGCGGCACGGGCAGGAGAAAACGCTGCCCGGTACCTGCTGGAGCAGCGGCGGGAGCGGCAAACCGTCCGCCTGACCGGGAAAAACGGCGTGCGGTATACAGTGCCGCAGTATCTGGACCCGGAGGGGATGGAGGAGTCCGTCACCGTCCGGTTCCGGGTGGGGAAGCCGTATCAGAACGCCGACCTGGCGGTCTACGCCGACGGAGCGCTGCTGCGCCGGGTGCATAAGCGCATCCTGACCCCCGGCGAGATGGAGCAGCTGACCCTGCGGCGGGCAGACCTGCCCCGGGAGTTGGCGGAGATCACCATTCAGGTGGAGGAGGTGGCACAATGAGCATCCGCGAGCTGACGTGTATCGGCTGGCCCATCGGCTGCCAGCTGACCGCCGTTATGGACGGCAGCCAGGTGACGGAGGTCACCGGCAACACCTGTCCCCGGGGGGACGCCTACGCCCGGAAGGAGTGTACCCATCCGGCCCGCACCGTTACCGGCACCGTCCGGGTCACCGGCGGCCTGCTGCCGGTGGTGTCTGTCCGCACCCGGGGAGACGTGCCCAAGGAAAGGGTGCTGGATGTGGCCCGGGCGCTGTGCCGGGTGCACTTGACGGCCCCGGTACACGCCGGGGACGTGGTGATCCCCAACGTGCTGGGCACCGGCGTGGACGTGGTGGCCACCCGGTCCGTGTAATCGTATAGGAAAAGAGCATCCGCAGGGGCCTGCGGATGCTCTTTTTAGCCCGGTACAGGGCCTGCCGCTTGGGGGAAATGCCCCCGGGAAAATCACCGGTTGACAGGGATGCCGGGAACAGTATATAATAACTTGAATCATAAATCCCTGTAAAAATGATTGTTTTCACCACGAAAACTGATATTTCATATTAGCAAACAAGGAGGCTTTACATGGATATTTTTGAAAAATGCAGCGCCCCCTCTCTGGCCAAGGAACTGAAGGAGGCGGGAGTATATCCCTATTTCCACGCATTGCAGTCCCGGCAGGACGTGGAGGTGCAGATGGAGGGTAAGCGCCGCATTATGCTGGGCTCCAATAACTATCTGGGCCTGACCATCGCGCCGGATGTGGTGGAGGCAGGCATTCACGCCCTGGAGCGGTACGGCACCGGGTGCAGCGGCTCCCGGTTCTTAAACGGCACCCTGGAGATGCACCTGGAGCTGGAGGCAGAGCTGGGGAAGTTTCTGCGCAAGCCCGGCATCGTCACCTTCGGCACCGGGTTTCAGGCCAATGTGGGCATTATCAGCGCCCTGGTGGACCGGCACGACTATGTGATCTGCGACCGGGAGAACCACGCGTCCATCTACGCCGGCTGCCAGCTGAGCTACGGCAAGATGCTGCGCTACCGCCACAGCGACATGGCCGAGCTGGAGAAGATGCTGCAGCGTGTGCCGGAGAAGAACGGCGCGCTGATCGTCACCGACGGCGTGTTCTCCATGGGCGGCGACATCGCCAAGCTGCCGGAGATCTGCGCTCTGGCCAAGAAGTATGGGGCCCGGGTCATGGTGGACGACGCCCACGGGCTGGGCGTTCTGGGCGAGGGCGGCCGTGGCACGGCCAGCTACTTTGGCCTGGAGGACCAGGTGGACGTGTATATGGGCACGTTTTCCAAGTCTCTGGCATCCCTGGGCGGCTACATGGCGGCATCGGAGGAGGTGGCGGACTATGTGCGCCACGTTTCTCGTCCCTTCATCTTCTCGGCGTCCATTCCGCCGGCCAACTGCGCCACGGCCCTGGCAGCCCTGCGGCACCTGGAGCAGCATCCGGAGCTGCCGGAACGGCTGCGTGCGCTGAGCCTGTATGCCCGGAGGGGCATGACGGACCGGGGGCTGAAGATCCGGGAGTCTGCTCTGACGGCGCCCACGCCCATCATCCCCATCTATACCTATGAGACCTACCACACCCTGGAGGTGGCCCGGGAGATCTATGACCGGGGCGTGTATGTGAATCCCACCCTGCCCCCGGCCACGCCGGAGGGGGAGGCCCTGCTGCGGACCAGCTATATGGCCACCCATACCGAGGCCCTGCTGGACGAGGCCATGGACATCATGGCGGACGTGCTGGTGAAGGATCATGAGTGAGATCGCCGTCATCACCGGAGGGACCTCCGGCATCGGACGGGCCACGGCCCTGTGCCTGCGGGACGCGGGCTATACCGTGTATGAGCTGAGCCGCCGGGAACAGGGGGTGGAGGGCCTGCACCACATCCGCTGCGACATCACCGACGAGGACCAGGTCCGCGCCGCCGTGGCGGAGATCATGGACCGGGCCGGGCGCATCGACGTGCTGGTGAATAACGCGGGCTTCGGCATCTCCGGGGCGGTGGAGTTCACCGACACGGCGGAGGCCCAGCGCCTGCTGGACGTGAACTTCTTCGGCATGGTGCGGATGAACAAGGCCGTCATCCCCCATATGCGCCAGGCGGGCCGGGGCCGCATCGTGAACCTCAGCTCCGTGGCGGCGCCCTGCCCCATTCCGTTCCAGGCGTATTACTCCGCCGGAAAGGCGGCGGTGAACGCCTATACCATGGCCCTGGCCAATGAGCTGCGGCCCTTCGGCATCACGGTGTGCGCCGTGCAGCCCGGGGACATCCACACGGGCTTCACCGCCGCCCGGGTGAAAACCATGGAGGGCGACAACGTGTACGGCGGCCGCATCGGCCGGTCCGTCCAGCGGATGGAGCACGATGAGCAGAACGGCATGGACCCCGCCAAGGCCGGGGCGTTCATCGCCCGGGTGGCCATGAAGCGGCGGCCCAAGCCCATCTATACCATACGGCTGGACTATCAGTTCTTCGTGTTCCTGACCCGGATCCTGCCGGGACGGACGCTGAACTGGCTTATTGGCTTGCTGTACGCCAGGTGAGCGTGCCGGAGAGAAATACACAGATACCCCCTGGACCCGGTCTTGCCGGGCCCAGGGGGGTATTTTGCGGGGTTCGACGGTCTGCACCATCATCCCCGTTTCGGGGGAGGCAAATTTTTCTTGCATTTGTCCACAAAATAAGGTATAATAATCGAGCTGTATGCCGGTGTGATGGAATGGTAGACGTAGCGGATTCAAAATCCGCCGGGGGCGACTCCGTGTGGGTTCGAGTCCCACCACCGGCACCATCCTCTGAAACGCTTGATACCTCAGCATTTGAGGCATCAAGCGTTTTTCCTTTTCTCCAACAAGAAGCATCCATTTCGCTCTGTTTTTTCACAGTTCTCTCCGCAGTTCTCTCCACAATCCTCTTTCAAACGCTTGTGCTGATGCCTGGTTCAATGATAACAACATTGCTCATCTTCGATGCTGAAGTGTTTTTTGACGATGTGTCCAGATGTGCGTAGATATTTGCGGTCGTGTTATAGCTGCTGTGTCCAAGCCACTCCTGTATATCCCAACTACGGAAGCGCAGCGATCCATGGTTGAAATCAAGATCGTATAGAAGCCGACGCACACCCTCTCTGTGCGGCATCCCGCACTGAACGGCCGTCAAGAATATCTCTGCTAGCTTGTCCTTCGGAAAATATGCGTTTAATATCCTGCCAGCATGCTGTAAAAACTCACTTAGAAGTGCCGCAGCATACATCTTGCGGTAGAACTTCATCCGCCGTTTATGGAGAAGATACTGCAATCCGTATGCTACGAAGGCATCATACAAAGTCTCCTCCCGTTAATGAAGTATAGAACACCTTTGTATGCTGAATTAACACATTCATACTTGTCATACTGCATTATAAGATTATGTCGAGGTGAGTTATAATGCAGGAAGCGAAGATTAACTTAGGCAAGGTCGTTCGCGTAGCCCGCAAGCGCAAGAGGATCACACAGGACTATCTCGCAGAAAAGGTCGGGGTTCAGCCACGAACGATTCTGGAAATAGAGAATGGCAGGGGAAACCCCCGTTTTGAAAACCTGTTTGTGATGGTTCGCCTGCTGGACATCGCCCCTAATGATATTTTTAATTATGATTGCGGTCTGGCGCAGGATACCGAACAGCTTTTTCAAGAGTTGTCCAGTTTTAGTGAAGAGGAACAGCGCATGGCTGCAGCCGCCGCCAGAGCGGTGCTGCAGCAGATCCGCTATGAGAAGGAACACTGCAAAGAAGAGGTTTCAAACAAAACGAACGGCTGAGAGAAGGTAAACGCCTCTCCCAGCCGTTTTGCATGATGGCTCATAGCAGCGTCTAGCTTTACTTGATCATTTCGGACTGCTTCATTTACACATCAAAATGCGATATATAAAACTCTTTTGTGTCTCCTACTATACTTATTACGATGAAGTCCTCCTATTTTGGACGCTTCCAGAAAAGTTATCGCCTTTTCTTTTATTTTCAAGCGGCTCCCCAGTACAGACCAGTCATAGGCTTCAAACCGATCCAATAGGGGGAAACTTGCTCTTCGAAAATCCGTTACAGCATTTTTACAATACTCGCGCAGGATATGGCAATCATATCAGTAGCCTTCATTGACAACTTCCCAATGGCCATTGACGAACTCTAACTGTAAATGATAATATAACGCAAGTGATGATCAATTTTAGAAAGGAGCGGTTAGCATGTTGTTTTGGATATACATGTTTCTGGTAACATTGATAATCCCATGCGCAATGTATTTTGTTGGGAAAAAATATTTGACTTCACCGCCTAAATACATTAATAACACGAAGGGATTTCGAACAAAAAGATCTATGAAAAATCCTTTGACATGGGAATTTGCTCAGAAACATTTTGGAAGGTTGTGGTACAAAGGTGCCCCTTGGACCGCCATATTCTCATCTTTGGCTATGCTATACTCAATCGGGAAAACCATAGCATTTATCGGCTTTTGCGGTGGGTGCGTTATTGTAATTCAACTCGCTGTTATTATCATTTTGGGAATAATAACGAACAGTGCACTTAAGCGTAATTTTACAGACGAAGGAAATCCCCAAAAATAGAAATGATGGGGTTGCAGACCAAGTGCCCATAATCAATGCAGCGCAGTTTGAAAAAAATTAGAGACCATCCCAAAATTTGTGTAAACTCCGGAAGCCGTGTAGAATAGGAGCACCACATTCCTATCGGAGCCGGTGTAAGTACATTGCGCCAGCTCCGTTGTTCAGATATAGCGAACTTAATATTTCTTGCTACATTTGACGCACTTATCATCAAAATCGAAAGGGGCATCGGCTCAACTGCCGATGCCCCCATTGTTTTATTTATGCCGCCCTTTGCTGAAACCGCTGGCTGCGGATGCTCTTGGCCCGTACCTGAAGCTCCTGCGAAAGGAGCTTCAAGACGGAAAACTCATCGTCCAGCCCGTCCAGTTCACGCTGCAGCACCCCCTCATAGTGGCGTTTCTTTTCCTCCAGCGCCTGTACCTTGAGTACCCAGCGTTCCATAACCGCAGGACTCTGGCTGCTGCTCTTAATGAGGTAGTCGCACTTTTCCTGATAGGCCGCGATCTCCTTTTTCACTGCCAGATAGAATTCCTCCGTCATCTTATCCCGCTGTTTGGCGTCATCAATGATGTAGAAGCTGTTGACCACCAGCGGCGTCTGCTTTTTGTTTAGGCCGCTGAGCAGGGTGATGAAGTCCTCGAAAATATCCACGCGCTCCATAAAAGTGCGGGGGACAAAGTACATATGACCGGTGACACTCAGCTTGGTAGCCTCCATTCCTCGCAGGAAATTGACGCAGATGGTCTCGATCTGCTTGCGGTTTGCGCATCGCTGGTAGAGCTCAAAAAGCTCCTCCGCTTTTCGGCAGCAGCCCTGCACATCCACCGCATCGTCCAGCACGAGATTATCACAGCGGAACATCCCGTCACTCTTACCGCAGCTGATATTCGCCAGCTTTTCATACCGGTTGGTTTCACGATTCAAGGTCTCTTTGACCAGTTCCCGCGAAAAAACACCGGCGGTGCGCTTATTATCGCGGCAATAGGCAAGATAGATGTTCGTCTCACCGTCTACCGTGACCGGAACCCTCTCCCGGATATCGCCTGTGGCAGAGCGGAACGCATCGCCGAGAGAAAGTCTGGTGCTGCCGGTGTAGGGAATGCCCATGCTCTCGCACAGCGAGGACAGTTCATCCTTATCCACCAGCAGGTTTGCAAGAGAAAAGTAAGCGGCATTTCCCTTGGTTTTCATTTCCACCTTGGGCTTTACATAGCAGCAAGGATCTTTGTCCTTCGTTTTCTTGAGGGCGTCGAGAAATTCGCGAGAGCGTTCGATCATCTCCTTCATGGAAATGATCGTGGTCCCCTTGGGGTCTTTGACCTCCTTGCGGATGCCGCAGTATTCCACGCTCCAGGATACCCTTTTGCCTTCCTCCAGATCGGTAAAATCATCGGACTTGCGGATGCGCAGTTCCTCAAAGGTCATGGAAGGATCGTCAATCTCCTCTTTCACGCCCTTGTGGTAAAATACCGGAGGCTTTTCCAACAGGCCCTTTTTGGTATTCTCCGCTGTTTTCTGCTCAAAGGCCGCGGCAATGGGATTCTCCGCAGGAGCTTCGGCTGGCGCCTTGGCAGGCGTATTAACGATGGGTGCGGTTGTCGGCTGCAATGTTGCAGCAACTGCCGGTGTGATTTCCTGCGCCACGGGTGTCGGAGACGACGGAACGCTCTGTGCTGCCGCCGGAGGTGCAAACGGATCTCCCTGCGGCACTGCGCTGCTGTCTCCAAAAATCGCGCTGATGTCCAATCCTTCTTCTTCGGGGATCTCCTGAAAGGGCCACGCGCCGTTGCTGGGTTCACTCATAGTAAATTGCTCCTTTCGATTTTGGGACAAAAAAAGACCGCAATCACTCCTATGAGCAATTACGGTTTCGTTCTCGTCCTTATTATATTTCAAGCCGTTTGGGTTCGACGGTACTCGCAAGGAGCATGCCACATCTCTAAGCGGTAAAACCGCCATGAGCTGTGCAAAGGGCATACTACCTCCTTTCCACTCTTTCTTTCCTAACTTACTCCGCCCTAACTTACTTCGCCCTGAAATACAGCTTCATTGTAGCATTACAGGGAAAGACTGTATAGTTGGAGTTTTTCCATAGTAAAGAGAACGCTCTGGATAGTATATTTTCACTAAGCCCCTTTGCCCAGAATAGCGGCGTGGAGGCTGTCCTTATGTTTGGCCCCGAGTGCAGCACAGATGAAGCACTCCGTGACACAATGAACGATGTGCCGCCCGTACGTGAGCAACATATCGTAAAGCATCAATATTTCGGCGAGTCTGATTATCCCTATGTTTCAAGGCTTCTTCCACCTTGAAGTTTCTCGCATATTTTTCACGAGCCAAAGGAAAAACGATCCCCCTCAGCAGTCTGGAATATTCTGCACCGCTGGCAGTCTACTTCTGTTTAAGATTTAAGAATAATGGTATCTGAAAGTAGGCAATACGTTCCTCCTCATTGATCCAAGCAATATGATTGATGCTGCATTGCATTTGGGATGCAGCCCGGAATACCGGGAGGCGTTAAAACTGCAGCAGATCTGGTGCGAGGCCTCCTTCGCCGCGCATAAACGCAGTCATAATTTAACACGCGTCTTACGACGAGGTTCAGAGGCAGCGGAAGACCACTGCCTCTTATCCGCCGTGGTCATGAACCTGAAAAGAGTGATAAAATGTATGGGATGACGCCAATGGGCGTCTTTTTCCTTACCCGATGTCCTAGCGCTTATGCGTAAATGCTCACTTTGTCAACAGGTCCAAGTTGGTCCGAAGTGGTCTCCTTGACTCCTTGATGCTTGATGGCCTCTAACTGCATTTTCAAAACCCGGCTGTCGCTTAATGCGCAGTCGAGTTTCTCAACAGACTAAGAAATTCCCCTCCACTCGGAGGGGGATTTCTTAGTAGTTATAAGTACGATGACCGCAATCTCGTCACAAAGGAGATCAACGCTCTAATTCTAAAGATATACAGTCCTATCACCTGCCACAGACCTCTCATGTCAATATTGCTCTAAGTCGTTTCTGCGTATCATGTCATCCAAAATGCCCTTAATTTCATTTTCGCGAATGCTGTCCATAAATGCATTTACATCTGGGCTGTCGGATTGAACATCTGTAGGAAGCAGAACGCAATAGTAAGAGGAATCATCTTTCGCAAATACATACTGCTTGCTTTGGCTTTGGAGAAATAGTTCTTCATACTCCTCTTCTGTATAGCGACAGATTGAAAATATCCATCCTAGTTCATTCTCTGCGCAGGTGTCAGCATGGAATATAGCGAATAGCGTCTGGTCTGTCAGGTAGAAATTGCCTTTGGGATTTACAGTCACTTGATTATACCATTCGTTAGGAATAGCAATCGAAATATCCTTTGAAGTCACAATAGTCATTTGATTATGTTGCGGAGCATTATTCTCTTCCACGAAATCTGTGGTAACGACAGTATCAGAAGAGGAACTTTCTATGGCGGAATGATTTGCCCTTGAACATGCGCTCAAAGTTACTAACATACTCAAAAGAAATATCCATAATAGTGTGAACTTTTTCATTTTGCCCTCCTTTCGATGAGAAGTGCTTTTGTAAAAGGTATCTGTTATTAGGTCAAATTGATAGCATAGTACGCAGTAGCGGAACTGAACTTAGAGTTGTTTCTGTCATTTGTATGTCCAGTGTATCGGTGCGTAACAGTATCATTCAGCGTACAAAGGGTAATATGACCAGTCCAATAAACAATATTACCAGCGTTGCAGTTCGTATATGTTGTAGCATAACCGCCAACCTCACTACTGGTGATAAACTTGATTAGCTCAGATGCACTTGCCCATTTTGTAGAAGAATAATACCATGTGTTTGTAGGATTGATACCTCCGGCTACCATACACTGAGAAACGAAACATGCACAATCTTTGTGGCAATGGCCGTTAGCCATGCAAGAAGGGTAGTCTGTTGTGTTCCAAAAACTGCGATCCACATAGGTGTACTTAGGGTTTCCGTCATCATCGTAAAATACGTGACCACATGTTGTTGTTGGAGTATAGCCCTCACCATCGGGGTTTGTCTGGTTATATCCATAGCCAGGAGCGGTGTGTTCCCAAGCGTAATCTCTTGCAGCAACACGGTCATAGTTGTCAGCTAAAGCTCGCTTATTTATTGTCTGAGCAGAAACGACTGGAGTAGACAAGCAAAGATTAACATCCATTGTTGCGTTGCGTTTCAGCTCTGCAGCAGTAAGCGGAATGATTTCGTTTTCGGACTCGGTAGCATACTCACCATGCTTTTGCTTGAGAACAACATTGGTGAAGCTTCCGTTATTATACTGGCCATTAAATGTAATATCCAGAGTAAGTAAAGTCGGGACACCAATACATTCAGCAGCATCAACAAAGTTACTGGACACCATGGAAATAAGGTACTCTGCCTGTACAGAAGAAATACCTAAGCTGTTTTTTAGGTTATTTGTCGCTTTCTCGAGGGTTAATGTACTTTCTCCTTCACTATTGATAGAAAGTTTTTCTTCTGCTGAAAGCGCGAGTGTTTGCATTCCGTATGCTACAGATTTTTTGAGTTCCGATGTAGCAGCCTTGCTGTGTGTTTTTGCAATGGTGGAGGGAACAACCTCTGCTAAAGACGAAACATGAAGACTTTCTTTAATTCCCATCATATAAGGGAGCGATTCCACACTATTATATTTAAGCGTGGTGTATGCGCCTACCAAAATTGTGGCAGAAACAGAGTTGCCATCGACCGATATCACGGGGACAGAAGACGTATAGTTAGATAGAGTGTAATGTTCAGAGAAGTTGTCATAGAACCAGTCTTCAACATAGTCCTCAACGGATTCTTTAACCGAATTAGTGGTTGTGGCAAATTCTACTGCCTGTGAATTGGTCGAAATACTAAAGACCATAAACAGCACCATCATTGCACAAAAATATCTCATCCTTTTTTTGTTACTCATTTGATTCTAACCATCCTTTCTTCATACTCACATTTGTGCTTTTCGTGTTGTTCTTATGATTGATCAGGGATTTATTCGTTCCAACAATCACCACCTTCCTGTTGTTGCCTATATATATACGATATGGAAGGATGATTTTGGACACTCAAAATCAAATTTTCTACACTTTTATGTTTATCGATGTGATAATCTACTCTCCAAGACCGACGCGGACGGCTATGTGACCCGGTATTCCTACACCGCCCTTGATTTGGTGCAGAAAATCAACTACAATAGGGCCAAAGGGGGCTCCTGCCAGTATAACGAGGTCGGCGAACTGGTGCGCAGATGGATGACCGGAACGGCGTCAACACCTTCGATTGGATCTGCTGGGCCGCCTCCAGAAGATGACCGACCACAAGGGAAATGCGGTTGCTTGTAACAAAACAGGTCAATGAGGTTGTATGGCATTTCTTTAGAAAATAAGGAACCTCAAATTCTATCTAAAAGCAGTGAGGAGAGTATACTATGAAAAAACTTTTTCTCTTTATGCTTACCACATTGCTTACATCTACAATGGTTGGCTGTAGCAATAACCCTGCTACAGATATGATGGGGGAGTAGGCGGCGGAGACTATTGCAAATGTTTTTCCTGCACATGGAAGCTATAACTTTTTGACTGGAAAACTATTTTCGCAAGATCAAGATAAAGAAGCAATTGTTTTGGAAATTTCAGTTCCTGGAAGTAATTATAATGCAGTAAGCCTCTTTGCTTTAGATGTTAGTCCCGTTGATAGTCCCCCGATACCAACAAGTACAGTCCGCATGAATACTATGAAAGGCATTTGCCTAAATTCTGCCTCTGACATTCCCAATAGTTTTGATACTAACATCATGGGATCTACAAACATTGCAGATGTGGATGGTTCCTTGTTGCAGGGATTGGAAATACATGCTATGGGTGGAAACAAAGAAGATTTATCCCAAATCTTTTGCTGGATCGGCGGAAATACCTGGGCCGATGATGGCTGGGCGCTTATGGAAGATGTACAGAAATGATGACAAATAAACGCACAAGGCGAGAACATCATTGAAGATGTTCCCGCCTCTACTATTATGAGTGTTGCGATAGAAAACCATCGTCTTTTTCGTTCCGCTCAACCGTCCAGAACCGTTTCCTGCCGGTAGCACTCCGCAATATAATCGCGGGGCTGATAATAGAAGGCAACATTATAGTCCGAAAGCAGACTGTCGATCCAGGAGGTAAAGACCTGCAAGATGGTTTCTACGATGTTGTCCTCATCGGACACATCCTCGATGAGCCTTGCATAGACCTTTCCCATCGTCCACACATCGGGGACTGTATATCTTGCCTCGGCAAGATTGTCAAAGTCTCCGCCTTGCAGTGAAAATTCCGTGATCACATCGTCCGCGACCTTTTCGATCGGCTCACAGTGCAGAATGTCTGCATTGCGGTAGAGCGTCTGAATGCCGGCCTCACCCAGTTCCGCAGCCACCTTACCGCGCCGCATGTGAAGGGAGCGGCCAAGCTGTTCGATCAGAGAACAGGTGAAAAAGAGCGCGTCATTGTTTCTCTTGCACATTGGCGACATAGCTCCTTTCAAATTTCAGTGCAGCGAGAGCACGTGCAGTGTGGAAGCTGATCTGATGGGTGGGATACTTGAATTTTGCCAACTCCCAGAAAGCAGCTCTGGAGATCTCACCATCCAAAAAGCTCTGCACATAATTGAAGATGGTATCGTCCGCCATCGGGCCTTCCACCACATCATAGTCATGGGGAACTCCATTCCGGCATGCCGCAATAAAATCCAACCATTCATCGCTCATTTCCGGAAAGCGCTTGATCTTGAGCTCGGTCTGGTCATCGAAGGAATAGACATTGACAACCCCGGCTTTTCCAAAGCGCGTTGCCCAGCGCAGCGCCTGCTGTTCATAGGAGGTGCAGTAAAAGCCCCAGTAAAAATCCTTATGGAATTTTTGAATGCGGATCTCGGGTTGTTCCACAACCACTCTGCTTCCATGGTAAAGAGTCTGCATAACCGTCCTCCTTCATCCTTATATTTCATAATATTATAGCCTGTTTTCTTTCTGCGCGCAACCAATATCATACGCGATCCAACACAATTTCCCCGACGATCTGATCCCCGGTCAGTTCACTGGTGCGGTAAATATTCTGGCAAAAGGGTTTCAGGCTGAAATCCATGCCGGCGTTTCCCTCATCCAGCAGAATCCCTGTGACGGTGAAGCGAAGCTCTGATTGCGCCTTTTGCAGCATCTCCACACAGGTTTCTGGCAGTGAACACTCACCGTCCGTAATAAACGCGATGTCAGCATTTTCAAAGCCGCCCTCCCGCATAAGGCGTTCCGCCTCCGCAAGCGGCGTTTGAAAATCCGTGCCGCCGCCCAAGAAGGTTTCCGCCGCGCACAGCTTCTCTTCAAGAGAAGACTGCCCGGGAAGAAATACATCCGTTTGAAAGCGGCCGGGGCCGGAGAAATGAACAAGAGCGAATTTTCGTCCCTCGCTCTGCGCGATCTCCAGCAGCGTCATGGCGACAGCTTTACCCCACGCGGCCAAATTTCCCGCAGTAGAGCCGGATTCGTCCAGGCAGCAGATGATATCGCCTGCACCCTTATAGACCGGCTCCCGCCGGCGGTATTGCTTGATCTGCCGGTGCTGATACTTCCGCAGGAACAACGGCAGCGTTTCCGGCACAGCAAGCATGGCAAGCTCGGAGGTCAGTGCGCGAGATAGATCGTTTCCCAGCTCCAACGCATATTTTTCCCCGCGGCCATAGGCATAGCCATTGCGCTTGCCCTGCGCGAAAATTTCCCGAAAACGTCCCAGATAGCGGGAAATGTCCCGCAGCGTTTCGCTGGCACGCACACGCTCTAAAAGCGCCGCATTCGCGTCTGTCTTCCGCATATCACCGGGAGCGTCGCTCCATGCGCCGAGGATCGTCTGTACCTCTTCCGCCCTTTCCGCGGCAGCAGACACCGCTCGGGCGATCAGCGCACCGGCTTCTGCCTGATTCTGCGCAAGGCCAGCGTCAACGAGCTTATTGACCGCATCTGCCTGCCGCCGTTTGCTCTCGGCGTCATTGGCGGCTTTTACCACAGCGGCACTCAGAGCCGGATCGTCCTGCGGAGCCCCACGAAGCTGCTCCAGTAGTGCCACGAGCTTGTCCTCTGCGGTTTTCTCTGCTTGCTCCAGCTTTTCCAGCGTCTGTACAGCGCCGGGTTTTCCGCCCAATTGGGAAAGTAAGTTATCCAATTCTCCCGAGGTCTGGGCAGCAAACTCTGCCGCTGCTTCATAGGCCGGAAGCTCCCGACCCTCACACACCTCCTTGAGCGTAGGGTAGTCTTCGCTTTGGGTGATGTGCTCCAGAATCGGCATGTTGATCTTCCTCGCCGCTGTCGAGAGGTCATCGTCCGCGTTGCGCCGGGGCATCAGGGAATAAAAGGACTGGAAAATATCCCTTGAGAGCGCTGGAAAAGAGTGCAGCTTTTCGCCTGCGCTGTTCTCGATCTCGTCCATACCCGTATCCTCCATGCGCAGATCCCGGTAAATGCTATCCTCCAGTTTGGTCGAGCGCAAAACGCGGTCTGTCTGTTGCGGACTACGTTTCACTCTCTGCACCTGCGCCCACGGAGAGGAAAGAACATCCTGAACTGTCCGGTAGGGCTTCAGCATTTTGTATCCGCCTCCTTCTCTCGAAATGTGCCGAACCACGCCAACAGAATTTTTCTTGCCCGTTCCGGCGAATATCGCAGCTCCGGAAATTCTTCCTGCAAGTATGGTACGGCTCCGTACATATTTGTTTCGCCGCTTTGACGCAGCCGTTCCAGATAGCCAAAATACTTCTGGCATTCATTCTTGGAATAGGTGCTAAGAATACTCATTTCCATATAAAACGCTCCCCAATCAATGCGAGTTTGTCACTTACCATCCGCAAGATCGCCTTTGGTGAGTTCAAAGTCATCCAGCCAGTCTACATCGTCCCGTTCGACAAAAGTAGATCCGTCCTCGTCTGAGAGTGCGCGATCATACGCACGCATCAGGGCGAAGTGGTTTTCGTCACCCAATTCTTCTCCCTGTTTGCCGCCCCGGAAACGATACTGCTGGACGGCGATCCTTGCGTCGCTGCCTACTGCGTCCCACATATCACGGAAGGGCTGATCGTGCTTCAAAAGCTCACGGATATCAAGTTCATCCAAACAACCGCCCTCCATAAAGGAAAGCTCCACGCCATCACGGTCTTCGATCCGTACTTCCGTAAAAACAATGCTCATTTTATTTTCTCCTCTTATCTTTATATGGAGGGAGGGCTGATGCCCTCCCTCGCTTATTTGGTGCTCTTAAAAGGGCATTTCCCCGGATTCGCCGCCAAAGTCTGGTGTAAAGCCGTCCGGCACAGCAAAGCTGTCGGGCGCTCCGGTATAGGCAGGAATATCATCCTCCTCACCGCCGTCTTTCGGCTTGGAATCTCCGAAGTAGACATTGTCTGCAATGACTTCGGCACTGCGGCGCTTACCGCCTTCCTTGTCTGTCCAGTCGCGGATCTGGAGCCGGCCCTCCACGACGGCCATGCGGCCTTTTGTGAAATACTTGCTCACAAACTCCGCTGTGGTGCGCCAGGCAACGATATCAATAAAGTCCGTCTCTTTTTCCCCGTTTTTGGACTTGAAGTCCCGATCCACCGCGATTGAAAACGAACAAACAGCGGTACCGCTCTCCGTCCTGCGCAGTTCGGGATCGCGCGTGAGTCTTCCCATAAGAACGATCTTGTTCAGCATCGTGATTCCTCCAATATTTTTTAATTTAACGCTGCGATCTCTTCCAGCGTCGTATAAGTAAAATGTGTCTGCTCGTGGGCCTTGCGGCTGATCTTCTCCAAATCGGCCAAGAGGTCATCCACCAGCGCTGTCTCGCTGTCAGACTGCGCCGCCGTGCGAAGGCTGCACTGCATCTGATAAAGATGCGTCAATTCACCGCGCAGCTTGATAAATGCCTTGCGCACAGTATCGGCCTTGCTGCCATCCCCCAGCGCAGCGTCAAATTCCTCCTGGGATTCCAACGCCATACCGCGGATATTGTTGACCTTATCCTGCATGGGGTTGACACACAGGCGGGTGAGCACCGCTTCCACCTTTTCACGGTCTGAGGGCAGGCGCCAGAGATAATTCTTCAGCGCCAGAAGGTCACAGGATTCTACCTTGTCATGGCCGGAAAGCCATGCCTTGGCCTGCGCGATGGGATAATAGCCCAGATACTTTCGGTCCGACACCGCCATATCCTTACGAAGCTCGCAGAGGATATCGTCAGCCAACTCGTTGATGGCGTCGGGAACGAGGATCGACGCGACCTCCTGCTGCATTTGCCGCAATTCCTCCAACGTGATTGTGGCGGTGACCTGTCCGAAGGTGCCGGCCTGCTTATTCTTCAAAACGGCAAGGCGCGTGTCCCGATCCTCCATATTGGCCGTCACGACCTTCAGCTCCAGGCGGTCGTACAGCGCCTCCAGGATCTTTTCCTGCGGATCGTTGAAATTAGGGATCTCATTGGAGGCCGCAAAAAAAGAAATGACCGGAATGGGATAGGTACGTCCCTCGTTGGTGTATTTCCGCTCATTGAGGGCGGTGAGCAGTGAGTTCAGCACGCCGTCGTTGCACTTGAAGATCTCATCCAGCAATACGATATCGGCCTCTGGAATTTTGCCGGCTGTCTGCACCGTGGGCTCGCTTTTGTGAAGCGCCGAGAGCGCTGCACGATAAAGCTCCAGCTTTTCGGTGCCGCTCTTGAGCTTTTCCCATGTTGCGGGCTCGTCCTTCATGGAGCCGATGCCCTCGACGAGGACACGCAGGTTGAAGCGCTGGTTTTGATAGGTCGCGTCCTGCTCCAGCACAGTTTGCGGCACAGAGCCCGGCAGCAGACTCGCAAGATCATCACGGCCGAAAAGCTGTTCTTCATCGCTCTGCTTGGAAAGAAGCCGCTCAAACTGCCGCGCACCGGTGATGTGCCGACGGAACAGGTTGATGGCATAGCTCTTGGCCTGTCCCGGCTCACCCAGAACAAACAGGTTTTTTCGCGTCAGCAGGGCAATGGCGATCATCTCCACCAATTCCTCCCGCTCAGCTACGCTATCATTGGTATCCGCAATGACCGCCAGCATCTTATCTCTCAGCGTCATTTCCGTGCCTCCTTACGCCGCCAGCGCCTCTTCATAGAGGCTGCTGTCCTCAGAGAGCGCGTCGATGGAAATGATATGGCTCTTTCGGAACGAGTGCGGTGTGCCGGTCATACCGCAGAGCCGGTAGGCCGATTTGCAGCTGAGAAGCTCATACTTGAGCTGGGCGAAAATGTGCTGCTCTAGGCGTCCCTTTTCCGGGTCATAGCCCGCCACAGCCTTGATAAGCCGCAGGGCAAGCTGCTGGTACACATCGTCATATTCCAGCCGAGCCGCTCTCATGAGCGGGCGATTCTGACGGATCACACTGTCGATGCACCAAAGATTTGCTTCCACAATGGCATTGCGCTGAGCGATTGAGTAATTATTTTTCATTGTCGTTTCCTTCCTCTGGTATGGACGCCCAAAAGCGGCAGTGGCCTTGGTCCCAGTCCTCCAGCAACATTTTGGTGGTATAGTTCACGGAATTATAGTTCTTGTTTCTACAGTACTGCGTTTTTGTCATCGGTCCGCGATTGCTCGGCAGATCATAGGAATATCGGCAGTTGCTGCAGCTTTTTACAGTTTCCTTCAATCAATTTCCTCCCTGATATTCTTCTTGGCAGTCTTGGCATCAAACGAGAATAAAAGCTCATAGCCATGCTCCGTTTTGTAGAAAAAGGCAGGCTTGATACCGTCGTCGATTTCCACAACATCGTAGTGCTGGACTGCTGCACCCAAAATCTCATCATCCGATTTTTCATTGCAGCACTCGAAAAACTCATACGGTGCCAGATCGGTATGTCCTTCATAGCGCACCGCATAGCGGAATGCAGATGGAGAAGTATCCTCGCCCAGATACGCGCGCATACTGCGGTGCATCCTCCATTCACGCTGATTCTTGAAGCCATAGATCCGCAGCTCACAGGGAGCCTTGAGCCTGGGACACCAGCTTGGCACATAGGTTTTGGGATCACTGCGTTTGAATTTCCTCGCGCGCTTTCCCGCAACACAGAAACGCTCCCCCAAGTGCATGGTGACGCCCTTTTTCTTGATCGGCAAGCTTTCCATGTATTGGAGATTATGTGGGCAATCAGAGCAGTTCGGTTTTCGCAGCATCATCAGCCGCACCTCCTTTTTCTTCGATATTTTCTGCGTACAGCGGACTTTCGATGATCTCATAGCGGGTAAACCATCCGGCGGCATAGCCGTCCCGGTAAGCCTCCCAGAAATCCTCGCCGTACTCCTCACAGTATTCTTCTGTCGGAAACGGGATCGTCCGATTTTCCTTTTCCTCCGCCACAAGGCGCGCAAGCTCCTTGCGGGCCTCCTCCTTCACAGTGAAGGCTGCCATACCTTCCGGAGCAGGAAAATTGCCCTGATCCGCATCCGCCCAGGAGTGGACGATGGTATAGACTCTCTTCGCATTTCCGCAGATCATGGCATGGATCGACTGGTTTTCCGGCATGCTCAGCCAGTCCTCAACAGCGGCGCGATCCTCCTTACGGAACATCTCTACAAACTTTGTGCGAAACGCCGCACGAGGCAAGCACTGACCGATGGAGCGGTGAAAATGGTATAAATGCCGGTATACTGCAGCAAGGAAACCGTCAGTGCTATCCGCCTCAACGGGCCTTTGCTCCATGCACAGCCGCCCGCCGCAGATCCTGCATTTCCCGACCAGACACAGCTGATAGGGCTTTATCTCCTTCAGGCTGTTGTAGGTCAGGCTCCATTGGACTTTCTCCATGTTCTCCGCCAAATGCGCGGCCATTCCAAGGGCGTCCCTGCAAGCGACCGGCGGACACGAGCAAAGTTTCTCATGCTCATGCCGGCAATATGTTCTCTCACACATTTATGCTGCCTCCTTCTTTTTCTCTTTGTTTCGTTCCTTTTCGCATAGCCGGATCAACTTCTGGCACCGATCCATCTCAAAGCCGCCGATGTGTGCAAGCTCTTCAGAGAGTCTCAGCTTCTTTGCCATCCACTTATAGCCCTGCGTTCTGCTCATGCCCCGCTCCTTCCAGAAGCTGTCAAAGACCTGATGGGTCTCCATCCGCTTCATGCGAAGGGCTTCGTTGGCAAGATTGCCCAGCGGCCGCGTGCTGCCCTTATGACAGCCCACACGGGCATTGCAGTTCTGACATTGATAAAATTTCTCACGTTCCAAGCCCAGTCTTTTTGCCGCCGCGGGGCCATACACCTTTGCCGCGGGAACAAGATGGACTGCACCGCCGCAATAGCGGCAGATCGTCGGAATCTCTACCAAAGGCATCCCTCCTTACGCCGCTTTCGCAGCAGCCGGCTGCGCGGCTTTTTGAGTTTTCTTCTGTGCTTCCGGCCGCATGGCATTTTGCAGATAGTAAGCATCCTGCGTGGCAAGCGTCAGCATTCCGCCCTGCGCAATCCCCAGCGTGACCGTGCCGCTCAAGGCTTTCAGGCAGGTGACAAGCTGCTTTGCGTTGAACCAGTAGTCCCCCGCAGGAGCGCCGGTCAATGCAATTACCTCAATGGGTGCCGATGCGCTGACGCAATCGCCTGTGCATTGGAATACAAGGCGCTGATCCTGAAAGCTCAGCTTCACCCGGTTTCCGGTGCCAATGCTTAGGACGGACGAGAGCGCCGCTCTCATGTCGTGAATATCCGTCAGCACGGTAAACGCATTCCGGATGCTGCCTACCAACTGATCCGTATCGATGTAGCCGCCCTCCATGAGCCGTGCGCTGAAGAGGAAGTTCTCGCGGAAAAAGACGATGCTCTTTCCTGTGGTGCCGACGCGGAATTCATCCTTGTCCTGGCACATATTTGAGAGCTTTCCAAGCGAGGCGGCGGGGATGAGCAAGCTCACATCCCCCGTGCTCTGATTGTCACCTCTGGCCGTCACGATACAGTTTCCGTTGCTGCCGGCCGCGCGCAGTCCCGTGCTGGTAAACATGAGATTGACGCACTTGAGAAGCGGCTTGCTGTTATCCTGTGCGGTTGCAAATACGGTGTGCTGCGCCATAGCGGGAATCCCGCTGAGTTTGACGGTATCCTCCGGAAAAGGAAGATCCGGCTTTGGAAAAGCGCCTCGCTCCCATACATCCACTTCATAGCAGGCGTCTCCGCTTCTGAGCGTCATGCGTCCCTGATTTTCTGCCCGGCAGAGCTGCACGGTATCCTGCGGCAGCCGTGAGAGCATTTCTGCAAGCATCTTCGCGCCAAATACCAGCGCCCCATTCTCCTGAACGGTACAGGGGAGCTTTTCCTCCAGCGCCGTCTCCAAGTTGGTCGAGGTGACGGTGAGCTTTCTGGCGGCGGCATCCGCCTCCAGCAAAACGCCCCGGAGCACGTCCAACGGCGAATCCGCCGGTGCGACGGCCGATGCACGCTTGATGGCGCTCAGCATTTCCGCCCGATTGATTGTTACATTCAAATAATCTCCTCCTTTACGCAGCAAAGCCGAAGATCGACAGTTGGTTTTCATCCACCTCTGCCTTCTTCGACTTCCGTTTCTTCTGTTCTTCCGCAGTCCTGGCAAGCAGCCCTTCATAGAGTGCCTGACGCACTTGCGCCTGCGCCGTGTGCACGCCGAAGGAATCCTTTGCTGCGGGCGCCTTTTGTTCTTCTGCCGCAGTATCTTTCGGCTGTGCAGCGGTAATGTTCCTTTTCCGCTCCGGGTTCATGACCGCCATTTTCCGAAAGGCCGCCGCAATATCCTCCACATTATCCCGGATTCCCAGTGCCAGCTCCTTTGCCATCTGTGAGGTCAGGTCCTTTACATCACTCATGGCCGCAAGGCCCTCTTCAGAAAATGTCCCCTCGATGATGCCTGCCACCGCCAGCTTGGAGGCCATCAGCTTCATGGCCTTTGCCTGCATGGTATCGGTGTAGTAGAGCATATATACCTCCACTCTGGGGGCGGTCTGATTGATCCGCCACGACCGGCGGGATGCCTGCCGCAGCGTAAAGAGGTTATAGCCCATGGAGTAGAAGATAATGGTGGTAAAGGCATTGAGATCAAGGCCGGTTTCCACGCAGCGCGGGTTGGTAATGAGCACCTGCAAACCGTTCTTGACACGCTTGTTGACCCAGTCCTCCCGCTTATCCGTAGCGATCTGCGGCGTCAGGATCTCTGTCCGATAACCTTCCGAGCAAAGAAGCTTCTGGAGCTTTTTCTGTGAATCCGTGCGCGTCCAACTGGTATAGATGAGCACGCGCTCTCCGTTTGCCGCCTTCTGCCGCACCAGCTCCAATACCCGTTCCTCCTTGGGAAGCAGACGGGAAAAATCGCCGCAGTTCTTTGGCGTTACAATGGGCATTCCGTTTATGGGATGCACTACCTCCGCTTGATCGTAGGGCTGGTCCGGGTAGACCGTCAGCAAATTGAGATAGGTGGACAGGATCTTCTGCGCCGCCTTTCGGTCTGTGCGCAGGACTTTCTGCAATTCGTGTTCCGCCTCTTTGTAGGCCGTGCGTACATCCTCCGGCATCTCCAGCGGTACGGGGATCTCTTCGTAGTCCGGCAGGTTTTTACCCATGTCGGAGAGGGAGAGAAATGCCGTGTATTCCAGCAGGAAGCGGGAAAATACCAGCGGCGATACGCCGGGCAGCTGCTTTGACTTTGTTCTGCGCTTACTGGTGCGCCTATTGGAATTGTACTCCGCATCCTGTATCTCATAGGTATTTTCCACCACGCCGTACTCCGCATCGAAATCGCCGGGGCTTTTGTAGCGTTTGCCATCCTTGAGCATCAGCCCGGGAACAATGCGGTAGAGCAGGTGAAAAATGCCGGAGGAATAGCCGTTGATAAGCGTTGCCGTCATTCCGACAAAACACCTGGACGCGCCGTACAGCTCTGCCATGGCATCGCCCTGCCCGCTATTGTTGTTGTACTCGTGCAGCTCATCGCAGAGGAAGCCGCCGATGCGCCCGTGCAGCTTTTTCTTGATGTAGGTACTCAGGGGAAACCGCCGGTGCGCTCCGCGGATCGGGTAGAATGCACCCGGATTTTGGGCGATCTCAGTGAGCTGATCGAGAACACGCTCGTTTTTGGTACGACGCAGATGTGCCTGCGCGCCGTAGCGGTAGACCCATCCGTATTCTCCAATCTTCACCCAGTCGATCCGCTTGTCCGGATTGACCGCAGACCATAGCGGCGTACCGCAATGGGGGCAGGTGTGATTTTTCTTGTGCTCCTTCTGAAAAAAGAACTGGTCGGCCGGCACCGTATAGCGGCTGCCGTCCTCGCTGATCTCCATTTCGATCACACCGTCGCAGTCTGGGCAGAGAAACGCGCGTCTGCGTCGATTCCAACGCACGGCGGGGTAACGCATATAGCCATCCCGTGCCTGCTCCTTGGAAAAAACAGCAAATACACTTTTGTCGCCCTCCTCATACATCGCATACAGACGGTTGAGATCCTGAATCGTGCGCACCACCATGCCGTAGGTATCCGGGAGCGTTTCTCCAATCTCCCGCACCCACTTTTGTGTGACATGGGAGGGACACATGACGATGCCAAAGGATTTCCTGCCGTCTTTCCTCTTCTGATCGGCCCACAGCCCGTGCAAAGCGCCAAGAGCAGTCGAACCGATCTTCGTTTTGCCACTACCGCATTCTGCGATAATGAGCGCCACACGCTTACGCGCAAGCTGCCGCTTGACGGCTTCTGCCACCGCAAGCTGCGCATCGTAGAGAGAATATCCCACACGGCTCATGATGCAGTCGTTGATAGCGAGCACTTCATCGGAAAGCGGTTCCTTGGCAGGATCAAAAAGGGGCATGAACTGATTGCGGATACGGTCAGCTACGGTAACGCCAAAGGTATTGAGATAGCCTGTGACATTTTCCACATTTTCAAAACCGTCTGGCATATTGGGGACTGCACCGGGGATCTGGATATCTCCGCTCTGCAAGCCCTGCTCCAGCACCTCCACCACATTCTGATCCTGCGGCTTCAGATCCAGCACCCATGCGTCCATCCGCTCTTTCAGGGAAATGACCTCCAGTTGCCGGAGATCTCCCCGTTGGCGCAGACTGCTGAGCATATAATCCTGAAATTCCGGGATCAGAGGCGCTGCCGTTTTGCGATCCAGTTCCTCAAAAAGCCTCTTTTGATCCCCGGCGGGGCAGAAGATATAGCACCTGCGGGGCTGCAGCTCCATCTGCTCCGTATCTACGAGGTTTGTATCCTCGTCTTTTTCATGCTTGCCGCTTCTGTCATCCTCCCGTACGGTGTCCGCAGCCATCAATGTTGCCACGGCGTAGATCCCATCGTGCGTGATCTGCCGCTGATAACTTTTGAGGCTGCTTTGGAGCATTCGGGTCGTGTCGTTTTGGGCGGCTTCTATCGTCGCGCCGCCGTAGATGGCATCTGCCATTGCCCGCACCATTTCGGGATAGCCGCCGAAGCGGATGGCTCTGATGATGCTGCCGTTTTGATCGTGGTCGAGTACCAGCGTATCCGCATAGGCCGACAAACGCACCTGTGCGGATGGGTCATAGTAACTCAGCTCGATCAGCTTGCTATTGGACATTCATTGCCTGACTCCTTTCTTTTGACGAAACAAAAAAAGACCGCAATCACTCCTATGAGCAATTACGGTTTCGTTCTCGTCCTTATTATATTTCAAGCCGTTTGGGTTCGACGGTACTCGCAAGGAGCATGCCACATCTCTAAGCGGTAAAACCGCCATGAGCTGTGCAAAGGGCATACTACCTCCTTTCCACTCTTTCTTTCCTAACTTACTCCGCCCTAACTTACTTCGCCCTGAAATACAGCTTCATTGTAGCATTACAGGGAAAGGCTGTATAGTTGGAGTTTTTCCACAATTCTGAGTTTTCACACATAACTCCTTATGGCATAAGTAAATAGCGCTCACACGTTTACAATCCGTTGCACTGCCTCTCTTTTGATATAGGATAAGTTTGAAAGGAGAACAGCTTATATGAATAACGGAAAAAAACTGCTTGAATTTTTTATAGGAACAGAAAACGTGGACCATCTGTACATTTTGATTTTACTAGTAATCTTGGACTACATAACTGGCATTTGTGTAGCAATACATCAAAAGCGCCTATCGAGCAAAATAGGATTTAAAGGGATATCATTAAAAGTCATGATTTTTGTTGTTTTGTCGATGTGTCATGTGCTCGATGGATATCTGCTCGGTGATGGATCAACAATCCAAGCAATGACAATTTTGTTCTATTGTGCAAACGAAGTCGTAAGCATATTAGAAAACTCTGTGGCAATAGGGCTGCCGCTACCGCAGAAGTTGAAAGAGGTCCTTTTAAGCTTTAAGACGAAGGACAAGGGCAAAGACTAGCTAAATTATATATCCAACCGATATCTGACTGCAAATGCTCCAAAGGAAAATATAATATGAGCTTTTTCAGGTGAAGTTGAAACATCTATGTTTACATCAGAAAAATTGTGGTCTCTTTTATAAGTAACTCAGAACTACCTGGCGAAAAAGCCTTGGACAAGCTTTTTCACCATTATGTCCAAATGGTAATCTGGGAACAAAAAATGGAGGTTTTTACTATGGCTACTTATAAAATTGTTTCGCACGGTGGGACCGGTCTCCCGTTGAATGTCTACGGCACCGGCACCATCACTTCGCGCCGTAACGTTTGCATTTGGACGGACACTGGCAGTGTTGATCAGCAGTGGGCCATTGACAGTCTGGGTTCCAATCAGACCGTTAGATCCGTGAACAACCAGAGCTATATGCTTAATGCAAACCGTTCTGGTTCCACTTGGAACTGTGATGTCTATACTCTCAATGCTGACTGCTATGTGAATTTCATCTCACTTGGTAATAATGTGTATCGAATTCAGCTCAAGAGTGACACCACTAAATACCTCAAGGCACTTGGCACTTCGAGCAATTCTGATGTCAGATGGGCTGTTTTGGATACTGCTTCTAACGCGCAGAGCTGGAAGATCACCGAAGTGTCCGGTGGTTCTGTTAATCCTGGTACGGGTTCTGTCACGACGCTAATCGCCGCGGCAAACGCTTGTATTGGGAAGAATTTAGCACAGTGTGCCAAATACTTCGGCGTTTCGAACCCTAACTGTGAGTGGTGTGCATGGTTCGTTCGTCAGTGCGGTATCAAAGCAAATATGAACTTCGGTACTTCAAATATTGCCTCTCAGGTCAGGGGTGTAAATGGTAACGTAAGTTTTTCTGCTACAACCCCAAAGGTTGGCGATCTGGCACTTATCGATACGCACGGCGGGAGCAGTGTTGGACACGTAGGCATTATCACAGCCATTACAGGCAATAAGATTACTACTGTTGAGGGAAATATGAGTGGTTCGGTAACGACCAGCATCGTGAAGAATGCCTCCTATGATGCCTCTGGATACAGTTCTACTTTCGGACGGATTGTTTATATTGGCAAAAACAGCTAATAATACAACATAAAAATCTCAAAGAAGACTCGGGGGTCCCCTCCCGAGTCTTCTCTTCTTTTGCTGGACACGCAGTACGCGCAGCGACTACAAGGTGAGTAGCCACTATAAAATTGACGGAAAAGCATTTCGCCGTTATTCATCGTGAGATAACTTTTAAGCGAGTTCAAGCCAGTGGAAAACTCCATCCGAAATGCTCCCAAACAGTCAAGTAAGCGCCTGTAGTAGGTCATATATGGAACAGGGGGAAAATAGGTGGCAAACGTCAAAACAAGTAGGTATTCTTCCCTGAGAAATTGCCTTTAGTATATAACATTTCGAGTGATGCTTCACCTTGCTTTTGTGCTGTGTAAAAAATCAAATTAATTGATGACCTTTATGTGAGCAATAATAAAATCTTGCTGTGCAGCAAGAACCTGATAGGATTCTGCCAACGCAGAATCGGACTCACTGTATTCGACATCGCTCGGTGTTCTGAGCAGATATGTATAGTCTTCCGTTTGCGCAACAACAACACTATGGCCTGCGATGACCGGTGGGTTGTCTTCACTCCATTCGCCAGGATAGCAGTCGATAAAGAAAAGGACTCCCCCCTCGCCGTTGTCGTGGGTCGGTTTGTGATAAAAGGTAATGCAATTCCCGCCATTTTGGTGATGAAGGCCGTATTCCTCTTTGATTTCAACTTGCCCTATCCAGTCGAGAGGCAACTCTGCGGAAAAGTCTAGGCGTTGATTCACATAAAGGATTGCTGATGAGTTCTCAGGGAAGGTTAGCTGAGCCTTTGCAGCATCTGACGTATATGTTTGATGCTGTGTTTTCTGATTTTTCGAACACGAGCTCAAGCATAACGTAAGTGTTAGCAACACTGCAATTCCTATAAAGAAACAGTTGGGTTTCTCTTGCTTTAGCGTTTTCAAATAATCTTTCATTTCCAGTCTCCGTGTTAATAAACTTTTCTTGCTTTGCTTGCAAATCGATAGTAATTTGATGTAATTGCAAGGATGATAGCCCTTAACTTAACGTCTTGCGCCTGAGTTTTTAGTGCGCTTCTGTTGCTATTGGCACTTTTTTGTTACGCTTTGCTCAGGCTGGGCAACGCCATTGACGCTATAGTTCAGTTTCAGTGTATAGCTCTTCCCTCGGGTTACGCTGTGTTGTCCAGAGGCAATCGCTCTGTATGTTCCTTCGCTGCTCCACGAGTCTATATAGGTGCGCGTGTACTCATAGCTTGTTTCCAGCCGCTTGTCGCGCTCGTCATAAGTCTCGTCCCAGCGCGGATAGGGGTAAAAGTAGTGCGCCGTCACCGTGAAGTCGATACGATTATCCGTTGGATAACGCAGCGGTCGAGGAACCGATAACAAATTGGCAATTTGGCTTTTATATTGTGGAATTAGTCTGAGCCATTACCATCGAGCAGCTCTTAGCTGGTGCCGTTTTTTACCACTCGGACTTTGGGCATAACGATAGCTCCGACGCAAAACAGGGTAGAGTCTTTTAGCCTTTTTTGAAGAGCCCTTAGTTGTTGCCTCTTCTCTATTACTCGACCTACGATGTTATACTAAAGGCGATTTCTAAGCTTTTTCAGCGCCCGATTCTTGCATTGATTTACTGCCTGCTTTGTAATTCCCAATTTCTCTGACACCTCCGTCGCTGTATGTCCTTGTAGTACGATTAACTGGACGCAGAACCATTCTTTGTTTGTCAATTCTCTTCTCAAGAAATCCATCATTTCAATGTCGTTGGAAAACTTCGGTATGGTAGGGTCATAGCTGGCCCGTTCGAGTTCAGCATCATCTTCGTATGATGCCTCACAATTGACAACCGCACATCTTTTCTGGGATACGTAAATGTATTTGTGGTACAGGGATCTACCGATATAGCTTATTAGCACATAATCGTTCGGGGCATCCAGCTTGTCCAATCGAATGTTATGTACCAACTCTATGAGTGCAAGTACAAGCTCCGAAGCGATGTCCTCATCATGATTCATCATTCTGGAGTACTTACGCACAACAGGTTGAAACATATCTACGATTTCAAGCATTGCAACGTTATCATAGTTCTTTGCCTTCTTGATTAAATCCTCCAATTTTCCCAACTGAAGCAACTCCTTTTTTGGAAAGGAGCTGTCTTCAGTTAGAAAGTAAACATGTCAAGGGATTTTTTATATTTTAGAGTCTCTCCCTGACAACAAATTGCAACATAGCAGTCCTATTATCAAGGTGGAAACTATACCAAAAAGTCTTTTGGACTTCAATGTATCACCGCCTATTCGCAATCTTTATGTCACAGAACAGCCATTAGTCACACGGGGTATACCCCGTGTGACTTGCATATGCAAGTCACATTTTCTTTCGTTACCTATACGTCTTTGTAAGGCTCACAGGAGTTATCTCTACATTGTTGATCTCAGCATACACTTTAAGCGTATAGGTGTTACCTTTTGCCACACTTGCAGTTTTACTAAAATCGATGAATCCTTCTCCGCTAACTGTCCAGTCTTCAATTTTTACACTACCACGCCACAGTTCAATTTCTAGATAAATATCATCCATATAATTGTCGGCAGTAACTAACACCTCACAAGTAGCTTTCGTTCCAGAAAAGGACAAGCTCGGAAGTACGGCAGGTGCCCGACTCTGTACAGCATACGCAGGAATAGTGAGCATGAGGATTAGAACACTCGCCATAGCAAGAATGCGTTTCTTCATAAAATCACCTCCTTTCTATCTCGTACACTAATACGATGAAAGGAGGCGATTTTGGACACTCAACTCAAAAATGTTTCAAATCATTTTTCATAAAGACTTTCAGCAAGGTTCACCAAGTCTTCTTTTTCCAAATATGCAGAGATATAGAAAGCACAGTTGTTCGAATCTATCCACATAAGAACATTGGCAGCTCTCTCATCTCCAGAGATTATAAAATCTGCTGCATATCCATTGACAACAGCATCATCAACCGTAGCCGTCGGCGCAATTACATAAATGTCTGTCTCATTGGGATCATAAACGTAATTAAATTGGAGCATTTGCCCCGCTTCATTTTTATAAAGCCTAGTTATCCGAGACCCCGTATCTTTCTCGTACAACTTCACATATCCATTTGGCAACCATGTGAATTCGTACTCATAGGGTTCATTCTGAATATCAGTCTCATCATTAAACCGATAAACAAAGAACTCTTCATAGACTTCCTTTACCCAGCCAACGAAAGCTGCTCTTGCCTCCGCGTCAACAGTAATCCATACACCTCCTGTAATGAGGATTGCAAGCACAATTGATGCTATGCGCTTCGTGGCGTGATAAAAAACAGGATGATCCGCTTTTCGCTTTAGTTTTTTTATCTTCTTTTCAAATTGTAGAGAGAATTCATGTTGGTTCTCAGGAGTATATCCACGTTCAAGATAGGACACATAAATTTCACAGGATCTATCGGCAGCTGCACACAGCATTTCTTCCGTAATCATAAAATACCACCGCCTTCCAAATAAAGTTCCTCTAACTTTTTCTTCGCACGCTGATCGATTTTTTGTGCCCACACTAATGATATGTCGAGTGCCTTCGCAATTTCTCGTAGGGAGTAGCCTTGCTTATACTTCATCCAAATCACCATGCGCTGCTGCTCAGGCAGCTTTAAAATACACTCCGTCAGCAAATCCTCACGGTCATTTTCTGTGACAGGACTGTTTTTCAACTCGTCATCGTACATCACAACAGGATGCTTGCCTCTGACACGGAATACATCCGTCACCCTGTTGTCAACCATAGTTACGATAAGCTGCTTGGTTTTTGGACTCACAGGCTCAATGTTTTTAATATTTTCAGCAATCTTAACAAATACATGGTGGACTACATCCTCAGCATCTTGTTCATGCTGCATTCGTTTGTAAGCCACATAGTACATTAGGTTCCTATATTCCTGATATATTTCTTCGAACTTGGACTTGTCCTCGTCCGTCTCAATCATTTGCAGATACACTATCATAGAACTATTCACCGCCCTCAAGTCGATTTCTCTGTTATAATAGCAGATACTGCAAATTAATTCCACATTTTATAGGAGAATGCTCATGCAGAGAGGACAGCGCAGAAAAAATTATTGAGGGCCTGTCCAAATTCACCTGCGTTCATCGTATAATTAAGGTGAATGCCCGCTGAGATGTCATATTGCGTGCAACCTTTCAGTGCTGGCTCAGACATGACTTTGTTGCTTTTACCAATCATTGAAACCGATAGATTGATACGATAGATGCAAATAAGAAGAATAAAGGAGTGTAGCAGATGAAACAAATGCTAAAAAGAGCTTGTATGGGTGTAGTATTGCTCATACTTACACTAACAATGGCCGCATGCTCCACAGAAACGATTGAGCCAGCTACTAGTAAATTTTCTACCGGAAGTGACGATGCGAACACTATACCAACTGATGATTTAGAAACATCGCTTTTGCCAAACGAAGCCTTTGAAAATGTACTACTTAATCAAAGGCAGTTTTTTTACACTAATTCTAACAGCAATCCCATCTATCAAAGCGATGTATACCTCTCTGAGATTGCAGGGGAAGATCAAAGTACGATGTCCCTTTCAAAGTTTGCTGTTGTAGATATGGATGGAGATGAGTTGCCTGAAGTTGTTTATCAGCGGGGTGACTACATGGGATTTATAGTCTTACGCTATAAAGATGGCGATATTTATGGTTACGATGTTAATTATAGAGGGCTTACGGGCCTCAAAAAAGATGGCTCTTATTCGACGTCTAGTGGCGCCAGTAACACTTCCGTTGGGAAGATGCGTTTTCTAGGTGAATTGTTTGATACCGATGTAAAGTTTTCTTCAGTTGAACAGGAAACGGTAAGTTACTACTTAAATGGTACGGAAATAGACGAAGTTACATTTAATCAGCTGTGGGACGAATATGAAAAATTACCTGATGTAGATTGGTATGAATATACAGAAAGCGCGGTAAAAGAATGGCTGCCGCATTATTTTGAGGCACGGGAAGCGGCGATATCATATGAGTACCATTCTACTCCAATGCAGGATTACCTAGATTCCTTATCTGATTTGTTGTATAACGACTATTCAACCCATGGAGACAATACTGAAGATGAGTATAATGCCATTTTTCAAAATTCCTATGATGGATGGGATCAAGCAATGGCAACAATCTACACTCTATGTCAAGACAAGCTCACTGGATCAGCTAAGGATGTACTTGAGGCTGAACAGCAGCAATGGCTTGATATGCGTGAACAGATGGCCTTAAACACTCCAATCTTTTTAGTCACTGACATGACAAAAATGCGTACTTATGATTTAATTTCTCTCTACTTTGAGGACCATTTTTACGATTGACACTTTTTCTGAACTAAACCGAGAAGTCAGACTATAAAAGTTATCGTAATAGTTTATATCAATTGCACATGGATATTTACAATAAAGGCGGTACATCAATTTGGGTGTACCGCCTTATATGCAAATTCACAGGGAATTGATCACGAGGATAGTAGCTTCTTCGCGCAGAACGGGAAATCCTTCCGCTCCATCACAGAGAGCTTAATGTAGAACAGGGTCGCTGCCGATTTAGACGCAGGCTATCCTCCCATAAAGGTGTCAAAATATTTTTAATGTTGGGTTTACTTTTTTGCCGGAAAAAGCTTTTTATTGTTTAGATTTGCAAATCTAAACAGAAATTAAAGGAGACTTTTTTATGGCAAAAACTGTGCGATACGTCAATACTAGCAGCGGTGTGAATGTGCGAGATGCCGCTGCCGGTAACAAAGTCCGTTCTCTGCTTCAAGGTACCCTGATGATCTATGACACCGCGAATGCGCCTGTCAAAAAGGCTTTGAACGGAACCACCTACACCTGGATCAAGGTCACCTATTACTATAAGGGCTCCAATGATCAGTACCTCATGGCCACCGAAGCGACGGGGTGGGTGACCCAGAACAACACTACTGAAGTTTCCACCACTATTCCGGATAAGTCTTCTATCTATTCCGGCAATCAGTCGTATAAGCAGAATGAGCGTCTGGTAAATGCGCGGTACATCTTCGACTATCTGCGCTCTCTTTCCTCCAGCAAGCGTTGGAGCGTCAATGCCATCTGTGCTACGCTGGGTAACATGGAGGCTGAAAGCGGCATTACTCCTGGCAAGTGGGAGGTGCTGAATGACACCAGTAGAGGCTTCGGTTTGGTGCAGTGGACTCCTGCCAGCAATTTCATCAATGCGCTAGGAACTAGCGAAAGCAAGACTGACATTGATGTTCAGCTGAAACGCATTCAGGCCGAGGTGGATGGTACCTATACGCAGTGGACCTCAAGTTCTCACAGCCCTGCGATGACCTTCTCTGAGTACACTAAGAGCACAAAGACCGTCGCTACTCTGGCGGAGTATTTCTTGCGGTGCTATGAGCGGCCGGAGATTACCACCGGTATGGTGTCGGAGCGAAAGCGTTGTGCGGAAAAGTGGTATAACATTCTGTCTGCGGTGGGCGATATCTAATCGCTCAATAAAAGAGTGACGCCGTTGCTCCTCCGAAATAAGGTTCCAAACAATAGAAGTGCCAGGACAAGTTACCTTGTTCCTGGCACTTTCCATTTATCAATTATCAACATTTGCGAGAATATTGTAATTAAACTAAGCAAAGTGCAAAGGAGACAAGATGGATATTTCTACATTTGGAATTACTGGGGTATACTATCACCGAATACCCACCACCTAAAGTAGTAATTCAACAACATTATAATAGATTTGACAAATTAAGTCCAGCGGCTTAGTGAAATCGCTCGTTTTTTACAAATACAATTATTGTTTCACATATCAAACAGAGGATCATAGCGGAAATGGCGCAAAGAGAACAGCACAACCGCAAATTATATAAAACACAAGATAAAACAGAAATATTGTCGGTTTTGGTGTCCAAAATCGGCACTCTGTATCGTATATATTAGCAAATTAGAGATGAGCAAAACACGGAAAGAGTAACGAAGGAAAAGCGGGTCAACAAGGCAAAACCGCTGGATGTCTTGAAAAAGGCGCACAAAAACCAGTCCCCGCACAGAAAGCTGAGCCTGAGAAAGGCAATATTGTGGGTTGTCAGGCAGACCGCCTGAATGATTTTGCAGCGCGAAGTCCAGACTGCTGAAGATCTTGTTGTAGAAGTTTGCGGCTCGTTGGGATGTGAACAGCACGACATCCTGAATGATTTCCTGATGGTAGATAGCGGCCAGCCCCTTTCTGGTTGGTTTTCTTTGCAAGCTGATTTTACCCAAAAGAGGCTCCGCTTTCTATATCATTTGAGTGATTCCAGCCTTTAGCCATGGCTGGGAACCATTGCAATTACTGCGTTTCTTACGTTTTGCTCATGGCTGGAGGAATAAATGAAAGAAGGTGATGAAGTCGAGATTCCTATTTTAAAGACACCAATAATCACATGGAGGTATTACCGCCGAAAAGTCCAGGAACTTACTGTACAGTGCTTGGACGACAGTGCTGGTGTCTATTTGCGTGCAGATATGTAAAGGCTTATGATTACTTCCTATTAGGAACACTGTAAATACAAGGCTTTTCGGAGCCTACAA